>Ga0209093_1001227_pt1 | contig 14518 bp, 20 predicted proteins | sample SidtaG_4_FD_187450 | JGI IMG/M metagenome (GOLD analysis project Ga0209093, IMG submission 187450) | Marine algal microbial communities from Sidmouth, United Kingdom - Sidmouth_Male1 metaG (SPAdes) (version 2) | ecosystem: Host-associated > Algae > Red algae > Unclassified | place: Sidmouth...
CCCGAAGAGCGGTCGGGGCCTGGGGAGCCAGTGGCCGGCGGCTCGAGCGACGAGATTTGGCGTGACGAGAGATTGGGCGACACCAGCGGATCTGGGACCCGGACAAGGCCTGTGAGTGTATGGACCGATATGGTCGCTGGGTGTCAGTCGGGAGATTATCCGCGAGAGTATCTCGGGGTGGCGCGCGGGCCTGCCTGGCCGCGCGCGGGGAGATAAGGGTGTGGCGGGGTACCCAAGCTAGGCCCATCGAAAAGAATGACGCGTTATGTCGACAGATCGCCACCCACAGCCGTTGCCGCGACGCCTGCGTGGTGTACCCGCCGAGGGGGGACGGACGACGGCCGTCGGCGGCGGGGGCGACCCCGCGGCGGCGGCGCGCAGGCGGCCCCCCCACCGCCACCGGCCCGCCCCCCCCGACCGGCCACGCCGACGCCACGGCCGCCCCGCGCCGACGGCGCGTGTCGGCGGCCTGCTGCACGCGACGGACGCGGTTAAGGTGGGGGCGGTGGGGGGCCGGCCATGGACGGCGCGGGGGGGGTGTGGGGGGCGCATGACGCACAACGCCACGGCGGGTAGCCGGGGGGGCGGGGGGGGGGCGTCGGACGCGACCCTGCGCGGCAGAGGGAAACCGCGCGTCGCGGGCGCCCTCGCTGCGACCGGGGTGGGCACGGGGGCAGAGCAGAGCAATCCTCTGCTCTTTTCCACGCGAAATGTACACACACCGGAAGGGTGGCGCGAAGCGCAAAACGAGGAGCCTCGGAACAAACGTCGGGAAAGGCCCAGTGCAGTTCGGAACTGTCAATGTGACCAACAAACCCTTTCCACGTCAAGTCAATTGTCGCGACCGATTGGCCGTGAAGTGGTTGCCACAGTACTGTACGTGTACACATGCAATCCAATGCGAGCAAGTGAATCTATCAGACGTTGTTGGAGGTTTCATGTAAGAGAAGCTAGGGTTTGATGCTATTATGCAAGTGGGGGACTTCGCTGCACGTTCTGAAACAAGTTAAGACTCGATCGGCTCCGATTTTTATTACGATGATGAAAACTTCCAACGTTCACATCTCGGATTGACCGACCTCAATTTCATCGAGTGCCATATCGCAAGTCACGACACAGGCATGACTCGATCTTCCTCCATCGAAGGGCCCATCTACAGTCGGTCCTCGAATATATGTGGGTCATCGATCATCTTCACACCAGACATTGCTGTCATGACCCACGCTGATGACCTCTGAGGACAGGGTACCGTCCAAAACGATGCTTTTTGGGGGGGCCACCTGCAGGAGTTTGTGGGACGACCAATTGGTGGGACTAGGGTTGCCCAATTGGTTCGCGAAGCCGAACCAGTTCAACCAATGTTTTCGATGGCCAATAACCAGTTCCAAACTAGTTAATCGGCTGCGACCATCCACTCTCCCGGTCCCTGCCGACCCCGCGCCCGCCACACTCCCCTGCTCTCTCCTCCTGTCCTGGTCTGTGTGTGCAATAAACTTGTCGCCAAACACACCCCTCTGGTACACGCCAGGATGCAGGGGGTGCCAGCTGAAGGCCACCGGTCGAGCCACCGTCTCCAATGGACGGGGTTGGCGCCGCAGGGGGCCGCGCTGGTGCGGGTGTTGTTCGTGTAGAAGCAGGCTCTGAGGAAGCCGCGGGCGGCAGTACCACTGGCGGTGCCATGGTGGGCTCACGAAACAGGAGGCGTCGGCGTCGGGGCCTGTGTGAGAGACGAAGACACGAGCCGTCGGTTCAGGTCGTGCTCAGGTCATCAAGTTGGCACGTTTCACGCACTTAACGTCGATAAGCCCATCTTGATGGCACATGTCGCACACTTAACGCCGATAAACCCGGACAATTTATGTGATATGACCGCAACTACTGCGTATTTAAAATAACCAGTTTGACCAATATTTTACGTCCAGAACTGGTTCGCAAGCGATGTTCGATTTCTTGCCAAGGTAAACCAGTTTTAGCCAACTACGATAAACCAGTTGGGCAACCCTAGGTGGGACCTGCCACCATCTTTGAATACTGACGAGTCCTTCAGATGGTAGGGCGGCCGCAGCCACGAGGGATCGGCACGTGCGAAGCACGCGCTTGCGCCGGGTGCATCACTCAGATGATGCGCTGCGCACCGTGGATGCAACAGCCGCGCAACAAACACTACTGTTGGTTCTCGCGGCGGCGCTCGCCTCCAATGTCCACCGCGGATGGATTCGGTCGAGGGCTGACCTGAGCCTATCCAGCGCTACTCATGACGGCTACGATATTCACCGCAAGCCTCGCTTGACGGATCCAGGCAGTACGAGGGGAACCCTGTTGTGCCGCAGGGAGGCAAGACAGAAACGGAGGAGGGGTGGGGACAATCAGAGCATGACTGACCGTTTCTGTGAGTGGCCGTCGGATCGTCGCGGCGAGCGCCCATACAGAGGGAAAGGACGATGGTGCCATAGTGGAGCCAGTAATCAAAGCGCAAGGGGGTGGGAGCCGGGCAGCGAGGGATGACCCGCCCCTGTGGTTAGCGTGCCCCTCCCGCCTGACCTCACACCCGTGTCTGTTGGCCAACGCACGAACCGCCGCCGTTCCCAGACCGATTCACTGCTGCCCCTGGCCTTCTTTGCCAACAGTGAGAGCGTACCGCCTCTAATACAGGCCTTGTGCGGGCGCTGCTGGGGGGTCGCCAGCCCGTTCTCTGCTGCCTCACCGGCGCTAGTTCCAAGGCCCAGAGGCACTTGACAGCATGACGGGTGCATGGGTGTATCCCCCAAACAGGGAGCAGGCACCCTGAAGGATTCTGGCCAGGAAGTGTCCGTCAAAGTGGACGAACGCGGGCCACACGTTAAGGGCTCCGGGGGTGCTGGCATCGGGGTTTGCCAGCCCCGATTTTATCTCGACTGAGCCTGGTTTCTGTGCGACCGTGGTCAAACGCCACACCTCTTCGGGCAGCTCTTGCAACGGCCGCAGCTGGAAGAAACACTGAAAGGAGGACGCCAAAGAGCCCCCCCCCGTGCTGCATGAATGCACAGCGCAGAGTGTAGGTACGCACTCCCCTCAACAGAGTCCACTGCACAGCGCGCGACTCGACGTGGCCCGTCACGGGTTGCGCGCCAAACACCTCCCCCCTGACCCGCCGCCCGGGCGGCACACATGCCAATCAACCACGGTCCTGCTTGGGAAATGGGCAAGCAAGAAGTGGAGGGCGTCGTCTCCCGATTGCCCGTTCGGGCGAGGCAGCGCTCGCACTAAGGGGCGCTCGGCCGCCAATGGGCATTGTGAATGTGGCGTCGCACGCGCTTTTCTGCGGCTCGAATCATTCGCAATATAAATGCGTGGCGGCCAGGCGACCGAACAGCCGTCGGGTGACTCGCCACGGGCGAGGCGCGGCCGCGGCTCTCCGGGGCTCGTCGCAAATCCCCCCCCGACTAGCAGACACGGCCGGGGCAGCTGTTGCTGCCAACACCATGTCGTTTTTCCTCCGCAGCCCCTCTGGTAGGGATGTCAAATGGGTTGACCGGCCGAATCGTTTTACTTGATTTCAGTCACCGTAGATTATTGGATTTCAACCGGCTGTTGAGCGGCTGAGTGGCGAGTGCGCTGCACTGCCAGCCGTTGCGAGCCGGCTGGTTGCGAGACTGGCCTCCATCCTCTCACGAGACACAGCGTCGAAATGATCATGTCGAGTTGTTGGGCGTTAAATGCTTGCTGCTGCTGATGAGTAGACGAAAAAAGGCACTATGCAGGACTTGAAGAATTTTGTAAGTCGCCTCTGCTCCATCGTCCGCTCGCACTTGCGGAAAGTTCTTCCGATCCCTTCAACTGCTGGCCTCGCCAACCACGGCAGCGACCGCGTTCTCCGAGCCAGAACTCGAGTTCAGCTTCACGCCGTGCTTGTCCATGAGGAGACGGACGAGGTTGCTTATGGTATTGCAGTGCACCACGCGTTCGGGGAAGCCCTTGTGGTCCTCGTGAACGTATAAAATATACGTATTTGGTGGGGCCGACGGCTGCGCCCCCTTTTTTTGAAACTCGGCGACAATGTACTAGTACTCGGGGTTGCGCTTCTTTCCTGGCGGCATCGGTCCGTCTGCATTCCGGCGAAGGGCGCCAGGTAGAACGAGGTACCAGAGGGAGTCCGTTGGTCAAGTCTGCGGGCCGGTTTTGGGAAGTGGGCGCCACAGGCGCAGAAAATAAAGCCGGTGGGACGCGTGTGATGGATGGGTCGAGGGTAGTCTGGGTGGCGGACGTATTTGGAGGCGCCATCTTGCCTACCCTGCCTCCAGAAGCGCCGACGACGAAGTGTCCACGCGCGGCGCGTCTGACAAAGGGCCATCAAGTCTGTCACATGATTCGGCAATCAGTACATAACTGAGTACCGTACTTGTAGAGAATTAATATCTAACCGGCATATAGAGTTCTTGTGCCTCAAAAACGGTTTATGGTCGATTTGTTATTTAGACACAATTTAATTGATTTCAACCATGTGCGATTATTCGATTGTGCAACCCTACCCTCGGGGGCAGCTGGGGTCGAGATCCCTGGTGGTGGAGGGAGGGGCGGGAGGACGCGAGCCAGCCGTGAGGCTGACCCCCTCCCGCGCAGGACGACTCGGTATGCACGGCACGGCGCGTCTCCTACGTTGGCAGCCTCACGGGCGGCTGCCCTACTTTCACCCTACGCCTCGCACTTTCTGACATTGTTGCTCTGTTTTCACAGGTGACGAGGCTGTGCCTCGTCTCGGGCATCCACCAACTCCCGGCCCCTCCGACGGCCGTGTGCATCTGGGTGGGGAAGGGGCAACGCTCCCGGCGCGGGGAATCGGTGGTCCACCGGTGGTCCACAAGTGCAGAGTACAGCACACACACGCATGCGTGGCGCTTTTATGTTTTTCTTGTTTTTTTGCGGTGCTGGCCTTTTGTACCTCGGTGACGGGCCACGGGGCGGTGAGCCCATCAGGCCAACGAGACGAGCACCTATTCGATCCACGTGTGCCGGGCCCCCCGCCCTTCGCCGCTGTGGGCGCATCTGCGGCGCGTTGCTCGTCGGAACGTAGGCGCGCGGCACGCCCAGGCGGCCACGGCGGCGGTGGTGCCCCCCCGGGACTTGCCCCACCTTTTGGCCAGTCCTTGCTGTGCGGGGGGGCCGCGGCGGCCGTGGCCGCACGGGTCTCGTGAGTGCACACCGGCACAGCTGGCTCTGTTGGCCGCGAGAGCGGGCCCCCCCCCCAGCTCCCCCGCGCGCGGCGCATCCCACTCACGCTGGTGGCGCGTGTGCAACAGGGGACCGTGTTTAGCCCTATATTATACACGCCACAAAGCTGCCGCTGCTCCCTGCACGGCGACGCACGGCTCCCACCCGCCACGGCACGACGTCAACGGCGCGGCTGCGCGGGCAGTCACGGTCGCGACCGCGGGGCGCCCATGGACCTGTCCCGGCTGCTATCCGACGACAAACAAGACGGCAGCCGTGGAGACGATGCGGGCGCGCCGCCGCGCCTGTCAGACGTGTCTGCGCCGCTCTTCGTCCCGCCCTCGATCGTGTCCCCTCCCGTCGCGTCGCCGCTCCGCGCGTCGCCGGTGCCCCTGTCGTTGCCGCAGGTGGCCGGTTCGCCATCGTGGGCGTCTGTGCCTCGGCCACTCCGCGTCGCGTCTGGCCTCGGGGCCGTGGCGGGCGGTTGGGGGTCGTCCTTGGGGGGCGACCGTGCGTTCGGGACCCGGCGCCCGCTGGGCACGGCCGTGACGCCGACCGTTACGGTAGGGGTGCTCGTCGAGCGCAAGCCGTCGCTGCCGTCGCTCCACCAGCTGGGGATTGGGAGCGAATCGCCCTTTTCCTCGTCTCGTCCTGGGTCCGTGTGGTCGCCCCCGCGGGCTCGGGCGGCCGCCGCGGCCGCCGCCACGGATCCCGCTCACGTCGCCGTCCCCAACACATCACCCGACGCCGTCCATGCGGAGGCGGCCGGCCGCCGCATGGCGGCGACAGCGGGGACGGCAGCACGTGGGGCGCCATCGCCGCCATGGCCGTCGCCCATACCACATGGCGGTGGCGCGTCTACCCCACCGCTCGATGGCGTGGGGCGGGTGGGGCTCCCGCCGACCGGGTTGGCGGTGTTGCCACACGCCCGGCACCCGCCGATGCCGTTGCGGGCCACGGCGGCGGCGGGGGGCGACGGTCGGCAGGGCGCCTCCTTGCCGGGCTATGTGGCGCTCTCGTCGACCCTCGGCTTCGCGAGGGCTGGCGCGAACGCCACGGGCGCGCCGGCGGGCTTTGCCGCCACAGGCGGTGGGGGCGCCCGCGGGGCCGCCGCCGCCGACTCTGCCACCTTGTGGCCCCGCCGCGCACCCTGCGACCATGGGAGCGTGGTTGGCGGCAGCGGTCTGATGCGTGCAGCGCCGCCTCTGGCCGCCGCCAGCTTCCCCGGGTGGGGCTGGGGCGCCCCCCACGGCGCCGTCCCCGCCGTCGATTGGCGCAGCGGCGGCGGCGCCTCCAGCGCCGCCCACGGCCACCGCTCCTCGCGGTCGGACGAGGCCCCCGCCAGCAGCCATGGAGGTTGGGTGGCGCCGCCCCTGCGCGGCAGCCGCAGCGCCCACACCCTCACCGACCGCCTGCGGGTTGGCGCCACCATTGACAAGCGGCGCGGGGAGGGCGGCCACGTGCCCCGCCACCGGGGTGGCGGTAGCGGCGGCGGCGGCGTGCTGGCGGGGGGTGCCTCCGCCAAACCCTTTGAGTGCACCAAGTGTGGGCACCAGTTTGGCCAAAAGGGCTCCCTCCACCGCCACATCAGAGCGGTTCACTTGGGCCTGCGGCCGCACGAGTGCCAGAAGTGTGACAAGGGTGCGTTTGGGGGTGCTCTATTTTTCGGGGAGGTGGCGGGGGGGCGACGGCGGCCAATGGTGGGTGGCTTGATGCGCTCGCTTAAGTGCTGCGAGCGCGCGCGCGTCTGTTGAACCCGTTGCGCGGGTGCGAAGGCCTGGAACTGACTTGCCTGTCAATGTGTTTTGGTAGTGCCTGCTGTGTTTCGTTTGTGCCGTCATGCGCCCATCCGGGTCGCTCTGACGGACGTCGGAACGCCGTAGCTTTTGCCACGAAGTGGACACTCTTGGTGCACGATGGCAACGTGCATCAAAAGTGCAAGCCCCATGCCTGCCGGGTGTGCAACAAGATGTTTGGGGAGAGGTTTAATCGAAAGAAGGTACGATCGACTTTGCTCAAGGGTGCCCGCGCGCGTACTTCTCGCGTGGACCCGCGGTGCTGTGGTCCCTCTCCGCGTTGCTGCGAGCGGGCAAGGCAGCGGGAGAGGTCAAAACAGCGCCCATCTCTAACGTCTTTTCAATGGCTCCCACTTGGTTGGCGTACGCGTGCTGGGGTGCGTCTTGCTTGCTTTTTTTCTCGCACAGCACGAGAGCAACCTCCACCCAGAATTCGATCCCGACGCGCACGAACGTGGGTTGTATGGCCCCAGCGGCGGTGGGGGGGCCTATGGCGGCGGCGGCAACAACGGAGGGCCGTCTGGCGGCGTAGCAACTGATGTCGGCACTGTGGGCGGCGCTACTGGTGGGGTGCCCTTTTTATGGGCCGGCCCTCCCTGAGGGCGGCGGTACACGGTGGGCGTAAGCGCAGGTGCAAGTGGGGGCGGGGGGTCGGAGGAGCCCATCAAAACTTGTGAGGTATCGACTGTTGGCTGGGATCTTGCATGCTGTGCAGATGTTAATTAGTTTTTATGATATAACAATCAGGATTATTTTAATGTTTTAATCAATATAAAACGACGCATGTTTGATTTAAATATCATGAGCCATTCGAGGTAACCCCCCTCATTTACAGATGTGACCCCATTTTTTAGATTCTCAAGTGCTGATGTGGGTGGGATCCCACCCACATCTGATGCCCCAGGACATCAGCAGATATGACAGAAAAGCGCTTCGTGGTGATGGCCTTGTCGTCCACCCCGCCTTTCAAAAACTGTCCAGATTCGGGAACAATCCCCATTGTCAGAAAGTGGCACTGTTCTACCACTGCGACTTCGATAGTACAGTGGCATGCCGGGCCTATCCTGTTTCGACCTCCCGTTCAGGACACAACATGATGGCTCATGCCATCTTTCTTTTCTGCTTAGACAAGCTAGTCGAGACACTACGCTGCCGGCTATCTATGTATGAGAATCCTTGCCGGTGTATTTGCCCCCCCTCCGCCATGAACTGTATTGACCGCTTAACTTGCGCATGGCACAGCATCTCATTTTTCCTGCCTCCCCAATCCGTACTCTGAACAGAAACGGCAAGATGCCTGCAGGCTACATCTTGTTCTTCTTCAAGGCTGCAGCTAGCACAGCTGAAGCTGATGCGTCGTCGATTCTGTTGGGACTCTCGTCCTTGTTGCTCGATCGACGCCACCAGAGCCGCCGATCGGTCTTCTCTGAACAGTCATGGTTGCCAAGCATCGCACTTCCGACCTCAACAGGTGCCCAGAACCGGCACCGACGCGACCTCGATTCGCACATATGGCCACCACATGCTTTTGTCCCTTCCGTCCATGGATCGCGGTATAGCCCGCTGCCCATTGTGGGTGGCGTGCTCTGCTAACAGGTGTGACTGCGGGTGCACCGCCCCGACCCGCCGTGCCGCACCGCGCCGCCCCGCGGCACACTCAGACCATCAAGCGCAGCTTGGGAGGTGCGTCGCGCAAGCTCTTCTTGCATTCATGCCACCACCATGGACCCACCCGACGGCCAATAAATACAAATGCGCACGAAGCGGAGGGCATGACCAGCGGCGGGGGGTGGTTTGGGAGTTGGCGGCGGCGGGGAGCCCCTCACATAGGACTTCTCCGGAGCGGAAACGGGGTCAGCACAACCAGCCTGGTCTACTCTCGCCTGTGCGGGAAGGCGCGCCCCTTTGCGCGGGGGTCTCTTTCGTCAGACAACTTGCAAGGGGGGGTGAGCACAGGCCCCGAACTGTCGCTGCGTGGCCGCCGTGAGCGTGCGCGTCTCTGCTCGCGGCGGCTGCTTCGAAGCCTCAATCCGCGGGAGCTGTTGTCGTGCATGAGACAAATGGGCGGCCAGAGCCCCCGTCTCCCCGCAAGACGGGCCCGCCGGCAACACCAGTAGCACCAGGAATAGTTGAGTCGCCAGTCGGCCTTTCCTTGGCTGGAGAGTCCGCCAGAGGTCCTCAGCACCGACTGCCGCGTAGACAAGATAGGCTTCTCAGGAGGCAGACCACAGCGGCCGTGGTGGCCGCAGCGTCACATCGTCGCGGCGCATCTGACCGTTGTCCAGCGCTTCGAAAGCAGCCGCGATTGAATGCAAACAGAGTTGGTTTCAGCTGCAGACTGCATCGCTTCTTCGCGCGCAATACACATCAATTCCGGGCAGGCTTCATATTCAGAAATTCTGGGGCGTGGAATGAAAGAATCTCCTCGTGAGAAGCCCCAAGTGGCCCCAAACCCTGCCGATCGTGGCTGTCGTTTCGGCTGCAAACCGTCCCAAGCCGATGGAGGGGGCCCATACGGCTCCTCTGGCTCGATGGGTTTGGTTTGGTCTGTCTGCGTCTTGCAATCGCATGCCCGCGCGCGGGCTGCCAGCGCTGTGGCCGACGGGCTCCCAGACCGAAATTGGGTTGCCTTCCAGCGCCATTGGGATTGGATCGTCTGCGAGAACCTTTGCCTGTCCGCCGCGCTGCCACAACCGACGATCTCACTGCGTCCGCCGCGCCACGCTCCGTCTGCCCCCATCCGCCATCCCCCTGACTTATCCCGCTTCCCCCGATCAAACGATTGGCGTGCAGACTTCTCTAGTCTCACAACCCATTCACCTCTACCTGTCCCGCAACCTCTGTTATTGTTGTTTCCTCCCTTCCCCCTACACTTCCCGCGACCATGAGCGCCTTCGTGGTCGGCACGGGCGCCGTTGCCCTGCGCGGCGCGCCCGCCCGGTCCTCCCTCGGGTCGCGGCCCCGCCTGGTGCGGTCGGCGGCGCCATCGCGCGCGGCGCGGACGAGCATGGCTGTCCAGCCGACGGGTACTGCCGGCGGCGATGAGTACCTCAACAAGCTGGAAGGCGAGTCCGCCACGTCCGCCGCCAAGTCGTCGTGGGGCCCCGTCAACCCCGTCTTGAACCCCGGTCCATCGGGCACTGCTGGCGGCGATGCGTACCTGAACAAGCTGGAGAGCGACGACCCGAACACCGCCACTGACACGAGCGCCCTGTATGGCGCGCCCGAGCCGCCGACGGTCGCGGCCTCGGTCGGCACAGGCGTGGGCGGCGGTGGTATGCCGCCACCGCCGACCAGCGGTGGCGGTGACTCGAGCAAACCTGAGGACCAGCCGCCCTCGTTTGACGCGGATGCGTCGCGGACAGAGATGAAGGGGAAGCTGCTGGAGATTGCGGCGGCGACCGACCGCGGGCAGCTGGCTACCTCGGCGCAGAAGGAGGCGGTGGAGGACCTTGTGTCGATGCTTGAGGCGGCCAACCCTACTGACTCGCCGGTAGATACGGCGCTCATTGACGGCACGTGGCTGCTTGTGTATGCGTCCAAGCCGCTGTTCAAGACAACTCCGCTGCTGCTGGCCGCGGCGACGCCGCTACTGGTCGTGGGTCAGGTCAAACAGATGCTGCGGGTCGACTCGGGGGAGCTCGTCAATGATGTGGAGGTGACCGCCTTCCCGATGATCACGGGCACGGTCAGCACGACGGCGCGGGTGACTCCTGTCACGGGCGAGCGCCTGGAGCTGGTTGTGGAGAAGACGGGCGTCAAGGGGAAGAGCTTGGCGGGGAAGCTGGACCTCGGCGCCTTTGGTGGGTCTCTCCCTGTCGAGCAGCTCTACGGGAAGCTGAAGAACGGAGCGGTACCGGAGACATTCCTTGACACCTTTTACCTAGACGAGAAGATGAGGATCAGCCGTGGCAAGGGTGGCTCCATCTACGTGTACACCAAGATGGTGTAGCAGCGGCGGGCTGGTAGATGCTGGCGACCGCACGTGTGTGCGTGCGTGCACGTAGCGTGTCTGAGTGGGGTCCTGTGTACGTGTTTTTTTGGTGTGTATTTTTCTTTTTCTTCCTTACCGACCGCGACAGGCTGTGGCTGTTGTTGCGGTGCTGCGGTCACTGCACACAGCTCCTATTTTTATATCTTGACGTCGCTCTCTGAGTCGGCCACCGCGTTTCCTCTTCATCGTGTGTTCGGTGGCTTGGCCGCGGCTGGAGGATTGGCTGCTTCCCCGCCACTTCTGCCTGCTCCTGTGCGTGCGTAGAGCGGCGACGGCGGCGGTGGCGGTCACTGTGAGTGACCAGACGCCGTGAAGTGATGGCCCGCATTCGGACAAGAAAGATAATGCCAGTGCTATGGAGGCTCGCTTGCGACCGGGACGGCCGGGACGCGACCGAGTGCGCGGCGGCCAAGCACAATGCAACGGCTCCAAGACTAGTGTACACAGTTATTTACTCCCACTGTTACAAGCCAGGGGCCCCAGTTGCCCCCGAGGCACCCTCGACCCGCCGGACCGCCCTACCACTCGACGGCCGGCGATGGCGACGGCACCTCATCAGCCGCCGCCGCGTCGCATGCCACCGGCGCATGACGGAACTCCATCCCCCCGCGCACGCTGCGCACGATCACCGTGCCGCGGATGTGCCCCGACGGGCCGACCAAGTCCGTGTGCGGCGCAGAGACCGCCGACGACAGGCCAACGTCCTTGATGACCACCATGTGCACGCGGTCGCACGCGCTGAGCACCGTGCGCTCCGACACAAAGCCATGAAAGGCCACGTTAGTCAGCGTGAGCGTCTTGGTCGACCAGTGGTGGCCGCCAAAGACCTTCAAAACCACTTCCTGCTCGGCCGAGCGGCCAGTGATGGCCACCCGGCTCGCGCTGTTGAGGTCCCCCACAGCGACCGCGCACGTGGCGATGTCACCCTCTCCCGTCACAGCAAACGTGACGCCCCCGTCGGCGCCAATGGCGGTCTTGCAGTTCGCCACTGGCGTCGCGCACAGGGCCGCGTGGTTGGCCACCGCCTCCGCCGCCAGACCCTGAAAGTCAAACGCCCCCGACACGTGACGCGCGCAGCGAAGGCCGACCGAGGGGCTCCCATAGTAGTGCCCACTGACAGCGACGGCGCCCGCATTGATCTGCCCGCGGTCGGCATGCAGCACGCCGCCGACGGCGAGGGCCAAGTCGGGCACTGTGTCGCCGGCGGCCGTGCAGGGCGTGGCGGCATTGACAGAGAAGCTGCGGAGGATGGCGTTGCCGCCGACCGCGAGGGGGCCCGTCACTTCGGAGCGCGCCAGGTGAACGTTGCGCAGCGCAAAGACATTGAAGTGGGTGAGGGCGCGGCACGGGTCGGTGGCGACCGACGCCGATGCGGCGGCGGGCGTGGTGACGGCCAGAGCGACCGCCGCAGCGGCAGCGGCGGAGCGGGCGACGTTGGAGAGGCGCGCCATTCTTGGTGAAGCGCGAGGTCGGGGAGCTAATCAGGACGTGGGAAGATCGGGGGGTCGGGGTGGAGGTTGGTAGACTCTTGTTTGAGAGTGGGTTGCTGGTGATGCGTGTGCCTTGAGGTGTGGGTTGCTTTGGACGTTTCTTTCTCGGACCTGCTAGCTGTCTCTTATAGGAGGTGGCGCACTCCTGTGGCTGCAACGGAGCGAGTTTCCACGACTGGGCGCTGTGGCGCTCGCAGAGAGTCAGAGCTGCAGCACTGTCCTGGCATCCGTGGGCGCGACCGGGTAGTCGCACAATGGTGGCGCTGACGTGGCCGTGGCACCGGCACTACCATTCACTGGAGTGGCATGGCGCGTCCGGACTGCGGGCCGGAGTCCCATGTACGTAAGGCGTTCTACCGTGTTTGCGTGACTCTGCGCATGTGCCATTAGCACCGACGCCTGTGGGGAAAGGGACAACAGGGGCCAACCGTTTCGCGAAACCCCCGATCGGGGAGCACTGGCGGGCATGGCCGTCGGCTGTCGCTTGACGCTCTGACCCCGTATGAACGTGCAAGACGTGCAGCTTTCGCGACGGCCCACCGTCGCGGAAGGTGGCACACCCATCGGGCGCACGGCTCCGAGTCTGGATGATGGATGCCAGCACGTGGTGCCCTACAGCGGTTTTCTCAATAATCCCACACTGCCAAGTGTGGCGGCAGTGTCCCCAATCGGCCTCTGCGCGGTCGTAGCGGCCGATTTGAACTTCAATTGCAAAAGTAGGAGTGGTCTTGAGAGAGCAGCTGTCCGTTCTCAGGTCTTGAGTACAGATTTGTTGCCTGACTCTGCATGGAAAAATCAGCAATAGATTTTCAACGGGGTTCAACACCCAGTTTTGTACCCATATTGGTGTTTCATGCGAATGACCTTATTGCGATGACCTGTTGGAACGCGGATGTCCGCCTTACTCGCGGCCGCTGCGCGACACCGCCCGTCGCGCTCCCACACTTGCGGACGGCGGCGGCGTCGACGACGGCCCCACCCTCCGCGTCGCTGCCTTCACCCGCCCATTCTCACTGTGGCAGCGGGAGCGAGGCCCGTCGCGGCGATGGCCAATCCTGGTCTGGCTCGACGGGGGACGTCACGGGCACCGCGCGGGGCCGCCCCCGCAGCGCTCCGGGCCGTGGGCGCCGAGCCAGCACGGCCTGTGCCGCGGTCGGAAGCGGCTTTGCCGCTGCGGACCATGCCGCTGCGACCGCCGCCCGGTGCGGTCCGGGTGGCTCCGACGGCTCTGGCGTGGTCGCTACCGTCGGCGGCTCTTCCCGCCGCAGGGCGCGCCACGCGACGACGCGGCGGTCGCCACCGTCGAGACAAAAAAACGCGCGCCCTGCAGCTGCGTCACTGGCGACCATGCACAGCGACAGGGGCCGCATCCCGTCGGGTGGCCCCGCCGGGCGCCTCGGTCGTCCCGGGTCGGCGCGCCCCCAGACCGGCGGGGGCGGCCACGCCGGGGGGCCACGCCAGTCGCAACCGCGGTGCGACCGGGCGACGGCAACGCCAAGGCCGCCACGCCAAGCACGGCAGTGACAGCGGCGGCGGCCGGTCGGCCCCGTCGCCCGCCACGGGCGGGCGCCCCTGTGCCCGCCGCCGCGCCCCCGAGCGACCGCCAGCGGCACCGCGGGGGGTGGGGTCCCCCCACCCGTGGCGCCCGCGCGCGAGGGGCACGACCACCCCCCCCCCGGCGGCCACGACGGTTGGCGCCGGCAAACGCGGCGCGGCGGGCACGGGCGCGGCGGCGGCCGCCCGCGCGCGGCCCGCCGCCGCCGTGCGGCAGCCGGGCGGCGGCGGGACCGCCGCGCGGCGGCCGCCGGCGGCGCGCAAACCGCCGACGCGCGCGCCGCGGCCGGGTGGCCGCGTGCCGCGGGGGCGCCCCCTCCCCCCCAAAAAGTAGCCCCGGCCGCGGCCAGACGGCCGCCCCGCCCGCGACCCGGCGGCGACGCAGCCCCGGGACGACCCCCCCCGCGGCCGACGCGGCGCGGCCGCGTCACACGCCCGCGCCACGGTCGCGCACGCCCGCCGCCCGCCGCCCCGCCGCGGCCCGCCGCCCGCCGCCG
>Ga0209093_1001229_pt1 | contig 14512 bp, 18 predicted proteins | sample SidtaG_4_FD_187450 | JGI IMG/M metagenome (GOLD analysis project Ga0209093, IMG submission 187450) | Marine algal microbial communities from Sidmouth, United Kingdom - Sidmouth_Male1 metaG (SPAdes) (version 2) | ecosystem: Host-associated > Algae > Red algae > Unclassified | place: Sidmouth...
TCCTCTTCCCCCCCCCCCATTCCACCCCCTTCATTTCTGTGTTCTGTTTCTGTTGTGCCCCACACAGTGCGGCCACGGGATTCAACATCCACCAGCCACCCCGCGGCCGCCGTCCGTCGCAGCCCGCCCCCTCAGCACCCTCCGCCGTCGCCCTCTTGGCCATAGCCGCTCTTTAGATGCCATTCCAGACATGTCATGGCCCTTTTCTCGTGCGGATCCCCCCACTAGATGGGCACCAGGCTGGAGGCAGGAAGACAACCGCCACCCAGCGCCCACAGCCGTCATTGCCACCGTGTCATCTGGTCCGGATATCTAAAGAGGAAATCAGTATGGGTAGTCGTCCATAGGAAAATTGAGGGAGTAAAGCGCGAACCCACACTGCGTCAGTGAAGTACGTGCTTCTGAGCTGTGGCTGTAGCGTAATTGCTTGTACCTGACATAAGACAGTCACCCTCGCGAATGCAGCACTTGACATGTGGCTTAGACTCGATCACATAGCTGTCCAGAGGCCGGAAACGGTGGTCAAAAATCGAAGAGTGCACTACATCTGGGGGCTCGAACGGGAACTGGTTTTTTCACCCTCGATTTGGATCACTTTTGAAACTGTCGCAGTGCGGGAGTTTTTAGAGAACATCTGTATGGATCAAAGATGCAATTCTGGATCATAGAATCGCCTTTTTCAGCCCGCTTGTCCATTGTTTGGGGGGGGTTGATTCTGATGCTTCTGAGGGGGTGGAGAAAACGCCCACGCAGTCCAAAAACTGAGCCTTGCGACAGTGTGAGAGGTGATTGATGTGTGCGTCACTTGCGTAGCAAAAGAAGCAAACGTCACGCTTCGTTGTCACACAACAGGAGTAAGAAGGACACAGCATCAGGGCACGCTTCCCTCAGGGCTGCGGTTGCGTTTCGCACGGAGCGTCCACCTGTGACTTCAAAAGTCACGATCCGGCATGCAGCGGCGTCGTAGGGAGGAAACGGATAACAAGTGATCCAGTGTTGCGTCAGGGACAGTAGGCCCAGCAAGAGACCTCGATCACCGCTGATTTTTCATGCCTTCGGATGGGGCCTTCAGTGCCCCTTCAAGACGAGTTCTTCGTGGGAGTGAGATGGCTTCTCCATCACAATACTGTCCTGTACGCTAGGGTTGTGCATCACGCCCCTTTGTTGGCGGGCGGGGTGGGCGATGCACGCCCTATTACGCCCTTTACACGCCCCGTTGACAGGCACGCCTTCGTTTACGCCCCGCACGTGATGTCCACAGTGACGGACGAAAGTTTAACGCAGCCATCACTTCTGACAAAAGACCCTTTTCCTGTGGTTCTCAGAGCCCTATTCTTGTTGCTTCGGTTGGCCTGTTTATAAGCATACAGATCACGCCCCTGGCACGCCGAATCATATAGGGGCGTGCAGGGTGTGACACACCCAAAAGAAGTGAAAATGCGCGGCCGCAGGCGTGCAAATTAGCACGCCCAGAGTGTGCTGCGCAATCCTACTGTACGCGCAGACAGCCCGCCGGCTCCCCAGATCAGCACTTGTACAGTCAATATCTGGAACATAATCACCCTACTCATAGTCGATCGTTGGAGTGGCGGCGGACCGCACTCATTTATGGGAAGCCATATCGGTCCGAACATCGCCCCCCGCACTCCGCCTCTTGCGCAAATAGGTAGTTCGTGGGCACAGTGCCCCTGACGTGGGGGGGGGGCGTCGACATTCATAGCGCATGAAGAGTGTTGTTCACTGGTGGACTCGTTTGTGATGGGCCCCGCTCACGCTCCCTACGCTCCTCTCTACCGTGGCCCGAGCCGAAACCGTACCTATAAAGGGCGTCGTGGATCGGGGTGAGTTTCCTTTTTTTCTTTTGCTCCAATCGAAAAGCAGTTACCCGCCATGACAAGGGCACGGGTCGGTCGCGTTTTGCAGCGGCCCGCGCCCGTCGCGTAACGGGGGGGGCGTGGGGGGGGGCGGGGTCGGGTCGCTTGGCTGGTGCGGCGGCGCAGCGCCCTTTCTTCGATGCCCTTCACCCCCCCCCCCCCCCCCGTCGCGCTTTCTGGGGCTGCCGGCAGCGGCGCGGTGCACTTCCGCTTCTGTCCCAGCGCACCCGCGTCTTATGGCGATGAGCAGCACCGGCGGACGCACCGCGGCCTGGCGGCCGTTCTGTGGTAGTGGGGGGGGCGCAGAAACTGTTGCCCCCCGCGGGCGCGGCCGGCTGGGTGCCAACAGCCGCAAGCAGCAGTACGTCCGGGAGCGGCAGCAATTCAAACTGGGAGAGGAAGAAGGGAAGGGCAAGGGGGAACCTTAGAGCCAGCGGGGCCTGGGGCGAAGTAGCACTGGGGCGCGAGGAGACGGTGGGGATAGGGAGGGCGGGGCCTGCAGCGAAAGAGCACGGGGGAGCGAGGAGTGGGCGGGTGGAGAGGGTGACCTGGATCGACCCCGGCACCGTAATCTCAGCTTTCCTTTCAAACAACGCCAATTAATCATGAACGGAGCGTGCATCATCATCAGAAGCCGCTGTGTCTTAGTGGATGTGAGCCACGCTCACGGTCAGGAGATCAAGGGTTCAAATCATCAGTGCAATTGCCGTCGGCTTGAAACTTGGAGTGCCCTGAGGGGTTGAGCAATACCTCCCACCTCAACGGACCACGGACACTATTGTTCAGACATATTAAGAAAATGGCTTGTTATTCTCAATGAAAGCGTCCTTGCTGTCGGGCACTTCCGGAAAGTTCGTGTGGGCTTCGGGAGGCTTCGCCTTGCTAGGCGTTGGCTTATTAGTTCTACATTCGTAGCGCCGTCGTAAAACGCAGTTTTTACCTGAATGAAGTTCAGGTGGAGTTGGGTGGCACTTTCAGAGGCTGAGATTCTCCGGTGTCTTGTTTCTTTTTCTTACTTCTATTTTCTCAAGCACGGCTGTTGTTGTCTCAAAAAGAGCTATGGGGCGGCCGTGATGAGGACAATCGCCTCTCCACCGCGGAGCCCCGCGCTCCCGCACACGCAACTCCCGACCCCCCTCGCAGGGGCCCAGGCGGCCACCCCGCAGCTCCCGCCCCACCTCACGTCGCGTTTTCCGTCCGCACAGACGACGGTCGTCCGCCGCGGCGGCAGATTTGGGGCGGAGAGCAGGGTGTGGACGCGGCTTCGCCACCTTCCTCCTCTGGCGACGGCCACCTGCACGGCGGCTTCCGGAGCGAGTCGGCCGGCGGCTGCGATGGATGCGGCAGCGGAAATGGTGCGGAGCTTGTCGGATTCTTCCGACACTGGTGGTGCCAGCACTTCGCGCGAGGCGGCTGTGCTCTGGCCGTGGGGTGGCCTCAGCTGGGGCCTTCCTGTTAGCCGCCACCAGCATGGAAGCTACGGGGGCCGCCAGCGCACAGCTTGACTCCGGCAGAAAGCCGTGGGGGCGACGGATACGGCAGCGATACCCTTCTACCGTGCCGCCACCGCCGCCGCGGACAGAAGAAAGACCCCCTCGCCGTCTTTGGCACCCTCGCGTGACGCCGCCGCCGGAGCGGGAGTATCTGAAACTGAAGTTGGGGCTGGGCTGGTGGCATGGCGGCATGAGGTGCAAGAGGCTGCATCTGTGGCGACGGCGGCCGCGCCACCGCTGCCCTCGGTCACCACCGCCGCCAGTAACGCGGCCGTAGCTGATGTCGGGAATTGCGAGCCGCCTCGCTGTTCACAGACAACTCTTCGAGGACCCCACTGTGACGGCGACAACAAGACCAGAGGGCCGCGATACCCGACGCTAGCGGCTGAGAGACGGACAGGTGCTCACCAGAAGAGGCACCGTGAGTCAGCTCGCGAGAAGTTTCAGTCGTTGCACAGTGTGACGGCGGCGCCTGTTTTTCTGCGCACACATGCGAACTCTGGCGGTGCCTCAACATAAAAGTTGTGGTCGGACATTCTGTTCGCGATATGTACGCGAAGCTTCTCGAAGAGAGAAAGGCAATACAAGTCACAGAGACACGCAGCCTAGAGTACAGACGCGCCAGCGACACGTTCTCCGTAGGAACTGATTCATCCAAATTGATGCATCTGGAGGGAGGTGTGGCAGACAGCGCTCGACGCACGGGCACACTCTTGTGTTTTGCTGCACCGGGGAGGTGTCATAAGCACTCTTATTGCGGTTGTTCAATCGCCGAGAAAAACGTCTGTCTGTAGCATCTCCATATCTGAGCAAAAGTACGAACTCGGGCGGTGTCTCCAGGGCCAACTGCTTGTCGGCCGCAATGTTAGCGATACGACGCATGCGACCAGAGTCTCGGTTGTCTCTTTGGGCATGAAACTCTCCAGTCAGGATCGTTTTTCTGTGCATGTCGTCTGAGGCATGCAGTTCCTCATCTGCGAGCAACGCTCTGGTGGTCGTGTTCGTCAAATGTGTCTGGTGCCACAAATAGAGCCTCAACATTTGCAGCACGTCATAAGCAGCGGTTGGCGGTGCAGAAGTTTCGTTTATAGGTTTTAAGTAAGCGAAAAAGGCCGACAGTGGACGCTTCCGTGATACACATGGCGGCGTGCAATCGCGACAGGCAGCCAAAAAGGGGAGCACAGTACTGTGATGGGTTGTCTTCCGTACCCTGCTCACCGCGAGAAAGTCCGCGCGCATGCGGGCAAGCAAGGCCATGGCGTTTTTCAGCTTCGTTTACTTCTGCTTGAGGTACGCCACAGCGCCTTTAACGCCGCGGATATGCCCTGTGCGCCCGTACTCCGTTTCAAACGCACGGTACACCGAGTTGCGTTCGGAGTACATCTTGACCAGCCGCTCCATTACAGCCTTCACCTTCCTTAGCCTCCACTTGTTTCCGAAGAGCTCGTCCACCTCTCGGATACGAAGGCCCCCGTCCAGGCCGACGGAATACTTGTGCAGTGCCATCCTCCACTTACGTTTTCGCGCCATAGGCAACAGCCGGACGCACTCTGCCTCCGACGCAAGAACGAGCTCTCCGCATAGTCTCTCGGCTTCCTGAATAGAAGGCACGCGGTGTCGGTCCACAGGCAAAAGCTGCGACACGTGCACGGGTGGTGGAGGCTCAGATGGAACGATATGCTTACTTGAGCGCAGCGACATGCACGCGGCCGTCAGTGCAGCGCGCGTTTCGAAGTAGACGCATAGAAACCATAGCAAGAGCGAAAGCATCCCGCTGCTCCTTGTCTTGGACGCGGGGATCTGCCGCCACGTGCACACCCAATGCCTCCTCGGCCTTCTCCAACAAGGGGCACTTGGTTCTCTGCAGCTCCTCTGAGACGAGGACCGACAGTCGGTAGGTAGTCGGAGACTTGCAGTCCACGTCGCTTCCCGACAGCGCGTTGGCCATTTTGGGGTTGGACATGGCCGCACCGTACAACCCGCCCCCAGGCCTGCCGGATTACTTCAGATGGTCTTCGTTCTCCGCATCCGATGCGCCGCGCCACTTTCCAGCCTGCGCCGCCGCGCGGCGTCCGGGGTGCGTTAAGGACGCCCAGTCGCGAACGCCGGCCACCATGAGACGTAGCCTCAGATTGTTGTTGTAGTAGTGCTACGTCATAGGCTGTAAAACGCTCCCCCGGTGGCTGGGAAAGGCCAGGAACCGATACCATGAGCGGACGTCGACCGCGGTGCAAGCCTGACGAAAGTGGATCGGCTCGACGCCGGCCGCCACCAGGTAGCCATCGTTCGGCGTGAAGGCGGGTGCAAGTTCTGCGGGGGGTCCGTCGCGTCGCTACCCGGGCGGTGGAAACACTCCGCCAGCACATCTGCCATGGCGCCGACTGGGAACAGCCATGTGTCCACGCGGAGCAGCGCGCCGATGCAACGCACGACCCCTTCGCAGGTCTTCGTGGCTCCAATGTAGGTGCACAAAAGTGGCACCGCGTGCCGTGCGTCTCAAAGCATACCCGCACAAGCGCGGCCGCTAGAGTAGCTCCAGGTTATCCCCATAGCCGTGACGCCCATCGAGCCGAGCGCATACTACATGAACCAGTGAGCGCTTGGCCTCGCATCGTTTTTGTACTCAAGCGCCGTCTTTTCTTTTAACACCAGGGATATGGAGACCGCGCGCCGCTTCTCGCCAGACACAGATGGGTCCCGCTTGCCCTTTTCCTTCGAAACTCCTGCCGCACTCTCTTGCAAGGTTCGATCCCACTTGCGGCGGACGAAGACCGCGACGGACAGGCGGAAGCATCCAGCCGAAAGAAACTCTTCCTTCGCCCAGTTTCCACAGCAGGAGCACGTCGCGTTTCGCCACAGAAAAATAGAGAAGGTGGCCACCTTAGAAAAGTCATTGAAGTTTACCGAAAGCACGTGGAGGCTCACGAGGCGCCCCTGGCCGCTGAACTACAATGATGCAATCCCATTCATACCAGGCGAGCGCGGCGCGCTCCGGTGAAGGAATGGGGGCGCCTTGTGGCGCCCGCTGTGCTCACACAGATGTCTTGCAGCAGGTCTTCCGTCGGAACGGGCGAGCCCAGCGCCACAGTGGCCCCCGCAACGTGCGGCGTCAACCTCAAGATGGCCGGTGAGGATGGCAGATACAGCGGCCCCCGGGCGCTTCTCAGAGGTGTGCTAAGGTCAGGATTCTGTGGCGGACGCACAGTTGCCGCAGCCAGAGCATCCCTCACCGTCGCAGTTGTGGTGCCAGGCACCAGAGAATCACGCGCTCCCCCGCGCTTAGCCCGCGCCGTCCGAGCACCCCCCCCCGGCGCTCAGCTAGAAACCGCTCCGTGCGAGGTTGTGCGGCGGCGCCGAAGCGGCGCGGGGCCGTCACTGTCGCTGTCGCGCGTGTCTGAAAATGAATCAGAGGACCCGCTGTCAGGCCCGTTCGCACTTGCAAACAGCGTGACGGTATACCGACGTAACGTTGATTTGATTGGCTGAGCCCGTCATGTGACGGTTTCCCGTTACAGACATACGCGGGATCCCCGCGTATGTTTATACCGCGGTATACCGTCTGAGAACGGGAAATTCCACGTCTTGTGTGTTTGAAATTCCTCTCTAGCAAGAACTTTCAAACGAATTGTCGACAATCCGGAAGCTCCTCGCCGGTGTGGCGACTCACGCCGCTGCGAACGGGCCTGAGAAGTAGACCCGCGCACCGTGGCCAACTCGAGACGTACCGCGCTGCATGGCACTGTTCGCTGCAACCCTCTCCACCCGCCGCCCTTTCAAGCTGCACACCATATTCCCCACCCCCCCTCCGTTGGGAACACTCATCGCGGCGCGCGACGCGGTAGCTGACCGCAATGGCATCTCCGGTGACCGTGAAGCAGATGCGGTTGGAGCTGAAGCGCCGCGGGTTACCAATTCACGGGACAAAGGACATTTGTGTGGGGCGGTGCCGTGGGGTCGTGGGACCGCAACGAGATCGCACATGGGAAAAAGATGCGCCAGTGGTTGTGTATTGAGTGGGTGATAAAAAGATACTTGGGCTAGAATGCACTACCCACGCCAGCGACGTCACGCAGGCGCCCGCTCGTGTGATGGGGAAAGGGTCCATGTTGACGGTCGCCGTGCGTTGACAAGCTGCATGGCGGTCGGTGGCGCGGTGGATAATCCAACGGTCGGTCTTGTCCGCGCCTGATGGCGATATAAATCCTGCGTCTCTGACGAAAACAATTGTGTACTTGATTTCATGCGCGAGACGGTACGCCAATGGTATTTCGCAGATATATACCGCCGTCACGCCGGTATACCGTCACACGGTTTGCAACAGCGAGCGGGCCTCAGGCGACCCTTCCACTCTAGCGCCGCCCATGTCAGCCCGTTCGTTCGCACCGACGGAGGCTCGTGCAGCCCGGCGAGGGGATTGCGTTTTACGGCTCGCGGGCGTCAAGAGCAGGGGTTGTCAGGATGCCATTCTCTGGCCCCAATGGGATACGGATACTTTGCGTTCCACCGTCTCCAAAATAGGATGATTCTCATGTCTCTCAGTTTTGATCAGAATATACCCTCACCAAGCCGAATGAATCAGTGAAATATATTCATATTCGGATACTCTTGTCGTATCCGAAAATGTTGGCTTACATTCGATGGATGACCTAACTGCAGCAGCAGGAGCCGCACTTCGATAGCAGAACTGCAGCAAACTAGTACTTGAGAGCTGTAACAGTTTTCAAAGTCCCAAATGCCCCCGTACAGGCGATTCCACGAAGCATGCAATTAGATACGATCGTCATTCTGTGCTGGCATGACAAAGGTTTAAAATAACGTAGTTGGATCTCAAAGATACCGGGGCTCTTGCCGTGTCACTCAAGAACGATTCTGTATTCCGGCGCTGTGCGGCCTCTTTGCGGCCGGGGCTGGCGTTTGCTTGCGGTCGCTCAACCCCTCAAGGCTTCCTGCCGCCGGTGCTCCCCACTTCTCGCTGCCAGCAACAGCTGGATAGCCTTCGCGCTACTAACGCATTTCTACTACAAGCCGGCGCTTGCTCCGTCTCCGACAGACCGCCACGTGACCACCGGACGCTAACCTCGGTCCTGGAGCCTTCGGACACACTTTCAAAGACATAAAACGCGCGTGAGATGGCGGAGGTGTGAAAGTAACCTCTGGCGGTCGGCGGGGTCCTCTTTCGCCTAACTTCTACGAGACGGCTACTGCAGGGGGCCCTGTGTACAAGGGAGATCTGGCTACAGCCGTGTGCATCACCCTCTCGACACCTCAAAACACCGCCACGGCTCTGGATGGTGCGGGAGCGGAGGCGTGGAAGCTGACGCCGTCATTTTGGCGCACCGCGCCCTTGCCCGAGGTAATCGTTCCGTCGGTAGCCGGGGGGTAGGTAGGGGCGGGGAAGTCTTCCGCAGCCGCTGGCGGCACCCCGCCCCAGCTCAGAGATGGCACGGCGGCTCGGGGGCGGCTGGCGACAAGATGGCAGTGGCGGCGAGCGTCGCTGCACCCGTGTCAAATGATAATGCGCCGGGTGTGGCGGAGGTCGCGGACATGTGACCGCAGGCTCCAGCCGTCGGCGGCGCCCCGACCCCGCCCAAGGTCGACTAGGCAGCGAGGGAGGAAGCAGCCGCGGCGGTAGGTCATCTGCTGGTCGCTGTTGGCGTCGCCTCGCGAACAGGCTCTGTGACATCACGAATATTGGGCGTTACTCAGCATCAACAAGCGCGAAATACACAGTACGTACTATTTACCGCAAGACGAGCGATGCGTTCTCTGGCGAGTGTCCCATACATGTCGCCTTTCTCGCATCAACTACATTGCTGCTTGCTGTACGGAAAAGAGCGAGCAACCCCACGAGTGTGGGATAAATGACGTTGGTTCAATAACCAGCAAGTAGCGACCGACCGTAGACGCACGATAAAGTGAACACTATCGCCTTAGAGGCGAAGAAGAAGAACCTTCGTTCGTGCAACATCCGATGGGGAGCCGGGGGTGCCGATGACGGCAAACCCCGGTCCCATGGTGCTTTTATTATCCGGCGGTAAAGGGGCGTGGTCGATCGACCGAGCGATCATAACGATCGAATAACCACCAAAATAGAGACGATAAAAGAAAGGACAGATATACAAGACGGAGGTAACCTCCCAAAGGGCGAGCCACAAATCAGCTCAGTCCTCCACGTGAATACTGACCAGTCAGGGGGGCTACCGGGCCCAAGATCCCAATATTAAGGAGATGTGCTACATACCCCTGGAATGAGATTTGAGCCGTCCCGGCGAGTTGGAGCAGATCGACTGATCCGCCACCACAAACGCCACAAGTGGCAACTAATCAGGGAGTCTCGTAGCGACGCGTGAAGGGCGTGGGGGCGTTACGCCTTCGGCGGCGCCTGCAAAGGGGATCGGGGAGACACCTGAAACCCTCGCGCGAGGCGGGGTGATGAAGCCCGCGGCGTGAACGGTCGCGAGCGGCAGAGAATGGCCGATGCGTGCCGGGGGGCGTAAATGGGAAGCCTCTGGGTACCCACAGAGCGGCAGCGGCCGCGCAGGCACCAGATCGGCCCCAACAGGGGTGGGGGGGCCTTGAGCCCGCGTGCCGCAGGGGGCACAGCCGGGGGCAGTTTGGCGGGCCTCTGGTCTCGCCCCGCTGTATATATACCGGGGGGTTGGGCTCGGCGAGGGCCCGTCCGGTTCCCCATGCCATCCGGCGTCCGGGTTGAGTCTCCCAGTTGGGCAGGTTGCGGTGGCCTGCGCTTGCGCACTTGTTTACCTCTGGGTCATCCGTCTGTCGTGCCTCGTCCGTCGAGGTTCGAGGCTATCGCGGCCTTGCCCTCGGCGGGTGGGGGTCGTTGCGCTTTAGCGCACACGGTGGGTGCGGGAACGGGCTCGGGCTCATAGTCACGGAGGAGTTGGGCGCGCGGCTTGTGTACAGCCAGTTGACCCCAGGTCGGACCGGAAGAGCGTGGGGCTTGTGATCGTGAGGGGGGGGGAGGGGAAGTGGTGTTTGCCGTGGTCTTCCGCCCGACGCGGTGTGCCGGCGGCAAGGACAAGGCCAAGAAGGCGGTCGGCGGCAACGACGTTCAGATGGCCGACGCGGCCGGCGCGGCTGTAATGGATCATGCTCTCACAGCCAACCGGGTATAACCCCGTCGGAAAACCCAGCACAGGATGCGGAACGCTACGCCAGAGTCACGACGCGAATGCCGGGATCACTGGGCGCGAAGCGCACAAAAACGACGGAAGCAACGCAAACGCAACGATGATTTATTCGAACACGCACGATGACCCCAAAGCATATTCTCATATACTCTCAGAAACAAGACGCAGGACGTGCACAATCCCGACCCCCTGGCGCTACCATGGGGGGACCGGTACCCAACGGGCCACGGTCTCAGGCCCGGGCCTCTAGTGGCCCCTGCTCAGCATCCCTGACAGCCCTTCCACTGGAAGGGGACCCCCGCCCGTCTCGGGCGGAAGCAAGAAAGTCACTAAGACTTCCTAGATTTCAGGATTTACTCAAAACCAGTACCCTGGGACTTATCCCAAGATTTTTCAATTTTCCCGGATAGAATTCCGGTGGGATTTTATCCCTGGTCGAGATCATATCTCGGTCGGGCTTACGCTCGGATTGCGGAAGCTTCCTCAAGCTTCCCGGTCCCCCCAGAGGGCCCGGATCCGGGAAGACGTGTGCCTCCCTTGCGTGTGCCAGACCCCCCCAGGGGGGCCCGATCGAGTGTTCCACGCCTCACGCCCCTCTAGAGGGGTCGTTTCATGTGTGGCCCTGGGGCTCCCTGGACACCCCCCCAAGAGGGTTGTCCCACGCTACCCCCCTAGGGGGGTGTTGCGTGACTGTTCACGACCCGTCCCCGGCTCATGCCGGGGGGTCGTGTCACCCCTGACAGGGGGTTTCCCCCACATATCCCCTACCTCAGGGCCCGCGTCTCGCGGGACCGGGGGCGGTGCCTCGCCACCCCCTCCCTAGGTCAGGGGGAAACCCTGTCCTGTGGCTCTCTAACAGCGTGCCCCTGGGGGCTCGCTCTTGGGCGCCATACGGCGGGGGACCGACGGGTTCACCGAGCCGGGGAACCCTCGGGTCAGTCCCATAGAGCAGTCACCGCCAGCGGTGACGGGAGCCTCGACCCTCTGGGTCGGTACTCGTGTCATCACCGGCAGGACGACCCTGTCGGGCGCTACCGGGTTCTCCCCGCGTCGCGCGTCGTCCGTGGACCCCACCGTAGGGGGGGCATCCTTATCTTCCCGGTCCCTGCCTCTCGAGGCGGGATGGCGTCTTCTACGGCACCCGACGCGTCGGCCGCCATGGCGGTCGACCGTGAGGCCGAGGGCGCGGGCGCCCTTTTGGGCCCCGAGGAGGACATCGACGACGAAGTCCTTGCCAACCTTTTGTCGGACTTGTGACCGACTCCCGCGGTTGTTGACGACCAGCACGGGCGGTTCCCCTGGACCCCCCTAGTGAGGTCAATCGTCGAGCAGCGCTATGACGCTATCGACAGCCGTTGAATGACGTCCGTATGGACGACCATCCAGGGTATGTATGATACTCTCTACGCCGTCCCCGAGGGGACGGCGACGGACTTTCCCTTCCTCCTCAGTCGGGAGGACTGGCGGGTGTGCCAAGTGCTGAGGCACCTGGACTGCCGTAAGATCCCTCCCGTGGTGAAGGAGAAGCCCCACTTCACCTGGGACTATTACCCGGGGTCTCCCCCTACGTAGGGGGGGATGGACCGCGGCGTATCTGTGCCGGGTGCACTGGGGGAGTGGACCATCCGTACCTCTCTCCGCGTCCTCACTCTGTATGAACAGCGTGAGGTGCGCAACGTACCTGTGGTACGTCGCATGGCCCTGTATCCCACCACACCAGTGTGGTGGGAGCAAGTTGAAGTACCTCGAGGCATGGCCGCGCGGGTGCCCCAGATGGTGGCACTCCAGGGGAGCCAGCTCATGGGGGAACCCCTTGGGAGTCCCTATCATCTGATGTTGGCCGCACTGTGGGCCGTCGAGGTGGCTGATGTCCTCCTAGGGAGCATCCGCCACCATGGGCACCTCTGGCGTTCGCCAATGGCTGTTCGGTCGGCCTTTGCGGACCTGACGCCCGAGCGCTTGTGCTCGGCTGACCCGTTGGCCCAACCTCTTCTTGAGGCAGGGCTCAAGCTCCTTCGACGTATCTAGGAGCAGGCGCCGCCGAGTCGGCTGTCTTGGCTTGGGGGACCCCGAGAGGTCTTCCGTTGTGCCAAGGCACTGGATGACGAGGGGACCTTGGTCCTTCATGAGGGTCTGGGGGACGCCCGCCTCCCGTATGGGAGGGACATCCGCGCGGATACCCGGATCCGGGACTTGGAACGGGACCTGGCGGACGCTGCGTCGGCTCGTGCAGGCCTTGCGGTGGCTCCAGAGCCCCCTTCGGCCACTGCCACTTCGGCCTCCGCCCCTCTCGCCCTGCTCCCTCCCTCTTGGGGGAGGGTGTCACGTCCGGCCTACGTGTCGCGCTTGGCCAGCCGACCCGCGCGACATCGTCGGGCTTACCCCCTTGGGGGTAGAGGTGGGACAACTGCTACTCTGGGGGGACCCCCGGGCCCTCCTCTGGAGCCCCTTCCTCTCTTTACTTGGGATGCGTCTGCCCAGTTTGGTACTCCTTCCCCCGTCAACCCGGCCATATGGTCGAGTATGGGGCGTTCCCTTGGGGAACTCCCGTCCATCCTCAATAATGGGGTGGACCATACGCTCATCATGGCGTTGAGCCGCACCTTGGTGCGGCTGCGCAACGAGATTGCTGCCATTGGGTCGCGCCCCCTTGTGGAACGGGCCGTTGTACCCCTGTACCTCCTGTGTACGGTCGAGACGCTCCGCCGATGTCTAAGGGAGGAGTATGGCACCGCCGTGGCGGAAACCAACACGGTAGTGGACGGATGGTCACTCCGGAACTTGTCCGCCTCGTCGGCTCCGCCCGGAGAGGTTGCCTTGCCGGAGGCGCCTCGGCGTCCGCCGTCTCCTCCCTCGCCCCATTATGGGGCGGGCGCTGGTTCTTCTCACGCCCACTATGGGGCGGGCGCCGGTTCTACCTCCCACGCCCCTTATGGGGCGGGCGCCGGTTCTTCTCCCCGAGCCCGCTATGGGGCGGGCGCTGGTTCTTTCTCTCAAGCCCTATATGGGACTGAGACGGGTCCCTCGGCGAACCCGCCGACGTACTCGGGGGCGCATTTCTATGCGCCCGAGCCCGAGGAGGATCGTAGCCAGGACTATGATCCTGGCTATGGGGCCCGTCCTGGGGGTTGGTGACTTGGTCACCCTAGGGTGACCAAGTGCTCCTTGTGTCCCCCCATTGCTTTGTGTGCTGCGCGTTGTCGCCCCCCCTAAGGGGGTGGGCGCCATCTATTTTACGATAGACTGGTCTCGGGCCCCGTAGGGAATAAAAGGCTTAGCCTCTCTTCTTGTTTCCTCCTCTCTCTCTATGACTTGAAGTCACAGGGGCCCCTATGGGCCGTCTTCCGACTTGGTCAGAAAAGAAAACACCTTCCCGCGTCAAGGCGGGGAGCTTGACACGTTTTCGCAAGCAATACTTGCGAATTGCCTCCCTAGGGAGGGAAGAAGCCAATTGCCACGTGGCTTCCTGTTCAGGAAACCCGAACCATTTGACCAAGACTTTCACTTGACCATTATCATCCCAACCATGGTTGAGGAATCGTTCGAACACGAATTCAGGGCCCTCCTTAATTTGGTCGCCCACCTTAAAGAGGGCTTGGGCCCTAAGGGCCCTTGTCCACTTGCCACCCCGCGCCGGTGGTGCGGGGGCACCATTGACATAGTCATTGCTCACCGTACGGTGACCCTTAGGGCTCTCCACCAGAATCCGATGTCCATCGGTTTGAAGCACCATGTACGGTCCTTGGGTCTTAAACCCAAGCTTCTTCGGAGAGCAGGAGTGAGCATATAGATAGACCCAGTCCCCGGCCTTGACCGAGTTGTTCTTCTCCTTGGTGCGGGCGTCAAACGCCCGCTTATACGTGGCCTCGGCTTTGCCCAGCTGCCGGCGAACCGCCGGGATGAGGGCCCTAAGGTCCTCAACATACTGTTCCGCCGCCGTGGAGGCGTCCTCAGTTCTCTCCTCGGCTTGTCTAAGCCGAGGCATGCGCTCCAT
>Ga0209093_1001231_pt1 | contig 14508 bp, 11 predicted proteins | sample SidtaG_4_FD_187450 | JGI IMG/M metagenome (GOLD analysis project Ga0209093, IMG submission 187450) | Marine algal microbial communities from Sidmouth, United Kingdom - Sidmouth_Male1 metaG (SPAdes) (version 2) | ecosystem: Host-associated > Algae > Red algae > Unclassified | place: Sidmouth...
CAAAATTAGTTAAGCGATACAATTTAAAATGGTCAAAATTGATTATCGGTTCGTTTGCTCTAGCATTTTTTACTGCAATAATATAATCAACATTTTCAAAACTAAATTGAGATTTTATGATAATTTCACCATCTGAACCATCAGCATTATATAATGGATTTTCAGTTCTTCTTTCTCTTCTATCTACTAAATGATTTAATCTTATGTAACGCTTTATCTGATTAGTAAATAACAACTCAATAGCATCATAGATAGTCGTTTTACCAAAACCATTTGGTCCATCAAAAACAATTAAGCCAGTGTCTTCAAAATCAAAAGTTTGCTCTTGGTAAACTTTGAAGTTTTTTATATAAAGTTTTTTTATTTTAATTCCCATTATCTGTCTTATTATCTAATAGTTCAATTAATTCATCTAAATCAAGATTGTCTAACTCAGATAAAACGCCCTCTTTATGTTGTTTTTCAATAAATTCGCTGTATTCTAATAATTCTTTTTCAACTAAAGTTTTTTCTGCTTCTTCAAAAAGATTATCTAAAGTTTGATTAACTTCTACATTAATTTTAAGAAAAGGTAGTTTATGAGCAAGATTATACAGTAAATGTCTCCAACTAGGTTCTGAATAGTTACTCTTATAATTATTGAATACACTTTCATTTACTATTAACTCTAATATCTTTTCTGGATTTCCTTTTTCAGTTTGTTCTAAAAGTTGTTTCATAATATCTGATGTAAACAACAACACATATTTTTTGAACTGAAAAGGATCCTCTTCTATTAATAAAATTTCTTTCTTTTTAATTTCATTTTTATCATTATTTGCTAAAACTAATAATGATGTATTTTTATCAAACTCCTTTGTATCTATGTGATCTTTACATTTTTCAAACCATTCGTCTTGTAATTCTAAAACTCTAGATATGTCACTTTGCTCTACAACTAACCAATAATATTTCCTGTCATCATTAGAAATATATAAGTCCCCAAACTCTAATTCGATTAATTTAAAATTATGTACATTAAATAATCTCTGAATTAAATCTCTCATTTAATATGTTTTTTAGCGTTTTCTAAAGTTGTAAGTGAAATTTTAGACCATTTCGTAATATTATTAACATTACTTGAGTTCTCATCTACTTGAGTTTGATTATTGAGCTCCTTTTCAATTGATTCGACTTCTATTGACGATGTTATCAGTTTATCGCTTTCATATGGCACTTCTATATCAACCTCATTAATGTTATCATAAATTTTTCTACAAACACTTTTTATTCTTGCGTTTGAGCTATTTATAGCTGTAGCTGTATATGTTAGGCTATCATTCCCTATCCATGTAAGATTATCACCAATTTTACCTTGAGACTCTACTAGTTGATGCAAAGTTTGTAGAAAAGCATCCCTGAATTCTTCACTATCAATATTATTATTTTTAAAATCTAATATTGAATTTAATTTGACCTCTCTATGAGGTAATATAGATTGAATAAATTTCACAAGTGATTTATCATCTAGTCCATTAATCTGTATTAAATAATTAGCTAGTTTTGTTTTTTCTGATTCTGTCACTAATTCTTCCTCTTCAATATCATGACAAAACTCTAAGTAATAATGATTTATGATTTTTTTTGTAAGAAAGAGAAAATAATCTTCATTTAAAATTGTTGACGGATCTGAAGTTAGAAGGTCGTGAAAAATTTGTAATGATGTTAGTGAATAATAAGCACCTTCTCTAATTGTTGATCCATTGTTACTATGATTATTTGCATGAATATCAATTATTTGAGTACAAACAATAGACTCTAGGCTATTACGTAAAGTAGTTACATTCTCTACATTATTATGATGTTGTAATTGATTATTATTTAAATACAAGGCTATCTGTTCTTCACAAAGCCTATTTATATCTTTTAATTGACAGAAAGAATTACCACCATAATTATAAATATTAATTGTGGGATGAATAGCTTTAATTTGTGCATCGGTTTTCTCGTTTTGAGTAGAAACATGAAAATACGCTCCATTACATGGAAAAGTAATTAACCTCTGTTCTAATTTATCAAAAGCATCTTTATACGCTGAGTATAAATGACTCTTCATAGCTTTAACTTGATGTAAAGTTATTGGGTTTATATCTGCATCAACTATTGCAAAATCTTCTAAAGAATCTAATTGTAATGAATAATTTAATGCATCCTGATCAGTATTTAATAATTGTAATACGTGATACAATGCTACTTTTCCTTGATAAATAAAACCACTCCAAGTAGCTGCTGCTGTATGTATATCATTCGGGTCAATTAATTGTCTCATAATTTCTTTTTAACACACCTTTACCTTACCAGTTACAACCCCATTTATTAAACTACTTTTATATTCTTTTAATTTGGCAATTTCTTGTTGTTTTAAATCTATAGCGGTTTCTATTTTTTGCGAAGCAGTTTCTATATATGCTGAAATTTTTTTTTGTTCTGAAAGTGGTGGAAGAGGAATAAAACTATTTCCAATAAATTCAGAATTAGCTCGTGGCATTTTTGACCCATATGTAGATGAGTCAATTAAATTAATAAATTCAAAAGACAACATTATTAAATTTAAATACCAATTGTAGATTAATTTTCCTGTTCGATAAACTAAAAACTCAGTTGAACAAATCCCTTCTTTTTCAGCTAAATATACTTTTGCTAGATATGGCCTTAGTTTTGCAAATAAAACATCTCCTTTATCAAAATAATTAGCTAAACCATCCGTTTCTGAATCACTTGTAATAAATTGTCCCGTCCAAGATTCTATATTTTCCATTCCAATGTATTCTAAAATACTCTCTTTGCTTGAAACTTTTTTAGAAACTAAATTGGACGTAAATTTCAACCGATTCACCTCCCAATGCTCAGGAATCTCCCCAATCCAATCCACACCAGAATCTTTCATTTCGACTGCGCTCAATGACCGTATGTTTCCATTTTCATCTAAACCACGTGTTACTGCTTTGTGTATTAAAATTTGTTTGCGTTCTTTTAGTAAGGTTATTTGTTGCTCTTTTATGGTAATCGCTTCGTCTATTTTTGTGGTTTTATCGTCTAAAAATTCTGCAATGGCGATTTGTTCTGAGAGTGATGGAATACCAACCATAATTGCTTTCATCTCATCGTAACGAGTCGTCCATAAATCAGCAACTATTCCGTGACCCATTCTATAAAATTCTTCTATAAAATTGTAAGATTTTAAAAGATAGTTACAATAAATAGGATGGATATTAAGAGGCTCCATTACAATATAAATTAATGATACAGAACCATCCTGATAAGCAATACCGCTTGACCCTTTTCTATCGGAACGACTATTAATTGCGAAATCTCCTTTTTTGACTAATTTCCTATTATCTCCATCATTAGATTTTGCTGCATTTGCTAATTGAGGTACGGTACCATTTTTAGTTACAGATAATGGCGGAAAATCTTTATCAGAAACTTTAGTTTTTCTTTCTTTAAAACGAGTTCCTAATCTAGTTAAATCCCAATGCTCAGGTACTTCACCTAACCATTCTACTCCAGAATCTACATAACGCTCGTAACGTTCTACTTTTATTTGCGATTCTACCATTATACTAAGTTTAAAATTTCAGAAATTAAACCATCGCTTTGTTGTTCTAAGTCTAGTATATCTTTGGTAACGTCTTCTATGTTACGCAATGGTGTATGTTTGTAAAAGTATTTGTTAAAGCTAATTTCGTACCCAATTTTGGTAGCGTCTAGGTTTATCCAAGCTTCGGCTACGTGTGGTTGTACTTCGCGTAAAAAGTAACTGTGTATGTTGTCTTTTAAGGGTACGTTTTCGGTGTCTCTTAGGTCACTTTCGGTTTCGTAAACGGTGTATTCGCCTTTTTTTGCAGTTGGGTAATACCCAAAATCAGGTAAATGTGTTTCTGTACAATTTAAATGCGCTAAAACCTTTGCTAATTTATCTCCTGATAGTTTTTCTACTTTTTTAATTACTTTTTCAGCATCGGCACTGTACCAACTTACCGCATTTAAAATGGCTTTTTTATCAGTAGCACTAAGGCTCAATTTTTGCTTTTTAATTTCTGCATCTACCACCTTTTTAAATTGGTTAAAGTCGTTGTACTCGGTTTCTCCTATAGCATTTAACAAAGTATTTCCTGTTTGTACTAGGTTTAGGTGCTTTTGCCAAGTATCTGCTTTGGTCAACTTCTTTTTATTGGCTGCAGATAAATTAATTTCGTTTTTTTCGCACCAATCTAATAATTCTTGTTCGTGTGTTGCCGTATGGGTGTATATGCTATCACCAAAAGTTTCATAAGCATATTGCATAGGTTCTAGCAAGGCTTTGTCAAAACGCAAGTTTTCTATGCCTACTGCTGTAAATTGTGCTTTTAAACGTTTAGGACGTTCTATACTGGCTTTGTAGTAACCAAAATCTGTATTATCAAAAATTTGAGCAGAAATTCCCTGCTCCTCTTCACGTTCTGCAATGCTCATGTTGGTATAGGTTTCTACTATTTCTGTAATGTGCTCTGGAGCAAACTCACAATTTTTGTTACCTAAGTTTTTGCGCAGTTTTCTATACAGTTGTCCAGCATCTATTAGCTGTACTTTTCCTTTTCGGTTGGCAGGTTTGTTGTTGTTTAAAATCCATATATAAGTGGTAATTCCCGTGTTGTAAAACAAGTTGTTGGGTAATTGTACAATGGCTTCTAACCAATCATTTTCTATAATATACCTACGGATGTTGCTTTCTCCTCCGCCTGCATCCCCTGTAAACAAACTACTTCCGTTGTGTACACTAGCAATACGAGATCCTTTGGTTTTGTTGTTTACGGGTTTCATTTTAGAAACCATTTCCATTAAAAACAATAATTGTCCATCGCTAGATCTTGGAATGGCATCTACCTCTTCTTCTATACCCCAATAGTTTTTTAGTTTTATTTTAAAACGAGGATCTATCACCTCTTTTCCGTCTTTAATAAATTTTTGTTCACTTGCCCACGATTTTCCATAAGGAGGATTGGAGAGCATAAAGTCAAATGTAGTTCCTGCAAATTCATCGGTAGATAAGGTAGAACCCACACGAATGTTGGCAGGATCGTTTCCTTTAATCATCATGTCACTTTTACAAATGGCATAGGTTTCGTCATTTATTTCTTTTCCAAATAAATAAACATCTCCTGTGGCTTTAATTTCCCCTTCTTCGTCTTTTATAAAATTTTGAGCTTCGGTTAACATTCCCCCACTTCCACAAGCAGGATCGTAAATGGTCATTACAGGAGGTAAATTGTCTTTGATGGGATCAAAAATAATATGAGTCATCAAGTCAATTACCTCACGAGGTGTAAAGTGTTCCCCTGCTTCTTCGTTATTGTCTTCGTTAAATTTACGAATCAATTCCTCAAACACATATCCCATTCCCAAGTTAGACAAAGCGGATAATTTTCTTCCCTCAGTATCTTCTTTGTCATAAGGCGTTAAGTTGATGTTTGGAGAAGTAAATTTTTCTAACACATCTAACAGCACGTCTTTGGTTGCCATGTGACGAACCTGACTTAATAAGTTGAACTTTTCTATAATTTCTTTTACATTGGGACTAAACCCGTTTAAATAATCTTCAAAATTGGTTTGTAGTATTTGCGTACTATTGGTAGCAGTATGTTTTATTTTCTGTAAAGTCCATTTACTAGTATTGTAAAATACATAACTAGAAGCTTCACGCAATCCTGTTTCATCCCACTCGGTAAAACCTGCTTCGTCACGTTGAAAGGTAATTTCTTCTAAAACGGCATCTTTAGTGGGTTCTAACAAGGCATCTAACCTACGTAAAACAATCATGGGTAAAATAACATCACGGTATTTCCCTCTAACGTAAACATCTCTAAGACAATCGTCTGCAATAGACCAAATAAACGAAACTAATTTATTGTGTACTGAATTGTTCATTAAGTTTTATATAAAATTATGCGGAATAGCTTTTTTAAGAGTTAAATATACAAATACAGTTTGTACCTTGTTTTTATTTAGTAAGCTTTTATTTGCATTTACTTATATGTGTGTTAATAGAGTGCACTCATCATTTGTTATCTTGTATAAAAATTACACAAACAAAAAGAAAACAAAAGTTTGTTATTTAGAGTAGAATACACTTTAATATCTGCTTATTGTAAACGAAACTTAAATAATATAGGTCTTTCTTGTATTAATCACTCCCAAAAGAGCTATCCCAAGTCATACTCTCTTCATCAAAATCTTCATCATCTCTATCTGGAAACATAGTATCAAGAATACCATCGTGTTCAGTATCGTCAATGTCTACTTCTTTATGTTCTTCAATAAATAGTCCAATTTTTTTTCAAGATTAGCTAATTGTCTAAACTCAGGAAGTGTAGTGTTATCTAGAACAATCTTTTCCATTTTAACATCACATGCAAGTTCTTCTAGTTCATAAAATTGATCGTTTGGTCCATAATATGGAGTGTTTGATATTGCATCTTTTTTAAGCTTTTCAAATTGACTCTCAAATTTTTCTATTAGATTCATTACAAAATTTATTTAAGTATTTTTTATTTTATTATTTGCATCATAAAATCTAGAGACTCTAAGCTATTTACCCTACAACAGTATTGCTCGTTTTCTTTAATTTTTGCGCTAAAAAAACTTAAGAAATTTTCTAATTTAAAAGGTGATTTATGAACTTTTAATCTTATCAAAAGTTTGGTAGCGTTTAACCATGTTTTAAATCTTACATCATTAAAATCTTTTAGAAAAAAAAGAGCTCCAAAATCATGATAGTATTTGATAAAAATTGTTTTGTTAGCTCCCGCATTTAAACATTTGGTTATAAATATCAAATGCTTAAAGTAGTTTTTATTTTTATACATAGGAATATCTACAGGGAAATTCTTGAGTAAATTGATGTCTGAGTCTGTTAATTTTAATGGCAATGATGGGTGATCTTTCACATTTTTTTCCTGAAGAAGTTGAAAAACAAAATCTTTCTCTATAGAATTAAAATTATCTAGAGATTCAATTAATTTAATGGGGATTTCATTCGGGACAAATAAATAATTTATTAAAGATGTAATTTCCTTTTTAGTTTCTAAAAATTTCTGTTTGGTGTATATGTCGTTTACCAAATAATGATGAAAACTAGCGTATAGAAATGTAACCCTAAAAAAATAAGTTGACCCTTTTTTTCTATCGCTTTCATACTGTTGGCAATCAAAACAACTCATAAAGTATGAAGCTTTATTAAACTCTATAAATAAAAAAGTTAATATGACAAAACTTGTCGCAAAATAAAATCTTCATGCTTTAAAAAACGACACTAGTTGTCGTGAACGATTTATATGTTTGACGCTTAATAAAATACATTATGGCACAATAAGAAAAGGCAAAAAGAATTATTATAAAGCATATTACAAATAGGACCTATCCTATTACTAAACAAAAGCTACAAGAAACATTACTTTTAAATGATATTGACGTTTCCATTAGAAGTTTGGAGTGCTACTTAAAAGAACTTGAAAATAGTTTTTTTATTGAAAAAATCAAAAACTCCAAGGGATACATTAAAAATGAATTGATAGACCAAAATGAAACAGACTTATTATTAAAACATTTACACCTAGCAGAAATTTCTGACTTGCCTATGATAAGTATTTCTAAATCTATCGGTAAAAAAAATATATTGTTTCTGATACCAAAAAAAGCTTTAGAGGTCTGGAACATCTAAAAATTATTTTAGATACTATTGACATTAATAAAAACCTCTTATTTGAATACAAAACACAATTTACAGATACCCAAAAATGACATGTAAAACCAGAATTCTTAAAAGAATACCAAAATAGCTGGTATTTAATTGCTTTAGATCTTGATAAAGAAAATGAGGTAAGAACATTTGGACTAGATAGAATTACAAACCCCACTCTAGGAAATAAAACACTTTTAAAAGCTGATGACGACTTAATATCATCATTTCAAAATATTGTAGGAATAGACAGAAGACCTCTATCTAATGACTATCCCGAAACTATAGAAGTTGTTATTAAAGCAAAAGAACTGCAGCCAGAAATTTTTAAATCTATGCCACTCCATTCAAGTCAAAAAATTATTGAAATTGATAAAAACTATACCCGATTTTCTTACAATGTGATGGTTAATTACGAATTTCAACAACACTTACTAATGTTTATTACTTTTATAGAAATTGAAAAACCAACCTGGTTAAAATTACACATTAGAAATTTATTAGAGGATATTGTTAAAAAACATAAATAATGCTACTTACATGGCTGTGTTAGAATCAGTATTTCATGAAAATTCAAATATTTATGTAAATTACAAATTACTCCTAACAAAGAAACCTATATGTTTTCTATTTGATAAGAAGCTATTTGTATACATAGCCATGTAGTAACAAATAAAAAATACTTTTCTAACACCTAATTTAACCTTATAAAAAGTGTTTTTGCTTTATCTTATTCTTTAATACCTATTACTGCTTAAACACTAATCTGTATAAAATAATAGTACGTAGTTTTATTGTGTTATTAATAATAACACTACTTTATGTGGCAATTGTACCTATACATACAATTAATTTTATACATAAATAGTTTACCTACTGGGCATTTATAATACGTTAAAAACCTATTTTTAATAGTTGCATTTGTATATTGTTAAATTAAAAAATAAGTAGAGCTATTTTAATTTTTTAAGACTTAATAAATGACACGATTTTTTACCAAAAAAAAGAACGAAATAGGTTTAGCTCCCGATGAACTAATTTTTAGAGGAACACCAAAAGAAAACCAAGTTGCTTCTATGCACATAATTGATTTTGATTCAAAAAAATTACGTGAACCTACCATATATGAAATTGACCAAATTAGCGATTTTAAAAACAAAGACACAGTTACTTGGATTAATGTAGATGGCCTCCATAATCCTACCACAATGCAAAGCCTTATCTCTGCCTTTAATCTTGATTCTTTAGTAATTGCAGAAGTATTAAACACCGATGCACGCCCAAGAGTTATTGAGTTTGATAACTGTGATTTGATTACGTTAAAAATGTTGATGTTAGATGAAAAATCTGGTAAAACAGTAGTAGAAAATTTAAGTTTAATTTTAACAAATAATGTATTAATTTCTTTTCAAGAAAAAAAAGGAGATGTTTTTGAGCCTGTAAGAGAAAGAATTAGAAAACAAAAAAAAAGAATACGCAATGGAGGTACTGATTATTTAATATTTGCACTTTTAGATATTGTTATTGATAATTATTTGTATGTAATTAGTGTTTTAGGAGAAAAAATTGAGGCACTTGATGATTCATTATTAATTAACACAAACCAAAATGTGATCAATCAAATTAATAATTACAAACGAGAATTAAACTTTTTGCGAAAAAGTGTAAAGCCAGCAAAAGAGATGATTTTTTCGTTAGCCAAAACAGAATCTGACTTTATTACAGAAAGCACCTATGTTCATTTTAAAGAGTTAGAAGATAATATTAGCCAAGCAAATGATGCGTCTGATAGTTATAGAGAAATGCTATCAGATCAACTAAATATTTATCACACTACAATTAGTACAAAGCTTAATGATATTATGAAATTTCTTACTGTGTTTTCTGTAGTTTTTATTCCTTTAACTTTTATAGCAGGAATTTATGGTACTAACTTTGAGTATATACCAGAACTTACCTATAAATACAGTTATTTTATAATGTGGTTTGTAATGATTGTTGTTACTGCAGCAATGCTTTTGTTTTTTAAACTAAAAAAATGGTTCTAGTGTTGATAAATTGATTCTATAAAATTACAAATAACACTATCCATATGTGTTAGAAAACTAAAAAAGGTAATAAACAAAATGTATTTGTTTATTACCTTTTTTATATGTTACGAATATAAAATTAGTTTTTAGAGTTGTTTAAGATAGTACAACTTAAAAAGTAACTTCTTTATTTATATTGTTAGGCTTCTCTATACGTGCAAAAATACTTCCAACAGGTGTGTTGTTTGTAATTTTCTCGTTAATATTTCCTCTTCTAAACTTAGGATCCTTATTAAAAGCTCTACGTAAATGAATGTCAAAACTTACTCCTTTGGTTTTAAAATGATTTCTATCAATTGTAAAATTGGTAGTTTCTGAACCTAAAATTACTACTTCAACACTTCCTTTAAAAGTATTATTTACAATTTTAATATCTGATACTCCATTTTCTGGCAATCCACTGTTTCCATAATCTGTAAATGTTACTGCAAAAATATGTCTGTTTTGTAATTTTTTAATTTCAGCATCTGTTCTTACGGGTGCATCAAATGTATTGTTTAGTACCTCAATATTGTTAGATTCGTGCTCTATATTTAGGCTACGGGCAAATGTGTTTGTAGTTCCATCAAAATTAACAGTTGTGTTTCCTTTAAAGGTATTATTTCTAACAATAACATGAGATACTTTGGCTAAAGCTAAGTTGTAACGCTGAGCTGGATTAAAAGTATTGTTTTCTATTACAGAATTGTTAAAATTAACAACAACTCCTTTTGCAATGTCAGAACCAGGTTTGTCTTTTAAAAAACTAACACCATCACTTCCATCGTTACCACAATCTAAAGTAATACCTGCAAACATAGTTCCGCTAAATGTGTTTCCTGCAATGTGTATTTTTTTCATAGACCTTACATTTCCTACCTGTACACCATAGCGTTCTCTACTCCAACCTCTGTTAAAAACAACACCTCTACCTATATTTACAAACGTAGACTTTATTACTCTTAATCCATGCATTGGTAATCCTGAAGCTTGAAATCCATATGTACCATTTGCTGGGTTGCAAAAACCAAAAGTTGCATTTAAAAAACGCATATTTTCTGCATTCATATTTTTACCTCCAAAAATATTTACACACGCATAACTAAGAAATGGTTTTACGTTATCATTAGTAAATCTGTGACCTCCATCAATTGTAAAGTTTGTAAAATCTATATTGTCTCCTTGACAAATAAATACTCCTGATCTATCTCCATGGTTTGTTTTTCTTAATGCAGTAGGACTGGTGTAAACAATTGTTTTTTTATTGTTTTTAAAAGATCCAGAAGGCCCCGTAATAATAATGTTACTTACTTTTGGCAAAATAATAGGTTTGTTAACAAAATGCTTACCCGCAGGCAAAATATATGCTGTATTCTCCCCATTTTTCTTAATGCTTCTAATTAAAGCATCTCCTATATTTTCATTTTTCCAAATTACAACATTAATACGTTGTATATTTTTAATTTTTACCCTTTCTAAATTTTCTACATCTCCGTCTCTAGGTTCTAAACTAAGTTCTGTTGTTTCTTTTATCGAATCATTACTACACGATGAAAAAAAGGACATACTAAAAGTTAATAGTACAACAAATATTCTAAGTCTTGTTTGCATATAGCTTTAAAGTTAAAAGTTAATAAATTGTATATAAAAAATATATACTTGACAGATTCACTTAAGTCTTTGATGAATCATTTGGTAAAAATAACAAAATAAACAATAAAAAGACATAAATATTGATTAAAAAATAATTTAAAAAGATGAAAAATAAAAAATATATAAAATATAGGTCATTCTATAATTACCTATATTTTATGGATATTTTTCAAAATTAAAACGTTCTAGGGTTTAGTACTTGTTTCAAAACAGATTTAGGTTATTCTCTATATCTAGCCTCTATAAAATAGTTAGAAGGTTCTGTTTATCGCTAATAGGGTCATGATAAAGGTTAAAATATCTTAATACGTGAGTAATTAAGAACTGACCTCAAAAAACAAATTTGGGTTCTAGTATTGGTAAATTGATTGTGAAGAATTGCAAATAACACACTACATATATTAGAAAACCAAAAAAGGTCTTTAAACAAAATGTATTTGTTTAAAGACCTTTTTTTACAACTACTATCTAAAACTTTGGTTTTTAGAGTTGTTTAAAATAATACAACTTAAAAAAGTTCTTGTTCATTTATATTGTTGGGCTTTTCTATACGAGTAGAAATACCTCCAACAGGTGTGTTGTTTGTAATTTTTACGTTAACAGTCCCTCTTCTAAACTTAGGATCTTTATTAAAAGTTCTACGCAAAAGAATATCCAAGGTTACTGCTTTTCTTTCAAAATTATTTTTATCAATTGTAACATTGGTAGTTTCTGAACCTAAAATTCCTATATCCACACTTCCTTTAAAAGTATTATTTATAATTTTAATATCAGACACTCCATTTTCTGGCAATGCTTCGTTTCCATAATCTGTAAATGTTACTGCAAAAATATGTCTGTTTTGTAATTTTTTAATTTCAGCATCTGTTTTTACAGGCACATCAAATGTATTGTTTAGTACCTCAATATTGTTAGATTCGTGTTCTAAATTTAGGCTACGGGCAAATGTGTTTATAGTTCCATCAAAATTAACTATTGTGTTTCCTTTAAAGGTATTATTTCTAACAATAAAATGAGATACTTTGGCAAAAGCTAAGTTGTAACGTTGAGCTGCATTAAAAGTATTATTTTCTATTACAGAATTGTTAAAATCAACAACAACTCCTTTTGCAATGTCAGAACCGGGTTTGTCTCTTAAAAAACTAGCTCCATCACTTCCATCGTTACCAGCATCAATAGTAATACCTGCATACATAGTACCGCTAAATGTGTTTCCTGCTATATATATCTTTTTCATAGACCTTACATTTCCTACCTGTACGTCATAACGTTTTCTACTCCAACCTCTGTTAAACATAACACCTCTACCTATGTTCATAAAATCAGAGTTTACTACTCTTATTCCATGTATTGGCAATCCTGAAGCTTGAAATCCCCAAGTACCATTTGCTGGACTACAAAAACCAAAAGTTGCGTTTAAAAAACGCATATTTTCCGCGTTCATATCTTCACCTCCATAAGTATTTACACACGCATAATTAAGACGTGGCGATTCTTTATCTGTAGCAAAGCTGTGACCTCCATCAATTGTAAAATTTCTAAAATCTATATTATTTCCTTGACAAATAAATACTCCTGATCTACTTGCAAAGTTTGAAGTTCTCATTTCAGTAGCATTGGTACGAACAATTGTTTTTTTATTATCGTCTAAAGATCCTATAATTGCAATATTGTTAACCTTTGGCAATAAAATAGCTTTTGATACTAAATAATCACCAACAGGTAAAACATACGCTTTATCTGAACCATTTATTTCGATCACTCTAATTAATGCATCACCTACACTTTCTTCTCCTTCAATTACAACATTAACACGAGTTAATTTGTTAAATTGTATTTCTCTTTCATCTAACTCTTTCTCTTCTGGCTCAGGTTGTTCTTTATTCTGTTCTTTAAGTTGTTCTTTAGGTTCTTCTATAGTCTCTTTTTTACATGATGAAAAAAACAACATACTAGAAGTTAAGAATGTCATAAAAAATTTAAGTCTGGTTTGCATAAAGCTTTTATAAGTTACAAAAATTAATAAACTGTAATCCAAAATATATTTCTATATAATTTATACATAGTTGTGTGTTTTGATTTATTTAATTAACAAAATTAAGCATAAATAACAACATAAACAACAACTAAATTTATAGTACTTTAGCTTCATCATAAAAAAGTATCACAAAGTGTTTATTTTTTATAATTACAAAAAATAGAAGAAAAATGACTTATTTCTAAAAAGTGTTCTATAATTTACATCTTTATGACCCTAAAAATTAATTTGATTACCTACCTAAAACAATTTGGAAATCTATCTCCAGAGGATGTCTCTTTAATTTATAAACACACCACTATTCAAAATTTTAAAGCAGGAGATATACTTGTTGAGGCTGGTAAGACTATAAACCAAGTAGGGTTTATAGTATCTGGTGTATTCCGCTATTTTTTTTATGATAAAGAGGGCTACGAGATTACTTCTTTATTTATGGCCGAAAACGATTTTGTAACTAATATAAATAGTTTTAATGAATACATAGCTAGTTCTGGAACCATTGTTGCTGAAACAGATTGTTGTGTGATTTTAATCTCAAGAGAATCTTGGAAGTTATACGCTAAAGAAATATGTAATTGGAACACTATAATGCAAACTATTACCAACAAGACTTTATTAGCAAAAACTAATTTTCAACGAAAATTAATAAGTCAAGATTCCAAAACTTCTTATATTTCTTTTTTAGAAAAATACCCTACTCTTATTAAAAGAGTTCCGTTACAACATATTGCTTCTTTTTTAAGAATTTAAAAGATACTACTAAGCTACAACTTTGAGTTCAGAATTCAATATTTCTTTAGGAGTTTTATATGCTATAATTTTACGGGGTCTATTGTTCAGTTTTTGTTGAATACTAAGGAGCATTTTTTCAGAGATTTTAGTAAAATCAGTCCCTTTAGGCAGGTACCTTCTAATGAGTCCATTAGTGTTTTCATTAGTACCTCTTTCCCAGGAAGAATATGGATGTGCAAAGTAAATTTTCATACCTGTTT
>Ga0209093_1001233_pt1 | contig 14505 bp, 19 predicted proteins | sample SidtaG_4_FD_187450 | JGI IMG/M metagenome (GOLD analysis project Ga0209093, IMG submission 187450) | Marine algal microbial communities from Sidmouth, United Kingdom - Sidmouth_Male1 metaG (SPAdes) (version 2) | ecosystem: Host-associated > Algae > Red algae > Unclassified | place: Sidmouth...
CACTCTCGGACGCTGGCCGGACTCGGCCGCGCCGCCGCTCGTTGCGCTTCGCGGCGGCGACGGCGCGCGGGGCGTCGCGTGCGGCGGCCGATACAACGGCGGAAGCGGCCGAGGCGCAGCACCCGACAGCGACGGCGTCCCCGTCGTCGTCGGCATCGGCGCAAGCTCGGCGCCGCCCCCGCCGCCCGAGGAAGCAGCGGGCTGGACACTTGCCCGCCTCCGCCGCCGCAGCGACCAAGTGGCTTGGCCCGGATCGCCGCGAGCAGACGCCGCTGCCGGAGGCCTGGGCTGAGTGGGACGATCTCAGCCCGCCGCCAAACCGTGCCACCGCCCCGCCCGTGCCTTCGACGCCGCCCACGGCCGCCGCCGCTTTCCGCGCAGAACTGCTCGCCGTTGTCGCCGCCGTCGCGGCACACGCCGTCGCGCCTCCGTCCGGTGCGGTTTGGACGCCGCCGCGCCGCTCTCACACCCACCCCACTTTTGCCGCCGACGCCCTCGCTGCTCCCTCCATCACGTCGGCCCCCCCCCCCCACTAAGATCAGGCCAATGGCGACGCCGGGGGGGCGCTGCCTGCGTCGCTGCGGTGACGGCGCCTGCTGTCGGCCTCGGAGCGGGAAACCCAGCCGGAGCTCTCCGCCAGAGCCCACGCGGCGCGCCGAGCGCGCCTCTACTCCGGCCTCTCGGGCTGGGCGCGTACGGGCCTGGCGGCCGTGCAGGGCGGCGGTGCCCGGCTCTGGCACTCCGCCGTCCCGTCGGTCCGCGGCGGCCGGGGGACCATCCACGGCTCCGCCATGCGGGTGGCGGCGCGGCTGTGGCTAGGTGCCCCGCCCCGCCCGGACCCGCCGCGCTCGCGCTGCTCGTGTTGCGTAAAGGTGGACCGCGCGGGGCGGGGCTTCCTGGAGACGTTCTCGGTGCAGGTCGCCCGCCGAGCCGCCGTCCACAACTACATTGTGGGGCTGGTCGCGGCGGCGCTGCGGCGCGCCCCCAAGTGGGGTGCGGTCGAGGTCGAGCGCCACTTGGACGGGTCCGAGGGCGCGCGACGGCCCGATCTGCGCGCCACCGAGGCGATCACGGCCGCCGTCACATGGGCAGCCGTGGCCCGACCAGGTGGCTCCGCAGGTACGCGCTGCGCCACTGCGCACTGCTGAGGCGGCCGCGCGCGAGGCTACCAAGCGGGCCACGTACGTTCCGGCTCTGCCGACGTCCAACACGTCCCACGTTATCACTCCCCTCGTTTGGGAGGCGCTGGGGCGGATCGGTCCGGCGACCGCCGCGTGGCTGCGGGCCGCACTGGCTGGGCCCCAGCTGGCGGCAGTTCGCGCGGGTCAACTATTGGAAGTCTCCGTGGCTCTGTGGCACTCGCCGACGTGGGAAGTAGCGGGCGGTTACGCCGCCTGCTCCACCCCTGATGACGCGGAGGACGCGCCGGCTGACAGTGCCTTGGCGACAGCTGACGCCCTCGTTCGGACGGGAAGTGACCTTCGTGTTCCACATTATCTGAGGGGAACTGCTGGTCGGCATTCTGTCAATATTCCACTTGATTGTCGAATTGAGGAGAAGCGGTGACTAGCACCGCACTGGTTAGTCAGACGGAGCCTATCCCTGGGCTTGGCCACCCAATTAAATAGAAGTCCAAACCACGGGTACGGTGGGCGTCCACGACGCAACCATCGGGTGTGGTGGGCGCAAACCGAAGGCGGTGGTCCCCCCAGCATTTGTACATACCAACCACGCGGCTTGCACTCGCCATTCGTGCGCATACATGGGTGGCCATGGAAGTAGATGGCCATAGAAGTCGAAACCAAGGGCACGGTGGGCGTCCACGACGCAACCACCGGGTGTAGTGCGTGCAAACCGACGGAAGCGGTCCCGCCAACATTTGTGCATCCCAACAACGCGGCTCGCACTGGCCCTTCGTGCGCGTAATTGGGTAGCCATAGGAGTAGCTGGCCATGGAAGTCCAAACCACGGGTACGGTGGGCTATCACGACGCGACCGCCGGGTGTGGATGGTGCAAACCGACGGCGGGGGTACCTCCAACATTTGTGCATCCCAACCACGCCGCTTGCACTGGCCATTCGTGCGCTTACTCGGGTGGACATGGAAGTATCTGGCCATCGAAGTCCTATCGACGGGTACTGTTGGCGACCACGACGCGACCACCTGGTGTGGCGCGTGCAAACCGACGTAGGGGCTTCCTAACGTTTTGTGCATCCCAACAACACCGCGTGCACTGGCCATTCGTGCGCGTACTTGGGTAGCCATAGAAGTATGTGGCCAAAAAAGTCCAAACCACGGGTACGGTAGACGTCCACGATGCGTCCACCAGGTGTGGTGGGTGAAGACCGACGGCGGGGGTCCCACAAACATCTCTGTTTCCCGACCGAGACGCTAGCCCTGGCCATTCGTGAGCGTCCTTAGGGGGCCATAAAAATATTTGGCCAAAGACGTCGAAACCACGTTTACGGTGGGCGTCCACGACGAAACCTCCGGGTGTTGCGGGTGCTCACCGACGGCGGGGGTCTCCCCAAACATCTCTGTTTCCGAACCACGACGCTTGCGCTGGCCATTCGTGCGCGTACGTGGGTGGCCATAGAAGCATCTGTCCAAGAACGTCCCACCCACGGGTACGGTGGGCGTCCACGACGAGCACACTGGGTGTTGTGGGTGACCCCCGACGGCGGGGGTCCCCCCAACCTTTCTGCTTCTCATCCACTCCGCTTCCACTCGCCATTCGTGCGCGTGCCTCGGGGGGCATAGAGGTATCACACCAAAAATGTCGAAACCACGCGCACGATGGGCGTCCACGACGAGAACACCCGACGTTGTGTGTGCAAACCGGGGGCGGGCGTCAACCCAACACTTCAGGATCCCAATCACGCCGCTTGCACTGGCCGTTCATGCGCGTACTTGAGAGGCCATAGATCAACGTGGTCATTGAAGACATAACCACGGGTACTGTGGGCATCCACGACGCGACCACCGGGTGTGGTGGGTGAAAACCGACGGCGGGGGGCCCCCCAACACTTCCGCATTCCAATAATGCCGCTTGCGCTGGCCATTCGTTCGTGTACTTGGGTGGCCATAGAAGCATCTGGCCAAAGACATCGAAATCATGCGCATGGTGCACGTCTACGACGAGAGCACCGGGTGTGGAGGGTACATCCGGACGGCGGAGGTCTCCCCAGCACTTCCGCATGCCAATCACGCACCTTGCACTGGCCATTCGTGCGCGCACTTGGGTGGCCATAGAAGGATCTGGCCAAAGACATCAAAACCAAGCGCACGGTGGGGGACCACGTCGAGGACAGCGGGTGTTGTGGGTGCAAATAGAAGACGGGGGTCCTCCCAAAACTTCGGCATCCCAGTCATGTCGCTTGCCCTTGCCATTCATGCGCGTTCTTGAGTCGCCATAGGAGTAGCTGGCTATAGAAGTCCAAACCACGGGTACGATGCGCGTCCACGACGCGACCACCTCGTGTTGTCGGTGCAAAGGGACGGCGAGGGTCCCCCCACATCTTTCGTATCCGAATCACGTCGCTTGCACTGACCATTCGTGCGCGTACTAGGGTGGCCATAGAAGTATGTGGCCAGAAAAGTCCAAACCACGAATACGGTTGGCGTCCACGACGCGTCTACCGGGAGTGGTGGGTGAAAAACCGACGGCGGGGGTCCCCCCAACATCTCTGCTTCCCAACCACCACGCTTGCACTGGGTATTCGTGCGCGTGCTTGGGTGGGCATAGAAGAATCTGTGCAGAAACGTCCCAGCCACGGGTACGGTGGGCGTCGAGGACGAGAAGACCGGGTGTGGTGGGTGCAAACCGACGGCGGGGGTGCCCCGAACATCTCTGCTTCCCAACCACGCCGCTTGCACTGGCCATTCGTGCGCGTACTTGGGTGGCCATACAAGTACGTGGCCAAAAACGTCCAATTCACGGGTACCGTGGGCGTCCACGACGTGATCATCATGTGTGGTCGGTGTAAACTCACGGCGGAAATCGCGTCAACATTTGTGCATCCCAACCAAGCCGCGTGCACCGGCCATTCGTGCGCGTACGTGGGTATCCATAGACGTATGTGGCCAAAAAAGACCGAACGACGGGTATGGTGGGCGTCCACGACGCGTCGACCGGGTGTGAATGGTGCACGCCGACGGCGGGGTCCCCCAAACATCTCTGTTTCTCATCCACTCCGCTTGCACCGACCATTCGTGCGCGTGCTTCGGGGCCCATAGATATATCTGGCGAAAGACATCGAAATCAAGCGCACGGGGGGCGTCCACGTCGAGAACACCGGGTGTTGTGGGTGCAAACAGAAGACGGGGGTGCTCCCAAAACTTCGGCGTCCCAGTCACGTCGCTTGCACTGTCCATTCGTGCGCGTTCGTGGGTGGCCATAAAGGTAGCTGGCCATTAGAGACCGAACCAAGGGTACGATGCGCGTCCACGACGCACACCGGGTGTTGTAGGTGCAACCGGACGGCGGGGGTGGCCCAAACGCCTCCGAATCCAAATCACGCCGCTTGCACTGGCCATTCGTGCGCGTACTTGGGTGGCCATCAAAGTATCTGGCCAAAGACGTCGAATGCACGCGCACTGTGAGTGGTCACGACTAGAACACCTGGTGTTGTGGGTACAAACGGACAGAAAAGGTCCCTGCAACACTGTTGCATCCCAACCACTCCGTGTGCACTGGCAAATCGTGCGCGTACTGGGGTGGCAATAGAACTATGTGGCCATTGAAGACATAAGCACGGCTACGGTGGGCGTCCACGACGCGACCATCGTGTGGGGTGAATGCAAACCGACGGCGAGGGTCCCCGCAACATTTCTGCATCCCAACCGCGTTGCTTGCACTGGCCGTTCGTGCGCCTACTGGGGTGGCCATAAATGTATGTGGTCATAAAAGTCCACACACCGGATAGTGCGTGCGTCCACGACGCGACCAGCGGGCGTGGTGGGTGCAAACCAATGTCGGGGGTCCCCCCAACATTTGTACATCCGAACCGCGTTGCGTGCACTGGCCATTTCAGCGCGTACTGGGGTGGCCATGGAAGTATGTGGCCATAGGAGTCCACACACCGGGTAGTGCGTGCGTCCACGACGCGACCAGCGGGCGTGGTGGGTGCAAACCAATGTCGGGGGTCCCCACAACATTTGTGCATCCCAGCCGCGCCGCGTGCACTGGCCAATCGTGCGCGTAGTGGGGTGGCCATAGAAGTACGTGGCCATAGAAGTCCACACACCGGGTAGTGCGTGCGTCCACGACGCGACCAGCAGGCGTGGCGGGTGTAAACCAATGTCAAGGGTCCCCCCATCATTTGTGCATCCCAACCGCGCCGCTTTCACTGGCCAATCGTGCGCGTACAGGCGTGGCCATAGACGTATGTGGCCATAGAAGTCCACGCACCGGGTAGTGCTTGCGTCCACGACGCGACCAGCAGGCGTGGTGGCTGCAAACCAATGTCGGGGGTTCCCCCAGCATTTGTGCATCCCATCCGCGCCGCGTGCACTGGCCATTGGTGTTCGAACTGGGGTAGCCATAGACGTATGCGGCCCTTGAGGACCACACACCGGGTATTGCGTGCGTCAACGACGTGACCAGCGGGCGTGGTGGTTGCAAACTAATGTCGGGGGTCCCCCCAGCATTTTTGCATCGCAATAGCGCCGCGTGCACTGGCCATTTGTGTTCGAACTGGGTCGGCTATGGACGTATGCGGCCATTGAAGACCACACACCGGGTATTGCGTGCGTCCACGACGCGAACAGCGGGCGTGGTGGGTGCAAACAAGTGTCCGGGGTCCCCCCAGCATTTTTGCATCCCAACCGCGCCGCGTGCACTGGTCAATCGTGCACGTACTGGGGTGGCCATAGAAGTACGTGGCCATAGAAGTCCATATACCGGGTAGTGCGTGCGTCCACGACGCGACCAGAAGGCGTGGTGGGTGCAAACCAATGTCGGGGGTTCCCGCACCATTTGTGCATTTCATCCGCGCCGCGTGCACTTGCCATTTGTGTTCGAACTGGGGTGGCCAGAGACGTATGTGGCCATAGAAGTCCACGCACCGGGTAGTGCGTGCGTCCGCGACGCGACCAGCAGCCGTGGCGGGTGCAATCCCATGTCAAGGGTCCCTTCAACATTTGTGCATCCCAACCGCTCCGCGATTACTGGCCGTTCGTGCGCGTACGGGCGTGGCCATAGACGTATGTGGCCATAGAAGTCCACGCACCGGGTAGTGCGTGCGTCCACGACGCGACCGGCGCGCGGGTTGGGTGCAAACTAAGGTGGATGGTCCGCCGAACATTTGTACATCACAAAAGCGCCGCGTGCACTGGCCATTAGTGCGCATACTGGGGTGGCCATTGACGTATATGGCCAAAGAAGTCCACACACTGGGTAGTGCGTGCGTCCACCACGCGACCAGCTAGCGTGGGGGGTGCGAACTAAGGTGGATGGTCCGCCGAACATGTGGACATCACAACTGCGCCGCGTGCACTGGCCATTCGTGCGCGTCCTGAGGCGGCCATGAAAACATGTGGCCATAGACTTCCCCGCGCCGGGTAGTGCGTGCTTTCACGACGCGACCAGCGGGCGTGGTGGGTGCAAACCAGTGTCGGGGGTCTCCCAGCATTAGTGCATCCCAACCGCGCCGCGTGCACTGGCCATTCGTGCGCGTACTGGGCCGGCCATGGAAACAAGTGGCCATAGACTTCCACACAACGGGTAGTGCGTGCGTCCACGACGCGACCAGCGCGCGTGGTGGGTGCAAACTAAGGTGGATGGTCCGCCGAACATTTGTAAATCACAAAAGCGCCGCGTGCACTGGCCATTAGTGCGCATACTGGGGTGGTCATTGACGTATATGGCCATAGAAGTCCACACACCGGGTAGTGCGTGCGTCCACGACGCGGCCAGCGCTCTTGGGGGGTGCGAACTAAGGTGGATGGTCCGCCGAACATGTGTACATCACAACCGCGCCGCGTGCACTGGCCATTCGTGTGCGTACTGGGGCGGCCATGGAAACATGTGGCCAGAGACGTCCACGCACCGCGAAGTGCGTGCGTCCACGACGCGACCAGCGGGAGTGGTGGGTGCAAACCAGTGTCGGGGGTCTCCCAGCATTAATGCATCCCAACCGCGCCGCGTGCACTGGCCATTCGTGCGCGTACTGGGCCGGCCATGGAAACATGTGGCCATAGACTTCCACACAACGGGTAGTGCGTGCGTCCACGACGCGACCAGCGCGCGTGGTGGGTGCAAACTAAGGTGGATGGTCCGCCGAACATTTGTAAATCACAAAAGCGCCGCGTGCACTGGCCATTAGTGCGCATACTGGGGTGGTCATTGACGTATATGGCCATAGAAGTCCACACACCGGGTAGTGCGTGCGTCCACGACGCGGCCAGCGCTCTTGGGGGGTGCGAACTAAGGTGGATGGTCCGCCGAACATGTGTACATCACAACCGCGCCGCGTGCACTGGCCATTCGTGTGCGTACTGGGGCGGCCATGGAAACATGTGGCCAGAGACGTCCACGCACCGCGAAGTGCGTGCGTCCACGACGCGACCAGCGGGAGTGGTGGGTGCAAATCAGTGTCGGGGGTACCCCCAGCAATAGTGCATCCCAACCGCGCCGCGCGCACTGGCCATTCGTGGGCGTACTGGGGTCGCCATAGACGTAATTGGCCATAGAAGTCCACGCACCGGGTAGTGCGTGCGTCCACGACGCGACCAGCGCGCGTGGTGGGTGCAAACCAGTGTCGGGGGTCCCCCCAGCATTTGTGCATCCCAACCGCACAGCGTGCACTGGCCATTCGTGCGCGAACTGGGGTGGCCATAGACGTACGTGGCCATCGAAGTCCACGCACCGGGTAGTGCGTGCGTCCACGACGCGACCAGCGGGCGTGGTGGGTGCAATCTAAGGTGGATGGTCCGCCGAACATTTGTACATCACAAAAGCGCCGCGTGCACTGGCCATTCGTGCGCGTACTGGGGTGGCGAAAGATGTATGTGGCCATAGACCTCCACACACCGGGTAGTGCGTGCGTCCACGACGCGACCAGCGAGCGTGGTGGGCGCAAACTAAGGTAGATGGTCCGCCGAACATTCGTACATCACAACCGCGCCGCGTGCACTGGCCATTCGTGCGCGTACTGGGGTGGCCAAAGATGTATGTGGCCATAGACCTCCACACACCGGGTAGTGCGTGAGTCCTCGACGCGACCAGCGAAGGTGGTGGGTGCAAACTAAGGTGGATGGTCCGCCGAGTATTTGTACATCACAACCGTGCCGCGTGCACTGGCCATTAGTGCGCGTTTTGGGACGGCCATGGAAACATGTGGCCATAGACGTCCACACACCGGGTAGTGCGTGCTTTCACGAAGCGACTAGCGTGCGTGGTGGGTGCAAAGAGATGTCGGGGGTCCCCCCTCTAATTCCGCATGCCTACCGGACCGTGTGCACTGGCGGTCCGTGCGGTACGTTTTTCGTCGTTTCGTTTTCAGCGGGAGGTGGGCATACCGTTACTTAACCCCCCCCCGGGCATGGGCGGCGCTATGTAGTCCGCGATCGGGGAGGGGGAGGCGGCGTTCGCCTTGGCGAGCGCCGTCATCTTTGCCGTCAACGCGTTTGTAGCTGGATTCTCGGTTGATGATCCTTGTTTACTGTTCGAATCGGCGGTGGAAGTGGTGCGGGCCAATGGCCGCGCTGCATTCACCGGCTGTAATGCCGAATTTCGGTACGGTTCGTCGGCCGTCCGTCGGTCTTTCCCGTCGTCGCCGTCTGCTTCGTCGCCGCCGAGCCGGGTCGCGCCTTCGTCGCCCCGCGCCCCTCGCCTTGCCCTGGCTGCTGCTGCTGCTCGTACGGTCCCGTCGCTCGCTGACTCCGCGGTCGTTGCAGGCCGTCCCCGCCCTGCTGTGCCCCGCGTCGCGGATGGACCCGCCGCCCCACACCGACCTCGAGGCGCCCCTGGGTCGGAAACGACCAACACTGGCACCTCGCCTGCCCGTTCTGCGCGGGCGGCCTCACCGCTGCCGCCCTTTGCTTCGTGGGCCCACATTCTGCTTCGCGCCCTCCGTGCCCCTGCGGCTGTAGGGCCGCCCCCTGTCTACCCACGGGCGCGCCCGGATGTGCCCGCCGCCTTGGCCGCCCCAATCGGTGCCCGAGACGAAGAGGGCGCCCCGTGGACACAAGTTGCTCGCCGTCGCCCGCGCCGAGGCGTGGGCCCGCCCGCGTCCGCTGTTTCGGCGCCGTCCGCCCCCTCAGCGGTTCCTGGTGCACACGCTGGTGGCCAACCCCCCGCCTCGGCGCCGCCTTCATCGGTGGCCTCGCCCCTTCTCCCGGCTGCAAGCTCTGCCTTCGCGGTCGCCGCGCTGACGCGCCACCGCCGTGGGGCCGCCCCGCTACCAGATCTGACGACGATCTACTTGGCGGGCGTGTCCCGGGAGGCTCGCTCCAACCGATTGCGGTCTCTAATTGCCGCCTCGGTGGGCCTCGCCCCCGCTTTTGTGTTCGACGTTGACCACTTTGGCGCGTCTGCGGCGGTGACCGTCCTATCGTCGGCCTCCGCCGCGCTTCGCGCGGGCTTGGCGAGTCCCTTCGTCGCCGGGGTGCTTTGGGAGGTCGCTGGTGCCGACCCGTGGGCGCCTGCCTCCTTGGGTGGCCGCCGCCGTGCGTAATTGTCGGGGCCCGCCGCTGCCGCGGAAGCCGCAGCCCTTTGTCGCCGCCGGTTGCGCGCCAAGCTGGACCATCTGCAAGTTCGCCACCGTATGCCGCCTAATCCTCGCGGCGCTCTGCGGGCCCACGTCGCCGCCCTCCTCGCGCAGTGCGACGCCGTGGTTTCCCCTTCGTCTGGCTCCGCAGAGAGGCCCGCGTGTGCCCCGGTGCGGCCCGCGGCCCGCGCGGCGCCGGACGCGGACGCCGCGCCGCACGTCGGCGCGCTGCCGCGCCCGCTGCTTGGGCCTTCCCACACGGGCGCTCGCACGCCCGCCCCTGTTCTCGCCTTGGACCGCTCTGGGGTCCCCCCGCCTCGCGCTCCTGGAGTTGCGCCCCCCTTGTCCCCACCTGCCGCGTCCCCGGGCGCCGCCCCCGGTCTCCTCCCGGTGGACCAGGTCTCTGCCGGTGGCCGTCGGCGCCGCCGTCGCCGCCCACGCGGGCCTGGGCTTGGGCCGGCTGCCGTGCCGGCCTCTGAGACGCCGTCTCAACGCCGGCGCGCTTCTCTGCAACCAGCCCGCTCGCTTAGCGCGCCCCTTCCGGCTGGTTCCTCCTTTGGGAACAAGCGGGATTGCGGCCCCACGCCGGGGGAGTTCGCTGACCTTCCTCGCGAGGTCTGGAACCTCCTTCATGCCAAGCCACTGATGGGTCGGGGCCATGCCCCTTTTCGTCGCCCGGAGGAGTGCGGGGCGCTGCTTGCGCCCGTTGATTGGATTACTCCCAGACCCCCGGTTTGCGCCGCGCCCCCGTCACCTGCGGTTGGTCTACCTTCCCGCAACTTGGTCTGCGGCACGGCTGCTGGGTCGCCCCGGCGCCGTCCGCGCCCGTCTGCCGCTCTCGAGGCGCCACCGTGTACACCCGCGGTCCTCGGCGGCGGCCGCGGTTGTGAGCGCCAGAGGACCCAGCTGTCGCATGATCCCAAAGAGCGGGCGCACGGTCCCCTTGCCGGCTTGCATGGGTGTGGGTGGGCAAGGGCCGGCTTTGCAGCCGGCGCTTGCCCACCCGCGCACCCCCCCCCATCACCCCCTCGCCGCCACCCGCCGTCCCTGCTCGCGGACGCTGTTGCGGCTGCTGCCGTGCCTGTCCCGCGCGGGGGCTCTCTTTTCCGGCCGCAAGCGGCACGACCGCCCCGGAGCGCCGGACACCGGCGACAGCCGCCAGCTGGTGGCGCCACCGCGCCGCCCCGTGCGCGCGCCTCGGCGCCCCTGGCGGCCCACGCGCGCCCTCGCACGCGCACGACAGTCGTGTTGTTCGAGGCGGCGGCGGCGGAGGCCGCCCTGTCCCGCCGGGCGTCGATACGCTCCGCCGCGGGGGCTTGCCCGCCGGCTGAGCACGCCGATGCCGGCGATTGTAACCCAGTCGGGCACACCGTGAGCGACGCAGAGGGTCATGAATGGCGACCCATCGTCACCCGCTGCCCCCCGGGGCCGACCTGTCCGCGCAGCGGCCGCGCGGGCACGCCACGCCATGCCGCAGCCCGCCACACCCTCCCGCCCGCAGAGCCCCTCGACGCCCCCGCCGTCCCCCCCCGCCGCACGTTCCGAACTAGGGCGTACTCGGGCCGCCCACGCGCGCGGGGGCTCGGCGGATGCGCCCCCCTGTGCGCCCGTTGGGCGGGCGTCGGGCGCGGACGACCCTCCACTGATAGCCCCGCCGGTGGACCCGTAGGGCACAGGGGCGCTCTACCGTGTCGCCGGCTGCTGCTTTGGGGGAAACCCCCTGTCAGGGATGACACGACCCCCCGGCAAGAGCCGGGGACGGGTCGTGAACAGTCACGCAACACCCCCCTAGGGGGGTAGCGTGGGACAACCCGCTTGGGTGGGTGGCCAGGGAGCCCCAGGGCCACACATGAAACGACCCCTCTAGAGGGGCGTGAGGCGGGGAACACCCGATCGGGCCCCCCTGCGGGGGTCTGACACACACAAGGGAGACACACGTCTTCCCGAATCCGGGCCCCTTGGAGGGACCTGGAAGCTGGTGGAAGCTCCCGCAATCCGAGCGTAAGCCTGACCGAGATATGATCTCGACCAGGGATAAAATCCCACCGGAATTCTATCCGGGGAAAATTGAAATATCTTGGGATAAGTCCCGAGGTATTGGTTTGGGTAAATCCTGAAATCTAGGAACTCTTAGTGACTTTCCTGCTTTCGTCCGAGACGGGCGGGGGTCGCCTGCCAGTGGAGGGGCTGTCAGGGATGCTAGGCAGGGGCCACCAGAGGCCCGGGCCTGAGACCGTGGCCCATTGGGTACCGGTCCCCCCATGGTAGCGCCAGGGGGTCGGGATTGTGCACGTCCTGCGTCTTGTTTCTGAGGGTATATGAGAGTATGCTTTGGGGTCATCGTGCGTGTTCGAATAAATCATCGTTGCGTTTGCGTTGCTTCCGTCGTTTTTGTGCGCTTCGCGCCCAGTGATCCCGGCGTTCGCGTTGTGACACTGGCGTAGCGTTCCGCATCCTGTGCTGGGTTTTCCGACGGGGTTATTCCCCGTTGGCTGTGAGGGCAGGATCCACTACATTTGGTGGATCAGCTGGGGACAGGGTCAAGCCTTTCCTGATCAGTCGGGCCGTCCCTGTGCGTTTTTTCACGATGGACTTGCTTCCTTTGTCTTATCCTTGGGTGTGACTGGTTGACTGTGTGACTGAATTCTTCCACGGGGGAGTAGGGCTTCCATCGATATGGATAGCATGACGGGGATGTTGTCCCGCGCGAAACGCGCGGGATCCTCTTCACGGGGCGTCCGTGACGGAGCCATTGAGCGCTCAGGGCCGGGTGGCCTTTTTGGGGACCCTCCTCATGTCGAGGCACGCGCGCGCGTGTCCAAGACAGTGCGTGGCACAGCGAGCGACGGAGGCGGGGGCGGTGACGGATTCCTGTACCCACCTTCTGTTGAGACCGCCACAGGGGGTCGAGAGAGAGTCTCCCCCAGAGTGCCAGGACCTCTGGGGGGCGGAGGACAAGAGGTCCCACCCCAAGAACAGGAAGAGTATCACGGTCGGGCTCTGCGGGCTAGGCCCGCCGGCTTACCCCATACACCCCCACAAGTCAGTGGGGTTCGGGTTTCGCAAGCGGCCTTGGAAGGGGACGCATTTTAGGCGGCCTCACGGGATTCACTGGATGCGTTCATTAGCCCGTTACATGAACGGTTGTCTTTCTTGCAGACAGCCCTTGGGGCCTCCCGACGGTCGAGGCGCCGTCGTCGCCGATTGAGCTCCTCCTCCTCGGATGGGGAGTACTCCGGTGGAGACGGGGGACGTCATGTCCGCCGACGTGCGGTAGCACGCGCCCTAGGGCGCGAGCTAGAGGGAGCCCCTCATCGTAGACTCCCCGAGAAGATCATCCCTACGGATGATCGTTATGCAGCGATAATGGATTGTGTATCGTCCGCCTTGGCGAATACGGACGTCCTGTATGACCGGACGATGGCACACGGCCTAGGCTGTCTGCGCAAGGATGTCTTGGCCGCCTTCGGTCGAGACGCAGAGTGGGATGGGACGCCAGCCTTAGGCGTCTTTGAGTTCTTGAACCGCTTTGTAAAAGCGGGGAATGACAATCATGTGTCAGAGGGAAGAGCCCTCTACCTCCTCCCAGAGTTCACCAAGGGTGATCTCAAACGGGAGTTGTACACCATCATGCCGTCCCTCCAAGGAGGGCGGAGTGGAGAGGCTAGTTCCTATATGGAACTGGTCAACTGGCTCCTCCGCAAATATGCGGACGAGCAGTCGCTAAGCGTCCAGGACGCTCTGTTCCTCGGAGCCTCCCAGGAGGATGGGGAAACCGAGAACGATTTCTACATACGCCTTAGGGGGTTACGTCGCCTCTGTGGGTATATACACACAGAGGGCCAGATGAAGAGCCGCTATACGCAGGGGCTCGGTTGGGAGATTCGCGCAGATGTGCGCGCACACAACACTGGCAATATTCCTATAGACCTCCTGGTGCAATATGCCCAGAGGAAGGGTGACGTCAGGCGCAGACGTCACGAGGAGCAACAGGCCGAAGAGGCCCGACGGGCCAAGGCCCGTCGAGAGCGTCGAGCCGCACGGCCGACACCCCGCAAGTATGTTCCCGCGGCGGTGACAGCCCCAACTAAGGTCGGGGAAGTCCCGGCGGGTCCTTCCCCAGGGGGGAAAGTGCGCATTGGGCAGCCAAGGAACTACAACTGCCTCGCCTGTAATATGCGAGGACATTTCTTCCGTGAGTGTCCCCGCCTCGACGCGGCAACAAAGGCCCTGTTAAACAAGGCCTACGAGGAGCGTATGGCGGAACGTCCTCAAGAGGACCAGCGCCGTCCAAAGCAGACGGTGGCAGCCGTGGGCACACGCCTAAGGCCACCGTGGTCGTCGTCGGATGACACTCCAGCCCCAGGGGTGGAAGCCGAAACTTTGGTCCAGGAGGACAAGTCCTCCTCGGAAAACGAGTAACGGGGGCGGTGGTCCCGCCTCCCCCGACGACTCCAGCGGCAACAAGGAGGTACAAGTCTTCCCGGAGAGCCGGGAAGAACTGGCCGAAGCGGCCACCTGGGGTATCCCAAGGGAAACCCCCTGAGAACACGGCATTGTAGTGGATCCTGCCCTCACAGCCAAAGGGGCAGAACCCCGTCGGAAACCCCAGCACAGGATGCGGAACGCTACGCCAGTGTCACAACGCGAACTCCGGGATCACTGGGCGCGAAGCGCACAAAAACGAAGGAAGCAACGCAAACGCAACGATGATTTATTCGAACACGCACGATGACCCCAAAGCATACTCTCATATACCCTCAGAAACAAGACGCAGGACGTGCACAATCCCGAC
>Ga0209093_1001235_pt1 | contig 14488 bp, 10 predicted proteins | sample SidtaG_4_FD_187450 | JGI IMG/M metagenome (GOLD analysis project Ga0209093, IMG submission 187450) | Marine algal microbial communities from Sidmouth, United Kingdom - Sidmouth_Male1 metaG (SPAdes) (version 2) | ecosystem: Host-associated > Algae > Red algae > Unclassified | place: Sidmouth...
GGGGGGGGGGGGGGGGGGATTCGGGCCCCGCCAGGGGCGATTTCAGACAATTTTCTGTCTCTCCCTTCGATTATAGCCTCCTGGAGGGTCTCTGAGCGCCGTCGATGACATCATGGACACCAGCGGGATTGCCACCTCGCATAGATTGGGGCCCGCCTTGCGCTTCCACCCGTGCGGAATCCGCGCGCGCGCCGCCGCCGATCTGCTGCCAGGCGCTTCATGGTGTCGCTGTCATGGTGGCGGATCTGGTACCCGTGGACGTGGCGCCCACGCTGCGTGCGAGTGCGATGCGACGTGCGGCTCTCCACCGCCGAGTAGCGCGCGCCCTCTTTCCGGGTTATACTGCGGTTGTGACCAGGTACGTCGGCCCCTCTTTATGCCACTGTTTTTTGCGGTCCAGTGCGTTGTACTCGTTCGGTTATGCGCAGTACCTCACCTCACTAGCTGCGTGTCTATTCACGTCGGGCACCGCTCTTGCGTTCCCTGATGCGGTGTTGTTCGTTTTTTTCCCTGACGCGCTGCTGTTCTTTTTGAACTGTTGTCCTTTTCTTCATTGTGAAGCTCTGGGCGCGTGTTGGCCGATGGCCAATGTGGGGGCGGTGTCCACGGCGGTCAAGGCCGCTGCTCCATCCCCAACGCCATCCCCCACCGCCCCCGCGCCCCCCGCTCGCCCCACCGCAGATCCCCCCGCGGCTCCCCCGGCGTCCCCGCCGGCGTCGTCAGCCGCGGGTAGCCACTTGCCAACCCGAGATCCTGTTCCTGGACCTTCTCCTACACCTGTACCTGCAGGTGCGCCGGCTCCTCCACCTGCACGTCCACCGCCACCTGCGCCGGCGCGTGCGCCTCCGCCTCCCACACCACCATTGGCACCGCCACCGCCACTGCCTCCGTCTGGGGCTCCGCCGGTGCCTCCGCGCGCACCTTCAGGAGCGCTGGCGGATGTGGCAACGGGCGCGGCGGCAAATGCGGCTGCGGCTGCGGTCTCGGCTGACGACGGTGCTGCTGACGACGGTGCTGCTGAAGCGCCAGATGACGCGGAGACGGCGGATGCGGCGGCTGGTTTGAGCACTGCCGACCGCCTCATGTACCAGCAGTTTTTCGAGCACCTGGGTATCTCCGATACCAAGCAGCTGAGCTTCCTTGCCAAGACGCTGCACACGGCGTACGAGGCGATGTTCAAGCTGGACGTCAACCTGGCGCCCTACGGTGCGTCGCTCCACTGCGCGGTGAGCCGCATGATTGTGCCCACCAACCCTGAGGAAGCGCCGACGCACCGGTGGATACGCGTCCTCGACCGCCTCGGCTTCTTTGCGGACGGCGACGAGCACGCCGAGAGGATCGTCAATGTCGGCCTCTCCTTTGCGTATCGACACCTCGAGGTGGACGCCCTGGTCGGTGCCAACATGGCGTTGCTGGAGAAGAGGAGAGCTTCGACCGGGGTGGGTAGCGGCATCGATGCGGGGCTGGAGTGTGGCCAAGGGGAAGCAGCTCTCCCTGCCGGGGGTGTCGTCGTTACACGTACAGGTGACACTCCATCGAAGGCCAGTGCCGGTGCACCTAGTGACGGAGTAGCCACTGCGGCCAAGTCCGCAGCTGCGCGCGACGGCACGGCGCCCGTGGCAGATGGGGGCCTGGTCGTTTTGCGAAATTCGCAAGGCGGCAGTGTGGGTGGAGGGGCGAACAGTGATGCCGACGAGCCAGAGGACGACGACGACGACGACATTGGTCGAGAGGCCGCACGGTCGCACCTGATCTTCGAGCGGCAGCCGAGCGTCAAGCCGTCGGAGCCCGCCGTGCAAGCCGTCAAGTCTGTGCTGCTGGCCGTCGGCGATCGAGAGGACGCTTTGGCCGTGCTGCGCCAGCTCCTCCGCGACAGTGTGCTTAGGCTGGCGCACACCGCGCCCGACGCATTGAGCTCCGGCGTCGGCTACTCGACGACACGCGCAGCGGACAAGGCGGACTGGGTGGCCATCACGAATTTGACCAAGGCGTGGTGGCCGGTTTGGGTCGCTCCACAAGATCTCAAGACCGCCGTGCCCCCCGACGGTACGATGGCGGCCGTGCAAAATCAGGGACGGGCGGCCAGGAAGTCGCGCTGGGGGATCCGGGTGGAAATGGCTGGCGTCATTCCCACCGTGCAGCAGCTGGCCGTCAAGGCAAGGCGCTTCTTCCGCAAGGACGAGCTTCCAGTGGAGGAGACGGTCATCCGGGTGTTTGGCAAGAAGGGGCTCCGCCTCCCCGTCGTGGTGGCGTCCATGCTGCTTCTTGCGACTAAGGAGGAGCGTTATGGCGCGATTTTGATGGGCATGGGATTCCCTGGGAGGGCTGCGGTGCCCAAGGCGACGCCATTGTCGCTTGCTTCTCTACACGAGTTCTCCAGCGAGGGACTGTCGGCTGCCCGGCCGCAGCTGGCTCCGAGGTCAACGGCGATCAGCCCCTCTGGGACAAGCTCCGCCACCCCAACCGCGGATGCATCCGGAGCAGTCGCACCTGGCGGTGACCAACTTGGTGACCTGTCCGGGCAAGTAGCGGATATGGCCGTCCTGTTGCAACGCGAAGGTGTTACTCAAGCGTCTCTTAGCAGAGCTCATCGCGCTCAAGTGCGTCGGGGGAAGGGCCGGCCGCCTGCCAAGCCGTCGGCGCTGTCGGCGCTGTCGGCGCCGCTGCGGGCGTCTTCACCTTCCCCGTCCTTGACATCTCGTCCACCCGGCTCGCCGCCATCGTCTGGTTTTCCCACACCCGTGATCCAGCCATCCCCTACGATGCCAGCTGCTGGGCCTTTGAGTTTTGGGTACCCACCCGGCAGACCGGCTGGCGCCTCCCTCTTGACCGCCGATGGTGATCGAGGTGTCAAGCGCCAACGTGCAAGTCAATCTCCTGTCTCCCTCGTCACTGCCTTGCCTGGGCAGACTGCCCAGGTTGGAGGTCGCCTCTTTCCTGCAACTGGTGCGGGTGGAGAACAAGGCGTGCCGGCGCTCCCGTTTGCGCTCTCTGGTGGCATGGCTCCCCATCCACCGCATGTACAAGTCCCTTCTCAAGCTGTTGGCGTGGCCCTTGGAGTTGGCGCTGCGTACGCGCCATCGCGTGGTGGGGGAGCTGCCCCTGTCCTACCGTCGGCCTTGAGTAGGGAGCTTGAGAAGGAGCAGCGTCGACAAAGCCACTCCCGGGTCGAGGCGGACATGCTTGCTGCGCGTGCGTCTGTGCAGAGTATCTTAGCAGCGAGGCCGACATGGGCGAGCAAGGAGTCAAGTTCGGGCCCCGCGCAGAACATGAGAGGTACATAAACGACCTGTTGTCTCCACTTTGTTTGGCCCTGACGGACATTAGTTCACCGCAGTTCACAGTACGAGGGCGCGTCGGAAGAGCCAGTTGGTTGTTGCCCGACCCCCTGCGCAGTGTCCCCGCGTTGTGTTTCAATGCATGAGTATCTTTTGCATGACCACGTTGAACATACTAGCTAGAGAACAAGTCCAGTGCCAAGTGTGTGCCCGCCTTGAAAAAGAAGAAGAATAAAACAAACAAGCGTGCAACACCGACTCAACCTACAATCGCTTCCAACCCCGGTACTTGGCAAGAGACAGCGGGTCTGCAATGATGCGGCTAGGAGAGAATGACTTGATGAACAAAGAGGCCTTGTCGGGAACCCGGCTGATGGCCGTGTTCACCATGCCGGGCTCAAAGCATTCGGCCAAGTCAAGCACTGCCTCGGACACCGACAGGCTCTGGGACATGTGGATCGTGTCCGCCCAGCCAAGCACGAACGGAAGCTGTGTGCGCACGGCCTGCAATCCAGGGTGGGCGAGCAAGCGCGCCGTGAAGGACACAGGCGGGCAAAGGACCTCCACCCACGTCTGGCCCGCGTCCCGTAAACCAAACGCACCGCGCTCGACTCCAGCAGGCAGCGCGTGGTTCTCCAACCGCACCACGGGCGTGCCGTCGGGCTCGTACGACACGATCTCGCCGATGCTGCCGTGGCAGATGCCCAGAGCCTGCTTGCGGTTGTTGATGATCTTGACGCGGGCGTGCAGGCAGTGCGGGACAGTGACCGGCGCGACGCAATCATGGAGAGCGGCACGGAGTGTCTGCTCTGACACCGTATCCGGCTCCGCTGGAGACACGTTGAAGTCGCGGTCGGGGTCCAACTCGACCCTGTCGACCGCCCGGAAAAGCTCCGGCAGCCGGCCACCCGACAGCAGGTTGAGGCACTCCCGGTTGTGCATGATGACCGCCCTGTGGTGGGGCATGAGGTGGAAGACTTTGTTCTTGATCTCCTCGTACTTGGTGCCGTCCACCCAGCAGGCACTGACCAGCCGGCGGACCGCGTCCGTGCACTTGCCGACGCGGGCGTCGGCGACCGCACGGATGAAATCACTGTCGCCCTGGCGGAACTGCCCGGTCAGGTCCAGCACCTCGTTGCCAAACAGCTTCGGCCACCGCAGCGACGTGAACGCCATCGGGCTCTTGACGGGCCCGAGTTGTAGGAAGTCCCCGAACGCAAACCACAGGCAGGGGGGGGAAGAAGAGCTGCGCGACTGAGAAAGCAACTCGTACATGATGCCCAGCTTGTCCGCACCGACCATGGACACCTCGTCGAGAAGGAGAGCACGCACCTTGGCCAGGCGCTGCTTGATTGGCTGGAAGCGGCTCTTGGCGAGGAGCGTCGCGGCTTCTCGGGTGGGGTTGGCGTTCGCCGCTTCGTAGTCGCGCACAAAACCAAAAAACGAGTGGTAGGTCATCCCCCCGGCGGTCTTGGCAGACGTTCCGGTCGGAGCAACGACCACCACCTCGCCGTCGCCAGGAAAATGACGCCGCAGGTGGGCGTGCATGTGCCGGAGAAGAGTAGACTTGCCCGCCCCAGGGCCGCCCGTGATGAACGCGCTTGAGCCCCGCGCCCAAAGCCTCTCACACACCTCGTCCCACTTGCCTTGAGCGGCCAGCAGGCCGATGGCACCTTGGGGCGCGGCACAAAGCTCATCGCCAGCAAGGATAGCAGCAGGCCGAGCAGGCGCTGCAGCACGCGACGGGGCGGGGGGAGCCAAAGCAGCCCCCTCCCCGCTCAACTGCAGGATGGGACCATCGACAAAAGACCGGCGTTGCCCAATGCCATGGAGGGAAAGCCCCGACGGCAGCGGGGGGCGTGGCGACGGAGGCGCCGGGACACGTGCCGATGAGCTCGCCGAGGCCGCACTGAGACGAGCAGAGAAAGACGACGGCGGCCGCAGGGGGTTCCACGATGGGGCGAACGACGCGTTCACCTTCATCTTCTGCCGCCGGACCGGCCGGTGGCCGTCTTCCAACGCACCGAGCGCCTCGTCCACCGCTTGGTAGAACGCCGAGTCCATCCCGACACCAGCACCACCGGCCTCGGGGACAACCCGCTGACAGCGGGACGGCGTAGACGAGCGCTTGCCTAAGATGGAGCGACTGGAAGGGGTTGACGGCCCCGCGCGAGACGACCGCCGCTTGCAGAAACCTAACGACGCCGAGCAGGCACTTGCATGGGAGCCCGCGTGGGTGACCGACACAAGGGAAAGCTCAGAACTTGGTGTCTCGAGCGACGGGCACGGAACGGCAGTACCGGGCCTGGCAGGGGGGGCACAAAGGCTGCGCACTGTGTCTACAACAGCAGAGGAGCACGACACGATACCGAGCAGGGCTTGCCCAGCACCGGACGCCAGCCACGACCAGGACTGCGGGGAGGAAGAAAAGCGCCGCAGGATGCATGTCCCCACCGACTCGTCCGTGATCAGGGCCAGACCAGACGCGAGGCCGGCACTGTGCAGCTCAAAAGAAGCTCCAGACGAGCGCGACACGACCACAAGCCAGTCGGTGGAAGTCCACCCAGCTGGCCGGTCTGCTGGCGACGTCAGCGCGTCGGCACTCAAAACGGCATCGGTCTTAATTGAGTCGGTGACCCAGCTGCGAGCATCACCCTGTGTCCGAAAGCAGGAGGTGGCAATCACGCTGGTTGCGTTTGCCGACAGGATCCTCCGCGAGAGGCCGTCGTGGTCCGACAGGTTGTGTATGGCCGCTTCATTGGGTGAGAGCACCGCGACGAACTTGCAGGATTGGCGAGCCCGCCCCGCCATGACGGCACGATGACGTCTGAGAAAGCGCAAGAAAAACTCAACGGCAGAGCAGTACACGGCGAGACCGAGCCACCAGACAACAGCGAGATAGTGGTCAGCAATACTGGACGATACGGTCCGGGGACATAGCGCGGAGGTAGCATCGGAATGCGGCGCACGCGATAGTAAAACCACAGCAGTGGCGGTCTTCACACTAACACGGTATCCTCTCGTGAAAAAAGACGCCCGTAACAGCCGCCCGCCACGCTCGTACGCCAACACAACCGTGACCAATGGCAGAAAATAGACATGAAGGAGAAGCACATACCTGTCCGCAAACGCGGGCACACGAGCGGCACGGACAGCGGGTACGCTAGCCAGCCGGTTGTCAAGAGCACGCGCGTCGCAAGCCCAAGCGAAAGAGCAGATGCGCTCGGTGGCAGGCAACAAAGCAAAGGGGGGCTGGGGGGGCGGTAAGCTGGTGGCCAAGCGGCACAACGCGGCCCGATATGGCACGACGCTGTTCGGGCGAAGTCGCGAGGGGCGGTTGCTCCGACGACCCCCGACGGCCTGCATCACACACCCCTAAAGCCATGTTGTGAGCGAACACCCGACCGAAGACCGTTGTCAGGGCGCCCATCCCCCCCCCCCCCCCCCCCCCCCCCCCCCCCCCCCCCCCAGATGCCAAAATAGGGACCAGGGACACCGTTCATCGGCCAGGGCTTCGGGGCGGGCAAAAAAAGCGGGCACAACTCGCGCCAACGGCCAAACGTCACGAAGCACGAGGTCTGACGTGTCAACACGGGTGCTACAACCGGACCTGCCACGTCATGCAAGATCACGAAGCGTGGAGATGCCGGGCGGATCAAAATTAGATTCCTCCCTAAACTGCATGTCCTTGCATACTGTGTAGGCATGATCGTAATTCCAACACGATCCGTATCTTACGAGGCCCTGACCCTCCTGCAGTATGGCCATGGCGGAGCACGTTCGGGCATCCTCGGGCCCACCGGCGCCCATGCTTGCCACGAGCTGTACGTGCGCCGTGCGATAGAGCCGTCATACAGGGAGTGCTCGAGATGACCAGCAACTTCTTAGCCTCGACCTCAGTCACTGCCAGTGGCACCCCGTCCGCTGCCGGTGACCACGTGCCTGCAGTGCGTATGGCTGTCCTCGATGCCCATTACGTTGTGGGCAGGGACATAAGCTCCGGATTTCCAGTGCCCATCTTACATCCCTTCGTCCACGTCGCACTGTCGTTTGTGAAAATCGACTTGAGATGGAGCTGGGGGGCTCGAAGCATACACGTCCAGTTGGTCTTGCGTCGCAAGTGCACACCCCAACAGCACACCTCACCCGGGGCAACCAAGGAAAGAGCCAACAGGAAGACCGATACACTCAGGGGTTCAACGTATGTGCAGCTGCAGGTGACGCGCACCTATGTTTCTGGTAGCTGCGCGCCCGCGCAAATGACAATGCATAACGCGACTGGTCACAGGTGGGTGCAAGTAAAGTCGTAGGACTACAGAGGTCAGACATCAGAACATGGACATGGCGGATGCGAATGGTGTTCTCACTCCCAACAGGGCCCGGACGGATTCGGTATCCCGCAGAGCTGTGGTCGGTCTTTTACAACGATCAAACGCTTGACGGCTTGACTGGACTACTCAAGAGTAGCATCCAACGGGAGTGTTCCCGGATGTGCATGCTCTCGGAAGAATTGTAGTGCTCGATGCAGTCTGTCGGTGAGTAGCTCTTCCCATGAGTCGCTCTGATTGTATCCAGTGTCGTTCTCTATTCCGTGTCACTGTTCGGAACTTCTGCACAGTAGCGCATGCTTTTCAGGCTTTTGTGGAGTGTGCAGGCCGCTCTCACTGTGCGCATCGACGCCAGTCATCGGTGCCCGTCACGTCCGTCGTTTGGATATCCCCTGTTCGAGATTCTGCATTGTACCCTTGGTTGCCTGCTTCGTGCCCCTCGCTTCATGCTTAGCATGAATTGTTGCCCAAGTTGGTCGACGTCACGACACCATCTTCGTCCTTCTGCAGATTGCTCGCCACGGACTTGACGAGTTCGCCAGCCGCCACGTTTTTGACATGTGGCATAGTGTCAAGTAGTCCGCCGGTTTTGACTCATCCGCATTCAGCTCTCTGGTGCATCGAAGCACCCAGCAAGGTGGCAGTCGTTACGCGGAACACCGCATCGCTCTCGTCTTCGTCTACTTTGTGCAATGACATAGTTGGCGGCTGCCGGCAGACCTCTCGGCCAGTGGTTCTCTTCCCCAGGATCAATGGGCGTGGAGCGCTACGGGTATGACAGCATGGGTCTGTTGGGCGTCTTTCTTGCCAGCGCTGCTGTGGTGGTGTAGCGCTGCTTTGGTGTTGTCGCGCTGCTTTCTGCGGCTCCGCCTGCTCAGGAACGCCTCTTGGTTTCCGCGGAGCTGCAGTTGTTTCTATCGTTTCCGTTTGGCGAGGTTGCTTGCGGTGCTCGTCGCTCATTCTGTTGACCTGCCCGTACTCGCTGTCCTCTTCGCTGTCTGTGCTGGTTGACTTGGCTTCCTTCTGATGCTGCTGCATTGGTGCTTCTCAGCTGGTACTCTGGGTACGGTCGCGTCTGGCGCGGCGCGTCAGGGCCGGCCTCTATCATGCATTTATTGTCTCTGGTGCCCGCGTTTCCTTTCGGTGTCCGCGCAGCGTCATCTACAGGGGTGCTGTCGGCCGGTACTACTGGCTACCGCTTCCTTGGCCAATGACGCGGAAACGTCCGCCGTGGCTGCTACTCTGCCGGCGGCTCTGTTGCTGCCGCCGGCGGCAAGCAGACCACCATCAAGCGGGAAGAGGTTGCAAAGCAGGTGGCACGATGTGAGCGGCCGCGATAGCGCACGTGGGAGCTCTCGGCGTTGAGTGGGGTGTCGACGCCGTCGTTGGCATCGGAAATGGGGGGTGTATGCTGCTACTTCGCGCTGGTTTGACACGATGCGGTGGTGCCGCTCGTTGAGTCCTTTGTCGCATCATTGACTTTCACTGTGCGGTAGAGGTCAGCGGGTTTACTTGTGACCATCTCCCTTGGATAAGACAATGGTTTGGAGAAGAACAAGAGAGAATATGTATATTGTCAAGCAACATCATCGCCCAACGTCGGCTCTTCAACCGGGACAGGCAGCCCCGCGGAGAACCGCAAAGAGAACAAGCTGTCAAAAAACAGAGTAAGGGCAATGCGCTGTCGCAGCGCCCCAACGTGCTCCTGTGAAAAGTGCACGGGGACCCCCAGAGACAAGCAATCAGCAGCGGCCAGTACAAACACCCCACAGCTACCCCCGTCGAGCTGCTCAGGCAACCCGTCCACGTCCATGGTCTTCCACGAGTCAACCGCCCATGTCGCCTCCGCCTGGTCCCCCAATCTCGAGCGCACCTCATCGCCAAGCCACCGCTGCACGTTGACCAACACCCCGCTCGTGTCGTCTGCCCCGAGCGAATCGTAGTAGTGGAGGGTGCGTCTTTGGATGTCCACCGTGACGAGAATCCAGTGCGTTCGGTGCAGGTTGATGGGCACGAGCACAAGGTCAACCCGCTCGAGGTTGAGCGACCGCTTCTTTCCCCACTCCCGCACCTCGTCGTAGTCATAGCACCCCATCCGTGCCGACAGCCTGGAGTAGAAGTAAGTCGACAACATGCACACGCGCACACCACGCGGGAGCCCGACGCCTGTGGCAGCAGCAGCACCGCCTTGCTGCAACATCGATCGGTGGTTGATAAGCGCCGAGAAGGAGTTCATGATTTCGTCGTTCAACCATGCCGCACCCTTGAGCAGCTCCATGTCCGCCACGCGCAAAGTGATCCTCGCCTTGTTGACCAGCCGGACGACCTCCGCACCGTCGCGCTGGTCGGTGATATCACCGACAAGGCGCGCCTCCGCGCGCGTGATGGGGGCAGAGGCCAACGACACTTCGCTGGCGTCGGCGCCATCGACCGCCAGCTCATCAAACTCGGCCTGCAGCTGCACGTGGGCTGGGTAGGTGACGACCCGATCGGCAGCGACCTGAACGACAACAGGCTGATCGCCTTCACCCGCCCGCCCGTGCTGTCCAGAATCTTGGGGGGGCTCACCACCTCGAGCATCATCGACGCAACCGTGGTCGTCCACCGGGTCACCTTGCGGCGGGCCTGGAGGGGCAACAGTTGCGTCTGGCACGGCACCGCCATCGGCATCTTGACCATGTTGTTGCCCCGCCAGCGCCGCCAGCTCCTCTGCCGACGAGTCGACCGCCTCGCACGAGCAGACGGCGCTGCGCTCGCATTGGTGGGCGATCCTGGCGTGGAAGAAGGGCGCAAGCGGAATGTGATCATTCTCCCCGGCGGATTTGTCGGCATGGAGGCGGTAGATCTTCCGCAAGTTCATGTAGGCAACCTGCACCATACGGTGCAACATGTACGTGGTGGGCGCCATGTATGCGAGGCTCGTGCGGTTGACGACCGACACCGAGTGGGACACCTCCGCCGCTTGGGTCGCCACCCCGGCCGTGGTGCCAAGACTTTCGTCTGGCATATACACGGGGGAGCAGGAGTGGGTGATCGAGTGCGGGCGGTCGAGGATGCACCGAACGCCGTGCGCCCGCATAATGATGCGCACCCGCCTCATAGCATTCTTGTCAATCTTGCATGCGACGTCGTAAAAGATGGCCGTCGGCAGCGAAGAGAACCGCTCCAGCACGATGGAAACGGCCTCCCCGACGCTCTCGGCGCGGAAGAGGCACCGAAACCCGAGCGTGACGACGTCAGGGCAGACCACGTTGAAGACGCCTTGAGACAGCCCGGCCTGGATCGAGAAGGCCTTATTGCAGGCGTCGCCGTCACCTTCCGCGTCCGCGACGTGGCGTTCCTTGCCGCGGTACCCGACCCTGCGCTTAGCCGCGACGGAGTCGACAATCCCAGGCCGCACCCGCGGGAGGCTGGCAAAAAACTCAAAGCTGATAAGCGGGTCGTCTTCGTCGAGCTCCTCCAAGTGGGTCTGCTCCTCGCGCCACCGCTTGTAGTCCCCTGGTGTCGGCGTCTCCTTCCACCGCTCGCAGTAGGACTTGTTCTTCCACACTGGTACAGCTTTGGACTTGAGCTCGGCCTGCTCGTCAAAGATGGAGTCGACGTATTGCTCCACGACCATCACCTGCAGCAGCAGCTCGCCGACCGCCTTGCGAAAATAGACGTCGTCGTCCATATCGCCGGCAAACCGGCCGAGGAAGCTCGTCAAAAAACCAACGTCGTCGATAGCCTTTGTGAGCTTCTTCCAAGCGTCCTTGCTCATCAATCGGAGCGTGTTGGCAAGGAGGGTGACGGGCTCGGTGTCCTTGCGCAGGAACATGCCCGTGACCGTCTCAGCAAGCATTGCTTGGAGGAAGGGGCGCACGCAGATCCAAACGCCGTCGTCGCTCCGAGCGTACTCCTTAAAGGCCGGCGCACAAATACCCGTCCGGTCCCGCCAGGTCTCGAGCGCCTTCTTGACAGGCGGGCCGCTCCCACCCAGCACCGTATTGCCGGCCGCGTCTAGGCGCAGCGCGTCTTCGAGGGTGCTCCCCAACCGCGCACGCTTGCGCCTCGGCCCCAAATCTACGGCTGCCGGCTGGGCCGGCGCCGCAGCAGCAGCAGCGGCAGGGGGCGCCGCGAGACCCGCCGGCGCTTCCACACCGAGGGGGAAGAAGCGGAAAAAGACGATGGCTGCTGCGGCCTCGGGTGTCGGGCGAGCAATCGTCGATATCAACCCGTGCCACTCCCGCAGCAGCTCGACCTGGGTCGGAGTCAATGGCGTGGACGATCGAAGCACCTTCAGGATGGCGACGCGCAAAGCCGCCTTCTTGATGATGCAAAGGTTGGATGCGGGGATGTCGAGTACGGGGCAATCATCCGCGGGGCGGAACGGGTCGGCGCTGTCCGCGTCCGAGCATCCTAAGGCTTGCGCGTCTATGACGACAAACGCCGGGCTCGGCCCGCACCGTGGACAACGCCCCGTCCCGGGCGGGATACGAATCGTGCGGATGGCCATCGTTCCGAGCTTCACCACGTCCTGCCGGCGGAGCGAAAAAGAAAGCACGTCGGATGAGACATGTCGCGTTGCCGCCGTGTATGTCGTGCGGCCGGAAATGATGAAGGAGATGATCTTGTCTACAACGCCGCGGGAGAAGAGCAGCCATTCCCGGTTCCTGTTACGGCGACGCATGGAGAAGAGCGAATCAGCGTTGCCGTCGTACTCCACCTTGAGCTCACACGCCGGCGCATCGCACACCCAGCTGCCAACCCACACCTGATTGCAACGAAAAGCGCATAAAACCAAAGCAGGCAACGAAACGGCGTCGGGAAGAGGGGATACAAGGCGCACGCGTCAGACACCAGAACACTAGAAGAACATACACGCTGGAGGCACAACATGGAGCGCTCAATGCATCCGCCAAGCAATGCAAAGAAATCAAGGCGGACGGCGAGGAGATTGTAGACACGGAAGAGAGGAGCAACGTACCCGTAGAGGTGGAGCAGTGGGATGGTGTGTGACGAGTAGCCCCGGCTCCTTGGTGATATTGTGCCGATCTGCTCGTTCCTGGCCGCAGCTCCCACAAAAGGGCTCGACAAGGGGGAGCCCTAGGTCGCGCACGGCGCCTAGCGACTGGGACATCTCAAACAGATCACGGAGCTGCTTCATGTCAGCCGCCTTGTTCTCCGGCCGGCCAGCGGCGCGTTGCGCAATGAGCCCGCGCCAATCCGCAGTCCTCGCCCACACCGTACCCTGCGCGAGCTCGGTGGTGCACGGCATCATGTTGCGTGGCGTCCTTTCGGCCACCTTGCTCTGCTCCATATCTCTTGGGCCGCGAACCGTGTCGCCGTCCCGGCCTTCAAGGCCCTCGTCCTCCTCCTCATTATCAAGCACCTTGGCGCGCGGAGCCGCTGGGATCTGGCGGGCCTCCTTACGCGCCTTGGCGGCGACAGGAGCGGAGCCAGAGTCGAGATTGCGGAAGCCTTCAGGCCCTTGGGAGGCGCGGGCAACACGTACGTGGCCGCAACGGCCTCGGAAGCGTCGGCAACCGGGCGCGATGCACGTCGCGACGTTGGCGGTGGTGAACGTCACGACAGAGTAGACGGCGTGGTAAAGTACAGCCCATACTACCGACGACCCATAGTCCTCAAACACGGCAAAGTCGGCCGAGTCGGCGCGGAGACGCATGCGGGTACGGAAGGTTGACAGGGAGACGTTAGCCACGCGCAGCGCCTTCACCAATGCCGCCGTGTGCTTGCAGGTCGTGCTTCTTGACGACACCGACAAAAAGAGGGCGTTCTGTGTGCCGCTAAAGCACGAGCACAGAAGACCGTCTCGGCAAGACACCCACATGATTGAAACGTCCGCCTTCCCGGCGCCCGAGCGCAGCACGATTGCCCGCGACCGCGACGACGAGTCCCCGACCACACGGGCCGTGACGGGGGAGGGGTGCTTCCCCATCTGCCGGCGCGATGGCAGCCCACAGGTCCGACGGACGCAGGCGGCCAAGGTGTCGACGACATAGTCCTCCACGAGCACCTTCGGGCCCACTGACCGCATTCGACGTTGCGGAGGCGGATCTTCGGGAGGTGGACCCTGTGGGCCATCTTGGTCACCTTGATTCTCCCCAGCACCAGTAGCGAGCGCGTCAGTGGAGGGAGAGCCCCCCAACGCAGCGCTCCGCGGTACGACCACGTGCCGCCGTCTCAAAGTCCGATGCAGCGGCAGGAGTAGGGGGGCTGTCCCATGTCGCCGCAACTCCTCAAGGTCGTCGCACCACCGTCTTGCGACTTGACCGCCGTGTGAGACAGCACGCTCGACGTGGACGACGCGCCCAAAGGTCGGCCGCAGAGGACGCCCCACGAGCGCATCCCGCACGCGCTCCGCTTGATTCAACGACGCGGCAAACCGGGAAATGACCGGCCGCCCCGACAATGGTGGCGGTCTGGGGTCCATGCCGCCGCGGCGCCCGCCACCGCGGCGCCACGCCCGCCGACGGCAGCGGCACCCCTGACCCCTCTCGCACACGCAGCGCCGCAAAACAGCAACAGCACAAAGGCAGGGGACGGCCGCGCAACAACCACGTCCTCGGGAAGCTCAATGACGCCGGGGAGAAGCCAACATCTCCGGGCGCCGCCTCCGACCCCCCCCCACCGGCAGCGCCGCGAGAAAGCAACAGCAAAACGGTGGGGGACGGCCGCACAACAACCACGACCTCGGCAAGCCCAATCACGCGGGGGAGGAGCCACATACCCCGGACGCCGCCGCGGCGACGCTTGCCGGCGGGGCGCCGCGTCCGCCGGCGGCAGCACCGCCCGCACCCCTCCCCTCGGCCGCAGCGCCGCAAAAAAGCAGCAGCACAACGGTGGGGGACGGCCGCGCAACAACCGTGACCTTGGCAAGCT
>Ga0209093_1001236_pt1 | contig 14485 bp, 18 predicted proteins | sample SidtaG_4_FD_187450 | JGI IMG/M metagenome (GOLD analysis project Ga0209093, IMG submission 187450) | Marine algal microbial communities from Sidmouth, United Kingdom - Sidmouth_Male1 metaG (SPAdes) (version 2) | ecosystem: Host-associated > Algae > Red algae > Unclassified | place: Sidmouth...
CCCCTCCCGCCGTGGCACGACGGCCAGGCGCGCCGCGGCGCCCACCCTTCGCCGCGCGCCACCCGCACCGAAGGCGGATGCGTGCCAGCGCCCGCCCCGTCTGGCGACGGCGGCGCTCTCAAGAACTCCCGCCCCCCACGCGGCCATGGCCTCCGACAGTCGGCCGCCGCACGCTCGACCGGCGCGGCACGCCCGACCGACCACCGGCGTGCCGCAATGGGCCGTGCTGCGCGTCGACGGCGCGCCGCTCTCCCTTCCCTGGGCCGCACCGACGCGCCGCCCGCCACGCCGCAGCGCGGTCGGCGCCGGGTGCCGCGGCGGGTCCATGGCGCCCGCCGCCCGCACCGCCGTCGGCGCGGTGGTGCGCGCCGCCGCCGCTGTTGCCACAGCGGCGGTGGCGCTCGCGCCCGTGAACACAGCGGGACGAACAGCTGCCGCCGCCGCCGCCACCGCCGCCGCCGCCGCCGCCGCCGCCACCGTGAAGCCGCGAGTGGAGGCCCGGCGGCCGGCGAACGGCTCACCGCGCCGCTGAACAAGGTTTCCCGCGGCGCCAGCACGGCCGCCGCCGCCGCCGCCAAGGCTGCCGTGGCATTCGCGCGCGTCGCGACAGCGGGACGACCCGTCGCCATTGCTGCCGCCGCCGCCGTCGCCGCCGTCTTCGTGACGCCGCGGGCGGCGGCTCCGCGGCAGGCGGGCGGACGGCCGTTACGGCCGCGACGGCGTACACGGCGAACGCGGATGCGGCGGCGCCGACCACCCCCAGCTGCACGCGTCAGGAGTGCACAAGGCGCTGGCGGGCATCGACGCGTTCGGGTGCGCGTCGCACGTGTTCATAGCCCTCAGCGGTCACGCTCCGTGGTGGACGGAGGGGGGGACGGGGAGGAACACCGACGCCCCCGCCGACGGGGGGGCGCCGGCCCCCTCGGGTGGCTATGAAGAGCAGTCCCTCGCGACGCACGAGTTGCGAAACGGCCTGTCTGTTGCGGGCATTGTCCGGGGGGACGGGCGGGGGTGGAGCGGCCGTCGGCACGCGGCCGCCGAGGGGCGGGGGGGGCGACCTCCGACGCCGCGGCCGTCGCCGCTGCCACCGCTGCCACCCCAGCCGTGGCGGCGCCGTGTCAAGTGCGCTCCTGTTGGTCATGAAACTGGTCGTCATGCGACCGAAACTTAGGGTGCTGTGGGAAGGGCACTGAGAGCAGAAAGGATGGAGAGACTATCTTTTTAGAGGGCGTCAGCGTGGTGCCTAGGCGCGTGGGTTGAAGTGTGCAAGGGGGGGGGGGGAGCAAGTGCACGGTCCGGCTGGGCGATTTTGTATCCAGATCATTTGGGTTTGCACAGGTCCATGCCATTTCTTTCCATTCTACTGCGGGCCATCGTCGGGAAAGTGTCCCACTGTACTTGGGCGTACTGGCCAGTACAGCGCGTCGCATTTCAGATTGAGGTGAAATGGGCCCAGTAAACACGTGGCGGATGACGATAGAATCCTCATCTCTTCCACGCGAGTCGAACCGAGATAGCTTGGATTGAAAAATGTGCGTTCGAAAGTCGCCTGGACTGACGCGGCCCAGATGCGCATCTGGGGCACGCAGCTTGCACTGTTCCAACTTGGCATCTGACTGGCTGATTGCAGCGAGCTGCCAGATCATCCCCGATAGACGCGCTGGACGCGCTGGACGGCACCGCGACTGGTGCCGTCGCCTGGGCCCTTCGAGAGCCCAAACGCGCCGGTTTGTAACTACACTCTCCGTGCCAAGCGTCTGCTTGTAAGCTTGCCCCACGACGACGCCGGGGGGCTCCCGTACGATCATCTGCAGTGCAAGCGTTCATGGGGGGCGCGCCGGCAGCGTTATCGCCCCGATGCGCCACGGGAAGGTCAAGTTAGGGTGCCACACCAGCGGGCGATGCGCTCTCCTCTGCGACCGCCGGCCGAGTACAGCCTGCCGTCCCGTCAGCGCCCGTGACACCACGCGTGCAGACGTTTGAACGGGCACGCACGGCTGTCAGTGTCATCTGTAAGGAGCAGCGCATCCTAATGTAGCTGCACTTTTTTTCTCCGTTCTGGAAAGTAAGCCAAACGTGTGTATTTCACTCATTCCATCTCTATTGGTCACTGCATGGGCGGACACCGGAAAAAAACACGACGTTGTGCTCCTCCCGTTGAAGCGCATCCAGCCCTGGTGCTAAATCAAAACATTCAATGCCAAAAACATTGAGGATTTTATCGTCACCCGCCACACATATTCGCGGGTGTACTTGCCCCGTTTCCCCACAGTGTTCTTCCAAACTAGTACACCAGCGATTCTTCGCGTTTTAAGACGTGTATGTACTCTGACACTGGCCAATGATGCCTCTGGGAGGGGGGGTGGTTATCATACACCCCTTCCTCAAGGGCTCTCTGGGGGCCCTGTCCAGACGGAATGCAAATGCACCGAACTTGAAGCGTAGCCGACCATTCCATTGAAACGTATCGCGCGCCGACAACGGTACGTGTTTCGCAGAGATGCGTTCTGCCGATTTTGTGGGCGCTACGCTTCGGGCCTGCCGGCAGTCGTTCCAGAGGATTGCTGACACTGCGTCCGGGCTGTTTTTTTCCTACGCTTCATCAGCCCTACTGCCCACAACCACATACACGCCGAGACTACCACTATTTCAGGCATGCATACACCTGCGCTCCACCCAGGACGCCAAGAAAACGGACAACAGGCAGGAAAAAAGAAGAAACAACCAGAGCAGAGGGCAGAGAGCAGAGGCAGAACGCGAATACGATAATAAGCAGGCCCCCCAAGCCACCACCAACTCGAGAAAAAACATGACATCAGGCAGCAGATCACAGTGACACAGGACAAGCAGACGAGAGGCGATCACAAAATCCAAGGCAGGCACGAGAGGAGCAGGGAGAAGGAGAATCGGTCAGCACTCTCTCTGTCGGCAGCGCACGGTATTCCAAGGAAGTGAACCGCATGAGCGCAGGCAGTATATGGTAGTCTCGTATGTCACTTACGCACAAAAAAGAGGAACACACGCGAAAGAGGCGCAGTGCCTAGGACGTTCAAGTGCCAACCGTTACCCGCGCAGTGCACTGCACCGTTCACGTCAAAAGAGATCTCGTGCGTGCGCATGCCTGAAAACTACAAGAGTAGAGCCGGGGCACCGATGGGCGAGTCGGCGAGGAGGGAGCCGGGGGGAGGCGGGGGTGAGGAAGACGGTCGGTTCGATTGCAAGGTCGCATGCCACGGGAGCCGTCATGTTCCGACTTTGCTGTCGGCGCGTGCTCGCGAAGGTCGCGCCCGTGGATCAGGCTTGCGGTGGCCTCGATCCACAGAGTCGGACTGGCACGTAACTGGCCTGAGATCACCCCCCGCGGGTAGGAGCCTCTGCGTGAGATTGAACGGGACGCGATTCGCTCGAAGTCTGCAAGGCGGTGTTTTCGTGCGGCCGTGTCGTGCCACCGAAAAACAACCCAGGGACAAAGATGGCATGACACACGTATTGGCGCGGACCACCACAGCTCACAGCCTGTGAGCCCGTGTCATTTGGCACATCCCAGCACGACGTTCGTGCTTCAGCACGTCTTGTTATTGGCTCCTCCATCTGAGTTAGCTGACAAACGAACCACACACTGTACACCAGGCATGATGTGTGACATATGGCAGCCACGAATCTGTCAGCTGCGCTCGTGTGCAGGGAACAGGCCGCCGGGCCTTCCGGAGACGCTGATCATCTCTGACTTGTGACCCGGAGCCGCCTTCCCGCGCCAAGCTGCCCAGCGGTTGCTGAAAATGGTCCGAATCGCTCCACTTGTAGCTTGCTTTCAGGCGGGCTACAAGTCGTAGAACTTGGGAGCCGTCTGGGAATGGCGAGGGTGTCCAGAGTGCCGATGAAATGGCCCCTGAGGCCTCGATTGGCCTGGGTTTTGATCGACTTGTAGCCTGCTTGAGAGGTGGGCTACAAGACGTGAAATCCGGTCGCCGTCTCGAGCCGTCTCGAGCCGTCTCGAGTACGTGACATGCAGACTTGTAGCCCACGTTTCGGCCGCCCTGGCACTGGCCGGGCTGCGGCCGGGCTCCATTTTCGGCTCCGGGCCTCCGTTTTGGCCCCAAATCGGGCCTCAGTACGCCCCAGTACCCCCCAAGTAGGGTGGTACACATTCCCGACGATCACACCATTCATTTCCTATTCTATTGCTGCCTTCCCAATTTTGGCCGATCCCGTCGATGTCAAGAAGAGTGATCAACTGTGCGAAACTGTGTCTCAGCCATCCATTCAGCCGGATAAAGTGGATCCGCCAATAGGCAGTTGATCGAAACCCTGTCTTGACTTCGACCACATCGGCCAAAATTGGGAAGACAGCAATATTGTGAGCCGTCATCACCACCATTTTCACCACAGTTGCCGCCGCCGCTGCCAATCAGCGCTCCCTGTGAGGGGACCTGGCTTGCCGACGTCATGAGGTTGACGAACCAGGGGGGCGGCTGACCACCGCTCTGGGTGCCGTTTGGCTGAGTAGCCGTCGCACTCCCGTCGGCGGGACCGCCCAGCACGACGTTGGCACTTGCCCGCCGAGCAGCCTTTTCTTCCTCCAGTGTCTTGTTGCGCTGCCCAAGCAGCTGCTTCTCGAGCTCCGCGATGCGGACGTCCGTTGAGCTCGACGGAGTTGCCCGGACCTCGCGACTCCACCTCCTCTGGGGCTGGGTACGGCCGGCGGCCGGCACAGACCCAGCGGTACTGCCGGCACTGGCCCCTAGAGCCCCGCGTCCCCTGTGACCCGTCCCCTGCCCACCTTCATCACCATCCCCAGGTCCCACGCTCGCCGCAGCGGCCGACACCGGTCCAACGTCAGCAGGCACGTCCTCCGTGCAAGGGCAGTCGCCTTGAGATAGGCGCGCCCGACGGCGCTTGTCACGGCGCCGGTGGGAGTGGTCGGCGCGCTCCGTTGACGTGTAATCCCCGGCCGCGCTCCCGTTCTCAAGCTCTTCCGCGTCTCGCTGGTCCACAAACTTACTTCCAGTCATGGCCACCATCAACGGCTGCCGCCGTCCGCACAGCTTGTCAACGCGCTCGTGCTGCGACTCCTCCGTGTTTCTGGTTGAAGAGGAAACCTCTCGATGGAGGTGGTCAGCCTCGGAGAATGCGGGGCAAAACGCGGGGAGCAAGCGCTTGTTGGCCAGGACGCCTGCGCAGTCGCGCTTCGGTTCGCGTTGTATGACCAGCGCTCGTAGCCGCTGCGTTTCATAAATGTTGACGCACTTGATAAGCTGCCTCAGCGGTGCGCGCATAGTCAGAGATGCCCGGTCGCACACCCTATTGGCGTGGGCCTCGCTGCCAAAAAGGTTGTTTCTGGCATGCCCGTCGGCGTAGAACTCGTCAAAGCCGACGTCCTCGAGGGCGTCACAAATACCCCCCGCCAAGGAGGCGGCGAAGTCCAGGGTGACGCCGACAAGGACTCCCTGGTTCATCTTTTGCACCGACTCCGTGGCTTGGCGGACGACCGCCGCCGCCGGGGGGCCGTCAAGGCTCGGGTCGACGACCGGCAGCTTTCGCGCCACAAGCACGTGCCATGGCGCCCAATTGGTGTTCATTTTGAGCACCTCGTGGAAGAAAAGTTTGTAGCACGTGCGCGCTACCCGCCGCGTGGCCCGCTGGATGAAGAAGCGGGCGGGCGTCATACCCTTGCTGTTGATCGTCGCGGTGATGGCCAGCACAAAAAAGTCTCCGTCTCGTGCAAGCCCCGCCGACTCGATGGCATTGTAGTATTCATCCGTTTCGAGGGCGAGCACGCCGTTCACCACCCGCCGCACGTTGCCCTCAAAGAAGGCGGGGAAGATGTAGCCCATCTCCGCTGACACGACAGGGGCCCTAAAGTAAGGATCCCTCGCCGTCACCGCCCGCGCAACCATTCGGAGCGCTGCGTCGCGCCCTTGTCCCCAGGGATTCCGCTCCGCAGCCGCCTGCCGGCGAGCATACCGCAACGCCGTTTGTTGCACTGCGACAGCCACCCGGCCGTACTCATCGGCCAGCTTATCGCGGACGTCCTCCTCCTCGGCCGCGAGGGAAAAGTGGTGGTGTTCCCTCAAATCTGCGGCCGTGAGAGGCAGACCACTGGTGGAGGTGGTGATGGGTGGGGGAGGGTGCGTGTGGGCGCCAACCGAAAGGATGAGGAAGCTTCCCTGCAAGTCTCGGGCGCCGTCATCCAGCAGGGGGATGCCTATGTAGAGCACGTTGCCGCACTTGGAGCGGCACGAGAGCGCCAGCGCCTCCCCCGCTTGGGCCTTTCACTTGAAGCGAGAGCCTGCCACGCGGGCGGTCATGCACGGCTGATTGGTACTGCCACCTGCAGGAATGCTTGTCACCTGTTTGTAACATTCAAAAGGGAACAGACGTCACGCGCATAATAGAAACCCTTCTGAAATATAAGAATATCAGAATTCCGTGCGGCACAGAGAATTCGTAGTCATGCCCGCGACGAAAAACGCAAACCGAGCACACAAATACATACTTCCCCTCGCCAATCCACGTCTCAATGTTCGTCAGGTCGTGGATATTTGTGATGGATGCGTTCTTTTGCCCCATGCGGTTAGTCGGCGAGTAGCCGGCACACCCCAAGAACTTCCTGCCAGACGACCGGATGGTGACAACCTGGCCTTTGGGGGGAGTGGAGAGGCCGGAGCAGATGACGTTAGGGCACGCCCTGTGGATGAAAGGGACGACGACCGACGTGTACCTGTCCCACTCTCGGGCCAGTGCCTGCTGCGCTGTGTCCGCGTATGGCGCCTCGGAGTTTGCACTCGCGAACGGCTTCTCGTAAAAATCAAACTGGTCAGCGTCCCCCGGCTCAAGGGCAGTGTGCGGCCGCTCCACTACAGCGCGCGGGACCTTGGGGCAAGCGTCTACGCCAGAGCAAGGGTACTCTAAACACTCGTATGTGCAAAAACTAAAATGAGGCGAGAGCTGGTTGGTGGGCTTGCGGCTCTGCCCGACAGTTGACTTGTAGGCTACGAAGATCTTGGGGCTCAATCCCTTCTCCACCGAGAGGACCGGCACAATGGTGAGCACACCAAGTGTTAGCGAGCTGGATGTCTGCGGGTAAGAGGGCACAAAGAGTGACTCGATGACCTTCTCCGCCTTGAGGGTGCTTTTGGAGCGGCGTGGGCCGACTTCGAGCACCGGGAGCTGGAAGGGGGAGGCATCAGGTCCATTGGCCGCACATGTCAGGCCGGCCACACTGCCTGCCGGCAGCGATGCACCCGTAGGCACAGTACTAATGCCACCGGCCGCCCCCGACGCCATGCCCCCCGCGCCTTGAACCTAACATGCACCCCCCGCCGCCGTGGGGATCTCACCTCGTCCTCCCGCTCCTTGACAGCAAGCACACCGCACCTCGAACCAATGAGCCCAGCGAGCTGGCTCTCGCTTGTCTCCCCGCTGCTGCCCCCCAGCGGATGCGCGACACGCAACGACACCAGATCAACGTCCGCTATAACCGCTGGCCACACGGGTGCGCACGCGTAGGGCGCCCAAAAAGGAACCAAGACCCGCGTATAGAACGGGCGCGCGCGCCGTGGCCGCAGGGAATGTGCGTGCTCTGGTCGGCGGGAGAGCGTGCGCTGTGGTCGTGGAGAGAGCGCGCGCTCTGCTCAGATAGCGCTGTGCCTTCGGATTTGCAACCGAAGAAGTAAGGAAGTAAGCCTTCCGATTGAGTCACAAATGCAAGCAACCTTACTTTCATGAACTGATACTTACGTACTTGCAGCCACTTACACGCTCACCTGGGACGCCCGCCGCGCTTTATCGACGTGGTCGACGCTCCCCCCGTTGCCCGCCACACGCGCCGGCAGCGGCACGGCCGCGTGCGGTGACGCGGCCGTCTACGTGGCGGGCGGCTCGGGGCGGCAGGGCGGGGGGGACCCACTGTGCCGCTCCCTGTAGGCGCCCACCCCCGACGGCCGCCCGCCACGGCAGTGTGCCACGTCGGGCGTGCCGACGCCGACGCTGACGGCGGAGGCGGGCGGGGAGGCCGTAGCTTCCCGGCCGACGCCACCGTCACGGTCTTCGGTCACGGGGTGGTGCGGTTTGCCGACGTGCGGCGTGGGGACGTGCACGCCGTCGTGTCGGCGGGCGGGGTGGCGTCGACGTCGCCGCTGCTGAGGTGGTCCCACGCCGACCCGATCGCACGGGGCGTGGTCTTTGTGGCCTTGACCCCCACGCCCGGCGGTGGGGGGGGGGCACGCACCCTGCGGCTGACGCCGGGGCCTTTGGTGCCGGTGGGGACCTCCGCGGCGCTCGTACCGGCCGCCACCATGGCCATTGGCGACACCCTGTACGTGGCCGTTGGTGGCCCTTGATCGGGCACCGCCGCCGCCGCCAATGCCACGACCGCGTGTGGCGGGGCGCCCGCCGCCGTCCCCGCGCTCGTGCCGCCAACCACCAAGGGCTTGGCGACTGTCCCTGGCGACGGGCTGTACGACCCCACGTGGCCGCCGCGAGCACGTGGCTGCTAGTCGACGGGGTGGGGGAGGCCGACACGACCGCCGCGGTGCCGCGAACGGTGGTGGCGGTCGGGCTGGCCGCCGCGCGGCCGGCGGCGGCGGCCGTGGGGCTCGGCAGCATGACGGGGCGGGGGTTGGCGGGGCCGGGCGGAGTCGGGGGGGCGTCGCCCGCTCCGCGCGCCGCGCGCTCGCGGCGGCCGGGGGGGCGTCCGCGTTGGCCCACACCAGCCGCTCCCATTGGTGCGGCTTTGGTGGGCCTCTGCGGACCCCCGGATGCTCAACAGGGCCACACAGGGGCCCTTCGACTGCCCCACTGGTCCCAAAAGAGCCCCACCAGGACCCTGCAGGTGCCCCACAGGAGCCCTCGCGGGTCACAACGACACCGCGCCGACGCCGCGGCGAGGCGGTTGCGTCGGCCGCCGGCCGGTCGCGCGGGACTCGGCGCTGGGCACACGGGCGCCGCCGCCGCCGCGGCCGCTGCCGCTGCGGCCGCCGCCGCCGCCGCCGCCGCGTCCGCCGTCGCCGTCACGGCCTGGACGGCGGGGCGGCGGCGGCGACCGATTGCGCGCGGCCGCGTCGGGCACGACCCGTAGCCGTCTGCTTGGCGTGAAGGCGCGCATCGAGCGACCCACGCGGAGCAGGGGCGGCGCCGACGCTCACACCGTCGGCGCTCGCCGCCGGGTTCAGACATAGCAGACGCGGCCGCCGTGTCGTCTGGCCGCCCTACGGGACGAAAACCTAGAGGTAACCTATAGGTCTAGGTTTCTGGAGGCCCCTGCATGACCCCACCCTCCCGGATAGAAACCTAGACAAAACCTAGAAGAGTTAGAGCCTCCTTGGCCCACAATCGCTCTCAGAAGGTTCCAGAACCCATGGAGAACCATATATGGTGGGCATAGGGCGTGGCTTCTGATTGGTCAGCATAGACAGCCTCTCTTGAGACAGCCGCTTCTTTACGTCGCTACTCATTTGGCTTCGATAGATGCTCGTATTTCTGCACTTGTTGCTACGCTAGTGCCCTCCTTTATTTCTCACGGTACCTGAGACAGAAAATCATGCTGGGCCCGCTCCTCAAGCGGCAGCCCCTGGGCGTCGCCCACCTCCCCCACCAGCCCCTGCGGGTTGCCACCGGCAGCACCCGCGTTGTTCCTCAGCTTCTTAAGCTTCCTTGCCACGTGTTGTTGGCGGTAGACGAGGCTGCTTGACAAAGCGGCACACGCGCCCCAGCTGCCGTCACACGATGCCAAGACAGGTACGCGCTGTTCGAGGTAGGACACGGCCAGACGAACACGCTCAGAAAGTTGCAAGCACAGGGACTGTGGGGACCGCAAAATGTCGGAGATAGCATTAGCAACAGCCCGACGCAGGCGCCGCCTGTCCATGTCAGACAAACCGAGCGCGGTGTCGGTGAAGACGTTGATCTTGGAGATTGTATTCCGCGGCGCCAGCCGGTCTCGATCACCCCCCACATCAATCCCTCCCCGCGCGGTCGTGTATCGTCGGCAACAGGAACCACCCGCCTCGGCCCTCTCCCTCAGAGAACGTGCTACCGAGCCAGGCGGTGGTACGTCTTGACGCGGGGCGGGTGCCGACAGGGGGGCAGAAGGGGGCTCAGGAGCCACCGTACAAAAAGAAGGAGCCGGCGCCGACGGGCGAGGGGGAGGGTGCATCGTCGGGGAAGGTTGAGAAGCCAGCAATCGGCGAGCGACGGTTATATGGACTGCCGGTGCAGGGGGCTGTGGGGGAGGCGCAGGACCAGGACTCGCCGACGAGGAAGATGCACGATGACTTCGAACAGCCGAATGGTGGGTTGCGGTCGTCGGTGGCGCGGGGGAGGACGAAGGTGCCTGACGTGCAGCCGCGTCCGTGGAGGGCGGCGGGTTGGTGCACACGGTGCAGCCGTCGTCGGTGATGGGCATGCACACGTGCTCCCGGGGGTGGGGGGGGGGGCCGCCGCGGCCGCGCTTGCAGCAGCGAGTAATCCTGCAAGACATCACAGGTAGAAAGAGTGCAGTCACATGCTCAAAATAAGCGAAAAGAAGGCGTGCAACCCAGTCTAGGGTTGCACACGACGCCCCTATTGGGGGGGCGCCAGGGGCGCGCGACGGATAAGACGCCTTACTGACGCCCCATTAGGCAGTCAAAACGCCCTTCCGACGCCCCAAGTAGCACCCTCAGTATTCCGCATTTGATTCAAGTGGCACCCATACTATGCACTCGTATGTCATTTTCTGTTTCAAGACTGGGTGCCTGTCCCCAACCAAGGTGCACAGAGGACACCTGCTGAATCTTGTAGACCCCCCTGAAGTCTTTCTCTTCGCGACGCCTTGCTGACGCCCTTTTGAGTTGGGGCGTTAGGGGCGCACGACGCCCAAAATGACGCCCTGGTGACGCCCTTAATGACGCCCTTAACGACGCCCTGGGCGTTCTGAGCAACCCTAACCCAGTCAGAAGAAAAGAACGTGAAAAGGTAGGGAGACACAAGATGGGAACAAAAAGAACCATTGGTACGCCCAGTCCTCGAGTGACACGGCAACGGTTGGAAAAGCTGTCGCTCAGGATACTAGCGATCGTACCATCGACATCACCAGCGGGTGATTGTGATGAAAGCTGTTGTTGGCGCCGTCGGTTGGATGACCTCGGTGGCATGGTTGCGTATGGCCAACGGGTAGGGAAAGAAGAACAGCAGGGTACTGGTTGAGGAGACGACGGTGATAGAGGCAGACGGCCAAGAGGGTGTGTGACGACGTGGAGCGCGACACCGCTGTTCTTTTCTTCCGTTGCCACCCTCCAGTGATAAATGCATATTAAAATCCATAAAATTTCTTGACGACAGAATACATGATGGAAGCACACGTCCAATCAGGATGCTGTTCCGCCATATTGCCGAAGAAGATTGACTGGGTGATGGACCATAGAGTGGAAGACAGCGAGTCGTTCTGTGAGAGTCTCATGACTCTTGGAGGAGTACTTGAATCATCGCATGTACCGGGCGGTGGTGTCACCTTTGCCCACGGAACGCCGACTACGGCGCGCCCGTGCAACGTCGGCAGCAATTCCCACCCTCCCTCCTTCCATCTGCCAGCACCGGCTCCCCACGCGTGGACAAACGGTACTTCTTTTCTCTCTGCCTGCGTCGTCCGTCAGTTCGTTTGCGCTTGGAGCCCTTGCTCCTGGCTCCACTCCCGCTCCCGGCTGCCACGGGCGATGGGGCGCCCGTCATTCCTGCCCTCCTCCCCTTTTTCAACGCTTTTTGGGAAAGTGTCGCTGCGATGGAGTCTGTGGCGCTGACACTGGTCGTCCACTTTTGGGTCAAAGGCAGAGCTGTTACCGCCTCGTTGGCATTGCCCCCCTTCCATCCCAATCCTCCCCGCTGGCAGAGGCTCCACTTCCAAAGTGGCTCAACTCCCCTCTGTGTGACTGACCAACGTTTCTTCATGGATGTCTCACACTCTGAAGAGTGGGCGGCTCATCTTGGTTGGCGCTCTGGATTGGCATTAAGTGAAGAAAACAGTTTGGTTCTAGGCCTCGTGGCTAAACCTAACCCTACAAAGCAATAAGACGTGCTTATTGCACTCTTCGAGTGTACCGACGACCGCGTCAATGGCCAGAACATTGACGTACCTCAGTCGCCCCCCCAGTGAGGTGAAGTAGTGAGTGTCGCGCCGCTGTTCTGGCAGCCCGTAGGCGGTCAGCGCAAGAAACCACACACTCGATGAGTGCAAACGCCATTGGCGTACCTCCTGCAAAGACCAGTGCGATGTGGTGCACCTAACCATAGACAGTGGCGGCGGCCTGCTCCACACCTCGCCCGCGGGTGCGCCGGTTGACCCCCTGACGTCCCTCGAACGAGGTGGTTCCGCCTCTAGTTCAGGCGCCGTGCTCCCCTAATAGTCCCAGCCACTTGTCCTCGTGCCAGCTTTAAGGCGAACTACCTCTTGGCGATTACTCGATCTGGTACGGCCGCAACTCCTTCCAGATCTAGAACTGATAGCATGCGCTCGAGTTCCATGCCAGTCAACTCGGCAGGATCTTCCCTAGGAGGGAGCAGGTACATCCCGGGATCATCGATGCCAGGTACCTTGTACGCTCCAGTGGGCTGGTTCCGCACAGACCGGACGGGCTTCCCAGTAGCTTCGGCCCATTCTTGTGCCGCGTATGTCTCTGCGTACATCCAGATCAGCTCCGATTTGTACTTGTGCGAGATGGCGTTCATCAGCGAAGCATATGGCCGGCTATGCGACCTAATGAGGTCTGGCAGGGTGCCAATCAGCCGCTCAATAGGGAACTGCCAGAAGGACCAGGAAGGGCCGAAACTGCGCATGTTGGGAACGATGTCTAGCAGGGCGACAAAGACATAGCGGCATACCTCGAGGCGCTCAGGACGCCCAGCTTAGATGTACTTGTAGAAGCCCAGCAGATCTTCTTGATGTGGCATTCGACAGCTGTGAGCTACACCTTAGAGAGCCCAGAACGCCGAAACATCAGCCGAGCGACTTTGCAGAGGTACATGAAGGCCACGAAAACCTCTTCCGGTAGGCGGTTTCCCAGGACGACCTCCCCCACGCTCAAAAGAAAGAACATCCAGTCAGACGCTTTGTACGACCCGTAGTGAACGTTGATGTCCCGGATGGAACGCGCCTGGGTGCTGGGCACCGTTGCTCGGCCAGCCTCTATCTCACGCCCGATAGCGGTGACAGTGGTCTTGATTAAAATGTAGGGCTTCGGCGTGGTGCCCATAACGCCAAACGCGCCGGAGAAGAGCTCTCAACGCCGCTGTGTAACGTTGGACAGGACGAGATGCATGGTATCGTATGGTAGCACTACCGGCCCGATTCTCGAAAAGTAGCCCAGGCTGGGGTACCTCAACTTGTCCTCCGGGCTCGGAGAAGAAAGGAGGGAGTACCCTTTTGTGCCCGACTTGATGGCTAGTGCGTCGACAGCCGCTAAGCTCTTGCCCTCCCGACGAGCAGCTTCGACCTCCTCGGCGTCCTTGGCGATACTATGGGCAGTTCGAAGGCGCGTAGCAGACCTTTGGATGCTGAATCGCATCCTTCTCGGCGGGAATGGGTCGACAGGGAGGTAGTAGTGCCGCTATTTGACGCGGACGCCGCAGAATTCCCGAAAGCGCCCGGGACACTGGCCATTGTGAACCTTTGCGTTGAGCAGCTTGTCGCCGCCCGGCATATCCGCTGTAAACTGCAACACATGCACGTGGAGCGTGCTTGTACCGTCCCGTCCCGCCACTTTGATGCCGTCAATTACCTTGGCCATTTCGTCGAGCTCCTTGGCAACTGGATGGAGAAACGACTCCACGTCGACTGGCTGGCGCGGGCCTGGCGTCACAGCGGGGATAATTTGAGCTACATTTTTGACTCGTTCACCTGGATGCACGCTTAGTACGGTTGCCACGAATGGACAGCCTTGGCAACCCCGCTGACGCCACACCTCGAAACCGTCCATGGAAATGCCAAGCGCCATGCACGAGGCCGTGTCGAACAGGCCTGCGGCTATGGCTTCCCGAAACGTCACACCGTCGTACCAATCTCGCACGCCGTCCATCGGCGCCTTGGCAGCCGCGCGCGCCTCGGCCATAGCCGCCGTCATACTTGGGACGACCTCCGGGTCTGCCAGCTTTGTGCGCAGCCAGGCAGTAGGCGAACAGTAACCGTCTGCCTAACCGGGGCACCACTTTGTAGCCGCCGGGAAGCGCCGCAATAGTCACAGCTAGCGTAACCCTTGCGGCGCGCGACGAACGCAACGCAGCCATTGCGGCATGAGTCCTCGCGGTGCTAGTGCACGTCCACGCTCTCCTTTACGAAGGCGTTGAGCCGCTTTTCCGTACGGAACGTGACTCGGCGGGAGCGCTGCCTCAGGAGGTCAGACGCGGCCTCGCGCGTCAGCTTGTGCTGCCGTAAAAACGTGTAGGCTACATAGTTATCCATGTTGTCGCAAAACACCAGCCGAGGCACGCAAACGCCACTTGCGCCTGTAGATTA
>Ga0209093_1001237_pt1 | contig 14462 bp, 3 predicted proteins | sample SidtaG_4_FD_187450 | JGI IMG/M metagenome (GOLD analysis project Ga0209093, IMG submission 187450) | Marine algal microbial communities from Sidmouth, United Kingdom - Sidmouth_Male1 metaG (SPAdes) (version 2) | ecosystem: Host-associated > Algae > Red algae > Unclassified | place: Sidmouth...
GGGGGGGGGGGGGGGGGGGGGGGGGGGGGGGGGGGGGGGGGGGGGGTGCGACGCGCGCGACACTCGGTTCGCACTGGTGGGGCCGCAGCCACCCGCGGCGGCCGGGGCGGGGCGCCCGCGCGTCGGCAGTGTCACCCACCGTGCCGCCCCTCCCCCCGCGAGCGAGACCGTGTGGCGGACGCGGTTGCTGTCCGGGCCACGCGGGGCGCGGCCAGACCCAGTCGCGCACGGCGCCCCGTCCGTGCTCGCGGCGTGCGCGTGGGGGGATGGGATCCCGCGGACCTCGCGCCCCCCCGTGCTGGAGGACCCGCGCACCCCGCCCGCTGCCGGCGCTCCCGCGGGGGCGCCACGGGGCGGCGGCCGCGCGCGTCGCGGGGGCTAGCCTTGCGGCACGCCGGCACCGGGGACACAAGACGCCCGTCATAGAAGCGTGGATGTCGACTATGGCGACCACTCTATGGCGGCCGCGGTTGGCAGCGGCTGAGCCGGCACAAGGGGCAGCCGCCGTCGCAGACAACGGCGCGGCCCCAAATACGAGCCCGTGCGCCATCCGCTTCCAGCGAGACCCTGGTGGCACAGGCAGAGACACACGGCGCCATCAAGTGATGACAAAAACACAGTGGGGGCTATAGGGCGCCGCCTTCACGACCAATTCGGTAGCTGGCGGGGTCTGACCTGCTGTGGACCACCCGTTTCGAACGGGGTGCTGGCTGGGCAGTCTGTGCCACAGCCGCAGTCCAAAAGTGCTATAGGCGTTCTCAAACAAAGAACAAAAACATGCTTTGTGTTGGTGTCTACGTCGCGGCGGAAATCACAGGACCCGCCGTGACCGCCACCCACGCGCCTCTGATTGCAGTGCCGACATCCGTGGCTACTCCCGGCGCCGCTCTCATCTCTGCGGCTGTGGCGACCGACGCTCGCTCCGCCACCACCCTCTTTTTGTCCAGCAACGCTGAGACCCGTGTTTTCGCGTCTCGCGTGAACCCGGTGTCGCAGAGGTGCTGTAGCCGAGCAAAGCCGAATAGAGAAGATCACAACGTGACGGGCCTTTGAGTTTGTTTAGCTCTCTTTCTATGTAGAATACTGATAATTAGTAGCGGATCCCTGAAAATTTGTTTTTCCAGAAGAAGTAATCTGTCGTGACTTGTTACGTACTTTCCATTGAGTGCAAGGGTCCATCGCTCTACGGCGTTTCATTTTGGCTGCAGCTCTCTCCCACGCTTCCTCCTCTCCCCAAACCCACTGCTGTGCATGCATCGGTTATTCCTCCCCCTGCCGCTGCTGATCCCTCTCTGGCGTGCCATTCACCCCCCCCTCCACCCTCCCGCCAGCGTCATGGAGGGCGGCCGTCCCAGTGGCTAACGACGTGGCAGTCCGGGTGAGCACGGCGGCTCGGGCGTGTTTCGTCCCGGTGGACCCTGTTGCGTGGTGCCGACGCGTTGTGGTTGTGGTCAGCCCCTGCTCGCGTCTATTGTCTCTGTGGAATTGGCGCACCTACACGTGACCATCTTCTTCGTCGACCTTGACGTTGGAGGGATCCGTGACCATCTGCACTCGCCGCCGTATTCGTCGTTGGTGGGGAGTCGCTACGGGACCACCGCCGCCCTCCTGCGCAAGACCAGTCGGACTGGCATTTTCCGCCGGCAGCCCGGTTGTTTCTGCTCCGCTGCTTGCCGCATAGTTCGCTGATGCTGTGTGTTCCAACCCAACCGGGTCTGGTGTGACGATGGCGATCCCCTCCCCTCCGTCGTCCCCCCTATCCCGGTCGCGCTTCCCTGCGGACTCGTGTGGCGACCCTGGGGCGGGCCGGCAGGCTTCCTCGTCTGGCCCCTACACCTGCACCACCGACGATGAGGGTGGAGGGGAAGACGTGGCTAGCGACGGGAATACCGCTGCTCCTCCCTCGTCTGCTGCGTCGTCCTTCAGCGACGCGTCTGACGCGCCGTCGCCGTCCACCGGCACGCCATCGTCGACGCACACCATTACCTTCCCCGTGTCGGCATTAGTCGCCGCCCGCGCCGCGCACACCCTCCCCGTCCTCGGGGAGGAGCGGACGTGGGCGCCTCACGCCTGCACGGGGGAGCTGGTTGGCGCCGAACTCGAAGCTGCCCTCCGCCACGTGGCTGTGGAGCTGTCCCTAACCGCCCGGAAACTCCCTCGCGCGGAGCTCCTGTCCAAAGTTGACGCCTTTGCCGTTGTTTTTGTGGTCGGCGTTGTGGGGGGGGCATGGGACGAGCTCGGGCGGACGGAAACGATTCGGGATTGCCACGAGCCGCGGTGGGTGGTCAAGTTTCGACTGCCGGGCGCCACCGCCCTCGACCGGGAAGCGCCGCTGCGGATTGCGGTCTATGCGCAAACGGCAACGGCCGAGGTGGGAGAGCCAGGGGCGGACGGCGAGCCGCCGGCGCTCACGTCTGCGCCCGACCTGACCGTCCACACGCTGCTTGGGGGGGTGGAGCTGACCCTCGCCACCGTCCTCCAAGCCCCAGGCCTGTGCTATGACACCCCGCTGCGGCTGCCCGCTGTGCGGGGGCTGCTTGGCTTGGTCAGCGCCACGGGCCCCCCTTCATGGGGGTGGGGCGCCAGCGCCGGCGCCACTAGTCCCACGGGCGTCGACGGCAGCGTCGGGGGCGGCAGCGTCGGCGGGCGCCTGCGGGGCGCCCTAACCATCGACGCGGACCTCATCCGCCACGTCCACCCGCCGTCGTCCGTGACCATTGGGTTTGGCATTGACGGCGGTGAGGCGCTCGCGCGCAACCGCTCCCAGTTTGTGCTCTGCCGTGCCCTGCGGCGGGGGCGATGGGCGGCGGTGTACCGCTCCGAACCACGGGTGCGCGCCGAGGCGGGCGCCTTCATTCCGGCGGTGCTCCCGACCGACGTGCTTTGTGGCGGGGAGGCCGGTCGCCTGCTGCGCCTCGAAGTGTATCGCTACTATCTGAACGGGGAGACGGCGTTGCTCGGGTTTGTGCAGGTCAGCATGGAGAAGCTGAGGAGCATGCGGGAGGGGGGGGAGCTGTACTGGTGGCCGGCCGTGGGAGGCATCACCCGCGCCAAGGTGCGGATGGATCGAGTGCAGGTGGGGGATGTGGAGAGCCAGTTTGGGATGCGTTTGACGGACATGTGATTTTAGCGCGGGACGGGGCGAGCGGGTGGGGGACAGGCCGTTTCCTGTACGAATAGATTGACGGGCGCACTATGCACTTGTGTGTGTGTCACACGCTTTCATGCAGTTCCCGTCTTCGGGGGAGGTGGCGCGTGCAGTGTCTCAATCACTTTGCATGGTTTCTCCTATCCTACCCCCCTCGCTCCGCCAGTTGAGCCCAAAAAACCGAGCATCGTCCTGCCCGACCCCGTGAGGTTGCCCGTTGCCTCCGTCTGCCAGCCAAGGGTCGCCGCGTCATGATGAACCGGACCGCCACCGAGGGCCCGCCTCCGTGCCAAGGTTTCCATCATTTGCCCTCTCCGAACAGCCGACCCTTGACCGACTCACCTCGCAAGGGCTCCCCAACCCGCCACCCTTCAAGCCGCCGCATCAGCCACGTGCACAGACCGCTCACTCGGACACAACCTTGCCGAGCAGGTCCTCATCCCGGAACAGCCACATCTCCTTGCCCTCCACCTCCACGGTCGACCCCCCATACTCTGGCAGCACAACCGTATCACCGGCCGACACGGACGGGGGGATCACCTCTCCGCCCTTTCCGCGCGCACCGGGGCCGACAGCCAGAACTTTGCCCTCGTTGAGCTTGGACACCGCCGACTCGGGGAGGAGGATGCCGCCCGCCGACGTCTTCTTGGGCGCGACCTTTTCAATGAGCACCCGGTCCAGCAGGGGGACGATGCGGCGTGCCAGAGCCATGCCAGACGCCTTCTGCGGGAGGTGGGGGAATGAGGCAGTGACCCAGGCGCAGCGGCGGCAGAGGGACCAGACCAGAAACAGAGGGCAAGCAGGGGGGGTACGGAAAAAGGCATCAAGGTCAGCCGCAAGCCATGGAAAAGAACGCAGAAAAATGAACTCGCTGACAAACAACAGGGACCACGCCAAGCGGTCTGCCAACACGAAACGAGGCCGGCGGAGAACGAGACCGCCGTCTGTCAAATGGCGGCCGCGAGCAGCAAATTGCAGAGGAGTGTGCTAGGGCGCCTTTGAAATGCAACCAGCGAGGTCCGGCCACGGACACACAAGTGCCGCCGCGATTCCCGTCCACGGCGGCTCGCCGCCACGGTGAGTCGTCTGTGGGGGTGGATGCTGGACCAGGATACACGTACCATGATGGCGAGCAATACAAGGGAGTGTGTCTTGAGGCAAGGATATATGCAAAGGGGGCGACGGGAAAGGCGAGGGGGATGATGATGATGACGATGGGGTGGCAAGACGGGAAAATGGCGGCTCGTAGAGTTGCCAGCTGCACAGAGGCGGACGGATCAAGCCGACGCCGGCGCGATACCGTCTCCTCTTCGAAGAGTCTGGAATCCAGGTCGTCCACGTCACCAGAGATGACTTACAGAACAAATACAAGAACAGGGGTATTCGTCGAGGATGCACATTCGAGTGCAACGTGTCTCTCCCGCCTCGTCAGTACAAATGTCAATCGTGTTTCTGTGACCTGAGAATGCTATTCGTGTCTATTCTATCTTGGGCTTTCTCCACACTGTTTCCTGCCCCCTGGGCCGCTGGGTAGCGCCAGCGGCCGTGTAGGCATCGACGTACTGTACCGTTCTGGCTGGTGTCCTCTGGGGCGCAGGAAGAGCTGGCGCTGCAACCGTTTCTGTAGGAAACATGCTCAGAATTGAAGTGTCTCGCTGGTGCCCCAAGACCAATCCGGCACCACAGGTCTCCTGTCTGCAGTCAGAATTGCAATCCAATGAGCTGTTTGATCAGGAGCGGAGCAGGGTTGTTGAGTGCGCCCTGGGGCGCTCATTTCGGGCGCTTTCTGGGCGCTCAAAGGGCGCACTTTGGGAGCTCCCGCGCCCAGCGCCCCCGTTTCTCGAGGAGCTTTTGGGGCGCTCTCGATGAAATGTAGGGGGCCTCTTTTTGTTGAAGATATCGGCAGAAAAAGTGAATTTCCAGGAGCTTCAAAGATGTGGGGCATGTTGTTAAACTTAGCTCCGCGCTGGCTGTCTGAGTCGGTGCCCGTGGAATGTCTCTTTCATGACGCCGGCAAGCCCCGCTCCCCACCCATACACCAGCGAGTCCTTGGGGCCAGTCGGTTGGGTGCTCTGGGTGCTCCTACAGTTGATTGATCCGCGCTCTCGGGAAGTAAAATCCGGCTTCAACTGCCTTCAAGATAAGGGGCTAGTTTCGTATGTGATGCGTGCTACTCAGGGCGCTTTGGGGGCGCTCAGGGCGCTCTGGGCGCTCAGAGGGCGCTCAGGGGCGCATTAAGCGCCTGCGCCCCCATAATCGGGGCGCTCCCAACAACCCTAGAGCGGAGAGCTGGACGAAAAACGGCATCAGTGACGCCCTGGGCAGCAATTGATGACAGTACTGCAGTCTGCTCAGACCGGCAAAAATTGAGCAGACTGCAATAGTAGTAATAGAAACTAGCCATGGTCCCGAGGCAACAGAGCCAGCCGATGGTGTGCAACACTTGAGCGTGCTCAGATCAAAGAGCTAGACGAACGGCTACAAAACGAACAGCAAGCAACACACACACAAGGAAAAGAACCCAATGCAGTGCCAGTCGGAACGAAGAAACACGGATGAAGGCAACGTGCAGACAATGTCCGCCTCACTTCATGGACACGTACAGCGCCTCCAGGGTGGTCTTGTACTTCTTGGACAGCTGCGGCCGCTTGTACTTGAAGGTCGGCGTCAGGAGATCGTTCTCCACCGTGAATCCCTGCCCCAAGTCGTTCACCTCCGTCTCAAAGACCAGGTCCCGGATCTCCTCGTAACGCTTGAACTTGGCCATCGTCGTCATGGCCTTAAGCTCTGCCAGCACCGCCGCCTTGAAGGCTGGCACCGCCGAGATGGCGGCCAGGCCGCCCGCTGCCTTGTCGGGCGCGTTCTTGGACGCCCACGCCTTGGCGGTGATCGGGTCGGGGACGACCACCGCCAACAGGGTAGCTTCAAAGGAAGAGCCGTACACCCAGATTTGGGAGACCAGCTTGCACTTGGCGTACTCCTGCTCAAGCGCCTCAGGGGACACGTACTCGCCTTGGGAGAGCTTGAACAGGTTCTTCTTGCGGTCAATGATCTGCAGCGACCCATCTGTGTTCCAGCGACCAATGTCGCCCGTTGCAAAGAAGCCATCCGCGTCGATGGCCGCCTTGGTCGCCTCCTCGTTGCGGTAGTAGGCGCGAGTGACAAACGGACCACGCACGCAAATCTCGCCGCGCGGGCACGGCTTGTCAGCAGCCGTGTACTCCATGTCGGGCACGTCGACGAGCTTGACCTCCGCCCCCGGCAGGGGCCCCCCGCAGGTGCCCGACGGAAAGTTGGGTGCCGTGCAGCACATGCCGCCGACTGTCTCGGTCAAGCCGTAGCCCTGCAGCACCGGGCACTTGAGGCACACGCTGAGGAAGTCGTTGGTCTGCGCCGACATGGGCGCCGACCCGGTGATGACCAGCCGGCAGTTGGGAAGCAGCTTGGCGCGCACCTTGTTGAAGATGAGGCCGTCCCACAGCCCACTCCGCGGCGTCGCGTTCTGCACCGACGACAGTACGGAGCCGTACGCGATCTCAAACAGCTTGCGCTTGAGCCACCCCCCCGACTCGACGGTCTCCATGATGCGCTGCTGGAAACGCGCGAACACCCGCGGCACGCCTGCAAAGATCGTCGGCTTGCAGACCTCCAGGTCGGCGAGCAGCAGCTTGACGTCGCCCTGGTAGTAGGCCACCGAGCCACCAGCGCAAAAGACGAGCGCCTCGCCTTGCTGCGCGAAGATGTGGGCCAGGGGAAGGAAGCTCAGCAGCGAATCGGACGAGCTCAACTCAATGCCGAAGTGCCCGAAAAAGCGCAGGGCGCTGGCGACCGACGAGATAAAGGCGCGGTTCTGAAGCGTCACGCCCTTTGGGTCCCCAGTGGTGCCACTGGTGTACATGATGACAAAGAGGTCTTCCCAGCCCGACGGGGAGGCCGTGGCGTCCTCAGAACCCTGGAGGTGCAGCGCCTCCATGGTCACGACGTCACCCGCCACAACAGACGGCAGCTGGGCAGTCGACGCGGCAGCGGGGATGTCCCCCGTCTCCATGACGACAACCTTGGTCACGGTCGGGCACTTGGGGCGGGCGGCCAAAAAGTTGTCGAGGTTGGCCACCGTCGTAAAGACGACCTTCACCTCCGCGTGGTTGATCACGTACTCGACGGCGTTGGGCCCCAGCGAGTCGTACAGGGGCACCAGCACCAGACCCTGAGAGGAGCACGCCATCTGCGCCATGCTCCAGTTGGGGCAGTTCTTCCCGTACACGCCCACCCGGTCGCCCTTGACCAGGCCGGAGGCGACGAGCGCCGAGCCGAGGCGCAGCGCCGTCTGATGCACCTTACTGTAGGTGTGAAAAGTGTACGGCCCAGCCTCGCCTGCCGCGTTGATCGGCCGCCAGCCCAGGCAGTTGGCAGCGGGCTGCTTCTTGGCATACCGGGCGACAAAGTCGAAGGTGGTGCGGATGGTCTCCCCTGGAAAGGGCTGCTCATCCGACGGCAGGTAGTTACAAGTGCGGATGGCAGTCTCGCCAGGCCGCATCGGCTCTGCTGCCGGTGTAGACAGCTCCACCTTGGTCCGCAGTGGGGACGCCATGGCTACGTCGAGAGGGTGGGGGGAGTTTGGGAGGCGAGGGGACACCGGGGAGACAAGGGGAAAGAGAGCAGGGGCGGGGCAGGAGACAGTCGTTGCCTGCGCAGTGTCCGCTCAACCCGCGCCGCGGCTAAAATCCCGTCGGCAGCTCGTTTGAAGGATGCACGGCAGTCGTCGCAGGCGCGCGAGCGGCGTTGGCGGCGGTCTTGAGGGGAGGGGTACACGCTGGGAGGCAGAGCGCGCGCCAAACAACCCCGCAACGCACACGACGCGCCCACGGTCAAGCCCGAGTCAGAAAACGTACGACAGGCGCAAAAATCTCTGCACAGTGGACTGCGCGAGCCCTCCCCGACCGCAAACGATACGCTGGCAGTGCGAGAGGGGTCCCTGCGGTGGCGCCTCAGCGCGACCCCTGGCCAGCCACTCCGGTCCGTCTTCGCTCGACAACACCACGGCGATGCCAGCGTACAGGGGGGCACCCCGGTCCCATCCCCGACGTCTGGGGCCCCGCCAGTGTCTCCTGCCACTACTGTCATGGCTGCCGACGACTACCTCTGATTGGTCGGACTCCACCTCAACATCGGTCGCTCGGATGGCCGACCGGCAGAGGTCCGCCGACAGGCTCCTTTCTCTACCGCGTGACAACACAGCGGATCAAAGCTGCTCACTAGGACAATTACACACTCATTAAGCGGCCCCCCCCGTCACAGTACCATTTGGAAGGAACCAAAATACCCAGAACGCCGAGATGGCCGTGCTCCAGCTCGACGCTCCTCTTGCACGCGGCCATCCACCGTCCGCTTGCTGGATACGTCGCCAACTGTCACACCCACGTCTGAGCATGCCGTCGTCAACACGCACGGCATCTCCCGACACCCCGTCCGGGAGGGTGTCTATATATTGCCTATTTGTAGCTTCCTCTGCACCACGGCGGCAGGCGGTGCGTCCCGTCGCCGCAATCACCGCCGCCGTTGGTGCATGCCGGTGCGTGTCAGACGCCGGCGGCGGCGTGGCGGCGCCGGCGTTGGCCGTGCGGCTTTCCTTCTCCTCCTCCCTGCAGACAAGGTTAAGCGCCACTGGCGGCGCTTCCCGGCGCCTCTCGTTTTTTCAGAGCCCCGGCGTCGCCCGTCCATGTGGTGACGGGGAGGCGCCGGCCGCCGCGGCCGAGCGGGCCGGCTGCCGCTTCCATGGCGGCGTTTTTATGGCGGCGGTCCCCCTGCGCGGAGTGGTTGCCGAGGGCGGAACCGACGGCGCCGCCCCGCCCTACGTTCCCCTCCACGTCCACTCCGACTACTCCCTCCTCGACGGCGCCAGCCGCCTGACCGACCTTGTCGCCCGCGCCGCCGAACTCAACACCCCCGCCCTCGCGCTGACCGACCACGGCGTCCTCTACGGCGCCATTGAGCTGGTGCGCACCTGCACGGCGGCGGGCGTGAAGCCTATTGTCGGCAATGAGATGTACGTGGTCAACGCGCCGCTCGGCGACGATGCAGTTGGGATGAAGCGCTTCCACCTGACAGTGCTGGCCAAAAATACGGCGGGCTACCGTTCCCTCGTTGCCCTGACGACCAAGTCGCACCTGCAGGGGTGGCCCAAGCGTGGCGGCATGTTCTCCCGCCCGGCCATCAACAAGGAGTTGCTGGCGGAGCACGCAGACGGCCTCATCATTGCGTCGGGGTGTCTCAGCGGAGAGATTCCGCGTGCCATCCTCAACAATGACTTTGATGAGGCGCGGCGGGTGGCGGCGTGGTACCGTGCTACTTTTGGCGACGACTTTTACTTGGAGCTCCAGGACCACGGCCTGCCGATGGACAATATTGTCAACGCCGGCGTCGCCGCACTTGCCAAGGAGATGAACCTTCCGCTCATCGCCACCAACGACTCGCATTTTACGTCGGCGGCCGACGCGGAAGCGCACGACGCGCTCATCTGCATGCGGACCGGGAAGAAGCTCGTCGACAAGGGGCGCCTCGTCTACACAGGCCACGAGTACTTCAAGTCGACGCCGCAGCTGCTCGGCGCGCTCGCGCGGACGGTCGAGCCAGACGTGGCGGCAGAGGCACTGCGCAACACCGTGGCCATTGCGGACAAGGTATCGCCGTACGACATCCTTGGCGAGACGCGCATCCCCGACTTTCCCATCCCAGACTCGTTTGCGCCGGGCGGCGACGCCGCCGCGCGCTCCCACACCGCCTACCTCCGCCACGTGGCGCTGGAGGGGCTCGCCGCCCGCGCCAAACGGAGCAACATTTCAGAGGAGCGGCTGCGCGACGAGTACATGCCACGGCTGACGTACGAGCTTGACATGCTCGAGCGGATGGGCTTCCCTTCCTACTTTCTGGTCGTTTGGGATTTTATCCGCTTTGCGCGGGAGGAGGGCATCCCGGTCGGCCCGGGTCGTGGCTCGGCCGCCGGCTCGCTGGTTGCGTACGTCCTAAACATCACAACCGTCGACCCGCTGGTGCACGGCCTTCTCTTTGAGCGCTTCCTCAACCCCGAGCGTGCATCCATGCCCGATATCGACACGGATTTTTCGGTGGAGGGCCGTGACAAAGTCATCCAGTACGTGACGCGCAAGTACGGGGACGACCGCGTCGCGCAGATTATCACGTTTGCGCGGATGACATCCAAGGCGCTGCTCAAGGACGTTGCGCGCGTGCACAATGTCACGTACGCCGAAGCGGACCGTCTCGCCAAACTCATCCCGGTCGTCCGCGGGAAGCCCGCCACCCTCGAGCAGCTGCTGTCCAAGGACACCCCGTCGGCAGAATTCAAAGCCGCCTACACATCTGGTACCTACAAAGTGTGGGTGCCAAACGAGGAGGTGGCGCCGCCGGCGCTCACCGAAGGGGAAGATGGGGAGCTGGTCGAGTCGCACGCGGACGAGCAGCCGCCGCCGCCAGTGGCGGCGGCGTCCCCCAAGCGCCGGCGGAATGCCAAGGTCGCTACGTCGGGCGTGGAGGGCGACGGCGGCCATTGGGAGACGCGCGACTTTCGGGACCTCATCGACAAGGCCAAGCGGATTGAGGGCACCAAAAAGTCTTATGGTGTGCACGCCGCCGGGGTGGTCATATCCTCCCGCCCGCTAGCTGAGATTGTGCCCCTATCGCGGGGCAAGAATGGGGAGACCATCACCCAGTACGCGATGGAGGATGTGGAGGCGCTGGGGCTGCTCAAAATGGACTTTCTCGGCCTCAAGACGTTGTCGATTATCGATGACGCCGTCAAGCTCATCAACGCGCGTCGTGTGGAGGTCGGCCTACCCGCCGACGTTGACGTGTCGGTTGACGCGCTGCCAATGGACGACAAGGAGACGTACGACTTGCTTGCGAGTGGCAAATTGTACGGCGTCTTTCAGCTGGACGCGTCGGCTGGCATGCGCTCCATCGTGCGGCAGCTACGGCCGTCGTCACTCGCTGACATATCCTCCATTCTCGCCTTGTACCGGCCCGGCCCGCTTGACGCCGGCCTCATCCCAAAGTTCATCGCGCGGAAGCATGGACGCGAAGCCATTGACGTCGCACACCCGCTGCTCGAGCCCATCCTCGAAGAAACCTACGGCATCCTCGTCTACCAGGAGCAGATTATGCGGGTCGCGCGGGAGCTCGCGGGCTACTCTTTGGGCGAAGCTGACATCCTCCGCCGCGCCATGGGCAAGAAGAAGGTTGACGTCATGGAGCGAGAGCAGGGTCGCTTTGTCGCCGGCTGCGTCGACAATGGTGTGTCCAAGCCGGTGGCGGAAGCGCTTTTCGCGCAGATGCTGCTGTTTGCTGAGTATTGCTTCAACAAATCGCACTCGAGCTGCTACGCCTACCTGACGTACCAGACAGCGTGGCTCAAGGCCAACCACCCAGTCGAGTTCTTCACTTCCCTACTCCGCGCCAACGTGACCGCGTCGGACAAGCTGGGCCGCTACGTCGTCGACGCGGACGCAGCGCGGGTACGGGTGCGGCCGCCCGACATCAATCGGAGTGAGCTCGGCTTTACCCCCGACTATGACGACGACGGTGCTGAGGTGGGCGACGGCGCGCACTTGCGCGCGGGGACGCACGCCAAGCGGTACCGCGGCGCCATCCTCTTTGGCCTCGAAGCGGTCAAAACGGTCGGCGCCACGTCGGCGCTCCCGCTCATCGAGGAGCGACAGCGGGGTGGCCCTTTCCGGTCCATCGCAGACATGCTCGAGCGCCTCCCGAGTTCGGTCATCAACAAGCGCTCCCTCGAGGCCCTCGTTTCGTGCGGCGCCTTTGACCGCCTGCACCCCAACCGGCGGGCGCTCCTCGAGGCGCTGCCCGAGATGCTCGCCCTCCGGAAGCGGTCGACGGAACGACAACGGCGGCTCGACAAGCGTGCGGTGACAGCGGCCGACAAGGCGGCGGTGGCAGCGGGTCTCCCGACTCCCGCCGACGCCGACGCCGTCGCCGCAGCTCGTGCGGAGCTGGTGGCGGCGACAAAGTGGGTCAAAGAAACGGAAAAGGAGCGGGAGGCGTGGGCCGAGTTGGAGTTGAGCATCTCAGCCGCAGCGCGTGACGTTGACGAGTTTCCGCTGCAGACGCGCCTGCAGATGGAGAAGGAGATGCTGGGCTTTTACGCGACCGCCCACCCACTGAGCAACTTGGGTGCGGTCGCCGCGCTCGTCTGCCCGACGCCACTCGTCGACATTGTCGGGTCGGACGAGGCCGCCGAGGACGCCGGCTTGGAGACGGGGACGGACCTGTCCGGCCCGGATGGGGACGCCGCGGGTGCGCCATCAGCGCACGTCGTCGTGCAGGGGAGTCGGTCCTCTGGCGGCGATGCGGTCGGCAACGCGGCGCCGCCCCGGTCGTCCGACCCCCCCCCCTCTGTCACCCACTCGGCGCCCGTCGTCAAGGAGGGCGCCGAGGTGGTTACGCTTGGCCTCATCACCGGCCTCAAACTGGTCAAGACCTCTGCCCGCAAGCAGACGATGGCGACGTGGACGCTAGAAGACGAGTCGGCCTCTCTCGCCGCTGTCGCCTTCCCGTCGACCATGCCGGTCGTGCAGCCTGCCCTTGCCGACGAGGCGCGGGTGCTGTGCTGGGGCAAAGTGCAGCGTGATTCGGGCGGCTACACGCAGCTGATCGTCAATGACGTGCAGCGCGTGCGGGCGGCGCAGGTGCTACTGCTCACACGCACGGGCGACGCGCCGCACGTGGGCGTCGGCACCCTCCGTGCACAGGCAAACATTGTCCTCCGCCGCGCGACGGGCGCGGACGACACGGCCATTGACGAGGGCGACGGTGGCGGTTACTCGCGGCGGACGTGGCGCAAAAAGATGGACATGGCGACGCTCCCCCGCATCGCCGTCGTCCTCGACGTTGGGCCCGAGAGTGGTGGGACGGACGGTCCGCGGCAGCGCGCCTACCTTGGCAACAACTGCCGCGTCCACGAGTCCCACGTCGAGCGCACCATCCGCGCGGCGGCGACGATTGGGTGTACCGCGCAGCTGTTGCAGATTGGGGACACGTTTGGCGTCGACGCGGACGCGGATGAGGTGGCAGCCGAGGCCAAAGCGGCGGCGGCGACGGCAGCGGCGGCGGCGGCGGCGCCACCGCCGGCGCCCAAAGCGGCCGATGGCTCCCCGCCGACCGCCGACGGTGGGGGTGGTGGTGGCGGTGACGGCGGCGGCGGCGGCAGCGGCAGCGGCGGCGGTGGCGTGCCGGCGGCGACGCCGTCGCCGTCGCCGACGCGGCGGCCCGGGTCGTCGTCGGCCGCGCTGCAGCGGCCGGCCCCGCCCGCGTCGAACCGCGCGGCGGCGGTGCAGCGGCCTCCCGCCCCCGCCGCGTCGTCAGTGGCGACTGCCGGGGCGGTCGCGCTGGCGCCTGCGGTGTCCGCCGCCGCCGCCGCGCCTGCCGACCCGCCCATTGACGCGTCGGCGGCCGACCCGGCGTTGCGCTCCCCCGCCAGCGATACGGTTGTCGGCATGCCGGCGCCGACGCCAGCGGCGGCTGCTGCTGCCGCTGCCGCCGCCGCCGCTGGGAGCGTCGACCCCGACGTGCGGGCGGCGACTGCTGACCCGGTCGCGGCCACGCCGGCGGCCGACCTCGCCCTCGCCACCCACGACGTGTGCGCCGGCGGCGACGGTGACGGCGGGAACGGCGACGGGGGCGGCCTGCCGGCCCCCGCGCCGGCGACCGGCGTCACGCCCGGCGTGGATGTGGACGCGTACCGGGTGGTGCCGACGGCCATGAACTTTTGGGGGGCGCCGCCGACGCGGGCGGCGGCACCTCCTCCCCCCGCCGTTGCCCCCGCCGCCGGTGCGGCGGCTCCTCCCCCCGCCGTTGCCCTCGCCGCCATGGCGGCGGCTCCTCCCCCTGCGGTCGCGCCCGCCGCCGTGCCGGCGACCGCTGCCGCCGCACCGGCGGTGGCGACACCAGTGACGCCGTCTGCGGCGCCCCGCCGTGGCGCCCTACCCCGCATCCAGCGGCCGGCCGCGGCTGCGGCGGCGGCCGGTGGGATGGCGCCGCCGGCACTGGCGGCGGCGCCACTCCCGCCAACCGCACCCGCGGCGGCGGCGGCGGCGCCCCGTGGCGCGCTGCCCCGCGTCAAGCGAGCCTCTGTGGCCACAACGCCATTGCCGCCACTGGCGGTCGCGAGCGCCCCCCCATCCTCACTATCCGCCGCCGCCGCTTCGGCCGCCGCGCGGGCCCCCACCGCCGCGAGGAGCCCCCCCGACTCGCGGTGGAGCGCCGCGGCGAGCCCCCCCACCTC
>Ga0209093_1001239_pt1 | contig 14461 bp, 14 predicted proteins | sample SidtaG_4_FD_187450 | JGI IMG/M metagenome (GOLD analysis project Ga0209093, IMG submission 187450) | Marine algal microbial communities from Sidmouth, United Kingdom - Sidmouth_Male1 metaG (SPAdes) (version 2) | ecosystem: Host-associated > Algae > Red algae > Unclassified | place: Sidmouth...
CCCGACGACGTCTCAGAGGACGTTGACAGGCAGAGCATGGAAAAGATCCCTGAACTTTTGAATTGTATAATTGTTCGCTGTACTCATGTTCCTGTTCGGATCGGCCAAAATTGGGCAGACTGCAATATCGGGTGGGGCCTGAAGTAGGGACACACACACCTGCCGACGCCGGACACTGCCAGTGCCAGCATGGTGACTGCAGCAGCCACGGACCCGGATATTGAAATTACCAATCTGCACAGACAACTATCAGCACGAGGCCCTCGGCCGGCATCCACCGCCCTCAGGGGATGGTCACGAGCAAGACCACACAACAAGGATCAGGGAATAGAAGTGAAGGGGGGTTCACTCCTCCGATGATGGTGGTGCCCACCAAGGCCGCCAACAAAAAAAGTCAACCGAGGCACCACGCGCGCGTATCCCATCTCCAACTTCACTTGCGGCGACCGACAGGGCGTCCGCTGAGCCCAACTAGATTGGTGCGAGGGAGCTTGCCTGGCCCAATGTCCTCACCTCTCCGGCGCCTGGCACCGCTGCTACACTGTCACCGTCGCCGTACCGATCATCTCATCGCAATACAAGGACCATTCGAGACTGTGGACGCCAAGCCCCGGTGGGCTGTTCTTGGACAAAATCATGCACGCATCACGGCACTCGCGGCACCGCAAGCCCCGTTTCCCGCACAGCTGAAAATCTGCAAAGCAGCGCCGAGAGGCTCTGGACGCAGAGGCTTGGCCGGGGACAATGAAGAGCACCACGTTCAACAGGAGGACGACGAGCAGAGTGCAGCGGAGGGTGGTCATCGCGAAGCGGCGGTGGAGGAAGGTGCGCACGCCGGCGGCGTGCCGGCACGACGGGGAGGGGGGAGCGAGGGATAGGAACCTTGTAGTGGCGGGTGCTTGCGAGCCAGGGGAGGTGAGTTGCTCGATCACAGCGGTCTCGAGCGCACGAGTCGATGAGTTGAGGGGTGGTAACGACAGCCGGCTTGACCCGGGGTGCAAGACGGGCGCGTGCTGCTTTACACGCAAGGTGAACATCCTCTGCTCCCCAGCCACACTCCAAGTGGTCTGCGCGCTAGCCCCACCGCCTCCCTGAACCACGTCCGCGGGGCGTCTGCGCCTGTAGCTGCATAGAGCCCGCAACGGCCGCGCCGCGTGCAGTTCCATGCCAAGAGGTGTGCCCGCGCCGCCGTAACATGCGGGATGACCCCGCGCGAGCGTCGATAGACAGGGGCCGCGTGCCATCGCTGAACACGAAAACCGGCTCCACCAGACCTATCATATTGAACGGCCCGAAGCGAGGCGCGTCAGAGGTCGTGCTTCGCGGGGACCTCACCGAAGCCGGCGTGGACCATCTTGATGCATGATGCGTTGCACGGCAGATCATCCATCACAAAAGCGACGACACCGTGGCCCTGTCAGCGAAGACACACAGTTGACTACGATGAAGAGAAGTGGTACGTACCTCCGATTGTCTGATGCGCCAGACCGGATGCGCCAGACACTCGGCAGGAACACTGACCACTCGGTGGCGCCCAATCGGGCACGGCTGTCAATTGTCGTGTCGACGTCAACGGATGCCGTGGGTTGCCTCGGACGTCAGCTGTCAATTTCGGCGCGGCATCATTCCGAAGTAATTGACCGCTGCCGAGTACACGTGGACCAATGGAATCGGCCGACTCCAGAGAAAAACTATATTCAGCATCAGAGAGAATCTCAGAAAACTCCAAAATACACGAAAAGACATGACAGATCGCCCATTGGATCGGTGAATCCCAGAAGAGTCTGGAGAAAATCTTCGCTATCTTGGTGAGGAAACCGTATTTGATTCAGACGAAACGTGAGTCAGTGTCGACGATGTTCCAGGGAAAAGTCTTACTGTCTTTTTCCACTGCTGGGCACCCTTTGTGGCGATCGTATTCTGCCTTAGTGGCACCCGATTTGCGTATGTGGCAGACGATCGCAGACCAGAAGCCGCCTTGATCGCAGCGTAGAGGCCGGTCGACCTACATTCGTTACTAGGCACCGTGCCTAGAAAAGAAAGTCACAGCAATGGAGAAAGACTGTACTCACGAATGCGATCGACCGCTTACTAGCTGCAGACTGTCAGCGAGAGTGGGGATCAGATTGCCGAGCGACCGGACCCAGGGACGAAGAGTCTGGAGGTCGGTCGCCCTCAACACCATGGCCCGCACGCCTGCTGGTGGGATCCCCAACAAAGCTGGAACACAAAGTGCGCGGGTGCTACTTCATACTGTGTCACGCTCTTCCAAGAAGTGCTTCTGGTTGAACCACCGTATTGCTAACCTCCAAAAAATGGCGGTTGCAGAGAGAAGGGGGGCAGAGCCGACGACAGGGCGTAGAAATGAAGTTGGATTGGCTGTTCCACAAGCCACGATCGAACTATTGGCTGAGAGTTGCCGCCAGTAATCTTTCAAGCCAATCATCGTGTCTTGGAGGAGTCACGCAGAGCCATTGCAACCCACAATGAGATTTCCTGAGATTTTTGGCCCGCTTGCTTGGGCCGGAAGAGGGCATGGAGAGGGTTCTGGGCCAGACCTGTGATTTATCATGAGATCAACAAATTTCTTCAGATTTCTTGAGATCCTGATGTGCGTTTCCAGTGCGCAGGGCTGCATGGGGAGACTCTGTAAGGAACTCAGATGATTCCCAGCCTTTCCATTGGTCCACGCACGCTGTTGAATGATTGCAACCACTCTGCAACCGCCATTTTTTGGAGGTCAGCAATAGCAATCACCACATCTCGTCAGGAACACAATTTCTGGTCGCACTATTTGCTCATCATCTGGACATGCAGCCGTTCTCCAAAAATCCTAGCGCTGCGTTCGAAGCCACAATGACAAGCAACAGGAGCACAATCCAGGTTTCATGAACGTTACAGAGAAAAGAATGAGGCCGGGGCCACTGGCCTGGGTGCTTCCTGAGTTGGTGATTGTTGTGATTGTGTGACCAATCAGAGCCCTGCATTTCGTCACCTGTGACGTCACATGCGACGGCGTGGCTCGAGGAGCTGTTTTATCAAGCCAGACGCACGTCACAACGTCTCCTGCGTCACACGGGCCAGCGCGCGTAATACTTACTGTATGCCGCCGAGTTATACCAATGTGAGCCACAACTCTCATCTCATGACAACGCTTGCGACCTGAAAATAATAAGCTGTGCATGCATTCTGAGCATCACGCACACTGGTGGCCGTGCTGGAGGGAAAGGCGGCCGCCGCCCTGAGGCCAAACCAAACAGCTCTCCCACAGCACGTGTTGGCGTTCTCAGCCCCCAATGTACAAAGCCGCACCACCACTAACCGACACGCACCACCGTCCGTCGTCAGGGCGGACGCCATGAGCAAGAAGTACCCGCAACCATAGTTTCTGTGGCGCAGAAGCGTCAACCGCCACAAACGGCGGGGGTGTAGACAGCGTGCTGGTGAATAACAGCCACAAGTGCGGTCGTTGGGTACAGTCCCCCACCGTGCGCGCCGCAGGCGAGGGCTCGACAGGTGCCCTCTGTGCAACGCGATGAAGACAGTGTTGCAGACACGGGAGCTGGCAGACTGACTCACATTGGTACTTCCAATGAGATTTTATCAGTATCAGCTCCAGTTCTCATTCCTTTTTTCTTCGGCTGTCCACTCGTCTCACCATGTTTGCAACGTCACAAACGCAACTCACACCCACTGCGTGTAAGCGGACCGAGCCTGAGCGCGCAGGTCCTCAGGACAAGCAGACCGCCGAGATTCCTCAACCACACCCTTGCGCGGGGCACTCACGCTAGGGGAATTCGATCAAGGAGTTGCGCTCGGGTGCGTCTCGGTCTGATTTTCAGTGATTCTACCGCTAGAAGCACGACATGTCCGAGGAATTGTGGACGTCGCAGTACAACGCAGTCAGTTAGCTGACGTGCGCGGCACTGTGAAGAGAGCGGCAGAACTTAGTCTTCAACAGCGACAAAGCCTTAACCGGCTGATTTTCCAACGGCAGCTGGCGCCTGCGAACACCAGATTGTCAAGAACAGTGGCCAATGGGAATGCTTCCCTCGCGTCAAGCTTGTACAGAATCTCACAGACAGTCACTTTAGTGGCATCCTCAGGGAGGCCACAGGGCGTAGCGCGCGTAGCAGCTACGCGAAGCGTGACCAGTCAATAACCCTCAGCTTGAAGATTACAAGCGGAAAGAGGGACAAGGTTACACGGTCCCCCGCTCAAAGAAAAAGGTCAAGATGGACCAAGGCCCCGTGACCTGAACGCCCAAGATAGCCAGTCATCTCGAGACTGGCACGAACCCCGCGAGAGAGCACAAAGAAAACGTCAGCCGACTTTTGAACGCAGACCTTACTGCTCTTCTCTCAGCTTGGCTCATCCCGTCGGTGTCAGGAAGGGTAATCAAAAGTGAGAAATTTGTTCTCAGCCATCCACTCAGTCTGATTAAGTGCATGGAGCAATGGGAAGTTGACCAAGACCCTGTCTTGACCTCGACCACGCCGGCCAAGAGAGGGAACACAGCAATAGCTGGGATCAAGTTCTGGTGGTCGTCTGTCGAACTCCCTTTTGATTCTAATTCAATTCGCAGTCTGATGTTTTCTGAAGGCGGGTGCCTGAAGGGGAGCCCATGAGTCGCATTGGTGGCTGTCAGCTTCACTGCCGACGGTTGAGTAGTGGATATCGGCATCGGTCGCCGTCGGCTTCAGACTCTGGAGTCTACTTCGTGACACATCTGTGAGGATAAAAGCACCACCAGTTCGCTGATTCTGATACGCCGCGAGTGGTCCCCCCACACTGACAGCTGTTGCCGCCCCCGTCGTCACTTCCCGCAACGACTGTTGCCAGCCGCAGCGGCGCCCGCCAGCCCCGGAGCTGGTGCCAGCATCCAAGGCGCTCATCACGGCCCTTTTTGGTGTACCTCCCGGCCCACGGTGTTGCTACTTGTAGCGTTGAATGGAATAGAAAGCACTGCTGGCAGCCGCGATGCCCCCCCCCCCCCCCCCCCCCCCCCCCCCCCCCCCCCCCCCCACCGGGAGCTCTCCCTTTTCTTGTTTCTACTTTTTGTGCTTGTCATCGCTTTGATGTCACATTAAACATCCTCACGTCTACACTTCCTGCACTCATCTTCGGGAAAGTGTACCACCCCACTTGGGGGTTACTGGGCTGTTCTGGGGCCCTAGATTATCCCTGTGGAGACGAAAAGGACGCCTGGAGCATAAAAAGGAGCCCGGCGGTAGCCCAGCCTCTGCCAGGACGTAAGAAGCGTGGGATACAAGTCTGCAGGTCGTTTACTAGAGACAGTTCAAGAAGGCTCGAGACTGAGACTGGATGCCGTGCCTTGTAGCGCACATCTTAAGCAGGCTGCAAGTCCATCTAGAATCAGGTGGATCAAGGAGTCAGGGAAAAGTTTTTGAGAGCGCGACTGTCACCTTGGCCGTTCCCAGGCGGCTCCCAGATTCTGCGACATGTAGCTCGTCTGAGAGCAGGCTACAAGTGGCGCGCCCGGGTCCAAATTCAGCAACAACTTGGCAGGTTCGCGTCGATAAGGAGCTTCCGGTCACAAATCAGAGGTGATCACATTCGCTGGATTTCCCGGCGGCCTCCTCTTCTAATATGTAGGCAGATGATAGGTTCGTGGCTAACAATGGTCACGCATCCTGACTGCTGTACAGTTTGCGGTCCCTCTTGCAGCAGACTCATTTTTCAGGAGCTAATACAAACACAGCCGAAGCGCGGACGTCGATTCTGGGATGCGCCCACTGGCGCGGGCTCACACTGTTGTCTGTGGTCGTCCAAATACGTGGGTTCGTCATCCTGGATTAGTGCCTGCGCAGTGGTGCTTAAACTGTGTTCACGCGCAAACGCGTTTTTATTGTTTCATGATCCTAAACCCCGTCCACAAGGTCACTCGCAAGGATGCCGTTTTGTTCAAGAGGTGTGCAGGAAATGCGGGCGAGGCCGAAAGAGTCTTGTGGCTTTCATTCTACGGAGTGACCCACAATCTGGTGTAAACAAAGTCACCTGCTGTCAAGAGCCGCACGGAGCCAATCGCCATGACGGCCTAGGATCTCCTGACCCAATCGTCCATCAATGTCGCTGTGTCACGGTCATTGTGGCTGTCTTTTGACAGTTTTTTTGCCTGCTGACTGCGGGGAGATTGTACACGCCGACCGCGTCAGTGACATGATCGCTCTATAGCTAGACTTCCTCCGCATGGAGAGCGTTCCGAAGGTTTGAAGCGAAAGAAAGCGGCTACAGGTCTAAAGGAAGGCTATGGGAGTGCTCAGCGCTGCGAGACGCATTAGATGGTGTAAATGTGACAAACCGGACGTTGCGCTCGTCCGCTGCACGAGTTGTTGTGGGCGAAGTAGTCTTTTCCCGCGCCACTCAGAAGGGTCTGCAAGAGTTTTCCGGAGCTTTTAGCAATAAAAACGCGTTTGCGCGTGAACGCGCGATAAGCACCACTGCGCTGGGTTGTTCTTTTGTGGGACGAAACGGGCGCACGAAGAAAACAGCCTTTCAGACTTCAAGAAAATCACATCCCTGACAGTGTCCCTCTGAAGCTCCTACCCGCGGGGGGTGACTTCAGGCCAGCTAAACGGCAGTCCGAAGCTGTGTAGCGAAACTGCCACAAACATGCTCTTTTTGATTCCCAAGTGACATACCGGACTGCTATCTACTGCCTGCGGACATGCGGTTTCTCCCTATGCTACATCGCTCACTTTTAACAGGCCAAGTGCTGACCACGCCTCTCTTTTACCGCTCCTTTAGTGCCTGGTATGGATTCTTTCGGCTTCTCGGCTGCTTGTTCTGTGTTGTTCTGAGATTCTGCCTTGCTTTATGTCCTTTTTCCGTGTTGGAGGTGGCTTTGGTGGCCTGTTTCTTTCCGTGTTCTTGTTCTCTTCCTGCTCTCTGAGCTCTATCCTAGTTGGCTTCTGAGTGCTTTCTGTATGATGCTCGCTGGTGTACTAGTTTGGAATAGCACTGGGAAAACGAGGCAAGAACACCCCCGAATATGTGTACTCGGGCTATTTCACCTCAGTCTGAGATGCGACGCGTCGTACTGGTCAGTACGCCCAAGAAAAGTGGTACTCTTTGCGAAAGATTGTGCCCTCCACGAGCGTCGCAAGTGGCTGGTGTTGCGAAACCTGGTTTAGTTGACTTTCTCCTACCAAAAAACAGCTCGGTACCCTAGAAAACCACCCGAAAGAAGTGCCACGAGCACCAAGAAAACAGCAAAGTGATCAGGAAGCGCCGAAATGTATTTAAAATGATGCCGCACCGAAGCCCAAGAAAAAACAAGACACGGGAGAGAAAGAAGCAGCACGGGGAGCAAAGGGGGGCAGCTCGTAGACAGAAAGAAGAAGAGTGCGGACATGGAGGGGGGTGGGCGAGTGCGGCGGTGATCATGGTCTCCAAAGGCACTGTAAGGGCCAGTAAACGCCACAAATGGCGAAACCGAGAGCCGGGAGGTGCACAAAAAACTCCGTGATGAGCGCCGACGATGCGGGCACGAGCACCGACGCCTCCATGACCGGAAACGGTAGCGGTGGGTGGAGTCGAGGGGGGAGACGACCGCGGAGAAGATGCGGAGGGGGGGGGGGGGGGGGGGGGGGGGGGGGGGGGGGGGGGGGGGGGGGGGGGGGGGGGGGGGGGGGGGGGGGGGGGGGCAATCGCGGCGGATCAGCGTTAGCGATTCGGTCGTTCTTTTATCCTCGCCGATTTGTCACCTAATCGATTCCAGAAACTGAGGCTAATCCGATATCCACCGCTTAACCGTCAGCAATGAGATTGAAAACCATCAAGAAGACTCATGCGTTCCTCTTGAGGCACCTGTTTTCGAGATCACCAGACTGCGAGTTGAATCAAGAAGAAAAGGGGCTATGACAGAAGACCACCAGAACTCGATCCCAGCTATCCGCTTCGCTCCGCAGATTTCTTCTGGTCTCCGGCAAACAGTGGGCCCGAGGGTGACCGAGCATGTGCACTTGTGTTTTCTTGCGAGCCTCACGCTTGGGGGCGGTGGGCAAAGGAGCGCCTTGTCAGCGCCATATCAGCGTCTACCAGCGCCCCCAGATCCCTAAGTGCCCTCGGTAGCCTTCCCACCATATGGGGTCTTTTCCCATGCTAATCTTTCTATATCCAGGGCTGCTCGCGCCCGAGCCGAACAGCGCGAGAAAGACAGCATACATCTCGCCTGTCGAAAGCAGCTCTGCATGGTCAAGCGGTCCGAGTAGGGGGGGACCTTCGTTTTTCATGAAGGATATTGTTGACGGATGAGTATAGTGTGGGGGTGGGCGCCGAGGGAGAAGGTGATAGTGCTGTGAGAAGAATTCACGCGCATGGCTCCACGCCGAGCCGCTAATAGCGTGGATGGATCAAATCGGACCACCGTTCCGTTCATGCACCCTGGACAGAGTTGTTGACAGGCGAGTGGAGAACAGCACAGCCCCCCCGCAGATGAAATGTCTTGCAATACTCTACTATGAGGAGCTCCGGGACGGTAGAAATATTGATGGAGGACAGCTATTGGTCAAGCCTAACACCATACCATCGACTGGAGCCCCAAACGCGCCAAGATCGCGCCCTATTAGCGCTTTACCTGCGCCTCACATGAGCGCCGACAGCCTCAGATAACAACACCAGGGTGAGGCCAGTCGCAGAGACCCGCGGTCTTCAATAGTCGCCCGCGGCCGAGGCTTTTAAAACAGTCTTTTCGGGCAAGCGTGGAGTGTCGGTACTTGTGGGAGCCAAGTTGTGTTCCGAAGGGCACGTGGGGTTGACTGTGCGAGAACGCCTGCCGCTTTCATGTCATTGTGCATCCCAGCCCAACGCGAGAAATTTAGTAGATCGGCTGTATATGCACAGTACACTGTGCAAGTCGTTTCAGCATCCCAACTGGACAGATAGCTCGACACGGATAAAAGAGCCTGCAGTATTGCTGATCCCCGAATTTTGTCCTGCGGGACAGAGACAGAGACTGACTATGAATAAGAGTATTCTATTGGTCTAAAACAACAGTAAGAGGGCATCGAAGCCAATAGAAAGCCCGCATTCGGTGCCAGGACCTTGCATCCAGCAGAATGCACTGTTTGTTGCCGCTTGATCCGCATTTGTTGGTACGGAGCAAGCAGCCCAGACGAGCTCTTGAGATTTTCTACTGTTTCCTTTCCAGAAGTGCAGAAAAAAATAGGAGCTGATGTCGATTTCCAGGCCGTACGGGCACATGTAAGCAATCAAAAGCTCCAAGTCAGTCCCAGGGGCGCCTCTGATTGGTGGAGAGAGTCGGTCCGCAACTCAGTTTCGGTCCACCAGGACAAAATTCGGGGATCAGCAATACCCCAACTTTGACGATCAATGTGTTTGGGAAAACACCCTGTCCTCGGATTCCACGGCCCCCTGTACGAGCCGGGAGACAGTCGCGAGAGACCACGTAGCACCGCCCTGGAGGGGTGGCGTCTGGTGCCTCCTCGGGTGGGTGTGACCGGAGGCCTAGGGCCACAGACGAAGCATCCCCATCGGGAACGATGGCTTAGCACCCGATCGGGCCCCGTCCAGGAGCCTGACACAGACGAGGGGGAAACGTTTCTTCTCAACCCGGGCTCTCTGGAGGGACCTGGAAGCTTGTGAAATCTTCCGCGAACCCGAGCGAAAGACTGGCCGAGATCAGATCTCGGCCAGAAATAGTATCCCACCGGAAATCTATCTGGATAAATTGAGAAAATCTTGATCAAGTCCTGATGTATTTATCTTGGGCTTCATTCTGCGATAATTTGGTCTTTCTGTCTCACATTCCGCCCCGCTGCGCCGGGGCGTGGGTTTCCCTTCCAGTGGAAGGGCGCTCGAGGATGCTGGGCAGGGGCCACCAGGGCCCCTTGTCCGCGACCCTGGCCCGCGGGGCACCGATCCCCCCATAGCCGCGACCATGCGCAGTGGTTGTGCACGTCCTTTCCCATCCTTCTTCTCAGAGTATGTGAGTATGTGCCCTCGGGTCAGCGTGCATATTTGAATAAGTCAGCGTTGCGTTTGCGTTAGTGCTGGCGCTCTGGTGTGGTACGCGCCCTGTGATCCAGGTGTTCGTGTTCTCCTCTCTTTTGTGTCGCTCCACATGCTGAGTTGGGACTCCGACGGGGTCTTTCCCCGACTGCTTTGCAAGGCAGACACAACTGCACAATGCAGACACACATGAATGAGAAGACATTGTCTTTCTGTCTTTCGCTCTTGCGCAACGAATCTGGCTCCAGAAAGTTCTCTCTGTCAGACGCGGGCTATGGTAGCGAGCACCAGGAGCGAAGAAGTGATGCAGAATGCTCAAGCAATGTCCATGTCACCGAATACGGTAAACCGGCGAAAAGAACTCTGACCGGCAGGCGCGGGCTACGCCGTCCAACATTTTAGCAACTATGATATCTCAGGCCAAGTTAATAGCACCACGGCAGACAAGCATGCTGCAAAAAGATATAGCCGGCAGGAGTCGGCTATTATATCGAAAATGTGGTGGATGAAATATTCAGCAGGATGCCAGAAAGATGGGGATCTCAGGAAAGAACACAAAACAGCAGCAAGCAATTATGTCCGGCAGGCGTCAGGTACGGTAGTTACAAGACCGGCGGAGAAAGTTTGATGCCTGATGATCAAGAACATTCAGTTGCACCAAGGAAGAATGCAATTGTGGTCGGCAGGCGCAGGCTACAGGATCCGATGCTTGACACTGAAGAGATGAAGCTGTATTCCGTATGCTAGTTTGTTAAGAGAAAGGTGTCGACTGGGATGCTCAGAGTGCTGGCTGCACAACAGGGTGAGAGGTAGGTTTTTTGTCGCTTCCGGATCGCGTTGAGCACCTTTTTAGAGAGAAATCTGAGAAACTGTAGGCTGCCTGCCAACAGCAAGACCCCAGTCGCCGGATTCATGAGGTCACTCTTCCTGCACAGCGCGACAGGTGCTATTACGACTTTGAATATCGATTTCTCTATGAGGGCTGCATAGTGTCAATCATCTTTCTCATTCTGTGACATTGCTGGTGTAAGACCTTTGACCTTTCACGCCACATGGAAACCGACTTCCAACATTTCATCCATTTCAATCATGACTTTCCATGTGGCTCGCTTTCTTCGTGACTAGCTGTACGCGTCCAAAATCCGCTACAAAGGCCTCCATCAGTTTCCTTGAAGCTACGGACACGCCGATCAACCTGATCCGGCGCGAGACCATCCAGCACCCCGCTGACTCATCATGATGCGGCGTCTGACTCCGGATTATTTGGTTTCAGCTCAAAAGCACCAATGGGAGTTGGAGTCAGTCGCGTAGGCCTATAGGGAGGCGTGTATGCGGTCAGCGTCCCTTACACTCCGATACGACGATCCCGGGCGAGCACGGCTGAGTGGGTTACGCCCTGCTGTTGGGGCTGTCAAGCGCCGCACTGTCCAATGGGAAGTCCCCTCAGTTCTCAGCGATCGTGTCGATAGCCGCCTGCTTCTCCAAGATTCTTTATCTGCGTTGTTGAGCCATTTGGTGCCGCGTTTTGGCGGTACACGCCCGTCTCCGTTTTTGGCCCTTCTGGTGCTACTCCGTGTGGAGACGAGCGCGTGCATGTTCTGGGGCGCCATATGTGCCCCGCGGACAGGACATTGGATAACGAGCCGACCTCCTTCGTGGGGATTTAGAGAGGCAGCTTCAGTTCCAAAGAAATCCTTTTCCCTCGTGACCCCTCCTGACCCTCCATCGTCGTCGCACCCACCGACATCCTCAGTGCCCTCAGACTTCGCCGCCATCGTTTTAGACGGGGACTTCCCCGTCACCCGCTATTCCTTCCGAGTACGTTTGATTCGCCACGTGTCCTGGTGGGTCTTACATTTGGTACCATCAAGTCGTTTCCGGCTTTACTGGCTCTCTGGCCGACGATTGGATCTGAATGTGTACCTCCCGTGTTTGTGCTTCGGTGCGATCTTCTGTGTTCTGGATGCCTCGGGCATCTTCAGAAAAATTCAGTGGAAACCAGCTATCACACGGAAAAGGACACCTGGCCTCACAAAACCCGTGGGTTTCATCTTGTCTTGTGTTATTTTCTTGTGATTCGATTGGAACGCAGTGGGTGCGAATACAGGGTAGAAACCGTTTGACTGCCCGGCGGCGACGACCGCCGAGAAGGCATCCGCGGTGGCGCGCCCATCATCTTCATCTGCGGCGTCGCGCGCACCATCACCATCCACGGCGGCGCGCGCATCAAGGTCATCCAGGGCGGCTCGCGTGTCACCCTCATCTACAGCGGCCCGGGCATCTACGGCTGCGGCGAACAGCCCGAAGGCGGGGCCGGGCCGCTGCAAGAGCCGGCTGCTGTCGCCCAAAGCGCCCGATCTACACTGCGTGGCGCCTCCGGCACCGCGCATCGCCATGATTCGACCATCCACGGCTCCCTCCGGGGAGCAGCGCGACGTGCGCCCGGAGATGAGGGCGCCACGCGGCCCGGCAGTCCGGTACCGCTGTCGTCTCTGTGGAGTAAGCTGAAATAGCATTGCAGTGCTGCGCCACAGCAAGGAGTCCGGCCGGAACAGCTTCACAACGAACCGTCCGACCGAGTTCCCGCGGTGCACTCCCTGTGGTCGGTTGTTTGAGAGGACTTCTGACCAGGCCCGCCACCAGCGCGGCCGAGCGCACGCTCGTGTTGTGGCCCGTCGCAAGTGATCTCGCGAAATTGCTCTGCAATCGGTCCGTTGGTGGGTTGACTCATGTCCCCGATTTTGCGCATCGTTGTAATCCTCGTTGTACTGCAAAGTCAAGATTCTCATAATTCGGCTGGAGTTCAACTGGAAAGCAACGCCGGTGTTTGTCGTTGCAGATCTTGGAATCTCGCTGCGGAGCAAATCGCTCCTGTAGATCCCAGACTCGCTGCATCCAAATCCACTGGAAATCATAGTTGAATCAAGACTCTCTGGGGCTTCACCGTCGTTTGCTGATTGGACACAGCTGATGGCGTTCGTGTAGGAACTCGGAGACCATCTCTAGAAGACCAAGGAAGAGTTAACGTGGACACGAAAGCTGCTGGCGACTAAGGAGCGCGCGGCTACGCCTAAGAATTCTTCGCTGTTTTCCGGAAAATCTGGCATGATCGCGGCGTGGTGCTCGCACATGGACGCCTATGTGTCGGACAGCGAGCCCGATGAGGCGTGCCGCACTTCGTGCACTTACCTCTCTGGTGAAGCGTTCACCTGGTGGCAGTCGTAAAACGCTGCGACTAGCGTCCCCGACTGGGAAACGCTCGACGCCTGCCTCGTCCGCCGCTTCAACCCCGTGAACATGGTGCAAGCGGCGCGAAACAAATTGGACAGCTGGTGTCAGCTCAAAGACGTTGGGAGCTTCGAAAAAACAATCCTGAGCATCGTGATGGATATCCCAGACATGACGGAGTCGGAAAACAATCTACCAATAGATCCAGGTGCTGAAGCGAGCGATCTGGGAACCATTGTGCATCCGAACTTACGACCACTTTGAGTCTGTCATGACAGACGCGCCTCGCATTGAGGCTGTCAAGGCCGGGACGCTCCGGTCCTGTGGCGGCATTGCGAGCGGCACTGCCGCCCAGGCTGACTCGTGCGTGGCGCCCATGGACCAGTCCACCGTCAAGGTATCCAAGGCGACACCTGCAGAGCGTCAGCAGTGCATGCGCGAGGGCCTCTGCCTCCGGTGCCGCGAGAAAGGACATCCTGCAAAGAACTTCCGAAAAGATCAGCTGAACTGAAGGTGCCTCGGCCGTCTCCACGCGACGCCCAGGCTCCTTTGGCTTCACCATGTACCTCTTCCTCTTTTATCGGCCCTTCCCGCGGTCTGCTTCTGTCAACTGCTTCAATAAATTGCAGAGTTGTGCGGATTTCGTTCGAAGAAGGGTCTCCTGTCAATTTTGTGTCATGGCGCCTCGCGCGTTCGCATTGTGTCCATACAAAGAACACCAATTTCTCAGCCGGCATGCCTGACAGTCACTCCCATGTACTGGACGCCACAGATGTCTTCTATGTTTAGGTTGGAAAATATCGGGAGCGTCTTCCCTGTGCAAATTGAGAACTGCGTCGCTACGACGTCATCATCGGGATGCGCTGGCGCTAGAACAAAGGCGCCCGCATCAGCTCTTGCTATCCTTGTGAAGTCGGTGTTGTCCAGTTGGTGCGATACTTTGCTATTGCTGATCCCAGAATTCTGAGAGGACGACAACTTCTCCCCAGTTTCCTGTTTACAACATGTTACCGAGCAGCTCATCCGACTATCGAGAACTGCACATCACTTTCCAGCAGTGTTCGACACTTCTGGGGAACCGAGGCACTAATGAGCCTTGCCATAAATCATGAGCTCGTTGAATTCTGAACAAGCAGTGCAAGGCTCTGCTCGCCAGTGCAAACAGCAGGCCGAAGCCCCGACCACCATCGCCGGCGCCCTCCACCGTTCTCGTCCCCCCTCCCGCCCCCACCGTCGTCCC
>Ga0209093_1001242_pt1 | contig 14450 bp, 15 predicted proteins | sample SidtaG_4_FD_187450 | JGI IMG/M metagenome (GOLD analysis project Ga0209093, IMG submission 187450) | Marine algal microbial communities from Sidmouth, United Kingdom - Sidmouth_Male1 metaG (SPAdes) (version 2) | ecosystem: Host-associated > Algae > Red algae > Unclassified | place: Sidmouth...
AAGTCCAAAGCACAGTTGGTGTTATCAAACGGCGATGGGGACGGCCTCCCCACTGTCAATAAACCCCTCCCCAACCAGAGCGCCAGCGGCTAAAGTAGACACCCCAAATGCGCCAAACAGATGAATCTCGCCAAAGCGAAAAGTTCAAACAGGTGGTAGGGGGGTTGGGAAAACCACAAGGGAAAAACCCCGCCCCCGACCAGATCCGATCTCCTTGAGATTCGGACAGGTCATTCCCTTGCTGGCCCGGATCGGGATATTTTGGGGGTGCCCCCGGGGGTGTGATGTCTACGGCTGAGGGGCCACGCCCCATCCAACCGCGGAGCCCCCGACCGCCTCTGGGTGTCTCGGCGCTAGCAGGAATCAGCAGTTCCTGCTCTCTGCGAGTGCGACGGCACGCAGCTTTGGTGACGGCGGACGGCAGCGACAGAGCCGGCCTCTGGGACGATGGCTGACACCGACGCGGCCTGCAGTGGCGGTGCCGGGCGGCAGCGACGCAGCGGGCAACGGTCTGAGACTGGGCGCCAGTGGCGCGCAGCGGTGCTGGCTGTCAAAGGCGACGGCGGCAGACACATTGGACGGGGACGGGCGACGTCGACGCAGCCGGCAGCGGCTGATGACCCCGCGCCCGCACAAATCAGCAGCTGCCGCTCCCTGAGAGGGCAGCCGCAGGCAGCATTTGTGGCTACCGGGGGCAGCGACGGAGCCGGCAGCAGGGAAAACGGTCCACAGCACCGCAGCCTGCGGTGGTGGTGCTCGGCGGCAGGGACGCAGCGGGCAGCGGTCGGTGTTCGGGCGTTGGTGGAGCGCGGCGGCACCGGCTCGCGTCTGCGGCGCTGGCAGGCGGGATGCGCGTCGACCAGAGGCAAAGACGCAGGCCGCACCAGATGATGACTTCGTGCGGCGGATATCGTCGGGCGCGGCGGCCAGTGTAGATGTGGGCAACGGCGAGCAACATCGCTGCCCACGAAGCACTTAAAGGGTCCCAGGGGCTGCCAAGGAGAGCTAGAGATGTTGATCTGGGGGCTTCCAGCACCCATTTTCCAGCTGACGGCTCAGTGGAATCCTACAGTCTCGCTGATCTAAGCGACGATCGTCCTCGACAATCAAGCGGCTTTCATCTCTGGTCAAAATCGAAATTCATCAAATCTGTCGAAAAGACGCCAGACACGTTCTCACGGAGCAGCGAAAACCGTATTCTCAGAGCGGAGAACTAAACGAAGGATCCTGAGATGGAAATTGCTGTTCGAAAAATGCTGACTGTTTTCCACGAGAGCGCCCTGTGTGCATCGTCGCGGGTGTCCTGTGAAAGTGAGATTTCGTGCCAAGCTCATTGCGGGGCAGCAGGGCGTGGGCACCGTTCTGATCGCCCCATCCAGCTCCCCAGAAAGAGCACCTCCCAGGGTTCTAGGACCAGTCCGGGGCAGTCGGAAATGCGGACAGTGGGTGGATTGGCCGCAAGCCTATTCCCCAATTGCAGGGCCCGGGAAGTTCTATTAACCACACGATGGCTCCCGAAGGACATATTGACGAGCCTATATGCGAAACACCCTCTCGGGGGTGACACGGCCCACGGCATGAGCCGGGGACGGGTCGTTACCAGTCACGTAACACCCCCCTACGGGCGTAGCGTGGGACAACCCCCCTGCGGCGGGTGTCTAGGGAGCCCCAGGGCCACACATGAAACGACCCCTGTAGAGGGGCGTGAGGCGTGGAACACCCGATCGGGCCCCCCTGGGGGGGTCTGGCACACGCAAGCGAGGCACACGTCATCCCGAATCCGGGCCCTCTGGGGGGACCGGGAAGCTTGAGGAAGCTTCCGCAATCCGAGCGTACGCCGGACCGAGATATGATCTCGACCAGGGATAGAATCCCACCGGAATTCTATCCGGAAAAAGTGAACGATCTTGGGATAAGTCCCAAGGTACTGATTTCGGGTAAATCCTGAAATCTAGGAAGTCTTGGTGACTTTCTTGCTTCTGCCCGAGACGGGCGGGGGTCCTCTTCCAGTGGAGGGGTAGTTGAGGATGCTGGGCAGGGGTCAATAGAGGCCGGGGCCTGAGACAGTGGCCCGTTGGGCACCGGTCCCCCCATGGTAGCGCCAGGGGGTTGGGATTGTGCACGTCCTGCGTCTCGTTTCTGAGGGTATATGAGTGTATGCTTTGGGGTCATCGTTCGTATTCGAATAAATCAGCGTTGCGTTTGCGTTACTTCCGTCGTTTTGGTGCGCTTCGCGCCCGGTGATCCCGGCGTTCGTGTTGTATCTCTGGTGTTGCGCTCCACATCCTGTGCTGGGTTTTCCGACGGGGTTATACCCCGTCGGCTGTGAGGGCAGGATCCACTACAGAGCCACAAGTTTCACGGGAGTCTGATAGTGTCTACTCTGGCTCAATATCATCGCCATCCGAACGTGGATGGTCAGAGTGTGCGCGCTGCTCCCAAGATCTGCCACCCTCTCGAGTGCGACTGACCACGAGCGTCATCGGTCCGCCGACGGGACGTAAACCCGCCAGCCAACGACCAGGGGTGGCCAAACGATATTTGGGTGCTGCGAGGTGGCCACTATCCGATTATGGTATGCACGTTCGCAAACGTGCTTGCGTGGCCGGAGCCCAGGTTCCAGAAACACGCGAAGGGCCGAACAGTGACTGGTGACAGGAGGCCATCTGTAGTACCACAATCTAGGGGGTTACCTCAGAAGGAGGGAAGTAACGGCCGTCTCAGCCGCTCGCGCGACACCCGCTATGGGACTCGAGGTCCGGGAAGTCGGGCCGATCAAAACGCCAAGACATCGAGACACGGTTTACTTGCCGGCGATGACGGTGCCTCCCACCGTCGTCGCCCTTCGTCCTAAAAAGGGCGGAAACCGTCGCCCGGGTCCAATTTCCCCAATTGGGAATTGACCCGGGCCGTCACCAACCAATGCAGATAATTCCCTCCATGCATGTCAAGTCCCCCGAAGCGATCATTACAGACGAGGGGGAGTAACAAGCCCACGCGCAACGCGCTGCACCCGCCGCGTGGCGCCCGGTCAGCCGTCGCATGCCGCGCCCACTCGGGCGCGCCCACCCGGCCCCCCGTGGGGCCCGCGTGTCACGCGCGGCGGAGCGGGTACGCTCCCCCGGTGGCTCGGGCAGAGCAGCGGGGCGGGCCCGTCGTCCCCACTCCCGCGTCGCCGTCCCACTGCCAACCACCGCCGCCGGCGTCGTCGCCCCCCGCCGGTCGCCTCGTCCCCCGGCGGCCGCCTCGTCCCCCGGCGCCTCCGGCGCACCCGCGGTGGTCCCCGTCAACACGGGGCCCCGTGGTACTACACCATCCTTAGTATGACCGACCGACCCGTGCAGCAGTTGTCAGGCATTGCCACGCTCAGACTTAGGGCGATGTCTCGACGAGCGACTCCCACATACCCCGCGCGTACGGGCGCACATGCCACGTAGAAAACCGTGACGCCACTTGCGCCGTACGCGCTGCGCGCCCCCTCCTTTCCCTACTCCAAGATCCTACGTCGCCCTCGTGCCCGAGCTCCACGTCTCGATGCACTGCATGCCTAGGTGAAGGGGGCTCTGGCACATGGTCAATTTGGGGGCAGTAGACAGCGAAGACACTTGGCCGGGGCTTGTGCAAAGAGCACCGCTTGATTTTGGCGCGAGCAGTCAGAGCGAGCATCAGGAGGGCGCCTCTCGAATTTCTCCTGACTCCATTTTCCGGCCACGACGCCATCGGGGCAAGCAGGCGCTGACCGTGCCGTGACTTGCGCCGCCTCCGTGCGCTGGCATGGGCGCCTTCGCTTTCTCCTCCCAAGACAAGGGTTCGACGGGCCCACGTACTCCCCTTCACCCTAGTCGACAGACCCTGAGCCCCGGCGGCTTCTCGCGTTGCCGCCTGCGCCGCGAGCGCCGCCCGCCCGCCCTCTTTCTTCCGATCAACTCGACGGCCCGACGTTTCCGTACTTTCTGGGCTTTAGAACCCCATCCGCTTTTCTGCATCCCGCTGCTGCTTTGCGTTCCTCGTCGTGCTCCAGTAATGCCACTCAATCGCATCCAGAAAGAGCCTCGCCTGCTTCCTTGTTCCCAGGGTCCCCGCCTAATGTGGACGACATGATGCAAGGGGTTCCATGGCCTGATGCCGTGCGAACAGTTGTGCATCGCGCCGTCGCCGTTGCTGTGGCTGTGCCTTGCATCGCGACCGCCGTCTCCATCATTGCGTGCCCGGCACGAGGCGTCACACCATCGACGAGGTCCTCTGTGGTGGTTCCGTTCTTGGTGCAAGCCACCGCCTTCCTCGAGCCTGCCGTTAGCAGCGTCGTCGTCGAAGCAGTCATGAATTCCTTCATCGTATTCCTCGGCTGGGATTCTTCTATCGTAGTAGACCTCAATGGAGTCCCCCCTCCGCCGTGGTACCCCCCGTTTGAGTGCGCTGCCGTTCCTCCACTCTTGGTATTGGCCATTTTCGACCCCGCGACAACGTACGTCGCCCTAATCTTGTCAGGCGTCTCGCGCGACCTGATGATCACGGTACGGCGCACACGCGGCGGCGCGCCGCTGTCCGCGTGGGGACCGGAATTTCCCGACTGGGACGACGCGGTCAAGAAGGTCTCGGTCGTGAACGAGTCGAAACACTTCGTTATCTTCAAGGCTACCAACGCGGCCGCCAATGCGGCGCGTACCGTCGCCTCTTCGCCTACCGACATTGCCAAAGCCGCAGCCGCCATCTCGGCGACATTGACCCGGAAAAACACTTCCAAGGCAGCGGTTTCCAGTGCTTTGCACACGGCGAGCCTTGGTGAGCAGGCGGCATCCGAGCTGCGTAACGGGGTGGTCGTGGTGGGGGTCAACTATCTCGTTGACGTCGACTACGTCATGAACAAGGCGCTAGATCTCGCCAACAGGCGCGCTGCCTACTTCGGCGAGTTTTCATCGAAATGCCTGCAAGCGGCTCGCCTCCTCTATGGATCTCTGAAGGCGGCAGTCTCCCCTTGACTGATGGAAAGCGGGAACCGACGCGAACCAACGAGGCGGTTAGCGGAGGCATATTTGATTTAATTTGAGTGATGTACGGGAGATGTGTGTGCGTGTGTGCTAGTCCGTGGGAGGGTTCTCTCTGTTGGAAACTTGTGTGCGTGCGCAGGCCAGCATGCGAGAGGGCTGCGCAAATGGGCTGCACACTTCATGTTAGAGGTCGTAGACCGCTCCGGGAAGAGTTTCGGGACTGGGTTTCCACGGTTTGTTTTTTGTGGCTCTCAGGTGGAAAAGCGACAAATGATATCGTGGGCTGTAGTCGTGACATTGTATATGAATGCAGTCTCTCACGGAAGAATGCTGTCTTGTACGAGACATTGTTTCTTTCTCCCCACTCGTGAATATTCGTACACTGTTTTGCTTTGTGTCCTTCTATCGTGCCGTTTGTTGTCCTTTTCTTGCAAGATGGGCGGCCCCAGTGCAGCACACCATGCGGGTAGCACTTTCATGTTGGATAGCTCTGTGCCAGGGAGTAGGGCAAACGTTGCGTGGTCGCCAACCTGCGGATAGAGAAGCGTCCAAGACTACTGTGCGAGGTGGGCGGCCCGCGTACAGCGCACGGTGGGGGTAGAATGTTGGTAGTTGACTGCTGGAAGCGAGCAAGTGGGGCACACGTAGCGTGGGTGCCACATCTGGCACGCAGAAGAGTCGGTGACGCTTGTCGAAGGATCGAGTCTGGCCCTGAATGGCTTGCCAGCACGAGATAAAATAAAAGAGTGCCTCAGTTTCTTTACAATTTAATCATGGTTGCTGTGTCTGATTGCGGTGTTCCGACTAAGGTTTTCGATTGCATCTCGGCTTTCGAGCAATATCGCCGCCTGTATCCGACCACCAACACTTTGGAATGCCCTACTCATAGCGCGGGAAGCCGATGCGCATACAGGATGTTTCTGGGGATCAGTCTGGAGGCAGTTGCGGGGTAGAATGAGTGTGCCGAGCGCCCAGGCCTGGTAGGATCCGTCTTCTCCTGCTCGCGTTGCGATCAGAGAAGGAAAGAGCGCAGGGTAGTCGCGATGGCGCTTTCTGAAGAGCCAGTTTCAGGTGCGCCAAGCCGCGACCGGCGTCTCATGTGCTTTTCGGCGGCAAGAGAGTTCCAAGACGGACCGCTGTGATAGGTTTCCTCCCACCGGGGTTCAGGGTACTGCTGGTGTCCCAGATGCAACGTCGACGGCGACGGACTGCGAAGGCAACGTTCACCCAATGGCCAATGCGAGGATGTAGGACTGACACGTCAGCGGGCTGAGCAATTCCAATCACGCACTGTACAGGATGACACATCGAGCGCACTGGCTTCGCCATGTCAACCACATTGAAAGCACCAACATTCTCTGTGGCCACATGACGAGTTCGCACAGTCGCACAAAATCCGAGATTCATGAATCTCCGTCGAAGGGCCATTTGAGCGACATCGATGGGCCTCAGACCCTCCCCAGCTTTCTTGGATTGCAGAGAGTGATTCATGTTGCTGGCCCCATGACACGCCCCCTGAGCGATGACTGGTATCTGCCCAAAATCAGTTCATTTTATGTTGGAAACTGATGAATTCAAGGCCTTCCCAGATGCGTGGCGGGAAACGGAGGGACGTAGATGCCAGCTCGAAACGGTTTAGAGTACCGTGATTTCTCGAAACTAGCATTGCTGCCAATAACGTCGCTTCCTAAATGACCTTTGTTCTGCGGGGTGTTGTCTTCTGCGAGTTTGCCCGACCACCGCATAAGCCGTAGCAGCTAATATTCCCGACCAGCGCAGCAGCTCGTCTCAACCGCCTTGTGCTACGGCTAGGGCCGTGACGTACATCGTGATGCTCAGGGTGAGGTTGCCACGTTCAGGTGGAAGTACGCATGTCCTTATCGATAGTCTGGATTAGTGGACGAATGAGCTTCTCCAGTGGGCTAGCACTCTCCGAGTCCTGGGTGTACTTTCAGACAGCCTCAAGCCAAGAGTCAGAGGCACCTCGAATACGAGAGCGCTCTGAGGCAAAATCGAAAAAAAGATCCGATTCGCGGAAGCCAAGGATCAAATTGGTCGAAAAGTCATGCGTACACCTTCTGACATCTCTCTCTGACGAGCCGTGGGCCCTGTCTACTGTGCGGTGCCATATGACCGGGAGTGACTCAGTAAGGCCCCCGCAGTTTACTATGTTAACGACCCGGACGACCTGGAGACGAAGGTCAACGGAAGCAACGTTATTGCCAACGAAGGTAGTTTCGAGAGATCGCTGTACTCTAAACCTTAATTCCGATCTGGCATCTACGTCCCTCCGTTTCCCGCCACGCATCTTGGAAGGCCTTGAGTTCATAAGGTTCCAACATAAAATGAACTGTTTCTGGGAAGATACCAGTCATCGCTCAGGCGGTGTGTCATGGGGCCAGCAACATGAATCACTCTCTGCAATCCAAGAAGCCGGGAAGGGTCTGAGGCCCATCAATGTCGTTTAAGCACCTTGTAGACGGAGTGTTGCATCTGTGGACCACGCTGAGAAAGACCACCACCACCGCCGCCGCTACCGCCACAGCCGTCATCTAGCATTGCCGGCATGTTTCGTACGTCGAGCATGTCCGACGAGATGGAGTGGTCGGGCTTCACACGCCCGCCTCGGAGAAGAGCTCTTGATGAGGTCGCCTCCCTCTTTCTTCGAGATGCGAAAGCCGCACCCTCCATCCACGACTACATGCGGGGCGCTGACTGGATGTGAAATCAGCCACAGTGTGGTCAAAGGCGGGCCCGGTGGTGATCGGGGCGCAGTGGGGTGCAATGGGGGAGACGGTGGGAGATGGTAGGTTGCAAGGTAGTACGGCCACCCCGTACCTTTGAGAATCACGCCTAACGATGAAGCACAAAAAACATCGCCTTGCAGCGATACCAATCCAAGAGGGTACATGACAGACCTCGCATGGGTTTCTAAACCAGATGGACAAGCACACGGGACAACACAATTGATGTCTGTCATACGTCCGCCATTCTCAGCCGCGTCCGCAGAGAAGAAGGAGGCGGGAACTGACTCGGGTATGGATTCGAGTGCATCCCATCCCTCACAATCAGAAGACAAACAACAACAAGATCAGCATCCACTACCCTGCCATGCAGATCTCGCTTTGACTTCCAGAGCCTCCCCTCCCCGAATCACCGACCACCCTCCACATAAAGTTGACAGACAGAGCTGTCTGAGGCCGCATCTACTGAGTGGTGCAGCGACGGCGTTCGCTCCGGAAGTGCTTCGGCCGACTCAGGCATCACGGGGGGACGCGCCGACGAGGAGCGCGTCTCGACGAGGCACTTCTTGGTCACCGACTCGGCCTTGGCGTCTTCTACACTTGTGGCCGTGACCACCCAATTTTCGCCCGAGCGGGTTGAGGACTTGGCGGTAGAGACCTCGGGCCTGGTGTCGGGCGGGGGGGAGGCTGACAGCATGCTTGGAGTTGCCGACGCCTTGGCAGCTGCCGTTCCCCCCAGAGTCGATGAGCCAACTGCCGCGAACGCACTGGCACGAGCCGAGCGCCAAGGCAATACATGATCGAAATGGGAAGTCGCCCCACAATTCGCCGGTAGGGAGGGTTGCCGTGGAGCCACGCCAGAGCTTACCGCAGCGGTTGACGCCTCCAAGCTTGCAACAGACTGTGCCGCGGCCGAGAGCAAGCGCATACTGCTTGTAAAAGTTGAGGGCGGATGTGTTTGGAGCGGCAGTTCCACCGTGGTAGACTCCAAGTTGGTCGCAGCTGATGTTGTCGATGGAGAGGGATGGCCGGGAAAGCACGAGCTGTGCCGCGACGACGAAGATTCGGAAGCTATCGATGCGGATGCAGAGGCTGCAGAGGCTATGGAGGGAGCAGAGGCTGCAGCCAGCCCCGCGACAGCAGCTTCCACCTTCGTCAAAGCTCTACCCGAACCAACAGACCGTCGCCGCCCCACTCGGAGGCACGCACGTCGGCCCACATTGTCTCGCTCAAGACGCCGCGCAACGCCGGGGGCCCCAAAAGGCGATAGTGTCGCGCACAAGACGCAACATAGCACTGCCACCTCATCACCTCCGGCAGCACGGGGCACGCCACACGCGTCCGCCCAAGACACTGTGCGCCGAGAGTATAAGGGCCGTGTAGGAAATGTTCCTGCAGACATTTCAGGAGAGGGTGTGTCCGGTGGGATTGACTGAAGTGGAGCGAAAGCACGTCCATGCGACTCAGCACCCGTCGGCCCAGGAGAGACCCGCCTAGAATCCGAGTGCTCGGGAAACGCCCAACGACTGCCAACAGCAGAGAAATCCGGCAGTTCTACACTTGGTGGAGCATCCTCCGGCCGCAACGTAGATGATGATGCGGGCGCTGGTCGTGCGGCAGCCGGTGGAGACGCCTCCCGCTGAGACGCAGCCCGAGAAACGGCGCTCGGGGCCGACGCAGTGCATAGAGACGCCGCTGTTCGTGCACTTGCAGCGACCAATGGTGTGGCCGAAGGGGGTGGAGCAGTCGCTGCACTATCACGTGCATCGGCTGCCGGTCAGGCCGTAGAGGTTGGATTACTTGCCGCTCGAGAGCGAGTGGCAGCGCCTCGTACGGTCGTCGCAGGTGATTCAGCGGCAGCAATGGCCCGGAGTGTAGGCGGCGTGGCTGCAGCACGTGGAGAATCCACGACTTGAGGACGCGCAGAAGCTGTCCGCGTCTCCCTGGAGGGTATAGCGGCGGCAGCCGTGGACGGAGTAACAAGAGATTGTCACGTGCGGTGGGTAGGCACATCTAGAGGGCTGGCTGCTTCTACGGCCACAATAGACAGAGCGTCTCTGTCAGGGCTACGTGTAGGCGCACAGGAGTCAATGACGCTCCGTGCAGCCAGAAGAGCGGCTTTCACACTCTGCGCGTCAAAGGCCTCGGCGGTATCGCCCAAAACATTGGCGGGCGACGCCGTAACTGCACCAGACCCAGAGGCGCCGGACACGCCACGAGACGGCGGCAGAGAAGAGCCACGGACAAGAAGCGGTGGCATGCGAGAGGGGTGATGTGAAGCAGGGTTAGAGCCGATGCAAACCCAGTCTCTGAGACGCCGCGGCGTACAATAAAAAGTCGTGCCCGGCTGCCGCGGATCCACCCGCCGCCTCGCCAACTCCCCGGATGTAGGCGCCACTCTCGGACCAGCCGTAATGGCCGACAGTTCAGCGAGGCTTTCCAAGCGCGGAGCTGGCTGCGCGACCTCGTGCAACGGCTGCGGTGTGATCGTGAGGATGTAGGCTTTGAGTGCCCCCGTCGCCTTTGGCACCATAGCCGCCAGTAGAAGTATATTGGCCAAGCAGTGTGTCCGCGGGTCGTCCCGAATAGTCATCCAACGCTCCAGGGTGACTGTGATGCTCCCCTCAGTCACCCCGTATCGGGGAAGGGCCTCATCCAGCACGCAGTTGCAGACCACGACGGACAGCGGCCAAACTTCACATGCATAATTGAGTGGCCACCACTGGAGCGTAAGCAGCATGGACTGCACGTTGCGGCTGCCCACACGCCGCATCTTCGCGGACATGAGCGCAATGACCGCGCGAACATGCTGCTTGGGACGGTTGTTGCTAAGCAGCTCCAACACCATCTCAACGGTAGCGTCTGATGGGACAACCGGGGCCGGCGGGCGTGTTATCACTGGCGCCTTCAGCACCCTCGACCGGCGCCGGCTATGCAGGTAGCGACTCTCCATGAGAAGATAATCGCTGTCGTCCTCCTCATTGATGCCTTCGCTCCCGGCATCCGTCGCCGACGAACCGTAAATTGGGCTGCTCTCGTCGCCACTTCCACCCACAAGAGCGGCGGCCAGCTCTTTCTCGGCGCTTGATTCGTGCATCACGTCCCGTTCCGCTGCGTCGTGGCCGCCAGCAAGTCCCAAAATAACGCCACACGAATCAGACGTGACAGCTTCTGACGTCTTGGTTGGCTGGCTCTCATGCGTGGACGCCCCCGGCGACAGCACCAGCTGCGGCCCTGCGGAACAAACTGGGGCGGTGGAGACTGGGATCCGAGGGCTGAACGTGGAAAACGAAGCACGTGGAGGAGCGGGTTCGGTCACGAGCTTGCGACGGTCGTCGCTGCCTACCGCAGCACAGGAGGATGCGGCGGCACCCGCGGATGAGGCAGCGCTTGTAGAAACAACAGCAGAACGCGGGGCCTCCGTCTTGGCTTCGCGCGGTGCACCCGGCATTGCGCTGCCGCCTTGTCTTCGGCCATTCAGAAGCCGGTTGATCGCGTCCGACCCGTGCTGCATAGCGTTGCCGCTCTCAGAAATTCGGTACACCATTTCCATCACCTTTCCCGCATCGCTATCCAACAGCTAGTGGTCGTCGTGCATGGGCAGCCAAAACTTGTTACCCTATTGGTCGTGGCCGGTGAGATGCAGTTGTACGTTCACGAGCGGGTTCTGGGCCGCTACGCCGAGATGGACGACAGCATCTCCACCAGACGCCTAGTAGACGAGGCCGCGACGGCTCTCCCACCCAACAGCCGATGCAGCCGCGACCGCATGTCTGCCGCGACGCTGCGGACATTACAGACCATTATGACAGTCGTAGTAGCGGCACCACCCCTCGCCTCCTCGTTCCCGCCATCCCCGCCACGCTCATCCAGGCGTCTGAAGACGCTCCAAAAAGCGCGCAGCGCACGGGCAGCGATGGACTCTACCGGTCGTTGTAGGCCGAGCGGCTGCAAAGAACGAGAAAGGAGCCTGTAGAGAGATCACAGTGGGTCACAGGGGTGTCGGCCTCCTCGGTGTAGAGCCACATGGGGACGTCGCGCAGGCGGGCTGCACGGAGCCACTAGATGCTAAGGTGGCTGCTGGCACCTCCGTCAGTCCAGCAAGACGGACAAAAACAGCCTGTCTACCCTGTGCGGCGTCAATTTCTACAGCCTTTTATTTGGCCCCATCAAGAGTTGCTCTCAGACCTCCAGCGGCAGCCAGGTCCCCGATTTGCTGGGCCCATGTTCCAGGGTGCCTAAAACGCCTGGTCATTCCACGAAAGCATCCTGAATGGCCTTGACGGGACCTCCCAGTCACGTTACCACAGCTTCGTGCCAGCCAGTTCCGCGAGAGTCAACTCCACGCCGGCCAGGGGCAGCCAGGCTCCCGATTCGCTGGCAGCTTGTCCGTGGGCTCCGACAGCGCCTCATGGAGCCAACAAGCATCCGGCCTGGCGAACACGGAAGACCGCCCCGTCAGGGTGCCACAGCCTCCTACCTGCCCCCCGCGAGAGTCTTCTCCGGCCTGGCAGATACCACCACGTTCCAGATTTTCGGACAGGCCGGCAGTGCGCTCTCAGGAGACGCTTGGCCGTGCCAACGAGAACACAGCATTGAGCGGTCAAGAGACGATCTTCTTAAGCAATTCATGATATCTGCTCGATGCCAACCGGGCTAAAAGGAGTCGAGTCAGGGCCTTTTGAGCGTGCGTACACCGTTGAAAAAGCTACCAGACCTCTCTTTTCGAACATTCTGGGGTGTTCAGGGCACCGGGCAAAGCGAACGAAAGGACGGTAGCGGCACTACCCCTCCGGATCTGGGCGAGGACGAGCGGCGCCTCCGAAGCCCGCAGTGCAAAAGGCGCTCCGTTGTGGGTAAGCAGGCGCGCACGTTCCGGTTGTTCGGTGTTCGACTGTGACCAAGAGTGGTGCCGAAGAGGCTGATGGCACCAACACTCACCGAAAGCCAAGTCCTGACAGTTTAAAATTTCACAGTACAGCAGCTGTTTCAGATGGATTGGCAAACCGCACCAGGAGTCCATGGGTCCATGGATCCGACGTCACTGTGTTCACGCTCGTGGTACAAAGGAGATGTTGAAATTCTTCCAACAAGCACCTGTGCAAAATGCAAGCGCCAGATAATGTCTGAAGTTGTGATCCTCCACCATTTATGGTCAAGTATGTGACTAGCAGAACGAGCCATGGCACATGCACCCCAAGCGCTGTCAGGTTCCAAGCGGCACCGACAGGCGCCTCCCTGCTTATGAGGGAGCACCCTTAAGCGCCTGAGCAACCACATGTATCCTTCTGACAGGCTCACAGACTCCCCTCGGAAGCACATGAAGCCCGCCAGCCGTATTGAGACTACCATCAACCGGGTATTACTGCCCAGACCCAGCCCTCGTCTGTCCTTCAAAGCGTCCAAGAGCTGCGAGAGCTCACTGATCCGTTTGCAGCACAGCCCCCACCATCGTCTCGCTGGCCAGCAGGGGGACCATGTGTCGTCTAAAAAGAACGGTCAGCTCGGGCACCCAGTTTTGATCCACTGGCACATCCCCATCCGATGCATGCAGGGGCAAAGACTGTCCCAGCCCCCCCACTGGAGCCTCGAACGCAGACCAGCACCTGGCGCCAGAGCCCGCCCCGCGATGACTGAAAGCGGCGCCGCCCTCAGTGACCACTACGGGGGCAGCGGGCGGCGGGGGTTCTCTGCCAGCGGACGGGGCAGGGGCGGGGGGGCCGCCGGCACGCGGGCCGCCCGCAAGAGGGGGGGGGGAGGCGCAGCCGCCGGCCTGCCGCGGGCGGGGGCGAGGAAGGCAGCCCAAAGGGGTCCATGAGGCCCTAAGACGGATATTTTATTGGCCGTCACAATGGCACGATCGACTGGCACGTTGGGCAAGCGTGCCAACAGACCCGTAGGGCCTGGAATGATGTCCAATGCAGCCCGTAGAGGCCGGTGACCCCGACGTGCCAAGAGATTGGAGGATTTCCTATGCCACAGGTGGTACACAGACATCCAGAGGAGCGTTCGAGTACTTGGACAAACCACAAATCCCACTTCTGAACCATATCCGCCGGGAGACACGCTTTTGGCCGAGAGAGAGTTTGCTTGGACGGAGTGGGGACGTGCAGTTACATCCTCGCTTGTCCTGCTCGACTTTCTTGGGTGGCAAGCGCCGAGGCTGTTCGTTGCGCTTTGCGCCTTCTTTGATCAATACAGTACAGCCGTTCTCTCAAAACACCCCTGTTGCCGAAGTCTTCTGAATCTGTGTCTGTGGGGTAGAGAGACCGATTTGACACAAACAGTTGACTCGTACAGTACAAGACTGATGTCTGTATTTAAAGCGGGATTCTGGGGGAACGGCTGCAGAACCAAATTCGATCTCGTGCTGGCCCACAGCCTTTCTTGGTTATATCCTGCATGGGTAGACGCGATCGTCGGAGTGGTGGCGGACAGCATTCCGAGGGTATGCGCCCACATTACTCCGATGATCGCACCCCCGACTCTGCCAGCCCCACAGGATATGCAAAGTGCCGCACACGCCCCCAGCGGCCCACACTCCCCCCCCCCGGCGATCGAGTCGATCGCAGCCGCTGGTCCGTGAGCGTGCAGAGTCGCCGGCCGGATAATATGCCACTCCTCGACGCCGCCGTGTGTGGAGGAGGCGGCTTCCTGCGGCCGGCCGCACGCGCCCATGCACACACTCACGCACGCGGTGGGGCCGCCACGAACACCA
>Ga0209093_1001243_pt1 | contig 14448 bp, 17 predicted proteins | sample SidtaG_4_FD_187450 | JGI IMG/M metagenome (GOLD analysis project Ga0209093, IMG submission 187450) | Marine algal microbial communities from Sidmouth, United Kingdom - Sidmouth_Male1 metaG (SPAdes) (version 2) | ecosystem: Host-associated > Algae > Red algae > Unclassified | place: Sidmouth...
AGGTCTGCCAGAACCTTTGTGGAACCCTTTCGTAAAGAGCTCGCCGCGGCTCGACACCCAATCACAGGCGTACACGGAGACATACGTGGCGCTCTCAATTTATGTGGAACTGGCTCGATGCGGACGTTGTTGGAAGTGCTTTTAGAACCGGGTTAAAACTGGGGTTAGAATCCAGACGGCGGGGTAGGAGCGTGAGCGGTGGAGACCGTTCCGGATAGCGGAGAAAGACTGCGAAGCGACCGGGGTAAAAACGCACGGCTCCATATCGCAGGAAGAAACAGGCTGATAAGCCCCTCAGAGGTACTGAGCACTCTGCTCTGTTGACCATAATCCAGGGGAGGTCTATAGCCCGGCTGTATAGCGCTTCGTCGCTCCCACCCTCTTTCCTCGCCCCCCCCATCCTTGCTCGTCCCCCCCCCGCACTTCCTGGACCCCCCCGGTTTATCGCTTTTCGCTTAGTTCCTCTCTTCGCCCACTGTTTCTCGCTGCCCCCCCTGTGTCGCGCTCGCTCCCCCCCTTCGTTCCTCGGCACCGGCCCGTTATTTGGCGCCAGCCCCTCCTCACGGGAAGAAATTGGCCAAGATTTTTGATGGCGGCGTGGGGGAGCAGTCGACCACGAGCGAAAGCTGGAGCGGATGCGCGGGGATAGCGATGGCTATGGAGGGATCATGGGAGTACGGGAAAGAGGGAGGAGTGATTGCTCGTATGTCCACAGACGGCCTTCGTAAAAATACCGAGCGACCATGGCAGAAAACGGAAAACCGACGCTTGCACGGCTTGCTACTGGGAAGACGGCGGCTCAGAAGTCCACCGTGCGGTCTTCCGAGCACGGTATCCAAGCACGGCGGGGGGATGGCACCATGAGTGACAAGACGCAACTTCAATGTCTTAAAACTGCTGAGGTGGGCTGTCGAGTAGCCTGTGGCACGTGGGACCGTCTTTTTTCCTGCTCACAAAGGACCATGAAGCAGTCCGTCTTTGCTGTGAATCTAGGAAAATGCTTCTTGCGTAGACACTGTGGAAAACACACATTATCTGGTAAATCTAGGGGGAGAGGAGCGACGTTTTCGAGCATGCCCACACAATGTAGATGAAGCGTCCGCGTACAGCGCGGATACTGTGGGTAGCGGACAGAAAGTCGTGTCCGCCGACTGCCATCCAAGAGGTCACGGGTTCGATTCTGAGTTCTACGGGTAAACGTGTCTGACGAGACGCAAAAGCCCCCATGCAGGCAGCTGACGAGCTGCACTGCATCGGAAGGATGAGGAAATGATCCCGAACCTCGGCATCGCTCCGCGCAGAGACTGCTGAGAATATTGTGAGCGTGAGGATTTCCTTGGCGGCAGGCTCCTTCCCTGGGGAATGCAATTAGGGTCGTTAGTCGTCGGACCTGGCGTACTCCAACATTCGTGGAATCCAAATGTGGTTCCGGACGCAAATCTCTTTCGTATGACCGGAATCGCTCACTAAATTAGTAGGAGACCGCTCCCAAATTGAGTCCGTCATTGGATATGATATTCGTTTATTCAGCAGTTCTCCCAAAATTCCCGCACTGCAACTGATGCAGGAGAATTTCAAATCGGCCTTCTGAGGCCGATTTAGAACACTTTTGGAAGGGTTGCTGTGCGAGAACTTTGGGAGAACGGCTGCATGCTGTGACAAGTCGCGGTGGCAGACCGCGCCGGGAGACACCAACTGCTTGTGTGATAGTGGCGGTGGTATGGAAGTTGTTGTGGAGCTGTCCAACAGTAAACGCTGCAACAAGCAGAAGTTCTCTTGGGCACAGCCAAACAGAGTGTATCGTACTGGGGCAGGACATCCGTGCGCGCAAATGCACATAAAAGAAACCTAGAGAAGCAGGAAGCAAGTTGCCAAAACAAACAAACATCAACTGTCACAAGAGACGTACATCAAAATGTGTCATCGCCAGACGGAGCTGAGACGGCACCAGGTACGACTGGCGCCATGCCGGCGTGAAGGCCACCGCGCGGCCGGCCGGCCTCCCCCGAGGGACCGTCGCACCACCCCCCCCAGGAGGAGGATTTCCGGGTGCCGCATGCGGGCGCGGGCGAGCGGCGAGTCGGTGCGCCGTACTGCGGCGCCCGGTTCCCGTTCCCGGGCAGCCTCGCGGCGCGCCCCGTCCTGAATGGGCGACCGCAGCCTCCACATCACGGGGGCAGGCGGGTGGTGGAACCTCACGCCACTGGGCGGCCCCCACAGCACGCCGCTCGCTCCAGCGCGGCGCCCCGTCGCGCGCGTGCCATGGCCGTCCGTCCAGTTTCTGCCGGATGGAGGCGGCCCGCTCGTCGGCTTGGCGGCGGCCCACCGGCGCTGCACCGCCGTCGGTCGCGGCCGTTGTCGGGCCGGCGTCACACGCCCGAGTCAGCCGCGCGACAGTCGTCGACCGCGTTGCGTCGCTACCCGGTCGGTGGCGCCAGCTTGGAAGGGACCGCCGCCGCTGGCGGTCCATGTCTGCGGCCGCAGCGGTGAATTGCTTCTGCGGCCACGCGGCCGCGCTGCCCGTCCCCCCCGAGGGCGTAACTTCCCGTTGCGGCTCCATAACAAATCGGAGACACCCGTGCAGCATACATTTCTGTTTGGTCGACGACGGACGCCATCCGTTTGTTTGTAGGGATGCAGTTAGGAACCTCTAAACTATCGCGTTCGTCAAAGAGTCAGCATGGCCAACTAGTTACTGACTTCAAACTTTACAATTGGATATATCTCCCACATGATAACGCGACGACGGTTTGTGTCTGTTAATTTGTGGGGCATGTCAGGTATTGTACAGATCGCCGAAACTTCTCGGCTGCCTCTCCTTTTGACGCTGGTCGTAGGTCATGCTCGCGGTACATGCTGGAACTAGGCCGTTCCCTGACGCGAGCGCTTCGGCAGTATTCTTCATATCCAGCTCACGTTGTTCTCCATGTGTCAATCAAGCGAAACGTAGGCCGGGCTCTGAGCAGCTGACATGCGGTGACACCGCAGCTCTCGACTACTAGCGCAGGACACGTACTCACAAGAAAAGTGGTTTGCGTGGAGCCCACTTGCAGTGGGGAAAAGAGGAGAGGCCGGCGAGAACTTTCTCTGTTTTCAGACATCGTGGCAGTGTCACGGCCGCCTGACAGTACCCCCTCCACATGGTGGCTCTTTTTTCTCCAAGAACCCACTGCTGGTGCCCTATCCGTACTTACAGTGACGCGGAGGTCGATAATCTCTCCGTTGTCCTCCACACCACCGCCACTGTCGAGATGGCGGTACAGTGGTCGTCGCCGTCTCTCATGCCACTTCCTCGGCGCCACGCCCCCCATCTCCAACCACCTTCATTGGATGCGGCGGCCTCTTTCTGACGGCCCACCAGTACGAAAACCCTGCCGGCAGTTGTCGGGAACTTGACGCGCTCTAGCCGTGCCGGCCGCCACCGCAGACGCCATTCAGTATGTTCAGGGGCTTTCTGGGCTCAGGCTGTGGCGCGCTGGTTTGTTAGTGGATCCCCGGCTGGCGGTGGATGCGGCGACGATCTTGCGGGCTGATATTGCTCGATGGACGTCACGTCGTTCGTAGCCCATCCTGACGGTTGTCCCATTGTGGCCGCCATTTTTCGATCTTACGGTTGGTGTCTCAGGATGCTTCCGTCGCCACCTGTTGTGCGTGCTGCGGGCGACGAGCCCCTGATGCCGAGGCTACGTGGTTGGAGAAATACATGCTCTACATGTACCTAAGTGCGGTAGCTCATCCGCGGTTTCTGACCAGCGCCGTCGTTAGACTGGAGGAGCTCGATATTGGTGGATACCGCTTTTTGCCGAGCCGGACCCTTACTGCATAGCAGCCACATTGGTGGCATCGTTTGTCGATTCTGTGGCGCAATGGAGACGGCGCTGGCGGGATGGGTTTTGTCTACGCAAGTGGCCGCATGTGTACGCGTGGGGTGGGCGCCGTGTGCCGAATATCATCTGTGGCAATAAAAACGAATCCCTCGTGTCAGTCCTCAGACAAAACATGAGCAGATGGTCTGTGAGTCGCCCTCTTCGGCAGTGACAGAGGGGTCACATGGGACGCCCGGCTCCATGTTTTTCCGTGCAGGCACGACGTCTACGCATTCGGGAATTGCTGCTTGGACCATTTGTAGAGCATAGAGCGCCTGTGGCGCGGGAAAATAACGAGTCTGGCGGGTTTGGGCGCTTGGGCGCAGCGGCCCTGGATTGTGCGACAAGCAAGAGAATGTTACGGAAAGAAGGCAATCGTATCCCAAAGAGATCAGGGCCATCCGGAGGTGTGGGCTGCGCGCTACGCTGCGCGAAAGTAGTACGCGCGCAAGTGCCGCGCACTGACTGTCGCGGACGCAACCACTGTTGAGGCCAATGACTCGCTGCCCTCAGAGCTGAACGCGAAGGGACAGCTTTCGTCGGCATGGCACTTTGCTGTGGGCAGATTTCTCAAGACTGTACAGTGCTTCTCAAAGCACGTACATTGACAGAGATACTCGGTCTCGGCTCTCCTTTGTGCTTTCGAATGATGATCACTGTATGATCATGTTTTGCGACCGTGTACGCGAGTGTCCACGTTGACCGCGGCCGCCCTCTCGCTTCATGTGTACCAGACCTGCCAACTGTCAAGTACAGCAGAGGCATTAAAACGGAAACGACACAGAGCGCGGCTAGAGGAGACAAATGAGTGCACAACCTCTAAACCCACTTTGCATAGCAAAGACAACGCACAATCGTTCAAATCATGCATGCATGCAATCACAAGCGCCCCTATCCTCTGCTTACACGCCTAGACACACGCCGCAGTCGGTACACGAATCAGGCTGGTATGGCGCAGCGACTGGCAAAGCATCCCCATTCAAAATCTCCTCGCGATGGCTGGCGTGCGGACAGCACTCGTATAGGAGGACACAAACCTCCTCGGCACAGCGACTAAGGTCGCGTAGTTAGCGACTTCTTCCTGTCCCTTCTGCAGAGATATTCTCAGCGCATTGCCACCGTACAGCCCACCGAGTCTGGGCATAGACCTCACTGACTACGATCACCTGACTGGCCATTCGATGGCGCCCGGTTTTGTCGCGTGACTGTCGCGTAGAGAAGATGTGCATCGATATCTACGTACAAACGCCGGCACAAACGGTGGTGCAGAGCAGAAACACATGGTTCAGACACAAGTTCAACAGCATTGGGCATGACGGATGAGAATGCAGCGATGTCGGTGTCAGTCACAACGGGTGCGTGACTCCGGACAGGGAGGGTTAGCACGTTCGTACTTTCGCATTAATTCGGTGCACATCACACTCGCGTGGGCACGTACCTCGTGTTGTTTCTGCCGCTGCGGAGACGTCCACGCGCATAGTAGTGGGGCACCGGTGGCTGTCGTAGTCGTCGTATGGGCGGCGACTACCGCGCTTTCGGAAGCCTCGACGGCGCCACCTTGCGTGTGGCGGCCACGATGATGGCGAAGCGAGATCTCATCGACCAACGCCGCCTGCTGACAGTGACGTTCAATGACAGGCCATCAGGAGACGCCAGCGACGCGTCTGCAGTTTATGGGATGCGTTGACTGGCAAGATAGTCAAGCGGGAGGACAGAAACCACGCCTGGAGAGCTGCCAAGGAGGAGGAAGCAGGCGATCCCGTGGCATGCACTTTCTCAGTCAATGCTGGACAGCACCAAAGGAGAAATCTTGAGGAGTGTGCCGTGTCTGCCAACATTGACTGAGAGTACATGCGACGCCACCAGAGCATGCAGGCTGGCACGCTACGTAGACAGTTGCTGACTCGGAATGTTGCCAAGTCTCACTCCAACGTGACGGACTCCACGTTTCTCAGATATGGAGAAAAGAGACCGAGGCCATGTCCAGCTCTCTCTACTCTGCTTGAACAAGGCAGATATCAGAAATCCAAGCCCGCCGAAAAGTCGCAGTACACGACGACGCACCTTACATGGCACTCTGTTTCACCGTCATAAGATGGAGACTTCTCTTCATGTGATGCAGAGATTTTTGGTGTAAGTTGGGAAAGTCAGCTACTGGGTTGCGAGCTTTTTGGATTCGTAACTTGGTACCATACATCCAGTGACGCGGCGCGAACGCACAGCGGTGCGAGAAAGCTGCGGCCGCGAAGGGAACGGAAGTCATCGTCAGTAGCGTGAAAGGCACTGCCGCCTCCCACGACGTGGCGTCCAATGACAGTTGGCCGTTGTATGGAAGCAGAGAGCAGGTCACGAACTTACCAGACGTCATGCCCCGGTGGCGCGCGCAACATGCATTACAGGCGTGGGCGGTAGCTGGTGGGTGTTGCTGTATGCGGTGAGGGTGCACACCTGGACGGTTGGCGGGCACCTGCACAGAGAGAAGCGCCGGATCGCCCGGCACGCAAAGATTGGGCGTCCGTGTGAATGCAGGGGGAATGCAGGTCCGTATGGGTGAGCGGGCGCTGCATGACAGGGTAGATCACGCCGGGCGTCCGGGAACAGGCTTGAAACGAGGAAGGAAGAAGTAGAGCGTTAGACCGTCCCTGCGACTGACTCGGAGACAGCCGGGGAGAACGAGCAAACGCACACGCACTCTATCCGTTGCGAGGGAGATACCAAGGAGGCCTCACGCAACAGCCTAGCCTGTGACGTGGGAGACGACCAGCACGGCGCTGTTGCCTGACTGTTGCCTCCCTTGGCGCAACACATTTCGCAGTGGTAGGGAGGGGCTTGCAAATCCGGCCAACGTCGGCTCTCGTGCAGACGCAACTCAGCCGAGACGGGCCCTACTGACTACAAAAACCATGACTTGACCCCCTGCCGCCACCGCCGACACCGACGCCTCTCTCCTTCTTGGCCTCTCCACCACTGCTGATATATCTACCCGCGGCGCCGTGGTCGCCCATCTGGCCCTCGCCCACGCGCGTTCCCGCCCGTTGCCCAGGATGGCCCTAAATGCCCACACACGATGGCGCGCTGCGCATGCCTCCGCTTGCACGCGGCACCGCCACGTGCCCCTCGGCGCCCGCTGCGCTGGGGCCCCCTCATACGCTTGTGTTACCACTTAGCGCCACAGTGGCGGCAGCCTCCATGCGGCTCCGCCCCCACCACCCCCGGTGTTGCTGCTCCCACTCAATCCACAATTAACTGTACTGTCGGCCGGCCCTATCTGGGCCCTGCCTCAGGCAATTTCTCAACCCTGGAGAAAATGCTCCGCCCAGTTCGGCTAACGTACTCTCTTGTCCCAGCAGACCGCCTCGATTCTGCGGTGGGGGCCGCCAATCGGCTGAGAGCTGAGCACTCGCCGCGGCAGCGACGGTTCAGACACAGTACTCCGTCGCTGATTTCCGCCTCGCCCCACAGAACGCGCGTCCTGCTGTCGTGTCACCGCGGGCGCGGCGCCGTGGTCGCGGCGGTGGCGGCGGCAGCGGAGAAGCATGACGTCACCGTTGGGAAGTCCTTAAGACGGCCGCTCTGTCTTGCGCGGAGGGGTGTGGGTACAAAGAGAGAAGGCGAGAGGGTAGAACTCTCCCACCGAGTGCCACGCACGGAAGGTATGCGGACACTCGTTCCCCGTGGGACACGTCCAGCCGGGTCGCTCGCCGGCGCCTGTGGCGGGACGGCCGCGGATGTAGCTACAGCGGGCGACCCCCCGGCCCCCTCATCCCGCGCCCGCTGTAGCCCAACCATCGTCACGACCACGACACGCGCGCCAAGGCGGCCGCCGCGACGTCGCCACGCCATGAGAGCGGCGCCGGCGGCAGCGGCAGCGGCGGAGGCCGCTGTGGCGGTGCCGCCCGTAATCCTCCGCGTCGATACCAGCGAGGCGCAGACCGGGGCAGCCACGTCCGACGGCGGCGTGAGCCCGTGACCACAACAGTCGCAGTGACAGGCGCAGTACGCGCCCAGCCGCCACTGGCGTCGGGAAAGCGACCAAAATGCGCGCAGCCGAGGCTCCGCCAGTTGCGTTCTCTTCCGTTTCAGTTCCCGTGGCGCGCTGGCATCCACCCACCTGCCCGCTCGCGGTACAGCTGACGACTTGCCGACCGCGGGGCGGCACGGAAGCTGGCCGTGGTCAAAGCGCGGAGGGTACTCAGGAGGGAACTCCGGCGGTAACGCCGCAGTCAGCATCTATATAGAGCAGCAGAAGCGAGTCAGTCTGGTGTGCTTGGGACTGCGTAGGCTCTGCCGCCACGCGTCCTGTGGAACAGGGTTCGTTTCAAAAATTGACGAACTACAGCCGTTCTCCCACAACTACCGCACTGAAAACGTTACAAAAGTATTCCAAATCGGCTTCGGCGGGGTCGTAGAGGATGATGAGGAACTCTCTTGCATCAGTTTCAGTGCGGGCATTTGGGGAAAACGGCTGTAGAAGGAGAACCAAGTTGCGAAAGCAACACCGACGAAAGAATTTAGCGGCTTCTGTGCGTTAGGGTTGCTCAGAACGCCCAGGGCGTCGTTAAGGGCGTCATCAAGGGCGTCCCCAGGGCGTCATTTGGGCGTCGTGCGCCCCTAACGCCCCAACTCAGAAGGGCGTCAGCAAGGCGTCGTTGAAGAGAAAGACTTCAGAGGGGTCTACAAGATTCAGCAGGTGGCGGCTGTGCACCTTGGTTGGGGACAGGCACCCAGACTTGAAAAAGACATACGCGTGCACAGTATGGGTGCCGCTTGAATCATACAGGCAATACTGAGGGTGCTACTTGGTGCGTCGTAAGGGCGTTCTGGCTGCCTAATGGGGCGTCAGTAAGGCGTCTAATCCGTCGCGCGCCCCTGGCGCCCCCCAAATAGGGGCGTCGTGTGCAACCCTACTGTGCGTCAGAGATATCTTACACCCTGAACTCTGCACTGTAGTTACAGTCGAAACCTTACAGCACCCCATCCAGCCTCCCTGGAAGCGCATGTGAAGCCGCAGTTGTTTCACCAGATGAGACTCGGACTGTGGGGAGAAAGGCCACATGCACTATTGGCTGTCGTGTACACGACCGTCACTCGTGCAGCTGCCGCGGCCGCACTCGCTACCACTGTCCCCTCCCGGGGTATCAGTGTCTTCTAAGACCTCATCCTCCTCACCATCGCCTATGCCGCTACCGCCAGGGGCCCCACTCCATGTCATGATACACCTGCCCACGACACATCCCCACTGAAGTCCGGTCTCATCTCGGACGCCCGGCCAACTTTGTTCCACGAAGATCCTCCCCAGTGCCCTCCTCGCAATCCTCCCTCGAAATCCATCCCGGCGGCAGCGCGTGGTTGTGAAGTACGGCGGAGGCGCCGCCGGGGGCGATGCATTCGGCGCGGCCAGCCATCTTGGCTCCGACGAGTGCTCGCAGGACGGTGGCCACATGCCTGCGGCGTGCGTCGGAAGGGGCTCCCGTTCCCACCGCGGGGTCTGTGTCAGCAAGTCTTTGTTACCCAAGTTTCAGTGTTGAATGGATAGGCTAAAGGCTCTTCCGGCAGAGCACCGCCTCGAACTAAGCGAGCGTCGTGTCCAGCGCGCGGATTACGTGCACCAGGCGGCCACGTGCATGGCCACCAGTATGCTCTTCCACCATTGAAGACGACAAACCTAATACGAAAGCGGCTGTCATTTCCCGTAGAGCCCGCGTGACGTCCGTGGCGGTCATAGGAGGCGGTGCGCATGCGTAGGAGGTGGTATTGGTCACCGCAGCTCGCTGGGCCGCCTCATCCGCGTCGCGGATGTCATCTAGGTCATCATCGAGGGCGGGTGGGCGGGTCTGCAGCGTTGTGAGAATATCCTCGATGATTGACAGGGAATTGGAGCTCTGTCGGCCGCTATTAAAGTTGATGGACGGGAGGATGAAGTGCAGCCCAGAAAGAGCCGCACAGAGGACGGCGGTAACAGCACAGACTGGGCTGTAGGTGGGGGAATAGAGGACGGAGTAATGGGCGCGAGAAACACAACTGCTGGTGTGGACATCGAGGGGCATTGAGGGATTTCTGCACTAATAGCCAGTTTGTATGGGGACCTGCAGGACTTATCGAATAGGCCATTGTACCCTGCAAGCAGACTCTGTTCGAGAACCATTGATGTACTCGAAGGCGCATGTTGTACGGGCTTCTTATGAGGCTGGTTGCTTTCACGGCCGCATGACGTGCCACGCGGTGTGCCTCACCGCATTCCACGGACCTTAAAACGTATCTTCTCATTCAATAGCGGACTGCGTACCTCATTCCCGAGCGCAAAGTGGAGAAAGACAGGTTGACATCTCAGCCATCCCGCTTGAGACCTCTCGAGCGGGCCAGACGTGCTCTGCCTTTCTCCACGACTTGACAGGGCGGCGTTCTGCCAATATGGCGATGGACTGCTGTTTCTTTCACTGACTAGAGACGGTAGGCCAGTAATGAGGTCACAGACGTCAGGTGGCACGACATAGGTGGCGGGTCTTTTTCTAGATGCGCTTTTCTGAGCGCGTACAGGCTTCCCGAGCATACACCCTGTGCGCAACCGTTGGCTCATCTAATGGCTTCGATAGTGGCGAATAAACGGAATCGACTGCGACGTGACAAAAGATCTGGCAGGCGAGTCCTCTCGCACGAGATGACTGGTTTAATCGAGCACCTGGTGAGCGCACTGCTCACAGTAAACGTCGACCGTGGCACAGTACGAGCAATCGTAGCGACTTTCTATCTGCTCCATGAGCGACCCACGTTGTTGCTAGACTGACACGTAAGATCTTTGAACCTTGGTGCCGTGCCTGGTGGACACGAGAAGGCTCGCTGACGTAGAACGTGAGCGATGGCGGCAGGCCGTCGCACGAATGATCCAAAATCCAGCTTGCTGCGGTGTGACTCGCTCACAGGGCACAGCTCCGGGACCCAGGTGCTCTGCCAGGTTCCGCTGTTTAGTGCACTGGACTGGGCGCGGAAACGTACTGCAACATCTCCCGGCGTCAGCGTCAGCAGAGTGACAAGTGTCTCCCCGTACCTCAAAGGCACTACACACTAGAACGTGTTGGACTTTCGTGCTCCCTGTTCCCATACGTACCAGCGTTAGGGTCACGAAACGTGGAAAGCCAGCGGGTGATGTCCGGCACAATAGCATGACAAAGCGAACGACACTCATACGCGTTCGATGAGCCCGTGCGGACACAATGTAATGACGTGTGTAGCCTACAACACGGCAGCATTACATCTGCACGAAGGTTCCATTGGGAACTGTCGGAAAGGACTGTACCCCATCGGAACACTGGCGGGAAGAATAGTGAATTGAACGCGCCCGCGGGGAACCAATACACCACCAGCGTCAACTATCTGGATGCGGGCTACCAAAATGTCTTCAAGAACGGACGTGAGGCTGCGGAAGCGTCTGAGTGGTCGTGTTGCAGCACGTGGGAATGAGATTGAGCCTTCGTGCAATTCTGTCAGTGTTGCTTTCACGCAAGTGCGCCTGCACGTACATGTAGCGAGTGTACCTCATACAACTAGAACGTGTCGTACTCGTCTATCGTGGCACTGGGAGGCGCGGAAGTGCCTGTCACGCCCTCGGGATCGCTGGTCACTTGTAGCAATTGCGCTGAAAAAAAGAGGTACAGTCCTTTAACCTGTTATTGAAGGCAGAAAAGCGCGTGTCGGCCACGCGTGCTTGTGTGGCCGCGTCCCGGTTCGGTCAATCGAGCAGATGCGGGCTGCACGACACGGAAACTGTGGTGTTTATGAATACATCGGGACACCTTGGGGTAGGTCAACTCGCCGAGGTGTCCCCTGCGTTTCTGCTGACGGCAGCAGATTGATCGGTGTAGAGCAACGTGCGATGGTTCCTCCTGCGATGCAGCGCAGCAGCCTTGGCCAGTTCGCTCCTAGCGGCCGTACTACGACATCCCGTGCCTTCGTGCTGCTGGACGAAGAGAAATTGGCGGCCCAGACCGACGGGCAACGTACGTCGCCCGAGCGCCGGACGTTTCTGCTATTTGGGCCATCAGGCCCAATTTTAAGAGCGGCCAGGGCGTGCGCTCTGACAGTCGCGGCGGAAACTGTGGCGCTTGACGCAGTGTGCTGCGCCCTACCGCGCCTGGTGGGTCCCGTATTTTCTTCAGCTGCCGCCGCCCGCGAGGCCCTCTTGCTCTTCATCCGTGACAACCACGGCACGCTGTGCTCCAACCTGTTGCCAGCCGGGGAGGCTCTGCCTGTTGACGCGCGGTCGACAAGGCGTCTCATTAGGCTCGGCGCGGCCAAGACGAAGGCGTCTGCCCGTATGGTGTTGCAAGGCTGGGTGGTCGTCGGTCCTGTCCGTGATGCTTGGACCACACGGGAGCACCAAATACGCGTCAAAGCGGCCAGTGATCGAGCCCGATACGTGACCTGGAAGACTCAAGACGCATCCGTGCGTGCACACGCGCACGCTGTGGCCGCCGCCGTGGCGTTGTCCACGCCGGCGGGAATTCTCGAGCATGTGCGCATCGCGTCCGAAATGTCGGCGCGTCCTCGCGGGGTGAGGAAGTTGAAGCGGTCACGTGCGCGTTTGTCGGGTGGCCGCGTCGTACCGCGCCTTCTTCCAAGCGTGCGTGCAGCACGCCAGTATCGTCAGACTGCTGTCGACGCTCCTGGTCTTCCGCGGCATTGGATGCTGTTTGTGTGTCGAGGGGTGGTGCACCGCTTGCTCTACGTACGACAATCCGCGACTAAGGGGAGGCGCCAGTACTCGGCGGAGGACGGCAGTATCTGGTTTTTGTTGTCGTCGTCGGCAGCAGCATGCGTGCCCAACAGTGTTGCGCCTGGTGCTGCAGACGGAGACTGGCGGCGTATGCTTCACGAGCGTGGGTCTTGGCTCACTGACGGTGGTGATCGACGGGAGCTCGTCTTCGGTATTGAGTACGACGTTGCGCAGGCAGTCAGGAGCACATTGGAGCTTTCTGTCGACACGGCGCGGGACCCTATCCCCCGCGTGTCCGACGCTGTGTTGTGCGTCGGTGGTGATGGCGGATCCGTCGGCGGACGCGCAGTTACGCTCATGTTCTGGACGATGCAGTGTCGTATCTTGGGCGATGGCCGCAGCCCCCTCATACCACACCTCGTCCTGTTTTCTGGGGAGGCGGCTATATCCCTCTGCAGAGGCATCATAGGCCGCGCTGCCCGGGCCATGCTCGAGGAACCTCTCGTCGTGCGTCGCGGCCCCACGGAGCTCACTGTCAACATCAAACGCTCTCTCCCCCTCATAGGTAAGCTCGGTGATGGTGCTAGGCACAGGACCCATTCCCCGCCGCGCGCGCATGCTACATCGTGCGGAGCTGCTATGCCGCTTGTCTCGGTTCAAATTCTGACTCGTGAATGTTTCAATGTATGGTCTTTCGTTCGGATGGGTTTTCGCTGGATGATTTCACTGATTTTCTCAATCTGCAGGAGATTACTCCTGGCAACACAAGTGCCTCGCGTTGGTCGGCGGATCCACGGGCCACCGTTGTGTGTCTAGGGCGGATTGCGCTGCCACTGAGTTTGCGAACGTGCTCGGACCTGATCGGCGGCACCTGACTCGGGAAAATGGCAACCTGGCTTCTTGGTTGATGCTCGTGTGGACGCTGTGTCGCGCTGTGGCCGTGTCGGCGGGGTGGATGCTCGACGCCGGCCGCGTAGCCGTCAAGTGTGTCTCATGCTGGGATTCCTTGCCGGTGTCGAGCGGCTGCCTCTCTGCTGTCGAGGCGGGCTTTCGCTTCGCGGTGCTCGGCACGAGCTGCACCGCTCGGTCTGTGGGATCCCACTTGGTCATGGTTGGCGGCACCTTGTCCGAACAAGGCGTGGCCAAGATGCTGTCGGCCGCTCGGCGGGTGTGCGGCGGTACCCGGGCCGCATCTGCCTTTCTGGGCCTGCCGGTGGTGCCGACTGTCCCATACATGCACACCACGGGCAACGTCGTGAAGTCCCTGTTCTTCTACGTGAACGCGCTCTTGCCAAGGCGGCAACGCTTGCAGCTGCGCTTGTTTGCCTTGAAAAGGTCGGGCAAGAGCGGCTACGACAAGTTCTACTTCCGAGAGTTCATGTGCCTGTGCGCGTCCATTGTCGCGTTTCCGTCCTTGCTGGGCGACGACCCGGACATCTGTCTCGAAAAGCTCATGGCCATTGCCTCCCTCTTCTGCCAGGCTTGGACTGCCGCGTTGAATGCGCACGTGTAAGGGATCGCCCTTACTGATTTGTACTTACTCCGTGTACTTGCGTAGGCGGCGGACTTAAGTCCATGGATCCTCGAGAACCTTCCACTGACCTTCCACCGGGAATCCTTGAGAGGCTTCCACCTGCCAGACGATACGTGGCAGGACACGTGGCAGGGATTGCTTACAGTGTAAGGAGGACCCTTCCAGAAGTGCCAATATGGCATTCTGATGGAAGGTAGGAAAGAGCCGTAGAATGCCGGGAACCAGTAGTAGCATTAACCGTGCCTCCAATATCATTTGGAGTGCTGGAGGGCAAGGCACGGTTTGCCACACCCCCCATATGACCTCTGTGGGAGGGGGGTGGGTGTGCACCTCTCTTT
>Ga0209093_1001244_pt1 | contig 14438 bp, 8 predicted proteins | sample SidtaG_4_FD_187450 | JGI IMG/M metagenome (GOLD analysis project Ga0209093, IMG submission 187450) | Marine algal microbial communities from Sidmouth, United Kingdom - Sidmouth_Male1 metaG (SPAdes) (version 2) | ecosystem: Host-associated > Algae > Red algae > Unclassified | place: Sidmouth...
GGGTGCATAATTGGACCCCGGCCCAATTATGGACCGATCAGGGTGGCGATTTGCGCGCTCGCGCCGCGATTCCTCGGGATTGTCGCCACCGCAGCACATCACTGACCTTGGCCGTTCCTGGAGATTGGGGCCACAGCGTGACCATGGCGGTTGCGCGCGCGCCGCCGCGCGGTTGCCGATTGACCACCTTGCGAGGGTGGCGGGCGCCTCCACGATGAGATGGCGGTCGAGCACGACGGCAAGCCCGTCGAGAGCTCTGGTGCTGTTAGACTGGTGCTGTGCTGGTCGCCTCCGTTGCTCTCATCGGCGGGGGGGTAGCGGCGTGAAGGTGGTGTCAGTGGCTGGGTTGGCTGCAGGCTCCCATCTGGTGTCGTGGCCTGTTGGTCCCGTTGGCGGGGAGGGGCAGGGGGCGGGGGCTTGGCTTTGTGCTGGTGACGGGAGATTGTATCAAGGGCTTTGTGGAGCGGTACGTGTACAGGGCTGAGCTGGTTGGGGCGCACGTGTCGTGCAACCTATTTGTCGCCTTGTTTGTGTTTTTGCCACGTCCTTTTCTGACGCCCCTAGTGCCTCTCTCTCAATGTCGCTGCATGCGTGTGTTTTGATATGCTGTTCCTATGTGTGCTCTTCTGTTTTCTTCTTTCGGATTTGCAGAACCGTCATGGAGCCCGTCTTCAACGCCGCCGAGCAACGACTCTACCTCAAGTTCTTTGAGCACCTGGGCATCTCAGAGAAGAAGAAGATGGTCTTTCTGTGTTCGCTGCTGCGCAACCTGTACGACGCGGCTTCTAAGCTTGACCTTCATCTTGCACCGTACAGCGCCGCGCTTCACTGCGCGGTCAGCCGCATGGTCGTGTCCGACAACCCGCAGGAGGCGCCCACCCACAGGTGGATCCGGGTCGTCGACCGGCTGGGCTTCTTCACCGACGCCAACCGGCACTCGGAGCGCATCGTCAACCTTGGCCTCGCCTTTGCGTACCGCCATCTCGAAGCGGATGCGCTGGCGGAGGCGAACGCTTTGCTGCTGCGTAAGGCACATGCGGCCGCGAGCCAAAATGACGACGAGGGGGAAGGTGCCGTGCCGCGCGGCGGGGTGGTCGTGTCCACGACGACCATGAACCCCGCGGCCGCCGCGGCGGCCAACCTGGAGCTGTTGCCCGGGCAGCTGGACGGCGACGATGAGGAACAAGAACACCCACTGCCACCGGGAGGTCTCGTGCTTTCGGCAAACGAGGAAGCCCCCCAACTTGATGGTGGCGACGGGGGGGAGGAGGTTGAGGATGCAGTGCCGCAGGGAGGAATGGTCGTATCCGCAACGCCCTTTTGGCGCGGTGGTACTGGTGGCACGAGCGGTGCTGCCGGTGCGGACGGTGCGGGTGCCGCGGGCGGCGCGGCGGCTGCGGGCGGAGCGGTGGCTGCGGGTGGTGCGGGCGTCGACAACGAGGACGACGCTGACAAAGCGGACGAAGAGCAATCGAGCAGTCTTCGCTCGGCTGCCGCAGGCGATCAAGGCGATCTCGACTTGTCTGACGGTGGCGACGACGAGTCCATCCCGTCGCACGTCCTGTACGAGCAACAACCAACCGTGACGCCGCCTTTGGTCGCCGTCAAGGCTGTGGCCGCGGTCCTACGTACGGTAATGGACATGCCTGACGGGAAGGACGTGCTCCTCAAGCTGCTGAGCGACGGGGTCCTGGTACTGGCTCGCTCCCGGCCCAATCCCTCCGCCCCTGACGGCACCATGCGTCCGACTGGCGCCAAGGCTGACGCGGCCGCGATCTGGAGGATGTGCGAGCTGTGGTGGCCACATTGGAAGGCCCCCCAAGATTTGGGAAGCACCACACCCCCCGAGGGTACTTTGGCGTGGAAGCTCAACCGCAAACGCCTCGCCAAGTCTTCACGGTGGTCCATCCTCATCAACATGGCGGGCATCAACCACGCGCTGGAAGACCTAAGCGTTAAGACGTCCCGCTTCTTTAAGAAGGACAAGCTGCCCGGCGTTGAGTGTGTGCAGCGGGTGAGCGGCAAGTCGCCCATGAAGCTGACGGTTGTTGTCGCCTGCTTGCTTCTACTGGTGACAAAGGAGGAGCAGTTCTCCTCCATCCTGTCGGACTTGGCGTTTGCGGGGCGGGCCGACGTCAACAAAAACGCGCCCTTGACGACTGCCTTTCGCCACGAGTTCTACTCGGCGGGGCTGGCGCCGTCGTTGTCGACAGACGAGCGCGCGCCCCCAAGCGGCGGAGCATCTGCAGACGGGGGTGGAGGCGTGCCAGCATCGGACCTGCCGGCGGTGGCCGATGAGCTCTCACAAGATCTATCCGGGGAGTACGCCGCCATGGCCTCGGACGTGGCTCGGGACAACAGCAAGGAGGCGGCTTTTCGTCGCTCGCAGAGGGCGGAAGTACTCAGGGCAAGGCCACGTCCACGAGCTGCTCGACCACCAGCTCCCCGCGCTGCATCCAAGGCGCCTCGTGGTGCTGCCAGCTCACTTGGCACCCCGGGACAACCCGCTGCGACGTCTACCAGGCCAAGCGCTGGTGGGGCTGTGAGGCCGCGGGCGGCAACCGGCGGGGGACGCCCGCCCAAAGCTGCTGCTACTGGCAGTGGCACTTCTGTCGCCGCCCGTCCGAGTGTGAATACTGTCCCAAACGGCAAGGCATCCACCCCTGCCAACTCGACTGCAAGGGGAGGCAAGCGGACGCGCGCACCCCGACCGGCAAAGGCCCCCGCAAGGTCGGCTCCTCCTGCACCTGCGGACGGCCCATCTGATGCCGGTCGCGCAGATGGCGGTGGCGCACAAGCTCCCGCTGGACAAGGAGCGCGAGGCACACTCCCCCCAACCCATGTTTTGACGACAGGGACAGCTGCTCCCGTTGCCCCATTGGAAACAGCAGCAGCAGCTCAAGAACAGGCCGGTGCAAGTGGGACGGCACGTAAGCGTGACCATCCCAACGTCGTGGCAGGTGCCGGGGTGGAGAGGCCCGAGTCGACGCCCCGTCGTCCTGCGCCCGAATCCCCTGTTTCTTCTTTTGTTTTGCCTGATCCAGCATCGCAGTCCGAGGGGGGAGGGGTGGGTGGTTTGAGTAGGGCCGAGGAGAAGAGGCTTTTCCATGCCCGGGTTGCGGCCGACGTGGCCGCAGCGCAGGCTTCTCTTGCCCATCTTCTACCCCTACGCTATCCCACAGATGCTCCAAATGCTCCACCTTGATATATAACTGTTTGTTTACCTAGAGAAAGAATAACTATAACCGCCGCCACTCTCTGTACATCTTCAACGCTACCTGGTCGGCTCGCAACCGCGACGCCGCAAAAGACTTGATGCTCAAACCACTCTTGGTCGGCACACGGCTCAAAGCCGTCTGGACCATGCCGGCCTCAAAACATTCGGCCAAGTCAAGGACAGCACGAGAGATACTCAAACTCTGCGACATGTGGATCGTGGTGGCCCAACCCAAAACAAATGGCACCTGCAAGCGTACAGCCAACGCCCCCGGGTAAGCAAGGATGCGGGCAGTAAACTTGACCGGGGGACAAAGGACCTCAATCCATGTGTCACCAGCATCGTGCAACCCCGCCTGCCCCCGGTCCACGCCCGACGGCAGCTCGTGGTTGTCCAGACGCACAACGGGGGTGCCATCCGCCTCGTACGAAGAAATGAAGCCGACGCTCCCGTGGCAGACACCGAGAGCCTTGCGCCGATTGTTGTTGATGATGACCCGGGCTTGCAGGCAATGCGGCACGGCGGCGGGAGCGACGCAGTCGACCAGGGCAGCCTTGCGCGACTGGGCCGACACAGCGCCAAGCGCAGGGAGAGGCAGCGACGCGTCCCGGTCCGGGTCCTCCTCAACGTCGTCAACAGCAACAAACAACGACGCCTTGGTGCCCGAAGTGAGACGTTGTAGGCAGGTCCGGTTGTGCTCGAGCACGCCCCTGTGATGGGGCATAAGGTGGAGGACCTCGTACCGTATACTCTCGTACTTGGCACCATCAACCCAGCACTCCTTGACCAGCTGCTGCACAGCGTCGGTGTAGTTGCCCATGCGCGCGTCGCGCACCGCCTGGATGAAGCCGCTCTCGCTTTGCCGGAAGGAGCCGGGCAGGTCCAGGAAAGCGTCGCCAAATAGACGCCGCCAGCACGGCGCGGTGAAGGCCATCGCACCCTTGACCGGCCCGAGTTGCAAGAAGTCGCCAAAAGCAAACCAAAGGCAGGGGCGGGACGCGTCCGACCGCGACTGACAAAGGAGCTCGTGCATGATGCCGAGATTGTCCGCGCCGACAAAGGAGACCTCGTCCAGGAGGATGGCCCGGACCTGACCCAAGCGAGTCTTGATCGGCTTGAACCGGTCGGTCCGCAGAAGGCGCGCGGCCTCCAGGCTTGGGTCGAGCCGCACCGGGGTGTAGTCCCGTACAAACCCGAAGAACGAGTGGTACGTCATGCCACCGGCCGTCTTGGCGGCCGTGCCAGTCGGCGCGAGCACCACCACCTCGCCGTCCGCCGTGTAGCGCTGCCGCAAAAAGCCGTAAAGACGCCGTAAAAGCGTGGACTTGCCAGCGCCTGGCCCGCCGGAGATGAACGCACTGTTCACTCTGGCAAACAGCTGCTCGCAGACCCGGTCCCACCGCCCAGCCTTGGCGAGGAGCCCAATCGGCCCGACACCGTCCGGCTCCAACGAGCCCCCGTCGCTGCCGTTGTCGGTTGAGCGGCAGCCGCCAGCGGCTGGCCTTTGTGCCACGACGCCACGACGACGAGACGGGGTGCCGCCGTGATGCCCTTGCACGGGGGGACGCGAGTCTAACCCGGCTAACGGCGACCGCGAAGACGTCCCTTGGCCATCGTGCCTCCCTAGGCTTGCGGCCGCCGCGCCCCCGCTGGAGGACGCAAGTCCATGGCCGATGCCCCCCCCGCCCTGTTGCGATACAAGACGCCGAGCGGCCGCGAGCAAGTCGCTCGCGTCCGATGAAGACCAATGAGCAGGAGCAGCATGGTCGGGCACAACGCCCGGCATCCTCTGCCGTTTGGCCGGAGCTCCACCAGTGAGGTCGATCTCCTCAATGGGACCGGCGTCAACGTGCTGCTCGGGCAAGCCAGACAATTGGCCAGGTGATCGCTTGTCCCCCGGTGACCCCGCCACAAGACGAGCCACCAACAGACCGAGGGAGCCGGAAGGGGTCAATGTACGCTTTCCCGGTCGGGACGCCGGCACCGGCTCCCGCACGGCGCCGCCATTCGACCCCCCGCTCCACGATGCACACGACTGAGTAGCCATCTCCACAGATGCCGACCCCCCGCCGGGGGTCGAGGCCGCCGCACGCAGGGGTTGCCCCGGGATTGACGAGCTCGTCAGGGCGGCAGGGGACCGAACACGAGAAGCGTCGTCATCGGGCGGCCACCGCACAATGTCCAGCAAGCACCTGCCGGCGTCCGTGACAAGCCACTGCCATGCGAGCGCCGCCGACACAAACCGATGGAAGACGCAGGCACCGACGGCGGGATTGCGCGCCAATGCGAGGGCGGCCGCAAGGCCCGCCGAGTCGACGCCCAAGCAGCTGGCCGACGAGCTCGTCACCACTGCAATGCGGGTGGACCCGTTGTCATCGGCGACGGGTTGACCGCGCTCAGCGTAGGAGTGCGCAGCAGCTGCGGCTACGGCCTCGGTATGGACAGGGTTGGTCAGCCAGCAAAGTGCATCCTTCTGCGTGGAGAAGCACCGAGTGGCGAGCAACCCCGGCTCAGCTGTAACGAGGCGCCGCGTAATGTCCACCCCGTCAGCCCAGTTGTGGATGACGCACACCGAGGGCGACAGCACGGCGACGTACTTGCACGACCGGTCGACCGCAGCGGCCATAGCCTGCCGTGGCCGACAAAATGTGGGTCGCTCAAGCTGCCGCCCTCGTTGGCCGCTGCGCACCTGATCATAGAGGTAAGGGAAAACATCAACAGTCCCCGGGAAGGATGGAAGAGGCGTACGAGAAGCGGGGAAACTGTTAGTCACCGCAAGAACAGCAATCGACGGCAAGCCGTGAATGGTGCCGACAACAGGGGACGAGGCAAACATGTCAACCGGTCGCCCACCGGCGCCCCAACGCAATGATGCATCCTCACGTTACGGCTCTCCTCCGCATGGGGAGCGAGACGTGCAGCACCATAAACGGAGCTCAAGCGTAAAACAGCCAAACAGGAGGACACCCCCGAGGTCTACAGTAGAGTCGGCGATGTGATGCGCGTGATGCAACGTACCTCGCGCTCGTCGCACAGAGCAAAGATAACGTCGGGAAGGTTGCAAAAACGTGCTGGAGCGGCGACAGTGACGGGGATTAGACCCACGACCCCGGCCCAGTGGCGCGAAGGAGGTGGGACAAGTACGCCGGGAAAGAGATGCCCGCGCGCGCCTGCCACACGAGATCGGCATGTCCGAGCCGCGGACAGTGGGAACGAGGCTGGGTGACCGTTTTTGGTCGACGCTTGTCCGTACCCGCCTCACCCAGGCTACTTTCATAACGTGTCAGCGTGGCATGCAAACAATTTGCACATGCAAGCCTCAGGTGCAGCAATGCAATGGGTACACGTCATCCAATTCCATCAGCAGATCGACTGCTTCCCGCTCGCCGGCTTCCACCGCTCCGACCACCGCCACCGCCATCCCCGCTGCCGCCACAGCAAGGCATCCTGCATTACCCATCACCGGCATAGAGAGTGTGTTGAATACAACCTACTGGCGGCAATAAGTCGGGGAAGTGAAGGCTCGCATCTCTTTGCGACCCCAGGCGAATCCTGATTGCCCGTCCAGCAGGCGCTCTGCTCCCTGGGCACCACCGCCACATCCCAGCCAACCTGTGACCCAACCAACAGCTCTCCATAACAGCACCTCATGTTTGGTTCGAAAACGGTATGCCGCGACTTTGGCGGCGCGAAGTCCGCATACTCTTGTCACTGCACTCATGCGCCAAGAGACTGACAGCCACGCAGTCTGAAAGCATGCACAAGAACAAACAGGTGCGGTCGGGGCAAGTGTGTCTTTCCATTCAGAGGCAAAGAGACCTCCGAGCATCGGTGATTCCCCAGATGACGGACATGGCGCCATTGTCTACCTACCTTTGTAGGACCTGGCGTGCAACTGGGAGCAGACCAGTAGTGGTTGAACAGATTCTGTGGTGGACCTGGTGGCCAAAAGTCCTTGTGTCAGTGGACCGGTTCGTGTCGTGGGTGCTCGGGACTGATGGGTAGAGTGGGACTTGCTCTTGTGAGTAATGGCTTCTGCACTCTGGTTTGGCGTATCAGTGGTCTGGTGACCAGGTTGCGGGCAGTGAGTTAGAAAGGTACCCCGGTCAGTACCCACACGCGACGTAGCAGAGCCTTTATGATGTGATGCTACTTCATTCCCGCCATCCACAGTCGCCGCATGCCCCGCCCTTCATGCGCTTGCGCGGAAGCCGGTTTCTCTGCATGTTTGGTCCTGGCAGGTGCACCGCCGCATGCTTCTTGCACATGATGATCGTCAGAGAGGTCCGAGTCAATGAGTCAGAGGTCTGCAAATGACGGGGCGACCCATTCCTACCCAGCCTGTCAGATGGTTTGCTGTGACACTTTCCACTCCACTGAAGAAATAGTCATTCTTTGTGTCCACCGCAAGATGCGCGGGCCACACCTCGCGCCAGAGCTACTGCGCGGTGGGTACCTTACCGCGCCCACGTATTGTCTCTGGAGCACTGGTGGCGGCACCTCGCCGGTGCTCCCCCTGTGACTCCGCCCTGTAGTTATCTTATTATGCCCTTTCCAGCATGGAAGTGTTTCCAAAGTCGCTCCCTCGTCCACGTGTCGCAGTTCGTATGTGGTTGAGCGCAGTCTGGAAGCCCCCCTGCCATGGCCTGCTTCATGTTTAGATGAAATGCTTTCCTGCTTGTCCGTGCGATAGGAAGCTTTCGATGCCATGCCCCGGCGCTTGTCTTCTCCCCTGACCCTTTCCTCGTTCCCCTTTTCTCCTCTGCTTGTATATCAGCGCTGAATCTGTTTTCTTCTCGTCTGTGTCGCTATGGGGTACGACTGGCCACGCGGGCGGCACTGAGCACCCTGTTGCTCAGTCTGAAACCACAGTGGCCGCCATGACCAGCGCGTTGCATGACGCGTTGTGGCTTCTGTTGTTGCAGCACAACCAAGGCTCCTTTTATGTGACTGGCTATTCGTCATTGTTCGTTGTCGGTCACACAGAGCAGCCTCCGTAGCGTTCCATATGAGAGGTGGACCTCGGCGATGACTCACAGGGAAAGGGAGGAGCTCATGGATAGGAAAGACAAAACAAAAGAAAGTCATTCTTCTTCTTCATCCTCGCCATCTGAGATAGGTGGCGAGTCACTGCACGGCAACGCCGACAGCACGTCATCACTCACGTCCAAGTCATCAAAAAACAAAGCAATGGCGAGGCGCACCCGTAGGGTGGGGATGTCCTGCTGGGAAAACAAAAGAGGAGCATCAACGGAGAAGCAGTCGGCAGCGACCACAGAAAACACACCGCAACTGCCACCGTCGGTCTGCCGCGGCCAAGCCGGGTCGACACGCACAGCCCACGAGTCAACGACCCAGCGGGCAACTGCAGCGTCCCCCAAACGGGAACGCAACTCGTCGTTCAACCAGCGCCGCAACGTGTCGACCACGCCCGACCGGTCGGCCGTGGTGATCGAGTCGTAGAAGCAAAACAGCTGGTTGCCCACGTCAATGGCGACCAACACCCAGTGTCGCATGCCAATATTGACAGGCACGATGATCTTGTCCACATCCTCCAGCTCCACGCCCGCCTTGACGCCCCACTTGCGTACCCGGTCGTAGTAGTAGTGGGAGGGGTGAGGGGCCAGCGTTGAAAAGAAGAACGAGTTCAGCATGCGGGTCCTTGGCGCGATGCTCCTACGCCCGGTGGGCAGCGCAGCCCCGTCCGCTACCGCCGCAATGCGGAACTGGTCGTCTCTATGGTTGATGAGCGCGACGACGGAGTTGAGCAGCTCGTCGTTGAGCCAGTTCTCCCCTGCCAGCCGCAAGAAGTCGCCACCGGTGAGCGTAATCCGCCCCTTGTTTCGGGGGCGTACAGCACGAGCGGGTGGCAGCTCGACCAGGTTGCGCGCGAACTCGAGCACCTCCTTCCGCGGGGGCGACGTGCACACCGGCTCGCGCTTGGGGGGCGACCGGCCGCGCGCGCAGCGCTTGTGCTCCTCAAGCAGCCACCCAAACTCAAAACTGCCCAGCACGTGGCTGTCGTTCGGTACCGGGCTGCAGTCAGCGTCCTCTCCGTCCGTCATGCCCAGATCCACCACGTCGGCGCCACGGAAAGCACCGACAACCGAGCCAACTGCCTCGATGCGCGCTTCGTTGCGCTCACGGCTAGCTCGTCCAGCGAGCGACGCCACGACAGGCGCCGCTGAGTCGTTGGCCGCCGACACGGTGTCAAGCCTCTCGGCCGCATTGGGGTCCCCCACCTCCTCGAGCCCGCCCACCAGGTCGGCCACCGGCAGGCCGTTAGGCTCGTCCACCGAGGAGGGCCCCCCCGACGAGTCGACCACCTCGACCGCATTCGCCGTCTCGACGCCATCGGCATTGGCCGCCGCGTGCGGCGTGCGGCGCTCGTCCCCTACCAGCATCTCCTCCACGTCGAAGTTGCCCTCCGCGTCCGTCTTCTTGCACGAGCACGTCGACAGCCGCGAGCACTGGTGGGCCACCTTGGCGTGCAGGAAAGGCGCGAGCCAGACGTGGTCGTTTTCGCCAGACGAGTTGTCGGCGTGCAGGCGGTAGATCTTGCGGAGGTTCATGAACGAGACCTGCACTATCTTGTGCACCATATACGTCGACGGAGACATGTAGGCTAAGCTGGTCCGATTGACGACGGCGATCGAGTGGGAGACCTCGGCTGCTTGCGTCGCGATGCCGGCCGTAGAACCGAGGCTGTCGTCGGGCATGTAGATGGGGGAGCACGAGTGGGTGATTGAGTGTGACCGGTCGAGGATGCACCTCACCCCGTGAGCGCGCATGATGGGACGCACACGCCGCATCGCGTTCTTGTCCAACTTGCAAGCCACGTCATAGAAGATGACCTCTGGTAGCTTAGGAAACCGCTCCAGGACGATGGAGAGCGCCTCTCCCACGCTCTCCGCCCGGAACAAACAGCGAAAGCCCAGGGTGATGACGTGTGGGCAAACGACGTTGAACACCCCCTGCGTCAAGCCGGCCTTGATCGAGAACGCCTTGTTGCAGGCGTCGCCCTCCCCCTCCAGGTCGGCCACGTGCCGGTCCTTGCCCCGGTACTGCACGCGGCGCTTTGCCGCCTCCGAGTCAATAATGCCCGGCCGCACGCGTGGAAGGCCGGCAAAGTACTCGTAGCTGATGAGCGGGTCGTCCACGTCCATCGTGGCCAAGTCCGTCTGCTCCATTCTCCACCGCGCGTAATCCGCGGACGTCGGCGTCCCCTTCCACCGCTCGCAATACTTGGCGTTCTGCCACCCGTCATCCAGGTTGCGCTTCTTGCTCGCTTGCTCCTTGAACTCGTCGTCGACGAACTTCTCAATCAATACGGCCTTGAGCAACAGCTCCCCCACCGCCGAGCGCAGCGAGCGGTCCTCGTCAAGCTCGTCCGCAAAGCGCCCGAGGAAGCTGGCGACAAAACCCACCCCATCCGCCGCCGCCGTGAACTTGCGCCACCCATCCCGTGGCCGGATCCGGATCGAGTTGGCCAGGAGCTCGACGGCGCGCTCGTCAAAGCCCTGGAACATGCCGCAAATGGTCTCGGTGAGCATGGCGTGCAAGAAAGGGCGCACGGCGCACCACACGTCCTCCTCCTCGTGCGGGTACGAGTCGAAGGCAGGTTGACACATCCCGACACGGTCCGACCACACCTCGACCGGCTTCTTTGGAGCAGGGCCCTTCCCCCCGAGCACGAGCTTGCCGTCTTTGTCGAGCCGCACAGCACTCTCCAGGGTAGTAGCCATTGATGACCGGCGACGAGGGGGAGCGCGGGGAGCGGCGGCAGCGGCAGCAGCTGCGGAAGCGGGCACACCCACGGGGGAAGCAGCGTCCGTCCGCGTCTTGGGGGCGTCCGCGGCGGGGGGAGGACCAGCCTCGGGGTTGCCAATCGGGAAAAAGTGGAAAAACACCTTGGCGGCAGCAGCCTCTGCCGTTGGGCGGCCGGGAGCGTCGATCGTGCCGTGCCATGACCGGAGCGCCGCTGCTTGGCCAGCAGTCAACGCCGTCGAGGAGCGCAGCACCTTGGAGATCGCGTCCCTCAATGGGGCTTTCTCGACGATGCACAGCTTGGACGCGGGGATGTCCAGCACGGGGCAGTTCTCGCCCGGACGTACAGGAGTTGTGTCGTCTGGATCAGAGCAACCGAGCGCCTGGGCATCGATCACAATAAAAGCGGGGTTGGGGCCGCAGGTCGGGCAGCGGCCCGACTCTGGAGGAATCTCAAACGTCTTGATGATCGCGGTGCCGAGTTTCGCCACGTCCTGCCGACGCAGGCAAAATGAACGCACGTCCGCCGAGAGGTGGCGAGTGGCCGCCGTGTAGGTAGTGCGACCAGCAATGATGAACGACACAAGCTTGTCGAGCACCCCCCGGGTGAACAAAAGCCACTGCCGGGACTTGTTCTTCCGCCGCATGGAGAAGAGCCCTTCCGCGCCGCCGTCAAACTCGACAGTGCGCTTGCAATCGTCAGCGTCACACTCCCAGCGGCCAACCCAAACCTGCTCAATGTCAAGGCCAAGATCCAAGCAATAAAAATGGCCGGGTCAGAACGCCGTCGAGATAAGGCGAATCGGCACGGGTTGTCGGCAAACCAAAGAGCTCACGTCAATGGGCAACTAGGAACCGTCGGCGCAGAGATGGCAAGGCAAGACGTACATGCAAACTGCTCGCTGTCGGGTGGTGAGTCGTCAATATGGCGGGCTCCTTGACGACCTTGTGGCGCTGTTCTCGCCGCAAACCGCAGCTGCCACAAAACGGCTCCGTCAAGACCTGTCGCACGTCCCGGATGTGTCCAGCTGCAATCGACATGAGGAACAAGTCGTTGAGAGTCTTGGCGTCAGCCCGCCTTCCCGTCTGCAGCGCCGCAGCGCGTTGCTTCATGTAGAGTGCCCGCCAATCAGCCGTCCTCGTCCAAACCTCTCCCTGGTTGCACTCGGACGAACAGGGGAGCAGGTTGCGCGGGACGCGCTGGGAAAGCTTGCCCTGGTCCACGTCGTGCGGGCCTCGGATGGTGTCCGACTCCTCCTTCTCCAAGCCCTCGTCTTCCTCCTCATTGTTGAGCACCTTGACCCGTTGAACAGCGGCCGCCTTGCGGGCGTGGAGGCGGGCCTTGACAGCAGCTGGCGCCGTCCCGGTGTCAATGTCCAGGAAGCCGTTGGGTCCTTGCCGTTGCCGTGCGACGCGCACGTGACCACAGCGACCGCGAAATCGACGGCACCCCGGGGCAATACAGGCGGGAGCGTTGCTGGAGCTGAAGGAGACGACTGAGTACACGGAGCGGTAGAGCACCGCCCAAATGACCGCCGACCCGTACACATCCGGCACCGCAAAGTCGGCCGCGTCGGCGCGGAGCCGCATCCGTCCGCGGAAGGTGTGGATGCCAACACCCGATGCCGCCAGCGCCTTGCTCATGGCGGTCGTGTGAACACACTTGGTGCTGCGGGACGACGCGGACAGGAAGAGCGCGTTCTGAGTGCCGGCAAAGCACGAGCACAACAGGCCGTCACGACATGAGACCCAAAGTATGGCCACGTCCTTCTTCCCAACGCCGGCGCGCAGCACGATTGCTCGTGATCGCGAGTTCTTGTCCCCAACCACGCGCGCTGTGACCGAGGACGCCCGAGCGACAAGCGGTTGGGCGGTCGGTCGGCCGCAGGCTCGTTGGATGCACGCCACGAGAGCATCCTGGACATGGTCTGCAACCGCCTCTTGGGTGCGCGTACCGCGAACGCGTGGCGTGGGTTGCCATGCATCCGCGGCGGGGGCCGCATCGTCGTGCTGCTCTTCGTCGCCGTCCCTCGACGCATCGCCGGAAGGGGTCTTGTTGGTCACCTTGGGCTTGACGTCATACCGCTTCCGGACGTGTTGAGCGCGGTCAGGGACACCACTGCTCCCAAGGGCTTGCCGCATCTGCTGGCTCCACGAACGCCCGACGAGACGTCCACGGCCGTCTGCGGCAGCGCAATGTACAACCGTGCTAGGGCCGTGGTCGGCGCGGGGAAGCACGGACACGCGAGCAGCCAAGGCCTCCGCCTGGTCGTGGCTGCCGGCGAATGGAAACTCGACAGGGCGAGAGAAGCTTGGCAGCGTTCTGTCATCCAACGCGACGGGTGGGCAAGGCGACGCCGACCGCGCGCGCATACCCCCCGCCATTGACGTCAGCCACAGCCACAAATGCCCACCATAAAATGCGTAGCACGACCGGGGAGGCCCGCCGGTGGTGGGGGAGGGGGGGGAGGCACCAGAGACCGTCAAACGCCGCGCCGCGCCGCAAAAAAGCGCCGCCCGCCCCGCCGGGCGGGGGCGCGCCCGGCGCGCCCCCTGCAGCCCAAAAAGAAGAAAAAACAAGAGAAGCACGACCGGGGAAGCCCGCCGGTGGCGGGGGAGGGGGGGGAGGCACCAGAGACCGTCAAACGCCGCGCCGCGCCGCAAAAAAGCGCCGCCCGCCCCGCCGGGCGGGGGCGCGCCCGGCGCGCCCCCTGCAGCCCAAAAAGAAGAAACAACACGAGCAGCAAGACCGGGGAAGCCCGCCGGTGGCGGGGGAGGGGGGGGGAGGCACCAGGAACCGGGAACCCGCCCCGCGGCGGCGGCGGCGGCGGCGGCGGCGGCGGCGGCGGCGGCGGCGGGCGACGGTGCGGCAGATCGGCGGCGTGAGGATGATGCGAACCGGGCTCGTCAGGGGGGGGGCCCAGATCGCGCTGGAGGGGGTGTGCTGACGGTTTGGGCGCCAAAACGCTGCCGGCACGTGCCATTGTCTGGGGCCCGGGCCCGAACTGTTGTCTGGCCCACCACATGTCTGAGCGCCGGACGTCTGGGGAGCCGTGTCTGGGAAGGAGGGTGTCGGTGCCTGACAGGCCCCATTTGGCGGTTCCTGAGCACCGTGTCTGAAGGGGCATTGAGCGCCCTCTGCGGGGGAATGCAGCCCTCTCATTGGCTGAGACACCGTTCACAGCCGATTCTCACGGCAGATCGTGTGAAAGCTGATGCGCCCGATTCCTTCACGTGCACGGGTTGTGAGGGCTCGCACATCGCTGGGAACTTCATGGCTGGAAATTGCCGTGGGGGTGGTTTTTTCTTCCATGTTGGGACGCCTATAGCTCTTGCGTACATCATGCGATCTACCTGAAACTTTGCACGAGAGGAGCTGAGGGTTGCCCCCTCTGGTCTTGAGAAGCACAGCGTCTATGGTGTGGCAGTTTGAGCTACCCAGTTGGGTTTCTAG
>Ga0209093_1001247_pt1 | contig 14424 bp, 17 predicted proteins | sample SidtaG_4_FD_187450 | JGI IMG/M metagenome (GOLD analysis project Ga0209093, IMG submission 187450) | Marine algal microbial communities from Sidmouth, United Kingdom - Sidmouth_Male1 metaG (SPAdes) (version 2) | ecosystem: Host-associated > Algae > Red algae > Unclassified | place: Sidmouth...
CCGCGACGAGTACTCGGTCCACCCCTCGGGCAACATATCCGCGCGGATAACACTGGGTCCTGCACCCGTATCGACCACCGCCCTCGTGGGGGTGGGGGTCTGCCACGGTGCCAACTGGTACGACGCCCCGATCTCAAAGTTCTCCTTTCGCAACAGCAGCAGAGTCCCCTTGAATCGCGGGAAGTACCGCCCACGACGACAGGGACATCTGCCCGGGACGGGCCACGTCGCGGTTACCCCCGGGCAGGCAAACATGACGCGACGGGGGGTAACCGGGGAGTTGGGGCGGCCAAGGGGGGTTGAAGGGGATGGCGAGGCCACCCCCCCGAGGCGTTTCCCGCCCCGCGGCGCCCCTTGGACGGGGTTCCCATGGGCGGGACCCCCCCCCCTTCCGTCTTCGTTGACTCCGCGCCGCCGAACAGGTCGTCCCACAGCAGGGCCACGACGGTGGTGCGATCCGGGGTGGCGCCCACCCCGGCGTTTCTTCGTCTGATGAAGGTATTCCGCGCGGCTTTCACGATGTCCCGCTGTTTGTCCGTCAGAATCTTACAATCAGGTACCCGGTGTCCGCGTGTCCAAAACATGTAGCACAGCGGGGAACTCGTCGGGGCCTCCCGCCGAGGGTAGGGCGCTGCCCCGACCGTACGGAACCCCGGGGTACCCGACGGAAGTACCGCGACCATGTCGTGCGTCTCAGTGTCGTCTTCCTCCCACGGGGAGTTGAGTTGGTTGACCGAGAGACCTCGGGGCCCCGTTGACGTCTGCCCCTTCCGCGATGATCCCCCAGGGGACCCCCGGTTGGCGAGCGCCATGACGTCTTTGGTGGCCCGATATTTCCCCGCCACGTAGGTCGACAACTGCTGGTAACTCCGTTGCGCCGTGTTGTACACGAATGCATCCGTCCGAAGGTACTCCGGTAGGCCTTGGATCAGCTGCTGTTTAATCGTCCCCTCGGAGTGGATGTTGCCGCACAGCTCGGCGAGGCTTCGTAGGCGTGTCGCGAAGGCGTCCACCCCTTCGTTGTCCGCCAGCGTCGCCCGGCTAAACTTGTCCTGCGCTAAGCCCAACGCGTGCGGCTCCGCGTAGGTCGACAACAGCCAATTGACCGCCACGGGGAAGGACCCGAAGGCTCTCTGCCCGCCTCCGATGTCCGATCCCGGGAGGTTCCGAGTGAACCGCGCCTCGGCGTCGCCCGCGAGGAAGTTGGGAATTAGGTACAGACCCATCCCCTCCGACACGTCATTGTCGTCGCAGGCCTTGACGAACTTCCGAAGCCACGAGAAGACCTTGAGGGGTTCCTTCCCGTTGAACAACGGGGTACCCCCGAAGGAGAACTTCATGTTCTTGGCCGTCCGTCCCATCTCGCGAGCTTGCGACGCCCGGTAGGTCGAGTGGCGGTTGCGCAGGCGGTACGATCAGTAGTCGAGGACGCCCGCGAAGCCATCGTCCGGACACTCGAGGACCGCCAACTTGCCGGAACCCGCCTTGGTCCCCACGCGGTCTTCGTCGTCGTCAGTTGTCGTCGGTGACGACGAGGAAGAAGTAGATGACGAGGACGGCGAGGGACTACGATGACGCCGTGTCTTCCCTTTGCTGCGGCTCTTCCGCGTGTCCACGGGGGAATCCCGGCGTGGGACATCTAGAGCGGAGCCTGCTGGGCTTTTTCTGTTGTAAACGAAATGCTCTACCATTGAACTAATTACTTTTGCGTTTGGAAAGCTTCGAGCTTCGTAGTCTAATGCTCTTTCCAATTAAGCTACAAACGCTTTTCATTTTTGTACTTATTTATATAAAAAGAGTTAGATTGAATATTGTTCATATTTCAATCTCCAGCGAAAAACATCCCCAGGATTTTGACACTGGGGATTTTTTGAATTTTTCGGAAATACATTTTCTAGAAAACAGGGATCTTTGCTCTGTAGCATGCTATAAAAATATTCAAAAGGGCCTACCGCCCCCTAACTTAATATATTATATCATATAGGTTCTTTTATAAGATAATATCTTTTTCTTCTATTCTTTATTTTACTTCTTTATTCTTTTCTTTATAGCCCTTAACTCTTTATTATGCGCCGAAAAATGGGCCCAAGAAAAAACGTGCTAAAACAACGTTAGATCCGTAGTGCTTGCAAGTAAGACATCTGTATGACTTTGCGCAAGAGCACAAATGCAAGACGTTCCCTCGCTCTCCACGGCGGACAGTATAGACCCCACTACTGACGGTCTTCCACCAAGACGAAGGCCCGGACCGGTACCGCTGTGCTGGCCCTGCCTGGTCCCCCTCCGCCGAGTTCTCCCTCGCGCGCACCTGCCCACGAACGGGCGCAACCCCCGCATGTCCTCCGTGGGAGGGCCCGTCTTCCACCGTGTCGACCTCCCGAAGGACCACCTCGCGAAGGGCATCCCTGCCAAAGCGTTCAAGATGATCGGCGGCCCCGTCGGTACTCATCCCAACCTGTTCCTCTGTGCGCGTCCGGACCGCTACCCCCTGGCGGACCGGCGTGTGCAAGGGCGCAGCCAACAAGGTACTCATATGCAGCCGTTCGACCGCCCGCTGGTCCAAGCCCAAGAAGGGAACCAACACGTCACCAAAGGCCGACGGGGGTGCATGCCAAAACGAGTCCAACATGTGCTCCTGGATGTCCCGATGGGTGGGCAAGCTCACCGTGATGATGCGCGGTCCCGTGGCGGACGGGGGGAGGCCCTCGTTGGCCATCATGTGCGAGACAGACGGGATGCTCCACCCCGCTTGGTCAGCCCCACTTGGCCCCATGTCCGCCCGGTATAACGACGGAACCGCCTGGCCCCATTCGGTCTCCTCCGAGACGAGGGCCCGACCCTCGAGTACGTCCGCCGAGTAGGGAAAATGAAGCGGAAGAAGGTCCTTATCCACCTTGGCCTCCATCATGGACCTGTCGGTCGTCATGACAACGGAAATCCAGGAGGAGCGGTACCGACGCTCGGAGGACACGCGGCCGAGACGGTGTTTTAAGGTTGGTCCAACGGGTAGCTTGTCCAACAAAGCCAACAGGGCACCCAGCTCTTCGGAAGCCGGCTCGTGCGGCCCTGTCGGACCGTTCCAAATGGCTCACAAGCTAACACAGAGGATCCACGAGCGGAGGGACTTCGTGTGCAAGCACATGATGCCCCGCATCCGGAAGCTGTCTACCAGGTAGGCACCCGCCAATTCCACCCACTCACTGCGGAGTACCTAGACGGCGAGGTCGTCGCGGTCCAACAAGGCCCCCGAAGTGTACTCTCGGACCGGCGGGAGCTCAACCATCACCCCATACGGGACCTCCACCGACGACCACCATGGCGGGACACGCGCGTAGTACTGCGCGCGCCGGGGTTGCGGGCAGCTCGTGAACTCCGCCTGGTGCCACCCGACAAGGAAGGGACACGACCCGGTCCGGTGGTTACGGCTCGCCGTGATGGACGTGTGGGTCGGGTAGTCCAACGGGATCTCAAGGAAGGCTGGGGACATCACGACTAAATCCCAAGACGCCGCCGTGTAGGACGAGCCGACCATGTGCGTCCGACGTTGGCCGTAGGTCCGCACGTACCCAACCTCGGACGGACGACGGACCACCATGATGCCTGTCGACCGATCTTCCGCCATGGGGACCAACGCGTCCGGCAAGAGGCGCATCTGCTTGAGAAAGGCGTTCCCGGGGGTCCCCCCGTCAAGGTCCCGGAAGAGGGTGTGGGCCCGCGTTCGCTGGGTCCACTCGTGCTCCTCCTCACGTGTCCACGCCGCCGCCCATCCCGCAACGTCGGACACATCCGGGATCTCCCCGACAATGGTCGTGTACCGCTGGCTCCCGCCGAGATCGGCCGCCATTGTGGTGGTCCAAGAGGACCGCAACACCCCGACGCCTTGCGGCCGGCAGAACCGCACCACGACATAGACGCCGGACAGAAGACGGGGGGGGGGGGATGGGACATCCGACGATGTCCAACAAGCAGCAGATGCCGGCGAGGGAAAAACAACGATGGGCACCGAGGCTGAAAACACCCGCCGGGATCCCGCTGATGTGCTCGTTGTCGCGTCCTCCCCAGTGAACCAACGATGCGGCGACCCGCTCTGTCCCCGCATAACGAGGACCTGCAGGCCGTGCCCTGCACCACCTGGTGGCGCCTACCCACTCGGTCCTACGGCCCCTCCTCCCAGCCGCGCTGACACTGTGCGCATGGGCCGGCGGGGACGCTCGGCCTTGATGTGGAGGCCGTGTGGCGGTTGGGGCCCTCCGGTGGCGGGCCGGCCCGGGCGGTGGTGTACGTGGCCGGCGGATCGGCCGTGCTGGTGGCTGGACGGCGTTCGTGGCCCCTACGTCGGCCTCGCCCCGCGGACAGATCGTGGCTGTGATGGCGCCGTCTGATTGGCTCACGCGCGCGTGGATATCTTGGCCGCTGCTGGTGGCGGTTGTCGGACTTGGATTCTCGTTGATTGTGTTTCGCATTGTTTGGAGAGACTTGATTTTCGCAATACGGGTGGCCTGCATTGGCCGGCTCCGATTGGAGGCCGAGCCGCGGGCTCCCGGGGGTTGCCTGCTTCCACAAAAGTTCGCGGGTTGGGACCTAATAGCGGCCACCCAGCGAAGACGCCTCGTTTTCCCACTGGGGTCCGGGGTGCTGGCGTGTGTTGGCCCGCCGTGGACCGGCTAGGGGGCCGCCGTAGGGGCTGTTAAGGGGTGGTATCAGCCTCCCCCTCGTGTCGAGAAGAAAAACCGACCGTGCCTTGGGTCTCTTGCTCCCGCGGGTTTGAGTCGAAATATTGCTGACCTCCAAATTTTTGGCGGTTGCAGAGTGGTTGCAATCATTCAACAGCTTACGCGGACCAATGGGAAGGCTAGGAATCATCTGAGTTCCTTACAAAGTCTCCCCATGCAGCTCTGCGCACTGGAAACACACATCAGGATCTCCAGGAGTCTGAATGAACTTGTTGATCTCATGAGAAATCACAGGTCTGGCCCAGAACCTTCTCCATACCCTCTTCAGGTCCAAGCAAGCGGCCAAAAAGCTCAGGAAATCTCATTGTGGGTTGCAATGGGTCTGCTTGACTCCTGCAAGACACGGTGATTGGCTTGCAAGATTACTGGCGGCAACTCTCAGCCAATAGTTCGAACGTGGCTTGTCGAACAGCCAATCCCACTTCATTTCTACGCCCTGTCGTCGGCTCTGCCTCCCTTCTCTCTGCAAACGCCATTTTTTGGAGGTTAGCAATACCTTTCGAAACCCATCATAAGCCTAAGCTAAGCCCCAGGGGTTGTTGATTTTTTTTCCGGACAGAAGAGAGAAAAACGTTACACACCTTTCTCCCATGCAGATCTCGCCGTGACTTCAATATATTTCCCTCCGCCACGAACCCACGACAATCTACGTACAACTGGCATGAGGAGTTTTCCGGTGCCGTCTCCACAGACAGGCGTGTCGAGGGTGGCTGCGCATGTCCCGCATGCTTCGGCTTCGGCATGACGGGCGGACGCGCCGTGGTGGAGCGCAGCCCAGCCCGTCGCTTCTTGGGCACCGTCCTAGGTTGTTCATCGTCAGTGGCCGCGGCCATTGCCGCTGTCTTGGCAACGCGCTTTCCGACAGAGCTCGTGACGGTGGGCGTGGATGGCTCGTCGGAAAAGGCCGTGGGCGTGGCCATTGGGCTTCTTGCGGGGTTGGCAGCCTGTGAATAGTTCCCGCCATCGGCAGCGCTCCCGCGTCACGTCATCAGTAGAAGAGGGAGGGATGATGATGTGCTCGGGCCAGCCAACGCCAGTGAGGTTGTCGGTTCCCGCAGCGCCGCCGAGATGGGTGACGGCGCGGCCGCTGCGGCACCTACCCCAGCTAGGATCCCCATCCGCAGCAGACGGTGCTGTCGCCGACCTCAAACGCATGCCGCCAGCGCCATTGTAGGTCAGTGGATGCGTCCCAGCCGGCGCTTCCGCGGTAGATACCAGGGAAATGGCCGCAGATGTGGCGAGGGACGCCGGCTGCTGAAGTGAGCGCGATGCAACCGCCTATGACGTCTATGCGGAAGCATTCATCAAATCGATACCCGCCACAGCAGCTTGCATATGCGCCAAAGCCCTTTCCGACCCAAATGTCTGCCGTCCCACTGCAAGCCGCGAACGGTGGCCCGACGAAGCACCTGCCACTTTTCGACCCGCTGGGGCTGCCAGGGGACGTTCAACGGTGACGCGGTCCCCGTTCAAGAGCTTCTTTGCGATGCCACCTTGCCGTTCTTCGCGAAATGGGACTGAATCAGTACGCCTCCTAACGGACAGCGGCGTCCCACTCTCGTCGGCCCAAGAAACTGCTCGAGGTGAGAATGAAGAGCGCGTGAACTAGCGAGCGGCAGCGGGTTCGTCGCGAGGAGATTCAGGCGGCCGTGGTGTCCGCAGTGGATGGCTGGGACGTTTAACTGGCGGAACATCTGTACGTGAAGGACATGTGCTCCGAGACGCCGGAGGGGCTGGCGAAGAGGATTGGATACCAGCGGTTGGGGTAGGCGATGGCCGAAGACATCCAGGAGACGCAAATCGAGGAGGCGCACAAAGAGCGCGCACTGGCGGCGCACCACCAAGTGTTCCGGGTGAAGGACGAGGGGCAGCACGTGCGGCCGTATCTGGAGTAGCCGTAGCAGGTGCAGAGGCCGCCGTTTGAGCAAAAGCACCCTCAGGAGCGGCCCGCGCGACAGTAGAAGGCGGACACGTCACCCTTGCATTCTAGGAAGCAGCGGGTGGCGTCGCCTGAGTAGCAAAAGAAGATGCTGCGTGTTGAGCGGCGGTGGTTGAGCTCAGCAGGGTTGTTTTAGGTGAATCAGTATGAGCCGCGCGCCGTGTGAAGGGACGGGCTTGCACGCGGCGGGCTGCGCCAGACGCAGAAGTTGCTGGTATACTGGCCGCGCTCGACCGAGCGCTCCGATAGGTGCTGCGTGTCGGCGCGCATGAATCGATCACGCGTTGAGAGGCCAAGAGAGCTTTCTTGACGCTCTGAGAGTCGAACTCCGCCGTGATACTGCCTTCAGTACCCTCCGTTGATTCGAAAACGGCACCGCGCTGTAAAGTGACGGTCGAGCCAGCCGGCGGAGCATCAGAGACGTCCGGCACTGGAGGTCGCGGCATGCGGGAGAGGTGGTGCGTCGGCGAGTTGGAACCGGTTGCCACCGAGTTTCTGGGACGAAGTGCGGTTGCATCAAAGGCCTCTGTCGGCCGCCTTGGATCTGCCAGCCTCCTTTCCTGCTCCCCCGTTTTAGGCGTACCTTGGTGACCGCTCTAAGGTTCGCCACGGACGCGAGGCTTGCCACCCGGGGAGTGGCTCGTGCGACCTCGTGCAGCGGCTGCGGCTTAAATGACCGAATGTACTTCTGGAGCGCCTCCATCGCGGTGGGCTCCATCTCCGCCAGAAGAAGCACGTTGGCCACGCGTTCGGTTGGCGAATCGTCCCGCTTAGTCAGCCACCGGGGGAGGGTGACCGTGACTTGGCCTTCGGTCACCCCGTACGCAGGGATGAGATTCGCCAGCACGCAGTTGCGCATCATGACGGGCATCTCCCAGGCGTCGTTCGTCGACTTCCGGGGCCACCAATGCAGCGCGCGCTGCACTGACTGCAGAGTGCGCGCAGCCGCGCTCCTCATTTCCAAGGACATTACGGGGATGACGGCCCAAATATGCTGCTTCGGACGGCTGCTGTCAATCAGCTCCAACACCTGCGCGACGGTAGCGTCCGACGGGACAACCGGGGATCTCCGTCGCGTGGTTAGAGGCGGCTTCAACATCATTGACAGGTGCTGGCTGTGCAGGTAGCGACTCTCCATGAGGAAAGCGTCATAATCGTCGTTACCGTCACAGCCGTCGGTTCCAGCACCGTCAATGTCGGAACTGCCGTCACCCGCACTGCTGCACTGCCCGCCATCTCCCGCTGCAGCAGCAGCCAGAACTTGTGCGACGCTTACGTCTCGCTCACTACTCCGTCCGGCTGCGCCGGGACCACCATCTTGGCCCACTCCTACACCACGTTGAGTAGAAGCCCGAACACCCAAAGAGCTGTCGGGTGCGTCCTCATCCGCCGGCGCCCCCGGAGCCACAATCAAATGCGGACCGGAAGTCCCAACTGGGGCGGACAAAATGTGGGACCGATAGTTGGCCGTACAAAGAGCACCTCTTGTGTAAGCTTCGTCAGCCGCTGCGGTACTCTGACCAGCTAGCCCCCCTTTGTCCCGCGACGTTGTGCCAGAGGATGCTCTGCCGTTCGGCAGCGGGTTGATCACGTCCAAATCGTGGTTAGTGGCTTCGCCGCTCTCGGAGAAGCGGTACACCATAGCCATCACGTTGCCCGCGGCGCTGTCCAACTTCTGCTGGTCCTCGTGCACGGGCAGCCAAAATGTGTTTCCCTCTTTGTCGTGGGCGGTAAAGTGTAAGTGCACGCTGATCCTCGAGTTCTGAGAGGCGTACTCAGAGATGGCCGACAGAACGTCCACAAGCCGACGGGCAGACGAGCCCGCGAGAACTGTCTCGCCCAAGAGCACCTTCAACCGTGCGCGCACGTCTGCCGCGACGGTTCGTACGTCTCAGGAAGGGATTGAAACATTCCTCGGGAGACGGCACGCCCAGCGGGAGACGGCACGTCCAGCTGGAGACGGCCCGCCCAGCGGCGTACGGAACGCCAAGCGGGACACGGCACGCCCAGCGGGAGACGGCTGGCCGAGCGGGAGACGGCACGCTGGGAGGCAGATGGCACGCCAAGCGGGGGACGGAGCGCCGATTGGGAGACCGCAGGCCCAGCGGGAAAGTGCAGGCCCAGCGGGAGACGGAAGGCCCAGCGGAAGACGGAGCGCGACGCGCATAACGGAGAGCCCAGCGGGAGACTGCAGGTCTAGCGGGAGGCGGAGCGCAATGCGCAGGACGAAGCGCACAGAGAGGGCACAGCGCCCGGAGTGGAGAGCATGTGCACAGGGCCCAGCCATTGTCACAGCGCCACGTGGGTGGCGCAGCGCACAGCGAATGACACAGCGCCAAGCCGGTGGGCGACCTTGCGCCCAGCGGGTGGCTCAGCTCCCAGAGTCAGGCCGAGCGCCCAGAGGCGGGCCGAGCGCCTAGAGGAGGGCCGAGCGACCAGCAGCGGGCCCATCACCCAGAGGTGGGTCCATACCCGTTCTGGCTGGCCCGAGCATGGAACGCGACGGTAATTTGCACTGGTGTGAATTGGAAAGAGGGCATCTAGGCGTGTTCCAGGTGGATGGGGTCACTCAACGCCTAAGTGGCTTCCCGCCCTCTGGTGATCACACATCAGCCAAGACGGCCCAAGGTCCCCGCGCTGCGTGGACTGCAACAACCTCCCGTATCTGCCTGCGTGCCCCCGCCTGAGTGACCTTATGGCCTTGGGGTCGTGCCAGGTGCCAAAGCGGCTGTAATCGTGCTTTTTGGTACAATAAGCGCCCTGTGGTGCCTACACGTATCCTGCCGTGTGCTCTGACGCTCGATGTTCTTCTCAGGGGGCAGGAATGGGTCAGGTCAGGGCCCAGTCCGAGGGCCTGAATCTATGGATAAGTGATCAGGGCGCGGCTGGCACGCAGAACAGTTGGATGTAGCATGCAAGAAAGACTGGAGCATTCACATATCTTAGATTGTGGGCATCTCGCGTCCAGGTACAGCGGCGCCACCCACGTCCAGGTACGGCGGCGCCACCCGCGTCCAGGTGCGGCGGCGCCACCGAAGCTGTCTTGGCGACCCTCCGTTCTGGCCATGTGCACGCGCACGAGTCGTCTGTCGGGCGCATTGCCACGGCCAGGTGTGGTGCCAACGGCCCAGATGGCACCAAAACTCGCTGACCTGTAAGGCTCACTATTGTCAGGCCAATAGCTGTCACGCCTGTCGGATGTCGTGCAACGGTGAGACAGACTGCATGGGTTCGACGCACCGTGTGTCGTGTCCACGCTCGAGGTCCGGAGAAAAAAGGACTGTAATGTTGACCCGACGACAAGAATTGGAGATGTGGACCAGCGCCATGAACACATCTGGAGTTGTGATTGTGCGCAGTATGTGAGCACATCGGTGACGAGAAGAACGAGTGACGGGGCAAGCTCCTGAAGCGCGAGTTTTCTTCGAGACAGCTCCTCGAGGTGCCCAGCGGCGCCGCACGTCGCCCCTATATATGCCCCAGGAGGACCTTGGAGGAGCACAACAGGCACAAAACCCCCCTAACATGCCTAAGAACCCCCCTGTCCGCTTCAGAAGCACCCGAAGACTGCCATAGCTACCCGGAGTCCGCCCTACAGAGTCCATCGCGGCGTCCAAGGGCTGTGACAGCCCACAGACCGGGCTGCAGCACAACCTCCACTGGCGTCTGGCTTGCCCTCATGGGCGACGGGAGCTGGCGGCGGAGGCCATCGGCTGGCACCAGCGGCGCCAGCGCCGGCGCGGGCCGAGCACCGGCGGCCGGGCCGGCGGCAATGGTGGGCAGCCCGGGGGGGTGGGGGGGGGGGGGGGGGGGGGGGGGGGGGGGGGGGGGGGGGGGGGTCAGGAGAAGCGCCCCTGAAGGCCTCTGTGAGGCCCCATGCCAGGCATGTGATTGGCCGTCACATTGGCACGTTCGATTGGCACGACAGGCAAGCATGCCAACAGGCCCGTAGCCCCTGGAACGGCGTCTGATCCAGCCCGTGGAGGCCGGTGACCCCTATGTGCCAAGAGATTGCGGCTTTTCCTATGCCCCGCCAGACCAGGCGCCATAGTCATAAAAAGAAGTAAATGAGCCGCGCCAGTAACCACGATCGGAGCCACGACCAGGTCAGCAAGAAGCGGTGCGACGCGGACGTGGTCGGCGAACGGTGACGCCGTCGTCGTCACTACTGATTGTGCCCCACCCTGCCACTCAAATTCGACGGCAATTCGTCCGAGAGTAGGGTTGCACGCGACGCCCCTATTTGGGGGGCGCCAGGGGCGCGCGACGGATAAGACGCCTTAATGACGCCGCATTAGGCAGCCAAAACGCCCGTACGACGCCCCAAGTAGCACCCTCAGTATTCCCTATGTGATTCAAGTGGCACCCATACTGTGCACTCGTATGTCAATTTCTGTTTCAAGACTGGGTGCCTGTCCCCAACCAAGGTGCTCAGCCGCCACCTGCTGAATCTTGTAGACCCCCCTGAAGTCTTTCTCTTCGCGACGCCTTGCTGACGCTCTTTTGAGTTGGGGCGTTAGGGGCGCACGACGCCCAAATGACGCCCTGGTGACGCCCTTAATGACGCCCTTAACGACGCCCTGGTCGTTCTGGGCAACCCTATCCGAGAGTAAAATTGCCTTGTGCGACGATACTTATATGAGAAGAAGAACTTATGTACGAAAAGAAATATACTCGCTTGCGTTGCTCTTGGGATCGGCCAAAATTGGGCAGACTGCAATAGATGATGTTCAACTACATTTGTCTTGTTCCTGGTGACTTGCAATGCTGTTCGACACAGCAATGCACACGAACATCGTCACTCATTTGAGAAACCCGTGTCAAACGCTTGGCCCCCATCCACGCAACGCCAGCGGCCCCCCCTCACGACATGTGTTGCTGTGTCCTCCGCGTTTGCGAAGAAAGGGCGCCTTGTGGGAGCCGGTCGCGGAAGTGAGGGCCGCGTGTGTGGCCGCGGACACGGGCACTCGGTTGGGTCCGCGACACGCGCGCGCGCGGGGCTGCACCCGCGTCTCGTGTAGCGGCGACAGCGAGGTGTCCGTCGTGTGTCTGTTTCGTCGGTGTGCCTGCCTGCGAGCGTGGCTGCCCTTTTAGCCGACCGGGCCACGGTGGTCGTTGCGGGGAGACTGCTGCTCTGCTACTGGAGTGGAACGGAGCGTACTCTGGGTGCGTCGCTCCTCAAAGCGTCGTTGTGCGTACGCCAGTGAGGTTTTGGTTGTCCCTTGGGTCGTTCACGGCTGTGGTGCTTGTCTCGCTTGTGGCCGAAGCACCTGTGGTACCGACTTCCTCCTAGTGAGGTTGGTGCTCCCTCTCTGTGATACCCGTACTCTCCTTTCACACTTCCTTCCTCACCCATCATGGGGCTGTTCAAGAAGCGTCATGTGGAGCCGCCACCACCCCCCCCTCCCCCGCCACCGACGGCTGCGGAGCAAATTCGGGCCAATAAGCGCCAGCTGCAGCGCGCGGTGCGGGAGATGGAGCGGGAGCGGATGAAGTTGGAGCGGACCGAGGTGACAACCAAGAACAAGATCAAGGCCGCCGCGCGTGCCGGCCAAATGGAGGCCGCCCGCATGCTCGCCAAGGACCTGGTACGGACGCGCAACAACGTAACGCGCCTGTACAAGATGCAGACTGAAATGCAGTCCCTGTCGGCCCAAATGACGGAGATGCAAACGGCGGGGACGATGGCCAACGCGATGGGCGACGCAGTCAAGATCATGGTCACCGTCAGCAAGACGATGAACATGCCGACGATGCGCGCGACGCTCATGGAGTACCAGCGGGAGGCCGCCAAGATGGGCATGTCGCAAGAGATGATGCAGGACACGCTCGACGACACGCTCGGGTCGACCGACGAGGTCGATCAGACGGAGGAGTTGGTCGACTCGGTGATGGACGAGTTGGGCTTAGAGACGTCCTCCCGCCTGGGTGCGGTGCCCTCCAACAAGGTGGGGGCGTCGTCGCAAATGACCGACGAGGTGGATCCATCTTTGAATGCGCGGTTGGAGCACCTCCGCAGGTGAAGCGGCGCGGGCTGACGGTCGAATGCTGCTTTGCCACGGGTAACAATGGTGCTCTTTATGCGGTCAAGCGCTTCTGCATATGTGCTCGCTGCCGCTGGCGTGTGAAACAGGCGGTAGAGGGGTGGGATGTGGGGCGGCATGCTGGGCGTGTGGACAGATGTGGAGGGCGTGGCCAGCAGCGGGCGTGGACGCTGGCGGACCATCGCCCAGTTGGCATCGGCTTGTGTGGGAGGTTGCGACCTCTGGTGTTCTGTCTCCACAGTTGGGTTGCTTTCCTCGTATAGCTTTGTATCTTACCTCTTTTATTGCAGGGAACAACGCGCATTGGGACCTATTCTTGTTACTTGTTCTGTCGTATCCTGCTTGCTTTTGGGGCTCAGCATGTTGAATGCCGCATCATCTGTCTTTTTCGGGGTTGTTCACGTTCATGCTGTCGCCACAGCGCGCCCTCATTGAGGAACTCCTCCGCGTTCGGATAGCTCGCTCTGGATGGTCATTGGCAATGTGGGTTGTCGGAGCGTTCTTGCTTATGAGCGAGCATTGTCAAGCGCCAGACGGCTGGCAACGCCAGAGGTGAGGTCATTGTTCTGTCCATTTTGTGGGCCTGTTTGGGTTTTGTTGGCTGCAGGCAACCAGCTGCACAGCGGGTCCAGATCAGTGGTCTTCAAGCGTACCCATTTCAGGGTAGCGTTGCGTATTCGGTATGATCCATGGCTAGCGTCCTCGTGTGTCGAGCGCGAGAGGCCAGGTTCAAGCGTACTTTCCAGCCAGTGAAGGACAAGCGTACATTTCCGCGTATTTTTTGAACTATATCTTGACCAAGCATATTGGCGAATCTGGGTGTTGTTCGGGTACTAGAGGTAGTTGACGGTTGGCAGATTCGACTTCTATTGTATACTTACATACGCAGTCCAAATGAAAATTGCCACCTAATTTGATCGGCTGTCATATAAGTCGTCCTTTTCTTGGTCTGTCCGTGAGCAAACACGCGCTCGAACGTCCAAGTCTCGCATATCTTCCTGGTCGACATTCAGGTTAGCGTATGTCAGAAAATACCCGATTAAATTCACCCCAAGCGTACCTTCGAATGGGCGAAATCACCGGGTAGCGTACATCCTTGTGTGCTGCGAAAGTCAAGCGTTCGGGTATATACCCGAAAAAAGTACGCGCAAATACGCTTGAGGAAAAGTACGCTTGAAGACCCCTGGTCCAGATCCATGTTCTGTACGATCAGACAGATTCTTGCAATTTCGCGCAATTTCCGCATCACATGTGCCTTCTGGACCACACCATGGCCGGTTGGAGTACCTCAAGACGTCCTACAACGGCATGCATGTGTCGAACTCGCCGAAAGCTACGGTACTAGGACCGAAAGCACCGTCCTCTGCACCACAGTGAACTCCACGCTGATCCGATGGTGCCAAGCCTTCGTACACGCAATTGTGCACCAACACGATAGGAGCACGTGCACAGCCGCAACAATGAGAGCACACCCAACAACGTCGGTTGCGAACCATCTGTGAACCGTTTAAGGACGCAACGTGTGCGCTTGTGAGTGGCCAAAATCGTTTCGGCAGCAATATGCGCAGGCTCTGCGAACCTGCTCCGCTCGGATCGAGAGTACTTGTTTTTTGTTGTCCGCAGATCGCTGTGTATGGGAAACGGAGAAGGTGACGTTGCTGGGTTGTCGATCTGCGAACTGGAGCCCGCGAACGGCTTCCCCGTGAGA
>Ga0209093_1001248_pt1 | contig 14421 bp, 19 predicted proteins | sample SidtaG_4_FD_187450 | JGI IMG/M metagenome (GOLD analysis project Ga0209093, IMG submission 187450) | Marine algal microbial communities from Sidmouth, United Kingdom - Sidmouth_Male1 metaG (SPAdes) (version 2) | ecosystem: Host-associated > Algae > Red algae > Unclassified | place: Sidmouth...
CGCGGTCGGCAAAGCAGTTGAGGTCCCACCGCAGGTCCCCCCACCCCCCCACGTCATGGCAGACCCCCCACCCCCTGCGTGTGCGGCTCGTCGCATGTCCGCCGCCGGCACGCGCCAGCGGGCGACGGTCGGGCGCAGCTGGCGTGCCGTGCGCAGCGCCCGTGGCGCGCGTCGGGCGAGTGGCGGCGGCGGCGGGGGCGCCCCCCTGCGCAGTGCTCCTTAAAGCGTGGGCGCACGCAAGCCCGTTTTCGCAAGAAATTCTTGTCAGACGGCATGTTGCAGCACAAGATCTTGTCTGTAGCATGAACATGTGCAGCAGCAAGTTCTTGTCTTTTGACGGTTGGTGGGTAGAGCCTGAATATGTAAGCTGCCAATCAGTGCTTCAGAACCTTGACACGAAGAGCATGGCGCTCCCTCATCGCAAGTTTCTTGCAGGGTTCGATACGTGCGGTTGTTGACGCACTCTGAAGCACAGTTCTGCAGAATGAAAACGTGTTCTCTTGCACTCACAGTCTGCACCGCCGCGAGACGCTTCTTGTGATATGAATTTTACAAGTGCGATCCGTGCAAAACCTTGTTGCAAACCACTTGTACTGAAAATCGGGCCACAGGGTACTGTGATGGGGGTGCCAACAAGTTCTTGGAGTCCAAAACGTGTCGATTTGCTGCTTGCGTGCGCCCACGCTCTAAGGAGGACTGCGCTGCCTGCCGCCCCCGTCCAATGGTCGATGCGCTGCCGCGCGGGCGCCTCGTCGTTGACGGTTCCAATGCTCCGCCCCCGTCGCACGCCGGTGCTCGCCCCGGCGGTGACGGGCGACGCGGCGCTAAGCTCGTCGACCATGGGCCAAACGTCCCCCTCCCAGCCCAGCCCGAGGGCGGTCGAGTCCGCGGCGGGAGCTCGGCCCCCGGATTCGGCGCCGTCCGCAGCTTGGAAGCGGGCGGCGAGCGCCACTCACCCCCCAGCCGGGCCCCCCAGGGCGTCGAGGTCCGCACCGGCCGCCGCCATGGTCGCCGCCAAATGTCGCGCGGCGGGCGGCGGTGCGGGCGCCCGCCCGCGCGGTGGGGCCCTCCGCGCCGACCGGCGCGCGGCGGCCGCCACGCCGGAAGTCCGCCGCCGCCGCGTTGCGGTGGGGCAGCAGCCGATGCCGCCACGGCGACCGCCGCCCACAAGCGGGGGCGGCGGGCCATCAACGGGTCGGCGGCGAGGGGGTCCCGCCCTCGGCGCTTGCCGAGCAGGGTCCCCATCCCACCCCCGCCGCATGCCAAACACGGTCGCCGCCGCCCCGCGCGCGTGCGTGCCAACGACCCGCCGCGCGGCGTGGAGGCCGTTCGCGCCGGCGACCGTTGACGACACATGGTCGTTGCGCGGCAAAGGGCCACGGCCACCGGGGCACGCCTAAATTTAGTTAAGGCCGGACATGTGGGTTGAAAATATTCTTGCCATTCGGGGCCACGTTGGAAATTCTCTTACAGCCTGAAGCGCTATTCGACCCCTTTCCGCAGCGCTGACGGCACCGTCCACCTCGCACACACCGTAGTCGCTACCAGCACCACCAACTCACACCGCCACCGTCACCCCACTCCACTGACCCCCGCTGTATCCTGACCCTCTGAGGTGGTACTCCTCTTCCCTCAGACATGTCGCCACTCACTTCGTGGACCCCAGCTCCCATGGACTGCAATGATGAGAGCGAGTTTCCGAGGTACGTCTTCGCCCCCTCCCCGACGAACCCCATGAAGCAGCGTGAAGCACGCGGCGCCGTGCATCTTTGAGCATACCACTGCAATGTACATTGAATGCGGATCACTTTGGGCCTCGCACCATATGCCGGTTCGCCCTCGTTCCCCCCATACGCGTTGGCCACGTTTCTGACTTGAAAAACGACTGCACTGCCCTCATCTGCAGCTATCAATTTCTTTTCTATTTCCTGATATTGCAGTGCTCTCATTGAACTAGCAGAAACAGTAAAGGGTATCATCCATCCCGTCACCGGGGTTCCTATGCCTGTTGTTTGTGGACTTTGCGTACGCGCCTTCCTCCCTCCCGGCGCTGCCGCTGATGAGTACTTATGCACAATCACTCATGAACCTACCGAGTTGGACGCTCATTCCGAGCCGGCGGCTCTAGGGAGGAGCCGCAACACCCGCCGCACGCGAGTGCTGGGGTGCGGTGTGGTCATTGGTGTATGCACCTTATGCGACGCCTCCCGCAGTCTTCCGCGGGAAAGGATGCCGAAGAAGTGGTGTCCATGCGTTAGCCGTCGGCACCCCGCTTCCAGCTCATCCCCAGCCAAAGACACCCTTGGTGCAGGCGTCATGCCTCACCTCTGGCCCCCTACTAAGGCGGACCAAGAGCGGGCATCCGCGCCGGCGGACCGCACGAAGGTGTGCTCTGGCTGTAAGACGGGTGCTGAGCGCGATGCAAAGCGTGCACGCCTCTCGGAGCCGGCACCCACGACACATCCCAGTGCGCTAACTACAGCGGTGGTGTCATGCGCTGCTCAGAGTCTTCCGGTGGTCCTTTCGGGTGGTCCTGCCCTACAGACGCTAGCGGTGGCCCCTAACCTCTTCAGAGGGCTCGGCGACGAACGGTCCACTCATTCCGAGGCGGCAACTATTGGCGGGAATGGCAAGGCGCCGGTGCCAGTGGTGGCTCGAGAACCGGACCCCCAACCTCCCGGTGTGGCTGTGTCTGGCGGGAAATCCGTTCAGGTCCCGCAAGACCAATCGTGGGAGTCCGCTGAGCCCTACCTGGCCGCTCTGTTGGCCAGGTACGACTCGCTGACAGCACCCGAGCTGGGGTCCCTGGATAGGCTAATTAATCGGCATTTTCCTTCAACAAGGCCCCCAGAGATATCCGTGGCTTTCGAGAACGGCGTCAACCGCACTTACGTGTGGGTGTCCAAGAATCGTGGAGGGGCCGTGGGGGACCGCCACCTGAGACGGTAGGCTGCGACTCTGTCCCATCTTCAAGCCCAGATCACGTCCGGCCGGGCCTCTACCTACCAACCTGCCGTTTTGTGGCTCTTGCGACATGCTCGCCGGACATAGGGCCTTTCAATTGTCCCTGGCCAAGGGTCAAGCCCTCTGCCACCCCGTCTACAAGCCCTACTTGCGGCTCGGTGTACCATCAGCGGCCTACAATGGAGCCAATTGCGACAAGCGTGTGGAGGACGGGACAGCTGCTTCGCCAGTCTCGAGAAGATGCGCAAAGCGGTGGCGGCGGTGTCTAAGGAGCCGGGTCGGCAAGTGCGGACAGACGAGGGAGGTGCGCACTTTCTGGACTTCCACAGTGCTCTCGAGTGCCTCACGGAAGAGCTGTGGTCTTCTGGCCAATGGGTGGACCGTTTCATCCGGGACGGTACGGGGTCTAAGGTTCCGCACACTGAGGCTTTCGTTCCAACCCCGCCTGGCCAGCCCTATACCCTACACTCTGATTCGACTGCAGATCTACATCTGTGTGTCGGGTTAGACAAGTGGGGTCGTGGCACTCCCACTGCTAAGCTCGTGGCAACGGTGGCTAATCAAGCTTGTCCCCAGAGTCGTGCCAACAGCATACTGATGTCAACAATGCCGTGCATTAGAGACGACAATGCTGGGCTCCACGAGAAGATTGGACCGAGGGTTCTGGAGCTGCAAGGGACGCTCTCTCGAGGCGTGGCTGTCGGCGGTACTCTTCGGGCTGTACGACTCAATTGGACGGGGGACCTGGCCTTTCTATCCGCATTCGTCGGTCATGCTGGGGCTTCGGCGCGGTTCCCGTGAGTGTTTTTCCCTGCTGTGAGTCGACCGGGGCCCCTGAACGCGGAGTTATTTTCCAAGCATGGCACACTTCAGCGGCCAGAAGCCGCTCTCGCCGGCCTGCGCACCCGTCGTCAACTCGAGATGGCCATGGAGGCCTTCCACGCTTGCGACAACGATGAACTTCCGCTGCCGTTTTCACCGTGGCAGCATCTCTCCATTGTGAAGTCCCCGCTGATGGCGGTGTACCCTGCTGAGGTCGCGGTCATCCCTTTGCACACAACACTACGGGGTACATTTTCCCAAATCGACTTGGGGTTTGAGGCTCTCTACGAGGCCAAGGGGGCAGCCGCTTGTGTCTAGGCTGCAGAAGAGCTAGGGCGGACCCTGTTGGACGACATCCGTGCCAGCCCTGTATCCTGTCATGGCGGTGCCCTGGAGGGGCGCGAGTGCCACCGGGTCTCAGCAAAATACCCCCTGGTTTGTGACGCCCTGGCCGGCTACCTGGCATCGGACAAGCTGGCCACCCTGCGCGCTGGGTGGGCCGATTGGGCGGCAATTGTGGGAAAGCTCAACACTGTGGCTGACGTGCCATTGGAGGAGTTCGAGTCGTTTACACGGCTGGCACGGGGATTCGTGCCCCCTTTGCGGGCCGCTTTTCCGTGGCTATGTGTAACGCCGAAGTTGCATGCCTTAGCTCACCACGCACCCGCGTTCTTGCGGCGATTTGGATCCCTTGGCGCCTATGGGGAGAAAGCGCTGGAGGCGTGGCACGGCTTCTTCAATTACGCTCATAGGCGCGGTGCTCGACCGACTCCTTCCTCGGGGCGTGAAAGCGGCTCGTGGAGCAGGCGGCGCTACAGCGTCAACCGGGGGCTACCTCAGCCCTGTCTAACGGCCAGCGCCGACAGCCGACCAAAGCGGGGAAGCGCTCGGCAAAGCTACCATGCGAAGGGGGCTTGCGTGGGAATGAGGACTCCCATCGGCACACAGTCGGCGGCGACACTCGCGCCGACGAGGAGATGCGCCGATGGGCGCACAATCTGGCGGGCAAGGCTAAGAGGCATGTAGACGCGTTCAGGGCGCGGGAAGAGGAGGTGCACGTGTCTGATGACGATTACTCTGGTAGCGAGCTTGTGGGTCAAGATGCCGATATCGACCCAGTGGCGGCTCTTGTGATAGCCTAGTCTTTTTCTATATGTTTCTTACCGTTGAGCTGTGCGTGCGGACCGCTTCCCCGCTCACATTTGTTGTTTTGCACGGGCGCCCTTAGGGCGCCCCCTACGTCCATAGCGGACAATTTTCGGCACCACTGAGCGTGACTGGTGTTGCGGCGAGGAGAAAAATACGCCTCAATCCACCTCGTCTGCCAAGAGTTTCGTGAAACAGGGAAACGCCACGTGGAACGGAGGGCTGCTTCACGGGCCCTCTGAGTGGACCTGACTGGAACTGAGCGTGTATGATCCCATCGAAAGATCAAAGTATGCCATTCAAGACATGAAGTCTGACAGAGTTACGTCATTGACCACTATCATGCCGACTCGGTGGTCTACAGTGAATCGCTTACCAATGGGGTCCTCTCAATGTGCGGCTTCTCATGGAAGCTGTATGAAACCCCACATTTCCGGTCCTAACTAGGCGTGGGGGGGGAACCCGACAACCACTGCGCAGTGATCCTTAGAGCAAACCTAGCAATGATGGATTAACGAAACGTGTCTGTTTTATTGGTGTAACGTGTCTATATTCGCATATTGGTTCACGAACCACCCTCTTGTCAATGTAACGATGCCCCAAGGAACGCGTGACATTCTTCCTTCCGCCCCGAGACGGGTGGGGGTTCTCTTCCACTGGAAGGGTGGTCGAGGATGCTGGGCAGGGGCTAATAGAGGCCCGTGCCTGAGAACGCGGACCGTTGGGTACCGGTCCCCCTAGGGTGGCGTCCCGGGGTCGGGATTGTGCACGGCATACATTTTTCTTCTGAGGGTTCATGAGTGTGTGCGTCAGGGTCTTCCTGCGTCTGCGATAATATCAGCGTTGCGTTTGCGCTACTTCCGGAGTTTTCGTGCGCTCCGCGACCTTTGATCCAGGCGTTGGTGTTGTTTCTCCTTTTCTTCGCTCCGCATCCTGTGCTGGGCTTTTTTTCGGGGCCATACCCCGTCGGCTGTGAGGGCGGTAACCAATACAAGGAGTTTGTATCTGAAGCGGCCGTGTGCGGAGGGCCCGGCCAAATTGTTGAGGTCGCCCCTGTTGAAGAGGCTCCCTCTGGTTGGATCCCTGACGACATGCTCGCCAGGATCCAGGAGCTGATGCAAGATGTCACCCCCGATGATGCTGGCGCCCAAGCCGTCTCATCTCGCCCGTCGGCCAGCCCCTCACGCCGTCCCAAGAAGCTACTGGACGACATCTTTGACAAAGACGTGAATATAGGAGAGGCAACCAAGCAGTACAGTTCGTCGAGACAAGTATGGCCAGTGCTCCATGTGTGTGGAGTATGTTTGTGACGTTAGCTGCTCGCTGGCTGTTTGAGTCAGCGTCTGTTGTCCATCTCATTGACACCCGCACGTGCCCCTCCCCGCCCGTACACCAGAGAGTCCTTGGGGTAGGCAGCTGCAGTGGCATGATCCGGGCCTTCGCGAAATGAGAATCGGCTTCGACTGCCTTCAAAACAGGGGGCTGGTACTTTACTTGATGGGGGCTACTAAGGAAATTTTGGGGGCCCTCAAGGCGCTCTAGGCGCTCAGGGCGCTCAGGTGCGCATTAGGAGCCTGCGCGTTCCATCTCGGGGCGCTCCCAACAGCCCTAATTCGGAGATGACCTACATCCTGTCTTGAATTCAACCGTATCTGCCAAAATTGGGAGGACAGCAATAGATCGGGTGACACGACTTGTACGATGGATGATCATCGGGAAAGTGGGCCACATGCTATTTTTCTGTACTGGCGCCGGGACCCACAAATTCAAATTGCCTCCGAAAGCCTCCAGTACAGGGTACAAAGGCGTGTACTAGACCATACTCGACCCCCCTTCACACTGCAGAATTTCCAATGCAGAATAGAAATGATATTCGAATTTTAGACCGCGGCGCTCCTCTGCACGCGCCCAGTATATGACTACACTGCGCCCACAACGCGCCTGGCTTCCACTGCACGGCACCGACACTGCTCAGACGTCGCGTACGCGGGGGTCCTTCCGGCGCTGAGTGGGGACACGTAGAGCTCGCAGGACATCCCACGATCAAGAAGCGTACCGCGGCACCTACAAACGGCGATTTATCACGCTTCTCTTGCAGGCTGTCGTGAGGCTGCTTGTTCCTCCGCAGGGGGGCCTTTTATGCCTCGTCTCGTGGGTTTATTCTTTGGCTGCGCTTCCTCTGCAATCACTGCATAACATGTCAGACAGAGTCCAGGCCATAAAAAAGGACCAAGAATGCATAACTAAAGCAGAGGTCACCCCGCTCCGGCTTGATCGCATGATGGACCTCCGCGTGTCCTGCTGAGCGCGTCATTGAAATAGGAACGAGTAGACCAGCGTCGAACGCAGAGAATCCAGAAAGAGATAAACACGTAGCCAATCACGAGAAGCAAAGAGATCGACGAGGAACGCGGAAACGCGAGACGCGAATCAGTACAATAATACAAAAACTCAGTACGTCCACAAGACCCGCACCAGCACCCACCAAGTGCGCAGGTACAACACACCACTGAATTGTATCACTCTGAGCAGCTGCATGACAAAACGCTCGCCTCACGGCACGTACCGAGGAGCCTGCGGCAGATCGGAGACGGATCGAGGGGGTGGCGAACGACAGCGACGCCGGCGGGGCGCCGGACGACGCCAGGAGGGTGGGCGAGGGCGTCTGTCTCGCCCCGACTCGACGACATGTGGCGAGGACTCAGAGACACCGCCCTCGCGCTCACGTTGGCTCTTATGAGGCGAGCGCACTGCTTTTTTACCCTCTCAGACGCACCGAGAGGGCACATTGTGCGCGGTCCACCCAGCCTCTTTCGACTCAGTGTGCAGCTGCGCGCTGTCGTTTGCGACTCATACGTGATGCGTTCCATGGAACACAGCGATAGAACCCCGGTCAGCTTTCGACAGCAATGCTGTGTCATCAGGCTGTGTGCACGTATCTGATTGGGCAACGATAGCTTTTCGAACGGAAATTTGACCGGTATCCACCTTCGTTGCTCGTTTTGATACGTACTGAACGCTCGTCTCTTCTGGCAGTGCACGGACGCCCTACACACTTTGATGTTTGACAACCGGTCCTGACCGGCCCTTGCAAGCTCCGAAACGACGACGACGCACCTAATTTCCTTGTGTGCGCGTCACTTGTAGCCTGCTTCAGCAGGGGCTACAAGCCCGCGACTATGGCCCGATTTACCTGGTACACGCCACCGGAGACAGCACGGGGGACTTGTAGCCCACATTCTGGCCCCCCGCCCCCCCGCCAGATGACCTGCGTTCGGCCCCCCCCCTTCGGCCTCTGCTCCGTTTCACCTGCGAATTGATGCCAGTAAGGAAATCGGGCCTGTAGTACATGAAATCTGCTCTAGTACGCGTCTTAGTACACGTCTAGTATGCGCCCCACTTTCCGGAAGATGTGCGCCAAAAGAGTTGGAACGAGCCAAAATGAAAGATTAGAACAACAACATGGAGCTGCAAGGAGTCGAACCTTGGACTTCGCGCAGTTGTTCAGATGGCATACTGTCATGCCATCTGATCGTTGCGAGGCTGATCACAAGCGCGCGCTGTACCACTGAGCTACAGCCCCAATGACCGTGCCGTCGCCGAAAACATGACAGTTTTTAGACTTCACGATGCTTACGGCCTACGCCAAGCTCGTGTCTGACTCACAGCGCAAATAGGAATGCAATAAATTCGGATTGAGATGGGCTCAGGCCACTTCAGCTGGCTGCTTCTACAGAAGAAGGTACCCCTCTTCCACCTGAATACAACCGGAAGCACGGCTCTTGATTCTTGCAGCTGTCATTTAGATGGGGCAGGAATTCCACCTCCCGCACAGCATCTTCGCTCAACTAATCTGCTGCATCTACGCCCATTGATCTTCAGATGTCACACAGAGGCTGCTGAGGTCTTTGGAAACACCTTCCAGCCGATGATCTGTGCCATAAGCATCTGACATAACGTTTAATCACAACACTCCATACTCACTGTCATGTACAAGCCTGCTCCAACTGCAACGTCACTACACACGCGCTTGCTTGCATTCGTCAGGCCGAATCGAACGCGTGTCTTTGTGGCGTCTCATGCACGTGTTGGCCTCAGACAAGGCAGGTCATGTGAATCCTGGAGACACTGAGGAAATCCTGGGGCGGCCGGCCCCACGACTAGTCTATTGGGTGGCGTGCTCACATGGTTATACAACCTCATGGTTCGTGCACTGAAAGACACTTCAACGACGCTCGCGGCCTCTCTGCTCCGACATCGGACCAGTACCCAAGAATGGGGCCAGTACACTTGGGACGAGATTGGGTCAAATTGACTCCACATGTGCCGTTTGGGCGAGAGTGTTGTTGACGGTTCGCTCTCTGTCATCTGTATATCCTCTCTTACCCCTTCCGTATCCCATCATTTCCTTTCTCAGGCCTTCACCCGTCAACCGCACATATTCTTTTTTGGATTCATTGGTACCCTCGAAACCTGCCATTTCGTGCAGTCAGCTGCCCTTTGTGTCTCCACCAGCGACAGAATCTCCAGAGGCAGATACAACGCCACCTCTCTCACTCAGCGGGGACGTGACTACCGCTCGAGAGCTGTACCCGTCCTTTTTACGGGTACGAACCCTGTTTCTCAGCTCATGCCGGCCTGGGTTGTATCCGTGTGATCTCCCCCACCGCTGTTGAGCACAGCGGTATGACTCGCACCCTAGTGTGGTACTGATGACGTTCGTTAAGTAACCAGTAAATAGCGACCGACCGTAGACGCGCGATAAAGCGAACACTATCGCCCAAGGGGCGAGGGCGAAGGAACTTTGTTCGTGCAACATCCGATAGGGAGCCGGGGGTGCCAACGACGGCGAGCCCCGGTCCCATGGTGCTTTTATTATCAGACGGTAAAGGGGCGGGGTCGATCGACCGAGCGATCATAACGATCAAACAACCACCAAATTACAGACGATAGAAGAAAAGACAGATATACAGGACGGACGTAACCTCCCAAAGGTCGATCCACAAGTCAGTTGAATCCTCCACTTGAATAATTACCAGTCAGGGGGGCTATCGGGCCGAATATCCCAATATTCAGGAGATATGCTACAGAGTTTTTTAGCTGGGGTGCCGAGGCGAGCCAAGGGTACGGTCCGGGTCCGGCTGAGGCCGTTTAAGCGTGACTCAGGGTGAAAACGGGAGTGCAACTCCTACAAGACATCCCGCAGTATCATAAGTATTGTGAAAGTTAAGATACCGAGATCCCCATACAAACTCGCAAAATCGGTTCACTGATCTGGACGCAATATCCACAATCTCAACGCTCGGTAAAAGGCAACCTTAGCCCAGACGGTTCCTCCAAAACAGTCAGGACTCTCGATTGAGAAAGAAGGATAATTGAAGCGCGGACTGTATCTTATAGCCCCTTTGGAATGTTGGACTTTCTACAACTGTGTGGACTTGAGTTTTGTTAAGGGTCTTGTTGATCGAGCCGATTCCGATCAGAGCTGCTCATCAGACTGGCGCAACGCTGGACCTGCATGGGACGCGGTGCGTTCGCAAAACGAGTGCTTGGAGCGCAAGTGTGTCCTGTGGCCAAGCGGTAGATACCGGATGTGGGAAAGTAGCCAGAACAGTGACGCAGGAAAGGACAGCAGAAGGCATCTCATATCTGGGATACCGGATAAAGGAGCATTGCGGGGGCACTCGCAGCCTTTCTTTTGTGCACAACACGGGAGCTCCGCAATTCACAGAAAGGAATCATATGAAATGGGTGCTTCGCTTCTATATGTCTGGTAAACGAGCAGCTGATGCTTTTTGTCGACGGCATGGGAAGGTACGGTCCAGCTGCTAAAATGCAAGGGTGAGGCTCTCAAATGGACTCAGACGCAATGCTGGGGGGGCTGGGCGGTCAAAGACTGTCACGTGCAGAGGAGAAAATTAGGATCCGGTGCCCCAGATGCGTTAAGGAAACGAAAAACGTCGGTGATGGAACCTGAGAGCACTTCCAACAGTTGTCCGCATCCACAAAATATGGCTCCACGTGTCCCACATGGCGCTCTATGTGGAATATCAGATCCCTGCGAATATCCAGCAATGTTATTCCGAACTATATCTCCACATGGAGGCCGAAATCGAGTCACAAGATTTAGACACGTCCAACCGGATAATCAGCGGGGGGTTCGGACGCGTTTGCGAACGGCGGCCCAGCTTCCGCAAAAACGGGCGATAAGCGGCTTCCGACGGCCCGTTCGCGACTGTGTCGAGCATTTCACGTGAATCCGAGCGCTGTCACGTCGCTGACGAACCCATTTGACGATCGCGATCCTCGTAACGTGTGGCAGTGTTTGATCGCACAGCCGGATTTGAACCGGCCGCCAGTGTTTGTCGGGTAGAGCATGAGAAACTAGTCAGGCCCAAACTGACCAGGCCACAGGTCATCCATCATTGCGCGCGATTGGCAACACCTCTTGCCATCCGGTCGCCGTGTACGCCATTCTGCGGTTTTTCTCCCCCTGCCGAGTATCGTCAGGAATGACCGCTTTCTTGCAGAAGTGGGCCTCACAGCAAGCTTCATCTCGAAGGCTAAGCTTGAAACCGCGTCCGAGACCAGCATCGAGGCGTGACAGAACCATTCGGCAGGCGTAGGCCGTGCGCCGGCCACAATCGCGCAGGGATCCGTAGCGAATGATTTGTCGTTGTCTGCGTGACAGCTCCGTGGCGGCCTGTGAGGCTCAGCAGGGCGTCGCATTTCTGGATTGTGCCACCGCACTGGACCTCGAGAGACCCTTACCACCCCTCTTGTGTTCTTGGCACGCTCAGCGCTGTTGCCCGCACGGCCATCAGCCGACCAGTTTTCTTCTTTTTTGGGGGCTGGGGGACGGGGCGTGCTGACCGCACCCGGGTACTGGCAGCACCGCCATCAGTGTAGTGTACGCAATACACGGACCCCGGGCGCACTGGCACGGCCTGCGGCAGCGTCTTTCCACCGTTTATACGCCCCTCACACGGCATGGCCGCGTGACGCATGCCGCCGCGCACCGCAGCATTCGACCATGGTGGCGCCCACCGCTGTGTGTGACCGTCGTAGATCTCATATTCTTCGGGACCACTTTTTCCTGGCCAGCCGCGTGGCACACGCCGCCGCGCACCGCCGCCCATTTCCCGACGCGGCGCCCACCGAAGTGGCGGCCACCGCAGTGTGCGACCGTCGTAGTGCCCATCTTCTTCGCGACCACTTTTTTCTGGCCAGCCGCGTGGCACACGCCGACGTGCACCGCCGCCCATTGACCAACATGGAGGCCACCGACGTGGCACACACCGCAGTGTGCGACCGTGGTGGTGCCCATCTTCTTTGCATACACTTTCTTCTGGCCAGCCGCGTGGCACACGCCGCCGCGCAGCGCCGCCCATTTACGGACGTGTCACCTACCGACGCGTGCCACTGTCGTCGGACGCATCTTCGTCTTTCCCGTTTGTGTCCTGCCAGTGCGTGGCCGGAAAGCAATGGAACACGAGGTGGGTGGAGATGAGCTCGAGCTCGCCGGCTTACTGGGAACCCGGGCACGCTTTGGAGTGCGCCGTGCGCTGCTGGTCAACATTCAAGGCAGTGTGCGCAGGCATGTGTGAGGATCTCGGCGCGGGCGCCGACCCAATCGGCGGTGTGACTTTGACTTGGGTGCGTACTCCAATCTACGAGACTATTTTGGTGTTGACGGGGAGCCGCCTGTTTACGGTCAGGATGCTTTTGATGAGCTCTTCCGGATGCTGAGGCCTGTTTTCAACCGGCTGTTACGCGCCATCCACGAACAGCGGCACTGGAAGCGCGCTGTCAACGCTACAGGTCCCTCACAGTCCCACGCCATCCAGAAGGTGGCGGCTGCATTGCGGGTCCTGGCCTACGGCGAGCCAATTGATCGCTCGGACAAGTACTGCCGCCTGTCGAGCTCGACCATTGAAGAGTCCACGCAGCGCCTGACGGACTTCTTCAATCACAAGTGGGAGTAGACGTACCTGCGACTTCCGACGGACGAGGAGCTGGAGCACATCCTGACACGCAACGCGGCCCGCGGTATGCCGGGGTGTATCGGTTCCATAGACTGCACACATTGGCATTGGAAATGGGTCAAGTGCTCCAAGCCCCTTGGAGGGCAGTACCTGGACCGCAAACGTAAGCGCTCCGTTGATATTGAGACCGTGTGCGACGAGTACCTGGAACTTGTTCGTTGGGTGTCCCAGGGCTTACAACGACAAGAACGTGTTGGCCTGCTCTCCATTGATTCTGGACGTGAACGCGGAGGTCTGGCCTCCACGGACGTATAGCTACACACTGAGCGGCCGCTCCCGTCGCGTACCGTACTACGCGGCCTATGCTGGGTACCCTCGATACGCTCTGCTTTCTATGCCTCACCCGAAGCCTGACACTCCCCGAATAGTGGTGTACAATCGTCTATAACATGCTGTGCGCAGGGACGCCTAGCGCTTTTACGCTGGGCGGTGGTCGCGGTTGTGCATCACCAAGTATCCGGCGCGGTACATGTCCGTGCCGCGCTTGATCACGACGGCCAAGGCAGTCGCTATCCTGCACAACATGGCCGTCGAGAACAAGCGCGATAGATTTACTTTTCAATTGAGAATAACCACTGCAGAAGAAGACGAAAGAGCAGGTATCGACGGCGGGCAGACGGCGAGCTTCACCAAGAATGCTGGCCCTCAAAATGACTGCGTGTGGGGCGTGGCGCTGCCCCTTACGACGACCAATGACCTCTCCGACATACCAGACGTTCAAGGTCCCATCGTGGGCTCCGCACGGTACATGTACGTGGCCGAGAACGAGGCCAAGAGCACCACTAGTCTCTTCTTGCTGCTCTCTGACTTCGGGGAGCACATACGGGCTGACCGCGGACATATTTTATCTTCTTACGTGCGCCTGCCGCCGGCCGTGGCGCGCGAGTGAGGTATCTGTGTGTGGTTGTGTTGATGACGACGCGTCGCTGGTAAGAAAAGTTATTTTTTCCCGCTGGCCGGTTTTTTTTTTTCCTTGAACTCGTTGCTCTCCCTCGGTGTCGCGGTGGCGCCGATCAGCACCAGACCTCTTTTTTTCAGCTGCCGCTACGGCCGCACGCCGCAATGCTGCGTGTAGTGGCCGACTCCGCGGCCGGCGAGGCAGAAAAGCGTCGCAATACGGCCGTTATGTAGGCGTGCACTAGTCACGCGGCCGCCACACAGCGGGAGACGCCACAGTAAGGCCGCCAGGCATCCCCCCCCGAAGGTGGCGCCGAGGACAGGCCTTCTCCGCCGCCGCATCCACACCGCCCTCAAGGCGGCGGAGACCACGGCGGTTTGGAGGTTGGTCCGAGGGGCGCGGGGGGGGGGGGGGGGGGGGGGGGGGGGTGTGACGGCGTGCAGAGAATGGAAGCATGAAGCGACCTCGCATCGCCTCTGCGAGAAGACGCTGGCGAGGGGAAGGGACCCAGTGTCTCAGTTAACGGCACCTCTGAAAATCTGTCGA
>Ga0209093_1001249_pt1 | contig 14411 bp, 13 predicted proteins | sample SidtaG_4_FD_187450 | JGI IMG/M metagenome (GOLD analysis project Ga0209093, IMG submission 187450) | Marine algal microbial communities from Sidmouth, United Kingdom - Sidmouth_Male1 metaG (SPAdes) (version 2) | ecosystem: Host-associated > Algae > Red algae > Unclassified | place: Sidmouth...
AGCCCTGCCGGTGGACGCCGCTGCCGCCGCTGCCACCGCCGCCGCTGCGGCCAACGCCCCGTCGGCGAAAGCCCCGCCGGCGGAAGCCCCGCCGATGGACGCCGCTGCCGCCGCTTCCGACAACGCCCCGCCTGCGGACGCCCCGCCGCGGACGCCGGCGGACGCCCCGCCGGCGGTCGTCATGGCGGAAGCTCGCGCGGACGCCCCGGCGGACACCCCGCCGGCGGACGCCGCGCCGGTGGACGCCCCGCCGGTGGTCGCCGCTGACGCTGAAGCCCCGATGGCGGACACGACGCCCGTGCTCGCCGGCGCCTCGCCCGTTGATAGAGTCTGTGACAAAACCGGCGACCCCTCTCCGCCCGATGACGCCGCCCCGCCCAGCGCGTTAGTGACAGCAGCCGACTAAGCCGTGTTCTGGCCCATGGACTGCGACAGAGACTCCCTGTCTGTAGAGAGTAACGACGAGGCTCCATGTACCTCGGCAACAACGGCATCCGTCAAATCCGTGTCCATCCCCACCTCGGTCCCCAGCCATGGCGCCCCACCAACCACGTCGATCTCGCGGTCCCTGCCGAAAGGTGTGCGTACCTTGCCGGCCAAGCGGTTGTTCTCTGGCAGGCCATCTACCGCCCTGCGCACCGCCTGTTGCACGCAGTAGAGCTGGTCAGCGCGCCTCGTCGCGCGTACACGCAGCACCTCCGCCGCAATGCGACGTGCGGCCTGCAGGAAGTCAACGGACCGACACCGGCTTGGCAGGGGTAGGGAGCCGCAAGTCGTCACAAATTGGTCCACCTCCGTGGAGATGGGCGTGGGGATAATCCGGGTCTGCGAGACGAGAAGGTTGTAGCCGTAGAAAGACCTGTCAGTCTTGGTCATGGGCCTTGACACAACCTTGATGGTGACCTCAACCTTGCCCTCTGCGCCCAAGTGCATGTACGAGTCTAGTGGGAGCTGTAGAGCCCATGCCCCAAGTGGCCAGGCTGCCGACGCGTCTACTACGCCCGTGATTACGCCAGGTACGGCCGACGGAGCTGGGAAGATCATCTGCGTCGCGGCGGGCACCTTGGCACTCTTGGACTTCTTCGACCGACGGGGAGCCGACCGCGTCTTGGTCAGTGACGACCGGTTTCAGGCAGAGGCCCGGCGCTTTCCCTTGGGAGTTGTTTGGCAGTCGCTCGGGGCACCTTCGACAGCGCGAAGCGGGAAATTGCTCACCGTCGCGAGGTCGGACGTCGGGCCTTTGAGCAGGCCCTTTTGCAGCTTTCCGACGAGAAAAACAGCAGGGCTCTGATCCGCCCACGTGTACCGCTAGTTGAACTCGAGCAGTGCCATCGTCGTCGCCTCGCCATCAGGTGTCACACCGGGTACGATCCGGCAGCCCGCTGCGGACGCCGTCCCGCGCCCATTGGCGGTGGACAGCAGCGCGCGCAAACCGCTGAGCTCCGCTTCGGTGACGGCGCCAGGAGCTGGACCCGTGCCGAGCTCGTTCTGCTGCACGACCCACAGGTCCAGATCCGGACGCATAGACACGCGCTTGGAGAAGTACTGGTGCCGGCCCGTTTGGTTGACCTTCTTGTTCACCGAGAGCGGCACCGAGTCCGGCTGGCCGACGAGCTGCGCTTCAGCCGAAATTCGACCGGAAAGGAAGAGGCCGCGCTCGCAGACCGCAAACTCGCGGCACAATAAATCCCACCCCTTCATGGGAGCATCCTTGAAAAGCGCCTTGATGGCGCCGTCAAGGGCAGCACGCCGGCCCGGCACAATGCCGGCTAAGAAGGACATCTCCGACTCAAAGAAGAGAAAGACAAGCGCGGGCGTCGCCACTTTGGAAGGCATAACAGCTGCGCCAAGGAAGAGGATAGAGCGCAAGACGAGCGAAAGGAAGAGTTGCTCCTGCGTCAATGCTGACCCCAGCCCGGAGGATGGCCCCGGCTCGGAGGCACCCCACGCCACACCCCGCTCGCCCGCCACCCCAAACTTGCAGTTGGCATCGTCCGCATCCCCCAACTCGCCGTCGGACGCGCCGGATGAGTCGTCCGCCGACGCGTCCGCAAAGGCTGTGTTGTCCGCCTGGGCTCCGGCATCTTGCACCGAGATGGACGGCATCGGAGTGTGCTCAGTCGCCGGCGACATGAGCCTGTCGTTGCAGCAGGCAACAACCGTGACCAGCTTCTCCGAGCCCGCAGCTGACAAGACCGACATCGTTGAGAGCACAGGCAGCGGCAGGACCAGGAACAGAAGTCGGCAGAAAGTGGGGAAAGTACGTGAGAAAATGGGTTGAGCGGAGCGTGGAGGAGGGGGGGCGAACCGAGAAAGACGTCGAGCGTAACGGGGAAGTCGACGCTAGCGGCATTGAGGCCATCATAAATAGTAACGCCCACACGGTGGAGGCGTCCCACCGCCGGATCCGGGGCCACGGCCAGCTCAGTAAACATTGCGGTGAAAGAAGGAACAACGCGAGTGGCGCATGGGCACAGGGTCGAGGTACGAAGAGCACGCAACCAGATCCGGAAGCGACAACGCTTGAAGTGTGACGCAAGTCTCATTGGGGTGGAAAGTGGCACCGCAAGGTGGAAAATGGCACGTGGAATATGGCACAGCGCCACTTTACGACGGATAAAGACGAAACTGTCTTCCGATCATTCGGTCGCCAGCACTTACTGTCCACTTCACACCTCCTGGAGATCCATACGAGTTCCTGCGGTCGCCCAGTGACTAGTGGGGAACCAGATGGGCACGCTTCGGACCAGCGCAAGTGGCGACTCTTTGAGTACTGTGAAAAGTACGGCAGCGATCCGGATGCGGCAAAGAACATAAAATAATGGTGGGCGTACTGAAGAGAGACCGAGTGACAAGGGACGGATGCGGCCGAGAACAAGAGATACAATATGCACGACGAAGCGGCCTGTCGTGATGTTTTCTCGTGACGTGAACATCACCAGTCAGCTGCTCCACTGACCTGAAAGAGTGATAGTGCTAGAAACGGCTGCACAAAATGGGAGGATACAAAGAAGACACGCGGCAGTCATCCGCACTCTTGAAGGCATCAAACGATGACAAGACGGGCCTCGAAAGAGAGACGAGCTACACAGCCATGGGATATAAAAGGCAGACCGGGCGCACATTCTCGCGGACGACGATTACATCCGCATCGTCTTCGAAAGCGCCAGGAAGCTTGACCAGCGACGAGGATACCACCACCAGGTCCTCGACAACGTCAACTGCCGGCGACTCAGCGCTGCTTTCCGCCACGTGGGCCACGTGGGGCGCGGCGCGGGCCGCTCGGGGCACTGCGGGAAAGTCTGCGGCTCCCGCCACCGACACACGCTCTTCGTGCTTGGCCATAAACACGGCGGTCGGGCCCGTGGCTCCACCGGAGGCACCGTCTGCCGCCATGAGAGGCTCGGAGCGCACAGCCGTGGGGACGGCAACTAGATCTGCGGAGCACCCCGCAGCGCGCGTCTTGGGCACTCCCGGCGAGCCGAAGGCAGCAGCCGCCACACCGGTCGCGGCCCCAGTAGCCATGCGAGGCGCGTGCGTGGCACCAGCCGCAATGCCATCAAACGCTACATGAGACGCCGTCGGCTTGACCGAGACTCCTTTCGCGGTGCCTGCCGCCATGCCTTCGCGCGCCAGGATGGACACCGTCGGCTTGACCGCGACTCCTCCCGCGCCTGCCGCCACGCCCACCACTGCGGAGCCCGAAACGGCTGCCGGGGTGCGGGCCGTCATGGGCACCGCTGCAAATCCCGCGGAGCCTCCCGTAACGCGGGGCTCGGGAAGAACTGGCGGCACCGTCGCTGCCGCTGGCATCGCCGCCGTCACTGCCATCGCCGCCGTCGCGGCCGTTGCCGCCGTTGCCGCCATCTCCACGGGGTGCACCGTCAGCGGTACCTCAGTAGAGGCCGCCTTACCCCGGCCCGAGGAGAGAGAGGGACGCATCGCGGTCTTGAGCATCATTATGGCCGGCAGCGATCTCACGACCGGCGGGTTCATCGATGAGGGCACGTGGGGAAACCGAGGCTTGAACAACGGATGTTCTGAATGGCGAGTCGGTGGCAGCGGCAAGGCATCCAACATAGGATATGAGGCGGCCGCCGCGGATGCTTGGCCGGGAGTCAGCGGAGGAAGGATTGAGGCCGACCTCGTGCCCTTCATGGCACGTTTCTCGATCACGTAGTTGACACGACGTCCCTTGCGCAGAACCATCGCGTGTGTAGCGTTGACCTTGTCCATATTAGAGGCAGGAGGATGGGTACGGTACGGCAGGGAGTGGCCAGATGGACAACAAGGTGCATACGAGGCCAGGGGTGGGTAGGGGTGATCAAGTGATTGGCGGGTGCGACGGGAAGTGCGTGGTGATGAAAAACGGAGAGGATGGTTGAGCTGGGCCGCGCTCTTATGCGGAGCGCTACGGAGCGGTGTGCTCTGAGGCGCGCCCCTAACCGAGCGCCGAGATGCCAGCGCGCGCCGAGGGACACCACGCAGCCGCGCTTACCTGGCCCGGGTCCCCCCGGCTCGGGTCCCCCACCAGACTGTGCTTACCTGGCCCTGGTCTGCGCCGTGAGTCACCACATGGTGACGGTGCTCACTGTGCTTACCTGGCCCAGGTCCATCAACAATCAATACAACAGAGCAGTCGACTAGTGACATCTGTTCGATGCACAGATGACCGCGGAGGTAGATGGCTGACGTGCTCCAGCTGCGCTTATACCGTGATGAACCCTTTGGCGCACAGCCACGATGTCGCGCGTGCCGAGGGTCACCAAGCGGCCGCGCTTACCTGGCCAGGGTCCCCTACCACGGTCACGACAGCTCACGATGAGGCACCAGCGCGCGCCGAGGGTCACCACGCAGCAGCGCTTATCTGGACCGGGTCCCCCTGGCCCAGCTGCAGGTCCCCCCCCACCGTCACCACTCAGAGACGGTGCTTATCTGGCCCGGGTCTCCCCCAACCAAAACAGAAGACGAGTCGACTGGTGACATCTTTCCGACGCGCAGATGGCCGTGGAGGTAGATGACTGACGTGCTCTACGCGCAGGCAGCAGCGTGGCACTCGGGGCGCGGAGAAAGCTGGCCGCTGCGCAGCTGCAGCGCAGTCGTGGGTCAGGCGGTAGAAGGCTGACATGTAGGCAGCACCAGATGGTTGACACAGGCAGCTGCTAATCGCCGCGCGGCGACAGATGTGCAGTACCTGCAGGGTGGCTGCAGCTCGCAGCTGCATACGCTGCAGCTGCAGCGCTGCAGCGGTTGAGAACTGGGTCGGTCGAAGGCTGACATGTTGGCAGCGGTAGATGGTTGACGTCTCCGCTGGCGTTCTTCAGGTGGCGACAGGTCAGCAGCGGCAGTCCTGAAACGTAGACCGACCAAAGGATAGCGCGCCACTTTCGCGGGCGCCGAGCGAGAACGTAGCACGACCCGCGGAAACGGGACAACTCACCACGGCAACGGTGCTTCTGCAGCTGCGATGGAGCGTGTGCCACGGCTCCGTCGCTCCGCGTCCGGTAGCCAACCACTTGCGCGAGCATGCCCCATGCACTCGAACACTCCCCCGCTTGCGGCGGCCGCCACACGACTGGCGACGCCGATGAGTATAAAGTACTCGAGCACGGCACTCCCAAACCACTACTCCGTCCCGTCGTGACACATTGGGCACACAGGGCCTCGACGTCGGCCGCGCTGCGACTGGCAGCTCCCGCGCACTCTTCGGAGAGGACACCGCCGCGCACTCGTCGGCAAGGACACCGCCTTCGCCCCCTTCCCGGTTCCCAGGCCGCCCCGTCGACGCCCCGCCTCACTCTGTGACCACCTTCGCGCACTCGCCGGCAAGGACACCGCCGCTCGTCACAGACGCCATCTACCGACGCCCTCCCCTGCTTGGTGCCCAGGCCTCCCCGCCGACGCCCTTCCTCACTCTGCCTCCAACGGACCACGCAAACAAGGACGTTCGGATAGCGTAAAGCCGCGCAGAAAAGGACGCCGAGGTCGGCGATAGCGCCACGCCGCGGCGTGTAAACGCTCCGCTGTGTCGGGCGCTTCGACTGCGATGGGCAGCCGCCGTCGTTGTGCGCGGATGCGCAAGGTCGCGAACGCCCACATGGAAACACCAGCTCAACAGGCGTATCGCATGAGGCGGGAGCAAGACGAGCAAGACGAGCAAGTACCGCGGCTCCCTGTGGATGATCGTCAAGTGGACGACCAGACTGCATCCTTGGCTGCAGCACGGCGTCAGCTTCGCGAGCGCCGCACGGCAAGCGCGGTTTCTCGTCGGCACCTTGCAACGGCACTCTCCATTAACAAGCGCGCCGTTGAGGTTGTCAACACCTCCACGCTCTTCGGGGCAGCGGTCGCGGCCATGTTTGGCTTCTCTTCCGATGAGGTAGTTGTGGCCTCTGGCACCGGCTCCATCGTGGACGTGAGGGACGTGGCCGTCAACGTCGTCGACATGCACGGTGCCAACGAGGCGTTCTTCCTCAACCCCGCCGCCAACGCGCACGGGAACGCTGTTGGCCCATGCGACGACCTCATCGACGAACCCGGTGGGGAGAACGAGGCGGCCGTCAAAGAGGCGGTCGTGCCGGACGCGCGCGCGACCATGGGCGCGCACGAGAACCAGGACACGCACAAGTCCATGGGCGATCATTAATCCATGAAGGCCGTGCAACAGGCGGTGCTCGACGGGGTCGTCGTCCGCGACTCGATGGTCATTGACAACGTTCGCGGGGTGTCTATTGCTGGGAGCGGTCCCACAGCAACCCGGCGCGACTCATCGGCCGGCGATTGGACATTTATCGACGTCTACTATCAACGACATGCAGGGGCCAGCGACGGCGGCGCCGCCGTGCATGCAGGCGCCAGCGACGGCGGCGCTGCCGTGCTAGCAGCCGTCGAGCACCGGTGGCGAGCGCGCGGTGGTACATTGCGACGCGCTGGAGAGGCTGGAAGTCTGCCGGTGGCGGTGACACCTGCGCGAGGCAGTCTGCCCGCGGTGCCGCCCGTCAACGTGACGACCCAGTCTCTTGGGACCCGCGCCGTGGATCTGGGCATGGAGGAGATTGCCCCCGCCCCGCTGACGAGCGCCCGCCCGCTGACCGCTCCGACGCGGGCGGTGCCCCCCACGCCAGCTGCCTCGACCACGTCGGCACTGACCGTAGCGGCACCGACCGCGTCGGTGCCGACCGTATTGGTACCGCCCCAACTACCTCTTCCGCTTGCCGCCACGGGCACGCCGGCCACGCCGGCCAGTGTCCAACACGGCGACATTGACGCGTTGATATTGCAGGTCATGGAACAGAAAACTGCAGCTGCCAGAGCGGCGACGCACGAAGTGATTGTGATGCACGCCATTGCCGACATCAACGAGGCCGCATTGCGAGAGGCGGCGACGCATGCCACCGACGAGGCGCGAGCTGCGGTGGAGGCCGCAATCAACTCGGTGGGCGCATACGACGCACGGACAAGGACGCTGACAGCGACGCCAGTCGTCCAAGCGCGCTCGAGGCTAGCCACGGCCGAGGCCATCCGTATCGTGGAGGTGCATGAGGGACGCGCAAGAGCCATCGCGGCGGTCGCGGCGGCAGCCGTCGAGAGCGGCGCAGCCGCGTCGGCTCAGGTGATCACGGCGGCGAATACCGCGGGAGCCGCGGCAGCACTCATGGCGGACGTGGAGGTGGAAGGCCCCGCGCCTGACTTGACGTCTGCGCACAGAGATGCCATGCAGGCTGCTCTTCTAGCGATGGAAGCGACGGCCCGGGGGACGGTAGCCACGGCAATGGTCGAAGCCGCTGCGACGGAAGCAGATGAGGTAGCTACAGACGATGTAGCTATGGGGGAGCAGGAGGAATAAGAGTACGACATATATAGAACAGAAGAATGATCAATACACTAGTGTCGCATGCAAACAGAATCTAAAGATACAAGTGTCAGACAGACACGAACCAGCGGGAAACCGCTCAGTAGCCGTGAAACACGAAAAAATAACACAAGGCCCACCTGTCCATTCGAACCAAACGCACATTCGTGGATGCAACCACGAGGTACAAAGGTCCACCTCAAGGGGCGCGCATGTCGCCGACCCGTACCATGGAGCACCATGGAGCATCATACTATTGAGACAGGTGGACCCGTACCATGGAGCACCATGGAGCATCTTGCCATCGAGACAGGTGCGCCCTAGGTTGACGATGGGGCTGCCACAGATGGCCGTGGAATACTGCAGCCGCATGCCGCCAGCAACGAGACGGAGAACGCTCCGACGAGGGAACAGGGGCACGCGCCTCCTTGTGGTGTGCAGTCGCCATCCCGCAGCTATGCCGCTGAAATGCTATCGCGGAGGCACCGGCCGTGGGAAAGACGGACGCCGTCAACGGAGACGCACGAGGCACGGCTGTCGTGCTCTGACGACGACGGGTGCCGTGCGCTATACGGGTCGCGACAAGCTCTGGTAGCGCGACGTCGATGGGCCACGGTTCAGGAGAGGGGCCGGGACTGCTCCGCCTTGACTCGTTGACTCATCGTCGAAAAGGGCATCATCCGGAGGGGCAATTGTGGAAGTAACACCCCCTCTCCGAGGACTCATTGACAGTAGCACCCACAGGAAACTGTGAGCTTTCTCGCTGTTCGCCCAACTTTTCTTGCTGTCTTGGATGACTGTGTATCTTTTCGGACAACCTTCGAATCTTTTTGCATTCCATTTATTGTGTACTTACGTCTTCATTGACGGTATTGCTTTCTCTTGGCCTTTTTTCGCAGCCTGTCGACTGTCCAGCTTGTCGCCTCCACGTCTCCGGCGTGCCCAGGGATCCCGATGACTGACAATGGCGGCTGCCTCTCCCGCTGCCGGGCGGCCTCCCCAATCGTCAAAGCCTCTCCTGACCGACCCGTAGCGGCGCCTGTTCCAGACTGCCCGCCGGCTGCCTCTCCCGGTTTTGGGGGTTTTCCCTGCCTCTCCCGTTGCGAGGCGCTCTCCCCTCTCCTCAGCGCCTCTCTTTGGCTCCTTCAAACGACGGCGGAAGACACACAACGGCGCGGTGGCGCCCTCCGTCACGGCGCTCCCTCTCTTTCGGCCGTAAATATACCTGTCGGTGCACTCCCCCCCCACACTTGCGTTGAAGCCCGCGGTCCCCCCAGTTCCCCCCCCGTCCCCGCCGGTTTGTTTTTTTACGTCCCCGTCCGCCCTCCCCTCCCTACCCCACTCCGCTCCGCCCTCTCCGTGTTTCCCGGAGGAGGCGTCTTGCATGACCCCTCCGGCGCCGCCGGAAGGCGGCGCCAGGGAGGTCGCGGCTGGTGGCGCGGCCGCGTCTGACGGGGTCGCATTGGGCGGCCCGTCCGTCGGTACGGCCAGCGGTGTGGCCGGCGGCGTCACAATGGCAGGCCCGTCCGTTGGCGCGGCCATTGGTGCGGCCGGCGGCCCCAGCCGTGAGTCTGGCGGCCTGTCCGTCGGAGCGTCCGTCGGAGCAGCCAGCGGTGTGGCGGGCGGCGTGGTCGGTGGTCCGGCTGACGGCCGCCCTGGTGGTCACATCCACAACCTCCGCCGGAAGCGGCAGCAGCGGATATGTGCCCACTTGAGTGACCTCGGGTCGAAGGCCAAGGGGAGGGTCTGGCTGATTGTCGGGCCGGTGCGAGACCCAGACGTGATCGACCCCAGCAGATTCTCTTTTTCGGCGCATGTGGTGGCGAAGCAGAGCCTGTCGGGTCGGGAGGTGTTCGCGCGTGCGGTCGTGAAGCTCCTTTATCGCAAATGCCTCACGTCACGAGCAGCTGCACACGCTTCTCTGCATCTTCTCCAGAGCAAGTCCAAGCTACCTGACGACGATGGGGACGAGGAGCCGTCGTGGGCCGAGCTGCCGGCCTCGCGCCTAACCTCGCTCGAGTGTGAGCGGGTCTTGCGTCGAGCCAAAACGATGACTGACAAGTCGCATCACTCTGTCGAGCGCGGCGACGTCACCATTGCCTGGGTGGGAGATGCCCACACCCACCCATGGGTGAAATATGACCAGCACCTACGTGACCGACGGGTATCGAACCACGTCGCCGTCGTCATCCGGGAGGCGGCCGCGTTTGCGGCCTTGAAGCTCGAGGAGCAGGCTGCGGTGATCGCCGCGGCCCCAAGTGCCGCCGCGTTGCTTAAGGTGCGCAAAGCGCCGGAGCTCGTGGAGCCGGGTGAAGAAGAGTCCGGCGGAAGCAAGAAAAAGCGCGCCCGCAGGCGATCAGGCCCGTTCGGAAAGAGCATGGCGAAGATGTTGCCCAACGCTCGCAAGGTCCGCGCAGTCATAAAGGCAGCCGTGGACAACCCAGACGGCACGCCACATTCCCTGCTCACCCTCGAACCTGACGGCGCCGTGCGCGTGTGGCGCTATGTCATCGGAACGGCCAGCGCTGGCACCCGGTGGTACGTCTCGGGAGACGGCACGCGGAAGAGGCTCGCGGCGCCCTACCACAGACGCCGTCAACGAGACCCGAACGCCAAGCCCATGACGACGGCCGAGGCCGACGCGGACTTGGTATCGTCGTTTCATATCGCCAAGTCAACCTTTTTGGAGGACGCTGACGAGACGGAGACGGACGACTCTGAGGAGGAGGAAAACGAGGCTGCTGGCCGGGTGGGTCCCTGTGAGAGCGCTGGGGGCACCGGCCGCGAAGTGGTCGTGACCATTGAGTTTGACCCTGTCGGCTCCCTCCAGCGCGCTCTCTCGGAGGGCTGCGTGCCAGCGACCGAGGCGGAGATCCAGGCGGCCCCTGTCGCCTTGACGCTCGCGGGCGATGGCGGACCGGTACGCCGTAACGCCCTTACTTTGTTCACCCTGACGGTGTCGTCCACGCTTCTGCGCTCGGGCCGCACGCCGCTCATCCCTGTGTTGTTTTTGCTCAGCGGCGAGCACTCCATTCACTCAGCGGTCGGTGAGTGCCTACAAGAGCTGCTAAGAACCACCTTGCATGAGACATTCACGGTGCCTGTCAAGGCGACGTCGTCCGCGTCCACGACGGGCGCGCCGCTGCGCTGGACGGCGCCTCTGTCGCTTCCCTTCTTTTTGCGAGTGTGCGGTGACTTTGCCTTGCTGTCCCACGTGCTGACGCTCCCGGGTTGCGGTGACGTCAGCCGATGCCCGTATTGGTGGCCGTGTCTTCCGGCATCCTACCTCTCGGGATCGCTGCTCGAAAGGGGTTCGGGGGCAGGCCGAGACGCGGCCTTCCTGTCGTCACACTGGGAGCTTGTGATATGGGGCCTGGCGAGATGGTGCTCGCTCGGGCCTGGTCACCGCCAGTGGCGGGGAAGTGACGGGCGGGTGCTGTGGGCGTGCGATGGATGCGGCACCGACATGGAAGCTCTTTCCACGTCGACGACAATAATGGCGTGTGAAGATCCCACGTGCAACCGCTTTGAGGACCCGCAGGCGCCGTTGCTTCCGCGTGTAGCCTACACGCCCCTCTCCAAGTTCTTCAAGCGGCTGCGTCGGCGCTTGGGGGGATCCCGTGGGTACCCGCTTCTTGGGGACATCCCTTTTGTGCTGCAGGCCCCTGTATTGCACTGCACCGGCAAGATCAGCAGAGGCCTCATGTTCTTCCTCCTCGAGTTGATGGGCGAACCGATGGAAACCAAGGCGAAGAGGGCCATCTACAAGCTCATGGGGAGGGGCAACCTTGGAGGACTCTACCTCCGCGAGTTCGGCCGCCTGGGTGCTCTCATCGTCGCCGTGCCGGGAGTCCTCGGCAAGGACGTGAATGTTGACCACGGTGCAGTTGTCATGTTGCAACTGAGCCAGTTGCTCACCGCGTCGTGGCGACTCGCCATCAGCACCAATCCGGTCGCTGAGCGGGAGAGCGCCGCCTCGACCTTGCAGCTGGCGGCCGCGTTACTGGCGCCTATCTACTCCGCATTAAAGCCGCTGGACCCCGTCACCAAGAAGGCCGGCGTGTGGAACCTGTACCTGCACACGGCGATGGCGCACGTGCGCGGAACTGTAGGCGAGGCCGTCCCGACTCTCAACTTCATCTGTGATGACAACATCGAGGGTACCATCGCTGAGCTCAACCGCTTTTTCAACCGGCGAGCCAACAACGTCTCTCGCGGCGATTCCATCATCAACAAGGAGGCTCTGAGCCCCACACAGTTCAAAAAGCCCAAGGGACGCGACGCCGCCGACCAGATGTTATTCACGCAAGAAGTGGTCCTGTGCCCCTGTGTGAGTAAGGTTGGGCCGACGGCGATTGACGACTTCAAAGCCGTCGTGCGCTACGCGTGCCGTGACCCAAGTTTGACTGTGACAGCTGACCCGCCCGCGATGGCTGACCCGTCGGTGGCCGCCAACGCGTCGGTGACGTGTGACGTCGCCGACACCACGGCTCACACGCCTGCCGAGGCACCGGCGAGTCATGCGGCCTCTGCCGCGGCGGCCGCTGCTGCCACGGAAGAGAGTGCAATGGAAGCTCTTGTCGGTCTGGTGCCCCTCGTTTTCGCCCTGGGCTCTAAGGCCGACGGAGTCCGACGCAACTCCACCCCGCAATTTGAGCCCAGCATGGAGCTCCAGCTACAGGACAAGCTGGAACAGGTGCAGCGGCGCATGTCGGTCTGTATTTGCGGCGCGTTGACGGGGGGACGTGCGAGCAAGGTGGGGATCAAGGCTATGGACATATGCAGGGGGCGGGGCGACGGCGACGGAGGGGTGGCGGGGGTTCCTCGCGGTCAATGGGAAGGGGATGGTGACGGCGCGGAGGTGCGAGTGGCTGCGGGTGTGGATGCACGCATGGAGGTTGCTGCTGAAGCTGAGGCCGGGACGGTGACTTTTGAAGACGCGCGCGGATACATGGCGTTTGAGGGCGGCGAGGAGTACGAGGCAGTGGACGGTCGGGACGCAACGGTCGCCGCCGACGGCAAGCCTGTCGACGCGCCTGCCGAGGGGCCGCGCTCCTACACGCTGGAGCGCGACGATCTCGATGGAGAAGATAGTGACACCGACGCTGACAGCGACGCGGACGACGTGGACGACGCGCTGCCAATATTCCAGCCGGTGGACCAGGCCAAGGGCAATGGGGAGTTCCTGCTGCAGGCAGCAGCGGAGGACGACGGTGTGTCCCCCTTCCTGCCGTCGGTGGACGTGGTGGACGCTGTTCTCAGCACCGCTAGGTACGCCCCGAGCTCCCGTCGAGCGGCTCTGGTACGCTCGAGGGTGGAGGAGGACCTCGTTCTCGTGCAGCTCCTCATTGCACGTCTGCAGACAACTGAGTTTGTTGATTGGGTGCGGCGTGATGGTGTGCTGGTGTGGGACGTGGAGCGCGCGGCACAGAGTTTGCGTCACGCTCTCATCCGCGCCCTGGTCAAGCTCACCGGGGGCGGAGGGGGGACAACTGCGTGAGCGTCACGGTGTGAGGCCGCTACACTAGTGGCCTAGAGGTCTCTGGCCCCCCACCACATAGATGGGCGGCAGCCCCAGGAGTGATCGAGCTGTCGTTGTGTATGACTTCTTGTTGTCTGTCCGCAGTCCGGCGCGGTCCGCCTCCGGCGGCCTCGACCTCGTGCATGCCCTTGGGTCAGTGGTCCGAGGTGTACCGCCAGCTTACTGTGCGGAGATATTGGGACCCAGAACGTGTGCCGCACGTCTGTGTGGCCGCCCTGCACGCCCTTGTAAAGGGGAGCTACAGCAGTCTGCGAACGCTTTGTGAAGCGCCCTATTTCAATGCTTGCACGCCGTTCTCGCCGGCCACATGCTGCCGCTCGTGAAGCGGCTTCCAATGGTGTAAAGCACGGCCATGCAAATCTTGAAATGTGGCGAATTCCAACGGCTTGCGACTACAGCCTGTCTTCACTACACGTCAACATAGGGTTCTGCAAACTGGCGTGGGTCGCGTTCTGTGAAATTTAGACCTTGTTTGTCACCGCGGTTTTGGGGGTACTGCGCCGGGCTACAGCGCCGAGAAGAAATGCAGGCACGACCCGGGTAGCGTCCCCGTTTCGCGGGACGATGGGGGCGTCGCCATGGCGATGGGCGCGACGACGACACCGCGCAGACGACGCGACGACGACGATGGCGCCATGGAGGCGGATTCCAACTGGACCACGGACGACCTGTCCCCGGCCCCGTGGAAAGGCGTGGCAGATCGGGGTGGTCCAGAATACACCCGCCACCAGAAATTGGCCAGGGCCTGTTCCGGACTGACCGAGACGAAGAAAACGGGGAGACTCTCGAGGAACAGAGAAACACCGAGGTGTATCTCAGCTCTATAGCGCCTTCTGAAATATCTCTGAGTACCCACGCCACATAGACGAGTTCTGACACTTCTCATGGTCAGAGCAAACCCTGCAACGTCGGCCCCAAGTCATATTTGCGAAACGTGGCGCAACGTGGCGCAAACGTGTCTCATTATTAAGGAAATGGGGCCGGAACGCTCCCGCATCAACGTCGCCGACCCCATTT
>Ga0209093_1001252_pt1 | contig 14395 bp, 15 predicted proteins | sample SidtaG_4_FD_187450 | JGI IMG/M metagenome (GOLD analysis project Ga0209093, IMG submission 187450) | Marine algal microbial communities from Sidmouth, United Kingdom - Sidmouth_Male1 metaG (SPAdes) (version 2) | ecosystem: Host-associated > Algae > Red algae > Unclassified | place: Sidmouth...
AACTGCAGGCACGTTCGTGCAAATACCCTGGCCCGAACTGGCTTCGCTGCCTGACATGCTCTAAGTACATTCACAACGCCAACCGATCGAGGACACCAGCCAAATGAGCCCTCTGGCCGCCACTCCCGCGCAGTTGTCGTAGATGCAGAATAGCAACTTAGAGTCAAGGCTCAAGGCTTGGGCTATCCGGCTGAATCAAATCAGTTCCGACACCAGATGAGGCCCGTACCCACGTCCGAGCTCCAGACATACCGCAGACACTGGACCCCGCCTCGCTTCCGTGTCTGATGGACTGGCTGACCACAAAATGGACACGCAACCAACTGCCGTCCGCACCAGTACCACCACATTTTGCGACTTCCCAACCCATTGCGACTCCCGCTTCAGTACGGTGGGGATTCTGCGCGTGGCCCCCTCTACTGCTGCTGCTGTATGGCGGACATGGTATGGTGGTGGTTCTGCGCGTTGGCTCGACCGCTCCCGCATCACCACCACCACCGGCAAGCGGCTCGGATGCACGTGACGCCAAGTCCTCTGGGTGTGCGACACGGACGCGGCTCGTGGTGGGGCCTCCTTGTATTGCCGAACGGGAGCTCTATGCGGCGGGTTCGTTGTTCTGGCGCCACAGCGCCACCGGCACTCCCTCCGGCAGGTGGGTTGGTTTTGCTGGGCATTCTTCTCTTTTTCTGCCGATACGGCATAGCACGGGGCTGGTCCTGGGAGTGGAACAGGGGGGTCGCATGGCATGGGATATCGGCACAGCATCCGTGACGCATGTGTGTGGCACCACAGTTGTTTGAAAGATGTTGGGTGATGCCCCTTTCTGCAGTCTCTGGTGGCGAGCTCGTATGGAAGGTGGCCCAATGAAGCGCATGAACGATGCCTACAACATAGAGATAGAGTGACTACACTGCATTGTCAACCTGCTCAAGACGGGCGTCGCAGTCGCCCCCGATTCTTTCCCTAGTCCGCCCACACACAGAACCCAAACACGACATAAAAAGAGCGTGGTCACCACAAACAGTGGACGCGCCCGAGGCGCTACAGTGAGCAAAGAAAATCAAAAACAAGACGGACGCAGCAGTGGAGAAAGACGCCCGAATACGCGTCCAATGTGTCGAGCATTTCCGCGCACCGCCGCCACTGCCGGGGCAAACGCGGCCCAATGGAACGGCCGACGGGGGGGAGAGGCATGAGTGGCCGGGGGGGCCCGGATGGTCGCCTCGATACCCGCGTACAGCTCCTCGCTGTTGGTTGTGCAGGCCGTGGAGAGCGCTGCCACGTCGCCGGCGTCTTAAACGGGGCACTCGGCGGCAGCGGCAGAGATGGTGGCGGGGGCGGTGGCGGTGGCGGTGGCGGCGGCGGTGGCCGTGGCGGTGGCCGTGGCGGTGGCGGTGGAAGCTCACTCACCCACCCCTGACCGCCTCCTTGGGCACCGTGTAACCGCAGCAGCGACAAGGATGCCGGGTGAAATAATCGGCACGCACGTCAAACTGAGCCGGCAAAGTCACCGCCGGCTTGGAGGAGTTGCGTGCCGCCTCTTCCGCGTCTGTATGAGCAGGGGATTGGCCATCGACGGCTCGGGCATCAACCGCCGCGGCCGCCGCCAACGATTCTTGCTGGTAGACGGTCTTGGAGTCGGCAAACGAGTTGAGAACGCTCGTGTGGTAGCACAGAAGCGCCAGGTAGCCATACCGCCCCGCTCCACGCAGGATTTTCTCCATCTTGCGGATGGTCGCGTTGCGCTGCTCGTGGGTGAGCGTGTTCTTGAAATCCAGCTCCCCGTACGAGTTGGCGTTGAAGAAGTGGGAGCACGTGTGGTTGCACACGTGAAACCGATCGGAGACGACACTGAGATCCCGTAGCATCCACGGCAGCTTGACCATGGCACACCTCACGACGCCGCAGGCAAAGTCGTAGACCAGGTAGCGTGGCAGACGGGGGAAGCGCGACAGCAACGCGTTGATAAGCACCTGCGGGCTCTCCTTGCGGTCCAGCACGACGAAGCCGAGGATCTTGGGGTGCGAGCACGCGCAGCATATGGTCAACGCCCCGTCCGAGTACTTGTCGGAGGAGGCAAAGCCCTTCTCACAAGTGCCACACGATGTGGTGTCGCCCTTGGCATACGCCTCTGCACGGCACTGGTCGCGACCGGGCATGAAGACGCCCGTTGCTCCCGGCTCTGACGGCGCGTTGGGGTAACGAGCTCGGAACACCGACATCAGCTCCTCCTCGGGCAAGTCGCTGTCCAGGTACCTGGCCAGGTACTGGTGGTTGGCCTTGACGTCGTCGGAAAATTCCGAATAGAAGGCCCGTGCACAGACCACAGCCTCCTCAAACACCGACGCGATGGCATCAGCAAACCCTGGCGCGGAGTCAAACACCAGCACCGCCGCTTGGAGTGCGACCATGATGTGCCGTAACTCCACCAGGCATTGAGCGGACCCGGACCGGTCGGGGCGCTGCACGGTGCGGCTGGTAGCCTCCGCCACCATCTGCTCAATGGACGACCGCGGGGTCGCCGATCGCAGCGCGCGCACAATGTCGGTCAGGCCGTCAAAATGCCGCTGCTTGATGCCAGCAATCACCGGGTCGAGCGCAAACGCGAGTGCCATCCGACAGATGTGGTCCACGTCGTTCCCGTCCAACAGCAGCAGGTACGGTTGCAGCAGGGGCTTGGGAATGTGCAAAGCTGGCTCGTCCCCAGGCTTGACCTTGGATTTAGGCCGACTCTTGGCCGCCGCGGGCCGCCGACCCTTCCTTGCCGACGCCGAACGACCCCCCGTGTCAACATCCGGAGGTTTACCCGCCGCGGACCCTGCAGTTGCGCCGTTGCCCGCCACCCCCGCCGCCCCATCGGCTGCCGAGTCGTCCTGGGAGTTCCAAACCGCGTTCACCATTAGCGCCACAGCTTCAGGGTTGGCTGCTCGCCACACGGTGATGGAGGCCTGCAGGCGCCGCGCACAATCCTCACGCCGCTGACGCTCCTTGACGCGCTTGACCTGCGTCGCCTGGTAGGCGGCGAGGAGGGACTCAGCCAGCGGCAGCACAGCCGCCTCAATCTTCCAGACCATGCTCAACAGCCGGCGGATGCTCGATCCAGAGGCGGAGGCCGTCTTCTCTGAGTCTTCGTCCTCCAGCAACATTGGGAAGAGACATCCCAGCGCCTTCTCGGCCGACGGCAGCGTTCGGTCGGTCACTGCGGCGGGATCATTGGGGACGAGGACATGCCGCATCATGCGCCGAGCCTGCTCCCCAACCACCATGCAGCCCTCCCGCGTGCGCATGTTGACGAGAGGCGCCTCCTCGCACAGGTGCTCAAAACTGAACGGCAACGAGTTGGCGTCGAAGCCCAGGCAGATGCCGTCGGCCGTAATGACCTGGTATCGCCCGTCCGGCAAGCGACAGACTTGACACTCGTACAGGCCGTCGTCGGGGTCAATGACGCAGAGTCGCATCAGCGTAAGGATGAGGGCGCGGAGGGTGTCCGCCCCGCGCGACTTGGCGGATGCGGGCAGCAGCTTCGCCCGCCGCAAGCCCGTCCAATCACTCAGGGAATGGGTGATTACGTCCGAGATGAGAGCCCCGCATCGCACCGACTCCGCGCACTTGCGGGCCCACACAACCGTGCACCCAGAGGTCAACGACAGCAGAATAATTGAGTCCTCCCGGCCGTCGCGGCTCCCCACAAAGCCGCAGCCGGGGCAAGTTCGGCGGGTAACCCGCATGGAGCACGGACCAAGGGTGGAATGCAGAATCCCCGTCAGGGAGACGTCCGGCGTCGTGGTCTCCGAGGTGGGGTCGGGCATATCGGCTGCACACATCAAACAAACGGTGGGCGCGTCGAGCACGAAGGTGCTTCCCAGACGGGCCATGTCCCCCACGTTGCGGTCAAAAGCAATCGCCTTGGGACAATTGAAGAGGGAGAGGGGCTTGGTTGACACAGTGGATCGCACACAGCCCGACGCCGTCACCTGCGCCAGCGCCGGACCACCACTTTTGCGGTACTGCTCGGCCTGCTTGGTGTGGGAGCAGCCTCCGAGGTTGGTCAGCGGACAAAATCCGCAAGAAACGCCCCTCTTGGGCAGGTACACAGGCACGGGGACGGTTTTGCCCCGCTGCTCGGTGATGACAACGACAATGTCCTTGTGCACTCGCCAGACCGCGACGTCCTCCTCCTCGACGTCGCCGGCGAGCCGACCACCGACGCGACCGTCGCCTGTCATGATGGCGTGCAGCCACTTGACAACAACCGCAGACGACCGGTTGAGGGCCTCGGCCATCCGCGACACGGCGTCCATGAAGACGTCAACGTGCTCGCACGCGCTCTCGCGGTCGGCGGTCACGTCGGCGTTAAACACGTCACTGCCAACGCAGGTGCACCGCACGTGGCCGTCGTCGGACACCCACGTGCAGCAAGCGCTGCGTTTTCCGTAGTCCGTCTTGCCCCAGACGGAAAACCGCGCAGCGATGCCAAACAGGAACGGCACCGCCCAGATCTCTTCTCGCCCGGGAACGCGGCGCCACCCATCGAGCAGGGCGGTGAACGCGCCGCGGGCCTCCGTGGTGGCCTCATCGAGGAGGGGGTGGTCAAGCATGGACGCTACCCCCCGAAGACGGAGGGACTCGGCGAGAACCCGGAGCGCCCCGCGAGGAAAGTTCTCGCGGGTGCGGATTCCTGTGCCATCTGGCCTCCCCCCCATCCCCGCGACGCCCCCGGACCGCCGCTTGTTGGCATCCGGCTGCTGTAGATGGTGGGGGAGGCCGTCGTCGTCGTTGTCTAACACGACGCCTCGGTGGGGATTCACGACCCCAATGTCGAAGCAGTCGGGCACTGCATCGACCGCCGCTGCCGCGTAGAACTCAGTGATGCTGGACGTCACGGAGCCCAGGGGCCAGGCGGAGCTCGCCTCGTCCGAGGAGTCATCTAGGACGAGCCCCTGGTCTGAGGGCACATGCTCCTCGGCCGAGATGAAGAAGGAAGGGGGGCTGACAGACAAGACCGGCATTGGCTGGCCTTAAAAAAAAGCCCGGGCCGCCGAGGAAGTTCAACTCAATCCCACTCGCTAGCCCTGTGGATGGATACATGCGACAATATGTGGGAGCAAGGACACGGTACACACGGACATTGCAAAGCACGCACGAGAACGGAAGTTCAGAATACCGCCCCCACACGATACACGACCGCAAGCGTCAAGCAGCCCGGACCACTAAAGCATTCAATGATCAATGTCATCACTGCGTGCTCATGCACACCAAACAAGATGCAGGGTGAGTCGCCATCACTACAAATGCGATAAGAGCATACCGTTCACACAGGAGGATGACGGGTGCCGTTGGGCAGCAGCGACCAGGGCAGGAGGGACAGCAGCAAATGCACCAGCGAGGCAATGCACCGGAAGGAAAAGACGAACCATACGCCTCCGACGCAATGATGGTGGTGCACACAGTGATGGTGCCAGCAAGCACCGCGGTCCCGCGGCGGCGAGCGGGACGGAGACAACGCCGTCGCCAACGACGCACCCCGTGGGCAGCGCGGGCGCGTCGATCCACAGGTCAGATGAGAGAGGAAGGAGCGCAACGGCTGGGAGATTCGGAGTTGGTGGGCTTGTGAACATAGGAGTTTCCATTTAGAAACGAGTTCGATCAACTCGATTGTATGACTTAGAACAAAGTTATCAAGCATGGAAGTAACCCCCTTAGGCGGCTGTCACTCCCGCTCATCGGAACTTTGCACTAGTGCACGCGCAGCGACATGTCTTCCCTCCCACTCCGCCCATACGAGCCGTGCACGACGAATGAACAAAGTAGAGTCACTCCTGACGGGGCAGCCCTTGTCTTTAACCCACGCAGCAGAAACACTTGGGCGAAACCTGTATGCTGGGGGACCCAGACCCCAACGACGCGCCCAAGAAAACGAAGAGCACACAGGGCCCCAACGCATTGGCAAACCCCCAAAGTTACAGCACGTACGGTCACTCACGGGCCGGACCATCAAGCGAGGGAAACGATCGCGGGCGACGTCGCTTCAGGATGGCAGACCCGCACACACGACCCCGAGTCACGCCCAGCGCCCGGGTGCGGCGGCCCTCCGCAGACTCCAGTGCGCCCCGCGCAGAGTCACGGACGATGGCGGCGTCGGAGGCAATGCGCGAGGCTAGCGCCGCCAGGCTCTTGGCATCCTTGGCGCACTTGACCGCGCGCTTGGCCGTCTCGTCAATGGCGGCAACGGCTCCAGGGTTTCCCTGAAACGGGTTGGGAGCAGCCCAGCGCTCGTCGTGGTCGTTCGGAAAGGAGGATTTGACCGCATCCTTGGCGCTCGCTGCGCCTTCGGCCGCCTCGAGGGCCGCGTCGGCCGCGTGCAGCGCCGCGCTTCCGGCCTTGAATGCGGCGTCGAACGCGCCGTCGCGGGATGCACCCTGTGCGGCCGCCAGGGCGGCCTCCGCAGCCCCGACGGCAGCGGACACCGCTCCGAAGCAAGACGACGCGGCCGATGCAGCAAAAGCCACAGTGGCGGGATGTCCCGCGAGGCGAACAGCCGATCCCCCATCCACAACAATGACGACGCCAGCCATCGTAGGGCACGGCACTGAAGGCACCGCAGCGAGGGTGTGAGGAAGGAGTTGGTATCGGAGGAAGAGGGGAGTATGGAGGAGGGGGGGGGGGGGGGGGGGGTGGGGGGAGGGGGGGGGGGGGGGGGGGGGAGGTGAGCTGGGTCCAGGGGTGGCGGTGAATGAGAAGCGGTCAAGCGCGTGCAGCCAGAGTTGTATGAAGGAGAAGGAGAGGCGTGGGGAGGGTCGGGCATGCAAGCGGTCAGAAAGGGCACCGTAAATGGGGAGCCGGACGCAACGAGCCGCGCAAGACGTCACTCCACACCTATGTACCCTCCTAAAGTGCGCTCAGGGCGGGGGCGCCCACAGGCAGGGCGGGGGCGCACTTGCACGCTCTGCAGCCCCCGCCCGTGGTGCCCGCCAGTGCGGGCACCCCGGTGGGCAGTCCCGAAGCCGCTGGACAAGCGTCACTCACACCCCCAACAGAACGGCTGGGCAAGCAGCAAGTGGATGGTTGCCCCGTGGCAGCAGGTCGAGAGCACGAAACGGAAGAGGCATCGAAAAAGGGCGGGCAGCACTCCCGCCCGCGCGAACAGCAGGAGCCGAGCAAAAGCTACATCGACGCGGGCACGCACCCGCGGCGGTCGCACGACTGTCCCATGTGGCGCGAAAAATAATGCAATCCGCCTATTCGCTTTTCCTCTTCACGAAGCGCAGGTAGCCCCTGGATGACGGATGCATCACCTGCGTCCTCTCTCTGGTATGAGCTGCCAGCAAGCCATATCAGCCACTGAAAGCACCGGATCAGAGACAAACCGACGAGCGGTCTGCGCAGTAGTAATGGCTGACGCAGTGACGTGGCGAAGGCTACGTGCGGCAGCAGCACCACCCATTCACCAGGGCACTGCCAGCGGGGGGGCTCCCGTTATTGCTCTCGGCGGCATGACCCCACCCCCGGCATGTGCCGGCGGAGCGGTCGGCGCCGGCAGTCGGCTGCCGCGGCCCGCGGCGGCTGGCGGCCCCCGCGGGGTGGCGCGACCAGGCTCACGACCGCCGCTGACCCGCCGCCCCCTCCGTGCAGTGGGCCGATGGGGTGCGGGGGCGGCCGTACTGAGAACGGCAGGGGATGCATGCCGGATGAGGGGTGAGGGGCTTGGTAGCAAATGGATGCTGGGGGGCGGGATGGCTCATCAGGAGCGCGGGGCTCGTGTCGACAGGGGAGCGTTTCCGGTCCTGTAGCCCGGCTGGACGAGGACAAGGAATAACGATCTTTTTGCGCAAGCATTCTTGCGATGGTGCCTCCAGTGCAAGGCTGACCCAGGAACCGCACCTGCGTGCAACGCGGAGAACAGCAGCCACGAACAGAGATATCCGTCCAGTGTGAGACTCTCTCTGGTCCTCATCATTCTACGTCGCCAGAAGCGCGCAGCGATAGATGTGCACCCCAGTGTCACATGCCGAGAGTGGATTTGTGCGTTTTGGTGGTTTGGCTGGAATGCGCGAGGAGTAGATAGGAAGAGACATCGAAAGGGACAGTGTTCCGCCAGGTATGTCGGGGAGCGCGGCGGGTGGGGCGGTCACGCCTGCATGCCATTCAACCGAAGTCGCGCTGTCTGTGCGCTGCGTGCGGCTACTATACCACCGTTCAGTTCACTTGAACGAGGTTCCTTTGCCAGTGTACGGCAGCGCTGGGCCTGGTTCATGTGCACCTCGCATGGCCTGTGGGCGCTTGCTTCTCGTCACCAGGCTGGATGCTTCCACGTGGTTGGGTTCCGCTGTCACACGCAGACTCTTTCGAGAAGAACCTTGGACGTAGACAAGGAGCACCGCGCCGCCGTGAAACTCCACCTCTGCCATCCCACTCACACAGCAACGCTCTTTCAGCGAGAGTCAGCATGGAAAGTTCCATTTCTGCCCCTCTGCTGACAGAATGGCTCGCTACCATGACCCAAGGTATGTGAGTTTGGTCGCGCTACACTCTTGCACCAAGTGCTGGACGTGTGTGCACGAGGAAAGCGCTGCACCCGCAGCCGCTCCTTCCCCCGTGTGATTTGCGATGAAGCGCGTCGTTCACCAGTAACTTGTTCACTGCGGTGCATCGCTGCATCCGCAAGTCTCACAAAAACATCCAGTCGCCACCATATCGCGACGAACACCGCTCACACGGCTGACCCGACCAGACACATCCATCTACTGCCAGTCATCAGACTAGCCAAAGTGTCGGCACGTTCAGTGCACCCTGGCTATCGGCATTGCAGAATGTGGCGTTGGCATGCAGCTCCAGAAACATCCTTGCTGATGCTGGCATACATAGCGCGAGCGGGCGCCGCTAGACGCGGTTCTTGACGATGCATGTCGTTCTCTTCTGTGCTTCCGCGACAGTGGAAAATCCGGCATACTTCCATCACAACCACGTCCTCCCCACCCCGACACTTCCCTCCGTGCCTGCCCTCACTTCCGAGATGAAGGACTCTCGTGGGGTACACTTGTACAAGCGAAACGCTCCAGTACCGGTCTTCTACCAAACGTCCTTAAAGACCCCCCACCCCGAGCACTTTCAAAGCGCCAGCGCTCCACGTTCACCGTGTCCGACCTCAGATTCGTCCAGTACGCCCCACACCCCCATCATCTACATGCAACGACCCGTCGCACACACTGTGCCCGAACCCACCCCCACGCCCAAGAGCCGGCCACACCCAGCGCAAACAAGCGACGTCCTTCCGTGAGAACTTCCATGAGCGGGCCCGGCGCGTCGAACACCGTCAGCACTGCTCCCGCCGACAGCAGGCACACCATGCCGACTACACCGTTGTCGTAGACACCAGCAGCTGACTGCGGGGCCCCTGGGTCGGTTGGCCACGGCCCCATCTCCAAATTCCGACCACACCAGCATGCGGCGGCCGCCACAGCAATAGGGTCGACGACCGGCGAGAAGGCAGCTGTGACCATCATGGATGGTGGCGGCGACGGCACCGCGTCCGCCAGCGTCGACTCCGTGAACAGGAGGCAGCTTACGGAGGCCAACGCCACGGATGCGACGCGGGTGCCAGGGGTGCGCCGTGGGGCGCCGCGGGGGGAGGCGGCCGCCTCTAACCTCCCGTTGTGTGTGGGAGCAGGCGGGGGGAGCCCCAAGGGGGTGGCGGCGGCAGCAGGGCGCTGCCACAGGATACGGCCCCCGCGCCCCCCTCCCCCCAGCCTCAACCGTCCCTATCCCTTCCAACCGGCATCAACTCACCCCCCCACGGACGTGAGGACGTGATGGACCGGGTCGGGGAGGTTGGCTGAGTTGACAGAGGCGGGAAGCTTGAGTGCGGCGGCTAGGGTGAGACGTCGCCACTCGACCGACGAGGTCCTGTTACGAAACAGCTTGCGACGACGGCTGTGACGGAGGCGACGGCGGCGGCAGCAGTCGCTGCGGCATCGCCGCTGCAAAGTATGATGCCAGAGGCAAGGGTAGGGGGATACGAGTCCAGAGAAAAAAAGCAGCGGGCGTGAACAGCGGAAAGGTACATAACAGTGTGTGGGCGGGGCAATCGCAAGCCACGCGTTAGTCCCAGGAGCAGGCTCAGGCTCGACGCGAACGTAGGGCTTAACCTCCCAGCTCACAGGAAAGACCACCTCCCATCGCGAAAGGCACCGCTCGTCGCCCTCGTTCGCCACCTCATCTTATTTCTTATCCCCTGCATCCCCAGCAGACGCGTTTCTTGCCAACAGGCCGTCAACCACCGAAAGCTCCTCCCCGTGCCCGCGCCACACTGAATGGGTAGAGGTGGCAATCCGACATAAGAGCTGTACGACGAAAGGAGCCATAGCAGTGGCGACGACCATCACCGACCACAAGGGGGACCAAGGGAGATGGGAGCGTGGTCCCCGCGGACGAAGCACAGCACCTTGTCCGACCGGGTCAGAAAAGCAGGTGTGCACATGCTGGACTGACTGCCCGAGACGGTGATCCGTGTGTCTCCCGGACCAGCGGAGGAGGCGGGTTACCTTGAAATGAAACATGTACATCGCAGGACTCATGCGTCCTTAAAGTGTGAACTTGTGTTGCGGCTGCTGTGGAAAGTGGATATCAATTGCAATTGGGACGGCCATCGAGATACGATTACCGAGGACTGGGAAGCGGACTGTGATCTGCACGGTCGGGGGTTCCGTCTTTGCGCGCGCCCTTCCGACCCTGCACGTTGGGGATTTCCGTCTCTGCGCGCGCCTCTTCGACCCCTGTTTGCAAGCCGATACCAACGCCATCTGCTCGGCCGCCCCTTGCGCTCGCCCGAACGCCCCCCGCTCTGCCTCTACTACTCTTTCGGCCATGGTGGAACCCGTCGTCCTCGACCGTGGTCAACAAGTGTGTTATGATGATTACCTCGAGGGGAAGAACGTTTGCATTGTGGCCAGTGCCGGTTGCGGCAAGTCGGTTGTCCTGCGTCGTATTATTGGTCATGCGCGCACACGGTACGGCCCCGGTGGTGTCGCCGTGTGTTCGTGGTACGGAGCTGCTGCGGATCTCATTGGAGGTCAGACGCTGCACTCGCTTTTTCGCTGTGGCGTCCGCCTGCTGTCCACGGCTGACATGGTCTCGGCCACGAAGCGGAACGGGGTCGTTTCCAAGTTGAACGGTTTGAGACTGCTGGTTGTGGACGAGGTCTTTACGATTTCCGCGCCGTGGCTGGTTGTCTTCCTTGCTGCTTTGCGTGGCGTTGCTCCTGCTGGCTTGCAGCAACATCCCGCCGGTGGTGTCCAAGTCATCTGTACGCTTTGTGGCTGGTTGCTTATCTTTCTTTGCCCTGTGGTCATGGATGTGCCACCTGTGCGCTTTTACAATAATCAATGACTAACGTATGCGCTTCTATTCTTGTTCTCTCTCTCCTTTTCTTTGGTGCGTGGTTCTTTTGCAGTTGCGGGCGACCCGCTCCAAACGTTGCCTGTTGACTTGGCTTTCTCCCCTACTGGTGCGGTCGTTTTCCGGTGCCTGCAGTGGCGGTCGCTGTTTCGCTCCTGGAGAGGCGGCTGCCGCTTGCTCGCAACCAACTACCGTCAGAGCGGAGACAAGGCCTACGCTGAGATGCTGTTGCGGCTTCGCGTTGGCGAGCAGACGGCCGCCGACCTGGCCTCCGTCAACGCGACCTGGGACGCCTTCAACGATGAGCAGCGGAAGAAGATGCCACACCTGCGCGCAGTCAACAAGTGGGTCGAGAAGCACAACATGGACCAACTCTCGGGCCTCGAAGGCGCTGGCCGGCTTTACGCGGCCGTCGACACCATCATGGTCGCGAGTGAGGAGGGCAAGAAAGTAGCCAGGGAAAGGCTCGAGCACAAGGGGATTGAGAAGCTCCACGTCAAGGTGGCCGCCCCGGTCGTCGCGGTGCGGCGCTTATCGCCATCCGTGCCTACGGGCACGGTGGGTTCTGTTTTGGCCATGCCGTCGGCCGACGAGCTTGTGTGCATGTTTAAGGGGGCTGTGATATCGGTGTGGCGTGTCGAGTGGGAGGCACTTGACGAGGAGGGAGTGTTGATTGGGACGCGCAAGCAGATCCCTGTTCTTCTGGCATGGGCTCTGACTATTCACCGCGCGCAGGGCTCTGAGATGGAGATTGTTTGCATTGACTTCTCCTTGGACGACTGGGCATGTGAGGGTCTTGCCTATGCCGCGCTTTCCCGAGTGCGTTCTTTTTCTGCTCTTTGTGTGCGCGGCCTCACGGAACGGCACGTGAAAACAAGCGCTGTGTGCATGGCTTTCTGCCAGGCATTGTTGGCAAGTGAGCAGTAAAGAAGTTAAATGTCTATTGTACGGTCGTGACAAAAGCTGCAAACCACAGGAAGCGTACAGGTAAGGTGGTCATTTGCTGCAGATCGTGTAGATGAGCCAATGACGTAGGCATGTCTGTTGTGCAGAAGTGCTCTGCGGCGTACGCCGCATACGCTTCCGAGCCGTACAAGAGATCCGAAGCCTCGTAGTCTTCTCTCAAACAGTCCTGCACAAAAGTGACAGCAAACACCTCAACAGCAGTGGCCAAGCGCAAAACCCCATCCCCAGCTGCATCATCCGCCGCGTCCCTCCTGGGTACGATGCGTGACACCAAGCCTGTCCCCACCACTTTCTCATTCGGACCGGGTAGGCCACTCCACAAAGAGACACGGGGACTGCGCGTTTTGGACAGAGCCACAAGGCATCCGCATGACAAAGCGGACCAACATAGAAAAAAGAGCGGTCAGATGCATGCAAGAGCAGGCGCCATTGGAGGAACATGAAACTAAAATCAAGCGAGGCAAAGAGAACAGGGCGTGCAAAGGACAATCGGCAACGTACCCAATGTCGGAAACTGGCCACACGACCCGTTGCCGTAGGCAGTGCGTCAATGTAGTCGTTTGCGGGTGTCCGCCCTCAACGCAAAACAACGGATGGTCATCGAGCGCATAGCGTCGAGCAGACCCGTCCGTCGTGCACGACAACAGAAAAAGAGCCACGTGCCCGGGCGGCAGCTCATGGCCGTGGTGCAAAGAAAACTCAGGGTGGACGTCGCCCGACCCGACGAGGTTCCCGCCCATGTAGAGGCTTGTCGAGACGACGGGAAGTGGCGGCGGTGGGGAAGGATAGTACAGCGCCCGTCGCAGAGAAATCCCGACCGCTCCATTGCCGCCTGCTGCATGCTCTCGGTTGCCACCACCCGCTTCTCTGCCACGTCCGTTTCCGCCTTCCCTCCCAACTCCACCTGCACCACCCGCAGCGCCGTCAATGGGGGTCCCCTTCGACTTGGGTTTGGCCGTGCGCGGCCTCGCACTGGCTGCGGGTACGCGCATTCCCTCGCAGTACCGGTCCAGAACCCACTCGTAGGCCTCGTCCTCTGTGCCGTGCATCATGAAGATCAGCAAGCAGGTGGTCTCGTTCTTGTGCTGGTGGCTGGTGTTCTTGAGCACGAGGGGTATCGCGACGCCGTCGCCGGGCTCGACGTACTTGAACAAGACCGACACGCCCTGCGCAATCTGCGGGAAGAGCGGCTCGTAGGGGGTGTTGTTGCCCACGCGCTTCAAGCGCTCGTCGTAGAAGAATCGCAGCAGCTTGAGAAAGCCCGTCATGTGGAGCCGGGTCAGCGTCAGCCCGGCGCTCTCAAACTTGGCCAGGTACGAGCGGGCGATATCCGGCGTCACAGCGAAATCACGGGTGGGGGTGGAGGGAAGCACATTGCCCGCGCGGTCGCGCTTGCCCGTGGCGGCAGCACTGCCAATCGTCAGAGGCAATTGTGGGAGAGGACCGTACCGACTGGTAGCGGCACTAGACGCAGCGATTGGCCCCGTTTGAGTGCCCGCCACCATCAACGCACCGGCGCCCCCCGCCGCAGGAGTTGCGCCAGGCGCCCCACCGACTCCTCCGCCGGACGCTCCACGACCAGAGCCGGCAGCCCCTTGCACGCTCGTGTCGCCACCGGTACGACCATCACCCACCGACGATGCCGACACTACGCCAGCCCCGCCACCAGGTTGGCTGCCCGAGGGGGGATGCGCGGCAGCAGCCGGGGCCCACCTCAGACCCGTCACAGGGTTCCTTGATATTGTAGTGTCGACCGCGTCCGAGCTCGGGAGCGAGGAGAAGAACGCGGCGGCCGCGGACTTGAGCAACTTGCGGGTAAGAGTGTCGCACTGCGGCGTCACACCGGTGGCGAAAACAACGAGCGGAGCCCCGGCACCGCGGCGCACGATAAGGGCAACAGAGAAATCAGGCCCACCCTCCATCGACGCGCACTTGCAGCAGTGCTGCGCGGCCTCCAGAAAGGGAGCCGCGGCCACCGGCACAATGGGGGGTGCCCGTACCTGGGCGTCGGGCGCCATTGCCAACAAGAAGCATT
>Ga0209093_1001253_pt1 | contig 14395 bp, 14 predicted proteins | sample SidtaG_4_FD_187450 | JGI IMG/M metagenome (GOLD analysis project Ga0209093, IMG submission 187450) | Marine algal microbial communities from Sidmouth, United Kingdom - Sidmouth_Male1 metaG (SPAdes) (version 2) | ecosystem: Host-associated > Algae > Red algae > Unclassified | place: Sidmouth...
GGGGGGGGTGTGGGACAAAGGGTGGGGAGGAGGGGCTGCCCGCTGCGGCCGCGCCGCCTCGCAGCCGCGCCCGACCGGCCACAACGCGCCGGAGAGCCACAGTTCGGGAGCGGGCAAACGCCAAATGGGGTGTGCCCGACCCGGAGCGGGTGCCGCTCCAAAGTCCGGCCAGGTACCCGCCCGCCTCTCCCTCGTGGCCAAGCCGACGGCCACAGCGCAGACGATGCCGGTCGCCCACGCCGGTCGCTCACAACCCCAGCTGACCGTGCGTTGAACACTTCGCTCTCTCTCGCCCCTCACGACCGGCACGGGGTAGCGACACCCCCCCCCCACACTGCGACCCGGTCGCTGGAAATAAAGAGGTTTGGCAGAAGAAAAGCACAGCATCGTCAGTGCAAGCGGTGCATTTGCCCGTGTTGGGTCTTGCGGTCGCGCACAGGAGAGAAGGAGAGAGGGACGAAACTGCAGCACGTGAGCCCGCGCGGAGGACCCGCCGCCGGCCAGGCGCGGTAATGCACGCGCCCGGCGGGACATCGTCGCAGCCGCACGTAACAAAGGGTGGGAGGCGAGCAACGCACACCCGGTCGGCGTGGCTGCCGTGCAGCGAGCAGCCGCGTCCATCGTGCGCCCGGCGGCGGGCCGCTTCCTGGAGGAGTGTGCCGGGGCTGCCGCGAAATAATCAGGGCGCATGCAGGGGGTGGCACCGGTGGGCAGCGTCAGCGCTGACAACGGGGTCGTCCATGACGGGCGGGGGCCGCAAAAAAAAAGGAAGCCGCCTGGCCGGAGGGGGGGGACGGGCACGAGAGCGACCCGCGTGCAACAAGAAGACCGGGGAAGCGCCGCAACCGTGGCCTCGCCGCCCCGTGCTGCACTCTGCCGTCCAGTAACTACTCGGGCGGTAGCTGCAGTCTTCGACTTCATTCTTTGCGGATCAGGACAAGACGCCTCGAATCCGGTAAACTGAATAAAAACTCATCCAGTTTCTATTCTACAATTGACTACTGCTCAATTAAAGTGCGCTAAAGCGGGGAGCACTGGGTTCATGGATGGCAAAAATACAAATTCTTGGCGGGGGACATCGATTAATCTATCGAGTAATTAAGAATCTGTATTTTTTTTAATTAATCGATCATTTTATTCGGGTCTCTTCTTTGCCCAAGACGCCGCCCGTAGGCGGCCACTCGCTGCTCTTTCGGCCGCTGACCGAGACCACCGTGGTCGCCTCTGCGGCGATAGCCCGCCCGTGGTGAGTCGTGGTGGCTTCCACCACGGCGGGCAACAAATGTCACCGGCACCTGCGTAGAGTCAAGGACGAAGGGAGGGAATAAGAAAGAGGTACGGGCAACAGCGACCACACAAGAAGACGGCAGTCCTGCAGAACACACACCGGCGTCTCAGTCAGAAACACGCCAGGCACTGCGTGAAGGAAAAGCAGCGCGTGGTTGCACCCTGTGCACGCAACCTTCACCCGCTTGACACCCGATAACCTCCAACTCCCCCTCCCCCATCCCCCCCGAAGCTTGGACGACGTACCTCTGCCAAATCCTGCACTTGCATCACGAGCGGTCCCCGCCAGTGTGCCGGTAGCACCGCCGACGCCGCCCCCCCCACAACTGGCGCCACCACCGGCACAGATGGCCCCCGCAGGGCCGGCGCCGCCTGAAGAGCTGGACGCGGCGCCGGCGCCGTCGACGGAACCGGCTGCGTCACGAACGGCTGTTCCAGCGTCGTGGCCGGCACCGGCCGCGTCCTGCTGGCCGCGGTCGGGCGGCGGTCGTTCCTGAAAAGGCAACAGCCGCACCTCTGCCGGTCGCCGTCGGCCGCGGGGCGGCGTGTTGCCGCCCGCGGCACCGGGCAATAGCCAACGACGGAAGCCAGTGCCGACAGGCACTGCGAGGGGGAAATGGTCGGCAGCGTCCGCGACGTGCCAGGTCGCCGCCTCGCTGGCACCGCGACAAAATAAAAAAATGCAATAAATGCATGGGATCGGCTCCGTATTAATCGTCGGTTAATCGCAGCTTAATTCATTGGATAAAATGTACCAATTTAATCGTTGCCATCCATGACTGGGTTGGTCAGCACCAGGGGTCTTCAAGCGTAGTTTTCCCCAAGCGTATCCGCGCGTATTTGATTCGGGTATATACCCGAACGCTTGAAGTTTTGCTTTCCTGAAATTGTACGCTACCCGAATATTCCCATTGACCGAAGAACGCTTGAACTCGCCCCAACCGGGTATTATTTGGACATACCCATACCCAGTGACCCATGCCAAAAAGTACGCTGGCCAGATCTTTTTCAGCGTATTCTACTACAACCTCAGTCCCTGAACTTGTGTTCATGGGTCTACAAAAAACTTGAAACTTACTTTGTTAGGTTGCGGGTGGCAGCGGCGGCCCCTGAAGCGGCTGCTTGCTCCACACCTTCCCGAAGTAAGGTGGAAGGGGGGCAGCGAGCGGCGTCGCTGGAGGCCCGCCCAGTCTGCCGGCGCGGGAAGGGGCGGGGTGGGCGCACAGTTGTTCCGTTTTGCGTGTCCCAGCCGGTCGTCGACCGCCAGCTGGAGTAGTCACTGCAGTGACTCCCACTTTTCGTTGTCGCCTAGACCCGCTTCCAATGTCACGTGCAGCACCAGCCACGGAGCGTGGAGGCGATTGTCGCAGCCGCCACCGTCGCATTAGACGCGTCTACTGCCCAAGAGGGCACGGCGGATGGACCGCTGCGCACGCACCGCGCGCCCACGCTCGGCGGCGGGCGGCGGCGGCGGTGGCGGCGTGTGCGTGGTATTCTGTCAGTAGCTTTCGCAATTGGGTTATCCGCGTCACCTAGCCGTGGCCTTGTACGGAGCTGCCCTCGAAAGTAGGTACTGTGCCCGTCAGAATGGGGTCGGGTCGCTCGCAAGCCAGACAGATGGCAGAGGTAGGGTCCGGCAGTGAAAAATACCGACACAGTACGCTGTGCTACTCCCGGGAACAAAAGTACCCGGCACACATTTCGGTCAAAAAGTACCCGAAAAAAGACGCTTGCTGGTCATCGGATGACACAGTACGCTTGCTTGGGGGTCTCTCGCACGGAATACGCAGACGCTTGTCTAAGAAAATCCCAAATACGGGAACGCTAACCTAAATTGGGTACGCTTGAAGACCCCTGGTCAGCACTTCCTGCAACGAGGCGGACTCTGTACTTAGCAGTCGCCATCGGAATCCCGGGGCGATCGGATTCCCGGGGCGAGCGATCATTTCAATTGCTCACAAGCACCTTGGAACGGCGAACCCAGTCGTACAAGCGAAGAATCGACCTGTGCATCCCGCCCAGTCGCTCGGGCGATGCATTCGGGCGGGGTGCCTCCAAATGCACACGTCGGTGGGTGTGCCACAGACATACGCCGGGGCCAGCAACGTCCAGGTGCGCGAGGTGCCCAGGCGATGCTTTCGAGCGTGGGTGCCTCCTGATGCAAATTTCAATGAGTATGCCACGGGGATAAGCTGGCAGCCTCCGCTGCAGGAGGCTCCCGAACCTCGCGGCCACCCGCTTCCCGGTCACCAACCCCGTCCACCGTTTTCGATGCCCATTTTCTTCAGCAATGTCTGACCACTCCCCCCGTCCGCCTGGGTGCTTGTGCCGCTGTCGCTGCCCCGCGGGGAGCGCTTCAGCGCTGGATGACGCGGTCGCCCTTTGTGTGTGCCCTTGTCGCTGCGTGAGTATCTTCGGGGATGAGCCCCAGTGTTGCTGTATTTGCTCGTCCCTCGACGACAACTGTCGCCGTCTGACATTTCCAACGCCCCCCCGCACTGACCATTGTTGAAGGAGAAGGGGATACGATTGGCGACGCGGCGACCGGCTCTACGCTCGCCATCTCCCAGTCGTCGACGCCTCCACCTCACACCGCGTTGGGCGTGCCACCACCCTCTGACGGGGCGCCCCGCCCGCTTCCACGACCTCAGGCCCTGCTGCTGCCGGTGGACGCGACGTCGCCGTCGTCCTCGCCCGCGCCAGTGACCGTGCATCCGCCCGCGGACGGGTCGCCACGTGCCGACGCGCCGCCCCCGTCGTCCCCGACCGCGCCCCCTGTGTCGTCCTCGACAGCGCCCGCGCCTGTGCCGATACCCGCGGACGGTTCACCGCCCGCCAGAGCTGTACCGCAGTCGCTCCCGTCCCCGTCTGAGGCCGTTTTACCACCCTTGGCAGAGCTGCCGCCGCCACCGCGGCGTTCTTCGCCGTCTGTGCATGCGCCGGTGGAGACGCTACCTCTGCCGTCCTTCTCCCCGCCCGTGGCCGTGCATCTGCCGGCAGACGCGGCCCCGGCCCCTGTCTTGCTCCCCCCCGTAACCTTTCCCCCGACTACGTCCGCTGCGGCCCCAGTGCTGGTGTCGTGTGGTCCCTCCTCGCCGGTCGCCACATGGGACCTGCAGCAACTGTACGTGTCGGCGGTCACGCGAGCGACGGAGGCGGGGCCGACCTCCCTCCCTGTGAGGCCTACATCTGTACCCTCGGTGGCGGTGACACCGGCCGTGTTGCCATCGGACGCCGTCGGGACGCCGCAGTCCGTGCCAGTCACCAATTGCTTTACTAGCTTTATCTGCTGCACGAACTTCCGCCCGTCGTCCCCTGCACCGACCACGCAGCCGGTGTCGTCTCCGCAACTCGCACCTCCGTCGGAAGGCACCGACTGCCGGAATCCGCGGGTCTCCGAAAGGTCTCACCGACACAGGGTGCCTAAGTGGCTCAAGGCGGCGCTGGTAGCCAGCCAAGTGAAGGCGGCCACGCGGCGCGGCCACCGCCGCCGCCGGCCGACGCCGATGCCGAATCCGGACGACGGCACTGCCAACCAAGATGCCGCCATACATCGATCTGTCCCGCCGGCTGATAGCCAAAAGCACCGGGCCGCCCTGGATGTACCGCGTTCCGATGCGGCTAGAAACATGTTCTCACTGCTCATGACGGGCGTGATGAACGCCGGGCGTGCCACGCTTTCGTCCGCACCTTATGGCGTCGCAGCGTTGGAGTTGACGCATGAAAAGGACCGCGTCCCGGTCGTTCTCGGCGGCGGCGGCGTGCGCAGTAGCACCCTGCCACCGCTTTCATCGCGTTCGGCACTCTCGGCGGCCCAGCCACTCTTTTCGGGCACAACCAACGAGTGCACTGCATTAATGGTACCCCCCATTGGCGCTCTGGACCCGGCCCTTCAGCTTTCCGGTACACTCATCGGATGTTGCGCACCCTCCGCTGTAGGGCACTCATCCTCGGCCGCTGCGGTGCTTCCGCCGCTTCGGCTCCCCGTATCAGCGGCTATGACGCCATTTGGGCGCACCCTTCCCGTCGGAGGTGCCGCATCCGCCGGTACCAGCCGCCCCCTTTCGACAATGGCGGAAATGCCGGCTAGGCTCCCGCTTCCGCCGCAGCAGATCCCGTTGGGCCGCCGCCCGCCAGGCCGAGCCGCCGCCGCCGCCGCTTCCAGCCAACCGCCGACGCGCCTCACGGCGGGCCCCGCATTCGGGCGGGTGCCCCGGTCGGTGCCGATGCCGCTGGGCCGCCGTCCGCCAGATGGTCGTGGCGCTGATGCCGCCGCCGTCCACCCGCCGACGCGCCTCACGGCGGGCCCGGTATGCGGGCTGGCGCCTCAGTCTGCGCCGATGCCGCGGGGCCGCTTTCCGCCGCGCCAAGGTGGCGGCGACGCCGCCGCCGTCCACCTGTGGATGGGCGCCGCGGCGCGCCCGGTGATCGGTCTGTCTCTGACGCTGGCTGCGATGCCGTTGGGCCGTCGCCCGCCCGTCCGCGACGGCGCAGCCGCCTTCGCCGGCCGCCCGCCGACGGGCAACGCGGCGCACCTGCAGCCGCCTCAGGCACGAGGGCGTGAGCCCTCGCCTCAGTTGGTGCAAGCCGTCGGTCAGGCGGGCGGTGGCGATTGCATGAAAGAGCGTCCGTCGACCGGCGCCGTGGCCGGCGCCGGACCGGAATCCGCACCACGACCTGGGCCGCTGGTGCCAACGCTCGCTACGCCACCGCCGCGGACGCCGCTGCTGCCGCCGCCGCCGCTACCGGGTGTGCCGGCACCTGCGCCGGGTGGCGTGCCGTCCTCGGACGGTAGCCCCATGGGCGAGCCGCAGAATGAGTGGGACTTGATGTGCCTTCCTGCTGCCGACGTGGCAGAGAAGACCTTTCTCAGCCGAACCAAGTAGTCACCTGGAGCAGCCTGTCTCATGTGTTTCTTTCGTCGCTCTTCTCTTCTATCTGCGCGTTTCATCATCCCCGCCTGTCAGCCTGTGCATGTTCTTCTGCAGCCTCCTCCGTATCGTTCCACATCCGAGCGTACACTGTTTTTGTTTGCGTCCTACTCCATGCGTGACGCGTACGCGTGAAATAAATAAGCTGCTTGTGCTGCCACGGGGGCGAAAAGGAGCGCCCGGATGTATGCGATCACGCGAAGCCAGCACTTCCGCGGCCCATCTTTGGCTCGACCCAACCCTCCTCGACATCACCCAGATGCCGCACTCCTCAAACCCCATCCCTCACCCCGTACCCCGCACCTGCTTCTACGCTCGCGTCCCGGACGCCAGAAACTCGGCAGCAAAATGGAGCCGAAAGTACACCATCTGCCGCGCCGTCACGTCTGCCCCCGCTTCCAACCACGCCAGCACTGACGCGATAGCCACCGCAGATACGCCACAGTCGTTGTTGTTGCTTTGCTGTGGCGCCCCCGCCCCGTGGTCGATCGGGACAGCAGGCGCCGGTGGGATGCTGCCGCGGTTACGCACGGCGCCGCGGAACCACCGCCCGAAAATTGACGTGACGGCGGGGTGCTCGCGCCCATTCGAGTCACAGTGCTCGACCGCCCCATCCACGGTGTGGACGACCGCGAGCGTCCAGTGGTTGCCGTGGCCGCCCCCGTGATTGATGACTACAAATAAGAGGTGGACTGATAGCAGTTCCTGTAGTGCCGTCCACAGGCGCACCCCGTCAAAGGTGTACCGGCCCCGGCCGCCGTTCGTCAACTGCTGGTAGAGAAAGGTATTGAGGAAGAGACACACCGGCACCGCTCGCCCAACGGCCACGTCCGACTCCTTGCGGCGCTGCAGCATCGATAGGACCCCGTTGTTGTTCTCGTCCGCCAGCCACTCCCCGGGCTTAAAGCACCGCAACACGCGCCTCGTGATGCGCTCGTTGCCGAGCCCAACTACGAGCGGCTCATCCTGCTCTGCCGCGCCGTCCGCGCTCAACACCCCCGCCGCCACGCCGGCGGCAATGAGGGACTTGGCGGCAGGCGTCACTGGCGACAGCGGGTCTCCCACGTCAAGGACAGCAGCGAAAAGCCGTGGGGAAGAGAGAAAGAGCGCCCCATGAACGCCTTGCGTCGGCCACTCTGTCGCGTCCGCGATTATAGTCGCTCCAAACGCTGACTTCGTCGAGACCGTTTGGTGCCGCACGTGGCGGGAAACTCCGGCGTCGGGATTGCCACGTGGATGCCCGGATACGGCTGCGCTGCACATGCGCGTCTTGAATCTCCGGGTTGGGAAGCCGCAAGGCAGCGCCGCCAAGCAGCAGGCGTTGACTGACACCAACACAACGAGAAGGCCAAGCGCGCTGGAGCTGGTGCCCACCACCGCCACCGAGTTGATTGCGGAGACGGCCAAGCCAGCACCCATGGATAGCCGCTCCGTCGGCGCTGCAACGATGAGCGCGCAGTGGAACGCCCCCAAGCCCCTGGGCGGCGCCGCTGCGACTACCGCCGGATTCTGAGCGCTTGTGCGACCGACTCGCTCATGGCGCTCAAGCCCGCCTTCGCCAGTAGCGACGCGTTTGCAGCAGAAGGGCCGTCGCGAGCCGCAGTTTCCGCCCCCAGGGCTCGCAAGCGGCCCAACTCCGCCACCAGTTCAGGTGGCGGCGTGAAGGTCTGCGCGGTCTCCCACGTAAGCGGGCAAGCAATAAACAGCATTCTCATCTCCCGCACGCGCGTGAAGACCACGAACGCAACACACCAAGCGAAAAAGGAAGACCACTCGAGCAGAAAGATGAAGTCGATCGTCTTCCCCTGCACCTTGTATGCCGTCATAACGAGGGCTGAAGTGACCGGATACTGCCACGCTGCAACCGAAACAGACACATCGTCGACTGTGACGGAAAAGCGCACTTCCTTCCGCACGATTGGCACCGTCTCGTCCGGTATCCATGGAGGGATGCCGTTGAGCCTCTTCCACCCCCGGGGCTGGTCCAACGGCAGCACGTACAGGATGTCCGCGTCAGCGGACGGCACCCGCATCAGGCCGCCGCCCGCTACGGCGACGTCCGATAACGTCGTGCCGCGGGGTAGTGGACGCACAACATCCGCACTAGGCTGCCGTTGGCCGCCCACGCCTCGGTGCCGACGTTGTAGTACATCATCAACAGCGCCCCGTCAAACGTCTCCAGCATCATGTCCCGCTTGCACGTGCGTGACGGCGGTAGTGCCTCCACTTCCGCCGCCACGGCCCGCCAATCCACCCTCACCCCCGATCCTCTCCCAATCCGCACGGTCAGGTAGTGCCGCACCGGAGTTTTCGTTTCCGGAAGCTGCCGGGCGCACAGCCGCATGCTACTCTTGGTCACCTGCACCCGAAGCGCGTTGGTGGCAACGATCATGGGACAAAAGCTGTCGGCGCCAGTCTCCGGCAGCACCAGCGGCGCCGCTGGCGAAGCGAGGCACTTCTTGTTGATCGTGTCAACGTCCGCCCGCGTCATCAGCCCCGCCCTCATGCGGTCGCACAGTGCAGCAAAAGCAGGGTCCGGCCCCGAACGCATGCTCCGCTGCAGGCTCACAGCCGTCTAGAAGCACCGCCACACCTGCACGCCACGCAGGCGGCGGACGTAACGGGCGTTATCCCGCTCATTTCCCGCTGCCGGCGGACGTCCCGCCGTCCAAAATGGAGGACTGACGACTGGTGGCAGCTGCTGCAGGTCGCCGCTAAGCACAACTGACAGACCGCCGAACACAACACCCGCCCTCCCCACCTGCCGCAGCCGCTGCTCGATAACCGCCAAAAAGTCGGCGCTGATCATCGAGAGTTCGTCAATGATGACGAGCTCGGCACCGCTGAAGAAGCGCACCAGTGCTAGCGTCGCCTTCTTCTGCTTGCCACTCAGCGTTAGCTTGAGCCGGGAGTCTAGCGTCGACCTGTCAATGTTGGCGGCGGCGACGCCCGTCTGTGCGGCGCAAACGACGCTGCGTTCCCGCGCCCATCTCAGGGAAAAGAAACGCACCGCTTCAGTGACGCGTGACTTTCCAGCTCCCGTCGTGCCGCCGAGGTAGATCAGCAGCTGCCCGTCCGCGGGCGTGTCGTCGATAACGTCCGCGACACCGTGCCGGGTGGCGGGAGCGGAAGATGGCGCCGCACCAGTGTCCAACGCCGCCACCTCCCGCTGCCCCTTGGCCCACTGCGCAGCAAATGTTACGGCACACTCCTGAAAAGCCCGCCGCTGCTCGGTGTTGAGAGTGAAGATTTCCGCAACGGCCGCGGCCGACAGCACAGGCGGCGGCCAGCTCCGCGGCGTCAAGCCTGCGGCCTCTGCCTTCGTCGCAGCAGACACCTCCCCGCCAGAGTGAGCGAGGCACTGAGAGCCCTCCTGCAACGCGTCCAGAAGTTCTATGGTCACCACGGCGTGTGTGGAGGCGCCCGCAGGCAGGGCCTCCTCGTCAAGGCCTTCGAAGGCCGCGGATGCGTCTCGCAAAGAGTCATCATCAAAAGTGCGCCGCCCCTCGCAGGCGGCTTGGAGCATTCCGTCGAGCGCCTTGGCCGGCGGTCCGTCGCCACCAACGATGGCGCCGCCCGCCGCGGCAGCGACGCGTGTCAGAAGCGGCTCCACACCTTCGTCAACACGCAAAGTCGGCAGCGGTACCTCAACACCCGCCGGGAGACCGCATTCCGCCGCAACCTCGCCAGTGTGGACGAGCGCAACGGCGTCCACGAGCCCCGACAGCTCCGCTCGCTTGCAGATGTGCCGCCGGGCGGGCGGCATCTCGACGCCGCCTTCGTCAGTCCCCAAGGCTCCCAAAAAGTCCAGCGGCGCGCCGTCACCGCTACCGTCGCCGTCACCGTCGCGGCCAAGCCTAGCCTCGCGGTCGATGGAGACGGCACCGTCCGAATCTTCTCCCCCCTCATCTGACAAGCCCTCCACCGGCCACGCGCCGGCCCCTACGTTGCGCTCCGTTTCCCTTGATGTATCGTTGTTAGCGCCCACCTTCTCGTCGATCCGCGCGCGCTGCCGCTTCTTGTCGCACCCGTCGTTCCAGGATTGGAACTTGCGGAGCTTGGCCACCGCGTACGGCGGCACCTGCGTTGCCTGATTCGCGTCCCACCAAGATATGTCGGCCGTCCCGCGCAGGTCGCCCCGTGTCCGCCACGTGGTGAAGATGACAAGAGCAAAAGCGCCGTAGAGCTCTCGAGCGTCCTCCTTGCCCTTCATAGCGTCCCTGTCGGGGAGGCGTGGACCAACAATTCGGGGCACCCGCAACGGGTCGCACCGCACGCGGTGGTGCGTCTTGTGCTGAGGGTGCTCCGTGAAAAGTGGGAGCAGCGGGGGCGCCGCCGCGGCGGTGCCGAGCTTGTGCCCGCTACAGCCGCCTCCCCGCGCCGCGGCCGCAGCCGTCGTGCTCGCCGCAGCTACATCTGTAGCAGTCCTACTTCCGCCTACGACAGTGGCGCCTCCCCCGCCCCCTCCGTTGCCCCCATCGCCCGGATTTCCCGTGTGTGCGCCAACCCGCTGCCGCCGATCCCGTCGCACAGGCGCGGAAATCCGTCGTTTCTTGTACTGCTCGTACATCGCATAGGGCGAGAACCCCGAGAGGGCGACGTGGCGCAAGCGGTAGTCTAACGTCTGGTACATGAGAACAAAGCACCTCGGCCCGTTGTTCGTGGCATCCTCGACATCGGCAACTCGCACAATGTCCTCGCCGACAGCGGTGGCAAGTGCGCCTTCGTCATCGGCATCAGCGTTGCCATTTGCTGCTGCCCCACCCGCGAAGACGCTGCCACGCGTCGCCCCGCCGTCAACGTTTGCTGGGACCACCGTAGTAGACGCCGCGTCGCCTTCGTGGAAGGCGAGCAGCTGAGGCACGACCAACGGCACAAACGTGTGCGACGCTATCCGGCCTTCTTTGTACAGCAGGTACATCGCGGCCAGCGTCGCGGGCATCTCCTGCCGCTCCGTCGCTGCATAGGCCAGCGAGCACACGCGCCGCGTCGCCGTGCCCATATCGGTCCGTGGCAGCTCTGTCTATGTTGAGAGGTCAAAAACCAACTACGCCACAGGACTGGTGTGACTGGCCTGGGGAGCTGAAATTCACCAGTTCAACAGTCTGCTCCGCGCTCAGGACCCGCTGGAAGCGGTTGATCATCTGGATGGCGTCGCGCTGGTCCTCGGCCATCGGCTTGAGCACGTACTTCACCGTGTACAGCACAGAGTTGTGGACCTGCATGAAGCGGAATTCCGTGTTGCATCGCAAAAAGACCAGCATCAGCCTGACGTTCGGGTTGACATACTCGCAGCCGACCGGGCGCCGCACCAAAAAGCCACCCTCTTTGTCAATCTCCGCTGTCACCCGCGGCTCCCGGGGAAATCCTGAACGGCACTCCCGCGGCCGTCCCGATCTCGTACGCTTGAAGCACGACGCCGAGTGGCGGTGCGAGTGCATCTGCGTCGCCATGGCGAGCGCCGACTCGTACACACGACCGTGTTGCGGGTGACCTGCGGCGGCGGTCCAGTCCGGCAGCGTCGGTGTCGCCAGCATCGCGTCGAGCGTGTCGCCGCCAAGTAACTGCTCTGGCGTCTCGTCTCCGAATGGCGACGCGGCAGCTCTGCCGGCGGCGGCGGCGGGGGTAGAGTGCGCGCTGTCGGCGTCATCATGTGCTGCAGCGGCCGCTTTGCCAGAAATTCCGGCGGCCCTGCACTGCTGTTGGCGTACGACGGGGGCCGAAGTGAGCGTGCCGTCGCACGTCGGACGCACGCAGGTGGCAACAAAGGGCGGTACTGCCGCGCGCGGTTGCACGCCGTGGCAGGAGGTAGGGACGGAGACGGTTCTTACCGGCGAGCTGCACTTGGGGCACGACACCACCTCCGCCGACGTCTGCAGGTCGGCATGGACGAGGACCTTCGCCCAAGCCCACCAGCTGTCGCGGAAGCGTTTGTTGCCGCGGAGCAAGGAGGAAAACTCCTTTGCCGACGGTGCGTGCCCCAACAACCAGATGAGCATGTGGATGTGGGGGCTGCCCCGAGCGTGCGCCTCGATTTCCCCGTAGAAGCCCCGGCACCGGCCGAAAACGCCACCCCGGGCGAGCGGGCGGCCGCGCGCAGAGCACCAGCGAGCGAGGACGTCGACGACAATGTCCGTCAAGCGGCGAAAGTAGCGTGCGCCCGCTAGCGGGTCGTGGGCCAGCATGCGGAAGCGCTCCCACTTGCTGAGCAGATCCCCAACATTGAACGATGAGAATACGTAGCTGTGGGGGAAACCCCCTGTCAGGGGTGACACGACCCCCCGGCATGAGCCTGGGACGGGTCGTGACCAGTCACGCCACACCCCCCTAGGGGGGTAGCTTGGGACAGCCCCCTTGGGGGGGTGTCCAGGGAGCCCCAGGGCCACACATGAAACGACCCCTCTAGAGGAGCGTGAGGCAGGGAACACCCGATTGGGCCCCCCTGGGGAGGTCTGACACACACAAGGCAGACACACGTCTTCCCGAATCCGGGCCCTCTGGGGGGACCGGGAAGCTTGTGGAAGCTTCCGCAATCCGAGCGTAAGCCGGATCGAGATATGATCTCGACCAGGGATAAAATCCCACCGGAATTCTATCCGGGAAAATTGAAAAATCTTGGGATATGTCCCGAGGTATTGGTTTCGGGTAAATCCTGAAATCTAGAAAGTCTTAGTGACTTTCCTGCTTCCGCCCGAGACGGGCGGGGGTCCCCTTCCAGTGGAAGGGCTGTCAGCGATGCTGGGCAGGGTCCACTAGAGGCCGGAGCCTGAGACCGTGGCCCGTTGGGTACCGGTCCCCCCATGGTAGCGCCAGGGGGTCGGGATTGTGCACGTCCTGCGTCTTGTTTCTGAGGGTATATGAGAGTATGCTTTGGGGTCATCGTGCGTGTTCGAGCAAATCATCGTTGCGTTTGCGTTACTTCCGTCGTTTTTTTGCGCTTCGCGCCCAGTGATCCCGGCGTTCGCGTTGTTACTCTGGCGTAGCGTTCCGCATCCTGTGCTGGGTTTTCCGACGGTGTTATACCCCGTTGGCTGTGAGGGCAGGATCCACTACAGTCGCCGCCGACCGCTCCCGCGTAGTACCAGAGTGTCGCCGAACCGACGTCGAGACTTGCGGCAGCCGAAAGTGGTTGCACATGGCGTACGCCTCTTGTCGATACCCGGCGCGCTGCTCATTCGAGCCGTCGTACGCCGCCGCCGCGGCCCACACGATGCGTAGCAGCCACTTGGCCGGGCTGCCACCACGCGGCGGGCGGCCCTCCGCTGCGCCACCCTGGCCACGTGTCGCCGCTTCGCCTCCCGCTGCACCACTGCCGCCGTCACCGCCAAAAGCAGCAGACCCGACGCGACCTTCCCCCTCCGTTGCAAGCCGCCCCCGACCCTCACCTCCATTCTGCCTGCGCCGTAGCATGCGCGGCGGCTGCAGAGCCACTCAACGCGGAGCCCTTTCCAACTGACCAAGTAAGCCGCTTGCTCCCTCGCCGTCCGTCCCTAGCGCCCCCACCAGCACAGGGATCACTGCTGCTGCCACCGCCGTCCTCCGGTACCCCGGCCGTTCGGCGCCGCTTGCGGCGTTCATGGCGCCGAAGCTCCCCACGGAGCTCATCCAGCGTCACGCGGCACACCCGGCCAACGTCTTCGGGGCTGCGTTGCAACCTCAGGGAGCCCTTTCGGAGCATCTTGACGCGGGTAGCGCGGTCAAACGCGTAGAAAAGCAACCGCTGGTTGCACCCAAACTCCCTGTAGCCGTCCATCATCAGCCGCCGCATCACCTCTGGCTCAGAGAGCTACACTCGCCGCTTCTCCGACGGGCCTCCTCGGAAAAAGGAAAGAGGCCAAAAACGCGGCATCTACGCCGCTGTCGTCGCCGTCGCGCATCACGGGCCCCGACCTCTGTTTGGCAACAAAGAAGGCGCAAGCAAATACCCTGTAGCAACACTGACAATACAGAAGAGAAGGACCCAAAGGGTCGACCTCCCGAGAGGACCTAGACGGCGCAAAGGCGCGCAAGGGCTGGGACTCGAGAGAGACGCCAAGATTTCGATGGCGAGCAAGACGGGGCGGCGCGGGCCGTGGCCGGCGCCAAAGAACAAGACGGAAACAGACGAAAAAGAGAGACGAAATAGTAACCCCGGGCCCGAATAGGGGGGGCTACTTAGGGAAGGACAGCCGTCCCAT
>Ga0209093_1001255_pt1 | contig 14388 bp, 13 predicted proteins | sample SidtaG_4_FD_187450 | JGI IMG/M metagenome (GOLD analysis project Ga0209093, IMG submission 187450) | Marine algal microbial communities from Sidmouth, United Kingdom - Sidmouth_Male1 metaG (SPAdes) (version 2) | ecosystem: Host-associated > Algae > Red algae > Unclassified | place: Sidmouth...
AAAGTCGAAAGGGGGATACTTTCCTGGGGCCTGGTACGAGCTGAAACGACAAGCCTCACGCACAGGAGCACGGCTTACGATCAATAAAGGGATCTCGTGGAAATATATTGCTATGCGATCGAGATACACTGGTCGGAGCCAGCCTGTCAGAAATCAACGAAAAGCACATCGTGACTTCTGAATTATTTCGCCGGTTAAGAAAACATATAATGGTCTTTTCATCGCTCCCGGTTTCAGAGAATTCAAAAAAAAAATACGTGTGTGCATGGTTCTGGGGCCATGGCCCAAGACACAATAGGAATTACGCCCAGGACGATCGCTCGCTTGGCGAGGATATCTTCTGGGTCAAGTCTCATGTGCGTGCAAGAATAACCGCACGTTTCGTAGGACGGGTGACTTTGTGCTCGTCAAAGGCCGATTCCGAGCGATAGCCTGCTCTCCCGGGTCCAGTGCCTGTCGGGGCACTGGGAGAACGGGGTGTATGCGCCTCATTGGCCGAGAGCTATCTCGTGATCGAGTGGTCCACATATAGTTTGGGCAAACCATCACCCACCCAGGCCGGCCATTTTTCAGAAAGCCACCATAGCAAGGGCCACCAGATGACCCCGGCCGTATCAACCGCTCGATTTGGCACTCCACCTGACCAGTGCCACGACCACCACCGTGACGGACCTTGGTTTGGTTGGACCTGCCCCTTCGCCCCCACATCACTGATTCTCCTGCGTGCTATGCCACGCCATTTGTTCCTCACGCATCAAAGCACACATATCAACAACAAACTGCTCGCCCACCCTGCTACCAACTATGTGGCGCAAAGGAAACTTGGCGGCGCGGAAGTTGCGCAACCGCCACACTACCTACCTCTTAGGCGAAAACGAGGCACTTTATTAAATGGATGTGGGCGTAAGTGCTCTGGAAGAGGGGGTACCGAAATTCTAAATGCCATAGAGGCCGGCACCTCGCCCCGCGGATCGTGGCGTACAGCTTCGTCCGCCTCCTCCACATCCCCCAAAGCGGCTATCCACTCGACCATCACGTCGATCGAGGGCGCTGGTCCGTCCTCTGGGAAGCAGTCGTCAACCTCCCCGCCAGCTGACGCTGGCGGTGCGTCTAGAGACTGCTTAGCTATCGACCTGACGCGTTCTGCGGCTATCAAGACGCACTTTCCTGACTTGGTACGCTCTTTGACACTTCAGCGCTCCTCTTGATGAACACTTGACAGCCGTGACCTTGTTGAGGGTTGCAAGCCCCATGCGGTTCCTCCGTTTATTTTTCTGAGCTGCATGCTCCTTGAATAGCCGCTCCACAAAGGCCGTCTGCGGCTTGGATCCTAGAAAACCGAGGGAAAACTTGGACAGCTCTGCACAGGTACCACTCAGCGCAAGAAACACCCCAAACTTCAACCAGGTCGACCCAGAAGCTTTGTACGACTGGTCATCCGGTCCTGGAGGAGCACAACACAGGCGCCCAATGTCGCCTGTCAAATATTAAGACATCTGCAGCACAATAGCGTTGGCGTGCGAAGGCACGTCCGCGAACAACTTGGCGAAGTAGACGGCCGAGGCGATAGCCAAACACGGGATGGAGAATAACGGCAGGGGTGTGGACCGCCAGTTTTGATCCAGCATCTCTCTTCTCACGTGCATGTACTGTGGGTGTTGTAACAAGGCCAAGAGGAACAGCACCTACTCCTCCGCGCCCCAGCGCCGCTTAAGATTACCACACAGGCGGGCCTGGCCCGGATGGGAGCTTACACTCGCAAGTTGCTGGTAGATAGACTGGTAGATCCCGAACGCGTCTGCGAGTTTTGTGTCGTCGTGGTCCAAGAGGAAGGAGGCCTGCGCAATGGGCCGGATGACCCACTCGGCAGCCGCCAGCTCCCTCCATTATTCGTCGGAATTCAGTGGGAGATTTGCGTCGGGAGCCGCGGACCCCAGCTCAGCAACGAGTCACGGCGGAGCCCCGCACAGACGAAGGAGGCTTACCATGAACTTTTTCAGCGAGCTCCACCTCGTCTCGCAAACGCATAGGATCGCCAATGAGATGCCATAAAGTCGGTGCATCAAGGCTCTTTCTTGGGGGAGAATCTTGGCGGACGACCGGACGAGCACGCTGGCCACGGAAACAGCAGCCTCAGAAGTCGGTCGAAGGCTGGGATTCTGGAGGACGTGCTGCATCCAGAGGTTGACTTGGTGGGCCAAGCACCTCAAGAAAATCAGCTTCGGGTAGCGCAACGCTAGAATTCGGCGAGCGCGGCCGCACTGCCCCGCATAGTCCGTACAGACGCATCTGATAGGTAGATTTCCATCCGCTTGCGGCTTTTCAAATACGGACGCCATCTCATTCGCCGTCTGTACGCCATGGTGCTTTTAGCCCTCCTCCTTGGCGTCCAAACTGTAGCATTCCGAGCCAATGTTGATGACAGCTCCGAGGATATGGGTGTTTTTAGAAGTTTTGTAGCCATCAAGAATCAACGTCGCGCGCACCGATCCTCGTAGCAAGGTCCGTACAGCATGAGGGGACTTGGCTATGGCGTCTAATGCTGCGGCGTCGAGGATGGGAGCGCAGAACTGGCTACGACTGGGAAGCCTGCCCACCACGTACTGTCGAAGTAGACTAACAAGAATGATGAGGACTTAGCTCTCCACGAACTAAAATGGAAAACGCCGATCAGCCAACAATCGGAGGAGACGCCTGTCCAGCTCCACATTCTCCATTGCCGAAAGTTCACGGCAGAAAAATGTCTCGAGAGTGGGGTCCGCCTTGTGCCTCTTCGGGCCGGGCTGTAGCATATCTCCTTAATATTTGGATATTGGCCCCGGTAGCCCCCCTGACTGGTCAGTATTCATGTGGAGGATTGAACTGACTTGTGGCTCGCCCTTTGGGAGGTTACTTCCGTCTTGTGTATCTGTCCTTTCTTTTATCGTCTCTACTTTGGTGGTTACTCGATCTTTATGATCGCTCGGTCGATCGACCCCGCCCCTTTACCGTCTGATAATAGAAGCACCATGGGACCGGGGTTCGCCGTCGTCGGCACCCCCGGCTCCCCATCGGATGCTGCACGAACGAAGGTTCTTCTTCCTCGCCTCTAAAGCGATAGTGTTCACTTTATCGTGCGTCTACGGTCGGTCGCTACTTACTGGCTACTTAACCAACGTCATTAATCCCACACGGGCGTCAGTTGATCAGTCTGGCGGCCGAGGTAGCTGCGGACACCTTGAAACTGAGAGCTTTCCAAGCCCAGTCGACGGCACAGGCCCACCTCTGTCTCCCGGGAGGCAATTTCTGATGATGATGACGACGCTGCAGCTGAATCAGTGTGGGGCTGATTGCGAGCGCGCCCATCCGCGTCGGCAACAAAAATCTCGTCGCGTCCCACAACCTACAGCTCTTTAGGTGAGGAAGCATTCTATCAGACCGCTCAGGAAGACGCTCCGGTGGGCGCACGACATCAGTCTTGGCGATGGCCTCATCGTTGCCGTGAAAAGCGGCGACAGCTTCCTCGTACCGTGTGTACGCCCGCTCACACGCAATGCAGAAGGCGACCTAGTAGTTAGACGCACTGCTGTACTCCCGCAGGTAGCGCTCTTCCGTCCGTGGAACCGCCTTCCACCCTCGCACCGTGGTCGTCTGCATTATGAGAGGGTTAATGGTGAGGGGGTGGAGATAAAATGGAAAGATGGGTGCAAGAAAGAGTGAGCCCAGAAATGTGCACAGGGAGACGTCCAATGCTCCTCGGAACAACGGACCATCGTTGCGTCTTGGAAAAAGCTCCGAGGAAAACAGAGGTGCTGCCATGTACAGCCGTAGCGCATGGTTACGGGTCAGCGCAACTGCGGTCCGAGTGATTGTGTGGAGGGTGTGGGATCCTGATGCCCTGGTAAGCGAATCTAGGCTGGTGGCGGTGCGTAGGGCGCGGCCACGGGGTCAGCCGGACTCGGGCGCGAGGGCCTGGGTGCCTGAAGCGAATGCCCGACGCGCCGACGACCGTATGTAGGCTGGTCAGCTAGTGGTGATGCGGACATTGAGTGTCGCCAGAGGACTAATTGGACTGGGGCAGGAGGCTCTCAAAGCTTCACAGCCTTGACCCAAAGCGCATGGCGCGCTCTCATCGCAAGAGTCTTGCAGGGTTCGATACATGTGGTTGTTGACGCACTCTGGAACGCAGTTCTGCAGCATGAGAATAAGCTCTTTTGCACTCATCATCTGCACCGCCGCGAGACGCTTCTTGTGATATGAATGTTACCAGTGCGATCCGAGCAAAATCTCGTTGCAAACCACTTGTACTGAAAATCGGGCCACAGGGTACTGTGAGGGGGGTGCCAACAAGTTCTTACAGCCCAAAATGCGTCCATTTGCTGCTTGTGTGCACCCACGCATTAAGGAGCACTGCGCTGGCCGTAGCAGGCGACGGAGGCCAACACGGACAGGCACTGCGAGGGCGAGGCACGCCTAGTTAATGGGGGGTGTTTCGTCTCATCTGGGTTTCGGCACCAATTCTTGCGTCTGGTTGGCTCCTCCTACAAGTTTGTCGCTCCCATTGGCTGCAAGCATCTGTTTTAACACTTGGCAGATTTCTCAGAGGGACCTCTTCAAATACTAAGAAGTGGCCACTCGCAGAGCTTTTGGTGGGGGGTTGTCTCCAAACGTGGCCCGAAGATGACTCGAAATAAGTCATCACACAGCTGATATGCCCTGGATGCATCGCTCGCATTGGGGGCGCGAATGGCCAGTGCGGCTCCACTCGCACAGATCGCCTTCATAAGAATGTGCCGTTCGGCGCCCATTGCGGCGGCTGGCCGTGCGACACGGGTTTCGAGAGGTCATCGGCCATCGAACGCCCTGTCGGTGTGGCATTCCATTTTGCTCATTCAGATGGTGGCCACGCCGAGCGCTCCTGAATGGTCCCCACGGGTGTCAGGGAACAGGTGGAGTGGGCGGGCGTGCGCTGTTGCACGGGAAGCCGTGCCAACGACTGGGCTGTGGGCTGAGAATGCATCGGTCTCGCGTCAAAACTGTTGCTCGTCGAACCGTCCGACTTTGAAAACGGTGGTAAGCGGGTACCATGAGCCAGTAAGGAAATCTTACGGCAGAAAAACATTCTTATCTATCAACTCTAGCAGCCAGACGAGTCAAAAACATTTCGACCGTACGGTCACCCTCCTCAAACACGTTCTGAGCCCACTTTCTCCCATCTTGAATTGCCTTCTCCATCTTCGACTCACACTCCACAGGTCCGCCCTTGTTCCCCCTTCTTCGCCGATCCCCGGCCTTCTTCGCCGTCCTCGCTACCTCTGGCGCAGGCTTCCTAGCGTCAGTCGACAAATTGGCGTCGCTTGCCTCCCGCGCCACAGCCATTGCGCGTACAAAGTTTGCGCACGCCCCCACCTCCGTCTCTGCCGCGTACTTCGCGGCGTTGTACGTGAAAAAGCCGTGCCACGCCTCAATCGACTGCTACCCGTAGAGGCAGATGCTACCAAACAAGTACAAAAAGTCGGGCGCGTGGTACATCAAGACGTGCAGCTTCGGCGAAATGTTGACCCATGGAAAGCTGCGCTTCAGATGACGAACGAAGAGCTGTACGTTGGAACGAAATTCAAGTGCTTCAGATGCATGGACTTCAGCAGCTCGGTTCATTGTCCTCGAGATTCCTCTCCAGAGGACCCAAAGCCGCTTGTAGGCCACGGGGTCGGACTCAGCCACGAGGCTGAGAAGGGCGCGGCAAATCACGTCGCTTTCGTTGAGCAATCGCGTGGCAGTCCCGCCCAATGAGTAGTCCCCTGTTATAGGGAGCAGGCCGCACGCGAACCACACGCCTCAGCTTCTCAGTAAGCTCAAAAGAGAATGCGGACCCAACGGGGCGCCCACGGCAGGAGATGACCAGCTCGATGGCTAATCTCAATAACTGGATCGTGATGCTGTGCAGGATTTGCAACGAAATGGGCACGATCTGGCGAGGATCGACCGAAAACAGGGGTGGTCGCGCGATCGACCGCAGCGTGGCCTGCGACTGGTCATTCGCCGGCCCATCCGCTCGAGCTGCCATGCTTACTAGATGAGCGGACGTGCGCGCGAGCGCGGGGGCGGGTGCGTCAACATCTTGCATTGTCCCGTAAATCCCGTCGAGCGCCGCGTGCTTCCTGCTTGCAGCTCTTGTTCAATAGCACGTCAAGCACGGCATGGTCGCGTTCGGGCCCTTATGCTCGTGAACGGTGCACAACGCCTCGTAGTCCCCAGACACGAGCAAGCGCACGGCGCGACGCACGCCCCCCACCACGACGCCTTCGCGCACCAGTTGATAAACCTGGTCAAGATGCTCCCCCAGTATAGACGACACAGCGTCATAATCGTCCTTATGTGAGGGACAGACGCCCGCCAAAATGGTGTTGCGCAGTCTATGCGGACTGCGCTGTTTGACCAACCCCGCCGCAATTTTGACAGAGGCGGGCGTGCCCCCCTTATCCACTCCGAGCGCCAGATGAATGTCCTGGACGGTCGGGGGGGGGGACGCCGCCGCGATGCTGCCAGCGTCGATAGAGGGCACTTCGTGCGAGTGCGTCTGCGGGAGTGGAGCTAGGTGGGAATCCCGCGAAAGCCTCTCGACGAAGCTACCGGAGGCCCATAGGGCTTCCAGCTTCTCCTGGACAGCGCCCGTCAGGCTCACCAGGTGGACCCCAGACCCCGCTACAGCACCTTTCTTGGCCGGAAGACCAGCCAAGCGCTTCCGAGCGGCCCGCAAGACTGGAAAACTCGCGAGACCGAGTCGAGAGCCGCCAATCCCCCGGCGGATACCGTTGAGCGCCGTAAAGCTGATGCCGTTAGCTGCGATCAGCCCCAACTGCTGCTCCGGGGACAGAGAAGTAGCGGATGGCTGAGAAAGCTCCCGAATCCGCAATCTGCGAACACCTGCTGTCGAAACGGTCACCGCTCCGGCCGCCACAGCGTCGCGCGAGTCTACCTCAACTGGTCTATTGAGCGATTGCAGCCCAGAATCCAAGCGCTTATAGCGCTGGCTTCGTCCAACCACCTGCTTAGTTACAGCACGCTGACGCACGTACACGCATTCAACTCCATTAGCCCACTTCAACCGAAGTTCTGGAGGGCTACCGGGCAGCACAATGGTTGCAGCAATGGCCTGCAAAACAGGACCATTCTGGTCATCCCGTAATGCACCGCGGCGCAACGCTTCCAGAAATTCGGGGCACGAAGGAGGTGGAGGAATCGACCGCGGCGGAGTGGTCGTCAGTGCTGTCAGGAGGCGAATGCGCAAATCTCCAGCCGCACGTTGCGCGCGCAGGGCCCGCCTCGTCGCTCCGCTCAAAGCTTTTCTGAGATGCTCGATACGTGCTTGCGCCGACAGGCACGCGCGGCAGCCCAGATCGGAGTGAGTGAGGTTTGCCACAGCACTCGGCCGCGCATTCGCCGCAGTCCACTGGTCGTCGGGCTCAGGGGATTTCTGTGAGTCCGAGCGCTGAGCAGCGGACGCAGGGGGTGGAGCGCAGCCCCGATGCGAAGTGGCGCCTGAGCTAGCACGCTTGGCGCGCTTTGCTCGACAGTAGCAGCGATCACACCTGCCCAGCGGCACACCGAGGCTGTCCTTCCCCGCGGACTCCTTGCATCGCACTTCTGGAAGACTGCTGATCGCCGTGCAGAGGGCATGGCCGAACAGGCTAGCGGCGGACTCGCGCCAGATTCTCAAACCTGCGCAAGGTTTGAGCAATACGTCTGTGCAGTCGGAGCAACGAAAGACCCAGATATCCTGGGGAAAGGCTCGTGTGCGGTCAGGGGAAGAAGCACTGCAGAGCACCAGGAACACGTAATGAGGAAACACGACACATCGACCGTTCAGAGGAGCACTGCTGTCAGCGTCACGTTGGGACATGCCAAGTACTGGGCCTTTCAACCTGGTTCCATCGAGACGCTGTATGTGAGTCGTCGTCTGACGTACCATTGCAGCGACCGTTTCGTGCCCATTGTGGCCCCCTGAAAGGTGGTTGGATCAGATCGACCGATTGACTGTGCGTACCATACTTGATACGATTCATACACGGCACAGAGTGATGCGCGGATTGGACTAGTCAGACGAAGGACAGGGAATGTGACACTCTCCTTAAGAGGATGCGACTAAAGCGACAAAAGTGGATGCAAGGCTCGGATTGAGCACGAGATACGCGTTATGCCTCCGACGCTCAAGTAAGCGACATACCTGTGGAAGAATCGGTACAGGTCTGATGCAATCGATGAGTCGTGAAGTTGATCGACAGGCGCTTCGCAGCAGCGGTCATTGCACTGTGTCGACGCCGTCGACCTCTGCACGACGCGCGGGGAAACCATTTGCGCAGGAACCCCTCTCAGACACTCCCAATCGCGCGGGGTCGCACCCCTCTCACAGTGGCACACCCCGAAATTACAGAGTCGCGGCCGCGACCCCGTGATCCGTACAGAATTCGCCACGTTTTTCTAATACTGCTGTAATGGCCAAACCCAGAGGAGACACCTTAACTGGGCGTGGAGGTGGTCGGCAGCGTCAGCGATGTTTCAGGTGGCGGCCTCGCTGGCACCGCGATACAATTAAAAAAGGCAATAATTGCATGAGGTCGTCTCTGTATTAATCGTCGATTATTCTCAGATTAATTCATTGGGTAAAATGTGCCGTGTTAATCGTTGCCATCCCTGCTCGTGGGGCCTCATCGAAGATTGATAGCAAATCTCAATCTGATGGCGTTTGAGCCCAAACGAGACGATGCGCCACGTGCGTCTTGGCGTCGTCGCGCGCCTCGGTCGAGGTGTCTTGCTGCCGGGCGCCGGTGTCGGCAACGCCCCAACGGTGGCGCGCGCGCCGCGGGTGCCGCCGCGGCGGCGGCCCGGCGCTTGGTGCTTGGGCGCTTGGTGCTTGGGCGCTTGGTGCTTGGGCCGTTGACGGCATTGTCGACTGGGACGGGGGGACGCGGGCGCTGGGGGGGGTGCGCGGGCGGGACCGCGTCGACGCGCGGGCCCCCGCCGGCGGCCGCGGCCGCCACGGCCGGTGGGGGTGGGGGGGCGTGCCCCGCCGCGCCCGTCGGCCGCCACGTCGGGGCGCCGCCCCGTGTCGGCGAGCGGTCGGGTGGGCGTCTGGGCGGCGTGGCGCGAGGGGGGCGGGACGCCACGAGCGGCGCCCACGACGGACGGGCGGGTCGGTCTCGGGGCGCTGCTCGGCGCCGCGGCGCCCCCCGCGGGCGTCGCGGCAGCGGCGGCGGCGGCAGCGTCGGCGGCGGGGGCGGCGCCGGCGCCGGCGACGGCGGCGCCCGCGTCGACGCTGCGGGGCGCCATGGCGCGCACCGGCGGGAGGCTCAGCGGCGGCGGTGGCGGCGGCGGTGGCGGCGGCGGCGGCGGCGGCGGCGGCGGCGGCGGCGGCGGCGGCGGCGGCGGCGGCGGCGGAGGCGCGCCGCGGCGGCGTGCCCCGGTGCGGGACAGTGACGACGATGACGGGCCGCCGCCGCTGCTCAGCGACAGTGATGCCAGCGACGCGCCGCCTCGACCGCCGCCGTCGCGGCCGTTGCCGTGGACGGCGCCGCCGCCGCTGTCGCGCGCGCCGCCGCTGTATGGGGGCGGTCTGGCGGTTGCCGCCGCCGCCCCCGCCGCCAGGGGCCGCCGCCCCCTTCCGGTCGCCGCCCTCGCGGCGGCGGTCGCCGCCCGCGCCGCCGCTGCGGCTGTGGCGGCACCCGCCCCCGGCGACGCTGCGCCCGCCGCCGGCCGGGGGGCCCCCGACGGCGGCGGCGGCGGCGGCGGCGGCGGGGTGGGTGGCGCCGACGCGACACGCGGCGTGCGCGTCGACCGCGTCAAGGCGCCCGCGCGCGGCGCGCTGCCGGCGCCGCGCAGCGACGGCGCCGCGTCGGGCGGGGGCGGCAACGCGGCCGGCGGTGGGCCGACCGACGGCGGGCCGCCGGGCCTCCTCAGCGACAGCGACAGCGACGGCGCGCGCGGCGGGGGCGGCGTCTCGTCGGCGGGGGCCGCCGCCGGGGTGGTCGCCACGCCCACCGCCCAATGGTCGCCACGCAGCGACGGCGTGGCGGGCGCGGGGCGGGCAGGCGGGCGGCGCGGCGCCGCCGCCGGTGGCGCCGCGGGGCCGCCGCCTCTGGTGAGCGACAGCGACTCGGACGGGGGCGCGTGGCGTCTGGCGGGGGCGGCGGCGACGGTGGCGGCGGCCGGTGGTGCGCGCGGCGATGGTGGGGGCGCCGCCCGCCGCCGCGATGCGGCGGGCGGTGGCGGGGCGGGCGGACCGCCCGCCCCTGGCGGCGACGGCGGGAGGGTGGAACCGGGCGCAGCGGTGGGGGGGCGGCGACGCGGCGGCGGCAGCGGCGACGGCGGCGGCGGCGGCGGCGGCGGCGGCGGCGGCGGCGGCGGCGGCGGCGGCGCCACCCCCGCCCCCGCCACCGGGCCGCCGCCGCTCGTCAGTGACAGTGGCTCGGATTTGGAGGTGTGGCCGCCCCGCGTGCCGGCCGCTGCCACCACCGCTGCTGCGACGCGCCGGTGCGGCGCGCCGCCGCTGCGTTGCAGCGACAGCGATGCCGACGGCGGCGGAGCCCCGTGGGGCGGCGCCGCGCGGCCGCGCGGCGCCCCACCGGCGCTGCTCAGCGATACCGACTCGGACGGGGTGCCGCGACTGCCGCCCCGCGGTGGGGGCGGTGGTGGTGGCGGCCGCCGCGGCGGCGGCGGCGGGCCGCCCCCGCTCCTAAGCGACAGCGACTCGGACGGCGTTGCGGCCGCCGCGCGGCGCGCCGTTGCGGCCGTTGCGGCACGCCGCCGCGGGGCGCCGCCGCCGTGCGGACCCGCCGTCGGCGCGCCGCGCCTGCTGGGGAGGGACCGCGCGTCGGGTGGGGCGGCGGCGGCCGCGGCGGCGGCCGCGCGGGCGACCGCACGCCGCGGGGGGGCGCCCACGACGGCCTTGTCGAGCGGCGATGGGGGCCCGCCGCCGATGGGTGGCGACAGCGACTCGGACGGGGTGGCGGGGTGGCCCCGCGCACGTGTGGCGGTGCCCGCCAGCGTGGCTCGCGGCGGCAGCGGCGGCGGCGGCGGCGGCGGCGGCGGCGGTCGGCCGGGGCCCGCGGGGGCGACCCGCCGTGGGGGCGGCACATTGTGGGCGCCATCGGGCGGCCCGCCGCCGCTGATTAGCGACAGTGACTCGGGCGTGGAGGGGCAAGCCACTCACCCGCCACGCCGCCCGGTCGCCGCCACCGTTCCTCGCGGTGGTGGTCGTGGCGGGGGCGGCGCCAGAGGGGACGGCCGCGCGCCGGCGCTTGTCAGCGACGGGGAGTCGGATGGCTGGGGTGGGGCGCTTGCCGCCGTCGCGGCCGCCGCAGCGGCGTCGGATGTGTCGTCAGAGGGCGGGGACAGCCCGCCGCCACTGCTGAGCGACAGCGACGGGGAGCCGCCGCCTCGGCCAGCCCCTCCCGCGCGTCGCACCGCTGGTGGTTCCGCCACTGTTGCGGGCGGTCGCGCCGCGGCCGCAGGTGGCCGCCCCATGGCGGCTACCGGTCGCCGCGCCGCCGACACGTCGAGTGACAGTGACGACGGCCCGCCGCCGCTGATGAGCGACGACGAAGATGCGTGTGGGTGTGGTCGCCCCCATTACCACCCGAGTGGTCCGCCCGCAGCGCGGGAGAATGGCGGCAGTGGCCAAAGCGGCGTCGCCCCGCATGGTGGCGATCGAGTCGGTGGCGGTGGCGCCGGCGGTAGCGCCCGTGGTGGCGGCGGCGGCGGCGGCGGTGGTGGCGGCGGCCGCCGCCGTGGCGGCGATGCGGGCAACTCCAATGACCGTGACGAGATGCACGCCGGGCCCATGGGTAGCGACGACAGCGCCGGTGCGGGCGCCGCTCCCGCCGCGCCCGTGGCCGCCGGCCGCCCCCGCACGGGTGGCGCCGCGGCCGCCTCCGCCCGCCGCGCCCGCGGCGGGCGCCCCGGCGAGAGCCCCACCGGCGCCGCCCACCCGCCCCGGCCACGCCGCCACGACGGCGGCGGTGCGGCGGCGCGGGTGCCACCGCCCCGCCGGGCGGCGACGCACTCGGACGACGATGCCCCCCCGCCGTTGGAGAGCGACAGTGACACGCCCAACGTTGGCGCCGGCCGGCCACTTCCGTTCCCGTCGGCGATGCGGTGGGTGGCGGCCCCGGCGGCGGCGGCGGCGGCACCCGCAGCGGCGCCGCCCCCACGGCGATCGGCGGCCGCACGGCGGCGGCTGCTGACGACGCGGCGGCGACGGGGCACGCGCATCGCCGCGCGGCCGGCGTTTGGCTGCACCTGCGGCCGGCGTCTGGGGCGCAGCGGCGCCGCCGAGCCGTCGACGGGCGGCGCGGCGGGGCACGGGGCGGCCAATGGGGCACAGGCTGCGCTCGTACCGCTGCCGGCAACGGCGCCAATCCCTGCAGCTGCACCGGCTGCTGGCGGTGGTAGAGGGGGCGGCTTGCCGGCCTTTCGGTCGTTTGGGGAGCGCCGCAACGCGCGCGGCGGCGGCGCGCCTGCCACCGCCGACGGTGCGGTGGCGGCGGCCGCCGCCGAGGCGGCCGCCGTGCCCACGCGCCCACCCTGCCGCGCCTGCCGCGCGCACATGGCGGCCGCAGACGTGCGCGCCGCTGAAGCGGACACGGACCTTCCCCCCCTGTGCGCGTGCGGTCAGCGGCACCACGGCTTTGACGATGTCGAGGTGGAGTCGGACGAGGAGGAGGACGAGGAGGACCTGCGGCCCTTGTGTTCGTGCGGCCAGCGGCACAGCGACGAGGAGGAGACGGAGGAGGAGACCGTGGAGCTGCCGCCCTTGTGCGCGTGTGGCATGTGCCACGACCGGGAGGACGAGGAAACCGAGGACGCGACGAATTTGCCGCCCCGCTGCATTTGCGGCGTACGCCACGGCTACGACGATGAAGACGGGGAGCCACACGTTCACATGGGCGGTGGTGGCGTCGACGGCGGTGACGGTTTCGGCTTTGTGCCCTGGAACCATGAGCTGGGCTTGTCCCCTGAGGACGTCCTTCAAGCCGTCAGCAGCTCCCTTGGTGCAACGGCAAGCTCGCTCGGTGGTGGTGGTGGTGGTGGTGGTGGTGGCGGCAGCGGCGGCGGCGGCGGCAGCGGTGGCGGCTTGCCGGCTTTTATGGTGCCGCCAAACTTGTTTGGGCCGGTCATGCTCGACGGGACGGGCATGGCGGCCTTCCTGCGCGGCGGCGTGGACGATGCCGAGCCACCGCCGCGCCCGGGCCTGTCGCCCGCGGCCATTGAGCGGCTGGCGCCGGCGCAGGCGTGGCCGCCGCCGTTGGCGCCGTCGGCGCCGCCACCAGGGGCGGGGGCGGGGCCCTCCCCCACCGCCGCCGCCGACACCAACTTTGCCGACGAGGACTGTGCGGTCTGCCAAGAGGGCCTGTCGGGCCCCGCGCCGGTCCGCAACTTTCCGTGCAAGCACGTCTTCCACGCGGCGTGTGCGGACCGGTGGTTGGCGGGGTCGGTGTTTTGCCCGTGCTGCCGCCGCGACTTTAGCGTGCCAGGCGGGGTCGCCGCCGGCGGGGGCGCCGCTGTCGGCCGCGGCGGCCGCGGCCGCGGCGGCAACAGCGAGTGATGCGCGGCCGCGCCGTGACCCGCTCTGCCAAGCCCGCCGCTCACCCGCCTTTGTACGACGTGCCGCCGCCCGTACGGGGTGACTGCGGTCGGTCGGAGCGAGGTCGGTCGGTGGGGGCGGCAGCGCGTACGCCACGCGGGGTGATCCACCACCTTTTGACCATGGTGGGGCTGGGGGTTGCGTCGCGCTCCCCGCGCTGGCGGGCTCGGTTTGTCGATTGGTTTTTTTTTTTTGCGCCATCCCCTCTGGCCCATCCCCATGCACATTCCGCCTTTGCCAGGCGTTACTCTTTTGCTCACTTGTGGGCCTTGTCCCCTCTGTTGTGCGCCTCATCAACGAGCTGCCCCCCGTGTGGAGCAAACCAACGTGGGTGACTCGGTGAGCTGGCCGTCAACGTGGTGGGTGCGCACCGTCTGACACGCCACGCTTCGGCTTGGCCCGCTCGACGGAAGCCCGTCTGACACGAGCGGCCGCGGGAGCGCTCCGGCCGCCATGTGCGCGGTGGCGGCCGCCAAGCCAACAGGCTGCCACGCCCAGCGTGTACGTACCTGTGCGCCCACCCCACGTGCACCACCGCAGCAACCGTCGCGGGCAGGCGTGTGACAATGCAAAACGGGCGTCCCACCCCCAAGCCAAGTCGGCAGTGCTCCTGCTTGCGTAGCGCACTCCGTGGCATAGGATGCGTCCCAACTCGGGGCACCGCCGGCAAGCGACAACAGCTGCCACGCCCCACCCCACCCCTCAAAAGGTACTCGGCAGGCGTGCGCGCACCGCCGACGCCGGCGGTGGTGGTGGGACCCCCCCAA
>Ga0209093_1001258_pt1 | contig 14385 bp, 15 predicted proteins | sample SidtaG_4_FD_187450 | JGI IMG/M metagenome (GOLD analysis project Ga0209093, IMG submission 187450) | Marine algal microbial communities from Sidmouth, United Kingdom - Sidmouth_Male1 metaG (SPAdes) (version 2) | ecosystem: Host-associated > Algae > Red algae > Unclassified | place: Sidmouth...
GTCGGGAGGCGCGGCCGCGAAGGCGGGCCCCGTGGGGCGGGTGGTCACTGCAGGGCTGCACCCGCTGCATGCCCATTGTGGCCAGGGGCCGCGGTCCGCGCTCCACGTTACCGTACGGCGGCCATTTTGGCTGGGATGGGCAAGGAGCACGCCGCGGCCGGGCACCTGGCGGCACGCAGCTTGGGCGACGGCGCCGGCTGTGTGGTGGGGGCGGGGGTGAGAGGCGGCGCGACCGGCGGGACTGGGCGCGTCGGTGAGAGAGGGGGCGAGCCGACAGGTCCTGTTTCCCGCATGGCCGGCAGCGGCATCGGTGGCATCAGCGGCGGATAGCTGTCGGCGGAGGCGCGCCCGCAAGCACGGCGGATTGCGTGCGGTCCCCACTCCCCGGCCGGCGGAGGGCGCTGGGCCTTTCCGGTGCAGGCGACCCCACCTCAGTTTGGCGGCTGTTGCCGCAGCGGCGGCGGTGGCGGCGGCTGCCCCTCACGTCGTGAAACGTGCCGACGACAGCGCGACGACCGACTCGTCGTCGACGCCGGCGACTGCGCGGCCAACGACGTCGCCGGCGGCGGCGTGCGCGGCCGCAAGGCAGGCGACGTGGGTGCAGGGGCTGTCGGGGCTTTGCCGGCCAAGACGTCCGCGCCGTGTACATGAGGGCGACGCTCTCCTCCGTCAACTCGGCGACAGGCGGCGCAGCGAGTAGCGAGGGCGTCGACGTCCGCATCTTCGACGAAAGCGCAGGCAGCGGCGACGATAAGGCGGTCTGCTGCGTCGTGGACCGCAGCGACGTTTCCGAGCTGGCGGTGGGCGGGGAGGGGGCGGGTGCGGTAGTGACGGTGACCACCAGCACCGTCAGGCAGTCGGCGTCCCCTCTCCCCCCTGCCATCAAGGGCGAGTTCTGCTCGCCCCCTCCCGGCCGCGCGCCAGCACCGGCGGGTTAAAGGTGTTACCGCCACTCCCTGGCGACATGGTCGTGGGGCACCCGCTCCCCCGCGTTGAAGACGTCTTCGGCCGGGGCGGCGGCACAATGGCGGCCGACCTAAAGGCGCCACCGCCGGCAGCGCTGGTAGCGACGACCGAGGAAGAGATGGCGAGAGCCCTTGCCACTGCCCACGCGGCCGCGAGTCGGACCGTGAGGTCGGCGCAGTGCCGCGCGGCGGCGACGATGCGGGCGACAAGCGGTTGCCAATCGCCGCCGTCCACGTGACGGTGGGCGGCGCGACTAGCGGGGCGGGCGTCGGCACTGATGGCATCAGTGGCGGAATGGGCGAAGACGTCGTCAGAAAGAGAGGTGTCGTCGGGGGCGGCGGCATCGGGGGCGAGCTGGAGGGGGGGGAGGGGTGAGGCGCGGTGACGGCGACGACCCCTCTATCTCCGGGCGCCCGGCGACCTCCTTCCCCCCTGTCGCAAAAGGAGAGTTGTTTTAGGCCCTCCCAACGGCGACGTCAGCAGCTGCAGGAGACTGGTTGCGTCCCTCGCCGTCACTGCTGGCTGCCGCGACCACGCGGGCGACGCCGAGGCGTCGACCGCCTAGTCGGGAGCAGACTCAGAGTCGGCCATGGCGCTGTGGGGCAGCGCCGGCGAACGAGCCCCAGCCGTCCCCGTCGGGACGTCTGCGGGCGCCGGTGGCTCGGCAGAGGCGTCTCCACGCGGGAAAGCGTCCGTGTCGGGGGGGTGCGGTGTGGTAATCGGCGTGGTTGTGGTCGTCTTGGGCGTTTCAATCACGGCAGGCGCGGTCGTCGGCGCGGTGGTCGACGGGCAACTGGCGCGCCCCCCCTCCCTCCACCGCCAAGGCCCAGCTGCGCTCGCCTGCGCCCGGCTGCGAAAACATCAGCGGTTGATGATCGGCGTACGCCCCGCCCCCGTGCGGGAAGAACGTGCCGCGCCCGCCCCCCCCCGGTTGACGACGCCACCCGGGAAAGCTCCTCCGTCCGCAGCGGGGACCTTGCTGGCGGCGATGATGCGCTGGGGGACGAGACAGGCGCCGACGCTCCACCGTCGGCTGCTGTTAAGGACGCAGGACCGGATGTTTGGTGCGCTCTCGCTCTGACACGTCCCGGCGCCATCTTCGGGCCCGTGCAGCCTGCGATCAGGCGCGTTCTGCACAGGAGGGCGACGACACTGCGAGCGTGGCGGCGCGTGGCGGCAACGCCATCGCGTCGCCGCCGGCCGGTACTGTGGGCGGGTGAGCGTCGCCGACTGCGAGGTTAGGGCCCCCCGCGACCGCGCTTTGTCGGTGTCGGACGGGGGTGGGAGGCACGCCGCGTCGGGCTTCCACCGCGCGCCATCCAGCCAGCCGGTCATGGTGGTCAGCGGCACGGCCGGCCGGCGCCGGCTGCGCCGCCGCCATAGCCGCCGCCGCCGTCGCTGCAGCCGCCGCAGCCGCCGTCGCTGCCTAGCCGCCGCTTGACTATGCTGTCGCTACCGCCTGCGGTGGCCAACGGCCCTCTGTCCTCGGGCACCATGACGTGGGCGGCCACGCGCGTTGGCGGCCGCCGTGGCCCGCGCCGCCACGACTTGAAAGACCAGCTGCGGCTGCTTATGCTCGGGCGGTGTCCGTGAAGGAAGTGACGTGGTGCAGGTGCGCCAGTAGGACAAGGGCGCGACGCGATTGGAGGTGGTCGAAACTGAGGGGACGGTTGCGGACGGCAAGGAGGCTCGTCGTGGAGGCACGGCCCCCTACAGGGCGAGGGACGCGTCCCGCCGCCGTCCGCTGGTCACTTCGCAGCTGTCACCGACGCAATAATCTGCTGCCTACACGGAGTCTTTAGTGGGTGCCGCCGTCGCCGCCGTCAACGACAAAGCGAGAGGTCGCCGCGCCTGTGTGCAGCTGATGATAAGGCTTCTTGGGATCAGTGTGGGCGCCCAAGACAATAAACACCTGTGAAATTATTGATGGACTACTCACCCAAGCGAGGGACACGCCGGGCTGCAAACATAACAGTGACACAAGGAGGATACTTCAACACCCTCGTCTTTGCCAAACAGCACACACAAGCGAAGCCACAGGCAAGTACGCGTGTCATCAAAAAAGGAAGCAACTTCTTCCAATCCCCTCATGGTCGCCAAGTGCTGGTCATGCGAAGCACCCCAGATCTGCACCATCTCTGACCGCGTTCGGGCCTCGTGACGTAAGCGTCGCACAGGGAAAAGCGAACCGCGCCACTCAATGCTGTTCCCCACAACACCCAACGCGCCAAGCTCTTCCACGGCGGCTTTGAATGCTCTTGTTGCCCACAGCCCGTAGCTCGCAAAGTGCTCGTCGCTTGCCACATCTGCCATCCGTTTCCTGGCGAAAAGAGAATTGCCAGAGAAGAGAGGCGATAGCACGTGGTAAAGCAAGTGGGCGCTATCAGCGGACAGGGAAGAGGGTGAACACCCCCAAGCACGACCTCGGCGCACGACAAAGTGCGCGGATGCCCGTTCGCCGACTTGGAAGAGCGACGCCGACGCGACCGCGTCCAACACGACCGGCGCGCGTTGGGCCGCGATGCCGGCCGCACTGAACGCGGCTCCGTCCACGAATGCGGTGGAAGACGTGCCAAGATGTTGCATTAGAACACTACAGCCAGCCTGCACGTCCTCAAGCGATACAGACCTCTGAACAGCAACACGACGCAGGGAGGACAGGTCCAGTGGGTTGTAAAATAAATAGCAATGTGAGACATTGCCATCGCGGCCGGATCGACCAGCTTGTTGCGCGTACATGTCAATGGAGTCAGGCGCCGTCTAAATAGCCGGGTCAGTATTTGAAATGGAGCAACAGAGGCAAGAAATAGAAAAACTGGTGAGCAAATGACAGCAAAAACGCGAAAAGTGAAGAGAGATAGTGTGCGATACAAACAATGGAAGGTGCAGCTTGTGGCACGTACCATATGTACAATGATCCTCACCGCCGGGAGTTAATACCCAACCCAAATGCTACTGTGGCGACAACGATGACGCCCCGCCTCGCAGCGAAGGCCTATTCGACAGTCCTTCGATCTTCTCGGCCCGCGTGGTAGGGCAAAAACACAGCCCCCGCGTCGTGAAGCTCTGGCATGGCTGTGTAGCTGGCGTGGAGGCGCCCCGCCAGGTAGTCTGCGTCCCTGCGGAGGCTCACGTAAATGATCCCATTCCCGCCGAGGCGGGCAGCATCAACACCGAGGTGCAAAGCCCGACGAACGCGATAGTCCTCCTCGTTTTGCACTATCCGGGGCGCGCTGCCATCCGCAGCGGGCAACGAGAGCGACGGCCGGTGCTCGACGCGGAGACATAAATTGGCCCTGAAAAATGGATGCCGAGACACAACAGCCCCAACCATGCCGAGGGTCCGAAGCAACCGCGGCTCCGCGTCACTCCGCAAAGTAGCCGTCATAGCAAGTCGAGGGGAGGGTGGGAGGCGCGCCGAGGCATGCAGCATCGCCGGTCGCCATGTAGGCCACGAAAGCCATGTGTGGGCCTCGTCAAAAACAAGGAGGACCAGGCCGCGCGAAATGAGCGCGTCGAGGAGCCGCTCGTTGTAGATCAGTTGCTCCGGGGACACAATAAGCACGACAAGAGTCCCGCGCCGAATGCAGTCCAACACAGCCTCCCGGACAGCCGGAGGGGTGCTTGCCGATAGCGAGGCTGCCGGGACGCCGCAAGAAAGTAAATACCGCTCGTGCTGACGGCAAAGAGCTGTCAACGGGCAAAGAACCACGGTCAAGCGCCCGGTCAGGCACCAAAGCACCACACAGCACACGCCAAAGACGAGCGTCTGTCATAATGTGCCGCTCGCATCGAACAATGTGACACCTCAACAAGTCAGTATACAGCCAGGGCGCAGCACGTCGACATACCAGTGTGCGAAACCCTAATGTCACCTGAGAAGCAAGGGCAGCAAGCGAAACAGGACTCACCTTTCCTGACGCCGTGGACATGGTACAAAGCAGGCTCGTGGGCCTTTGGCCTTCGCGAAGGACATCAAGTATGGCCTCCAGTTGGCCGGGACGGAACGCCGAGAGGCGGAACACAGCCTCCAGCACGTGAGTAGCCATCCACTCCATCAGGACGGGGCGGAAAACGCAAGTATCTGGCCCAACTGCTGGCCACAGCCCGGTACGCGATGTGCACAGAGGTCACATGTTCGAGCGGTGCGATCGCGGAAGCATCGGAACGCGGCGAAGGGGGAAGCAACCATTCACACTCTCCAGCGGAGAGAACACGGGGAATAAAGGCACAAAGAAGGTGGGTCACTGGTGTCTGGGCAAGTCGATTGCAGGACACGGCGTGGAGCGGCACACGCAGCTGGACGCCTACAGTGCATGGTGCGGCCGCCAAGCCAGATCTCGAGGCCGGAGACGAGTCTTTCTCATTCCCGACTCACTTACTTGGCGCTTGTTGGCACTAATATGTAGTTCTGAAACGGATAAAGCAGAGACAATGGGGCTTACTTCTCTTTCTTTTGAATTTGTGTCTTCCTTTCCTGGCAGATCATCAGAAGCTTGGCCTGGCGATTCGTACCAGCCGCCTCGAGCGGCCTATCGCGGCATATCACGCGACATGATCAACTCCTCGTCAGTCGCGTGAGAACTCCGAAGTCCACCGAGGCCTCGCCCAGCATGCAGCCAGGAGGCCACTGCTGCCGGCCAAGCCGATACATGTTTGGTGAAGGGATCGCAAGATGGGCCGCTGTCTGTGGAAGTCGGAGGATGCAGCACGCCAAGCAAAAGTTGCAGCTGAGAAGCTCAGCCGAGCAGACGGGGCAGATCCACAGCCCTGGTTCTCTGGGGCGCCGTCCATGCACTGCCCTTCCGATCGGGTGCACCACAGTATTGTCCAGAAACCCCCCTCAGGTCCCCCAAATCTCCGTTGTCTGACGAGTCCGACTCGTCCTCGCACCCAGAGAGTGTGAGACGGGCTCCGAGAGGATGGTGCCCGCGAATCCAGTACGAAACCTGCTTCACAGAACCAGACGCTCGGGGGCCGGCGGGCTCTATGCACTTGGTAGCTTTGCGAGGCCTCGTCGCTGTCGATGCCCTCAAGACAGCCACTTGCGGACGCTCGCTACGTAGTGTCGTGCACTGTTGCCCAAGATGACCGGTCAGAGGCCCGGAGGTAATATCGGCCTACCCACTGGCGAGCGCATCGTCCAGCTCGCACACGCTGCCGCATTCGGCGGATACAGGGGTACCCGCCGCCCCACACGCCTCTTTGCCTGCGCACTGTCTCCCCCCCGCTCTCTCTATTCCCTGGTACAAGCATCGATGCCACGATCGCCCTAATAGGACCTGTGCCGTGCCGTGAGGCCCGTGACGCACTCGGACTCGAGACCCGGCTGGGTAGAATTGACAGAGCCGGGATGCATCAACCCATCCCGGCTCTGCCCGCCTTACCCACACCTCCCAATGACCACCAATCGTGGGGTTCAGCACTCTCCAGGATAAAGCGGCGTGAACATGCTGGTCCTTGACATTCTTCCACCAGCTCTATCTCGATCCAAGAGGTGTCTCTGATTTGTGCGGAAAGTCCTTCTGACAGCCAGTCTCGGTGGACGCATTTTGGGGATCAGCAATAAAGGCACGCATTTCCCTTGTCGCGTTTATATCTGATTGATGGACCGCTGATTCCCATATGCACTCGCATGATGCGCCAATCGAGCGCACCAGTGACTGCACTTGCCAGGTAGTCGTTGGCGTATGCCTCGTCCTTCTCGTGGCGGCACATACTGCGTCTGACGTCGGCAACGTCTTCCTCTTCCCTCTAGACCTCTTTGCTCGGGGCCTAGCTTCCGTGTTGCTGTCGTGTCCTGGAGTTTTTCTGGCGTCCATGGATTCCACAACGCGACCCTCCCAAAGTTGGCTTGTCAACACCCCCTTGCCTCCCGCTTCATCCACATCCAGTGCTCCCTCCTCCCTCGCACTTACTCCCCCTCCTCCCAATGGCCTTGGGCAGACGCCGCTGGAGGCGCCCATTGGCATCCCCGTCGTGTCACCGGGAGGTTCTCGCTCTTTGGGCCCAACTCCCCTGCACATGATGGAGGTCTTGGCAGGGCGCCGGCAGGCGTCGCGGGCGTCGCACGGACAGTGCTGGACAATGGCATGGATTTGGAAGTCGACGAGGGAAGCTGCACGGGCGGAAATGGACCTCATGAGCGGCCCGTGTGCGGTGTCGACGAGGCGGTGATCACGGAGGTGTCTGCTGCGCTGCACGCCATGTACATCCGCCGCCGCGAGGAGGTTAAGCGGGCCGACGCGGAGCGCCCAGTCAATCTTCGTAAGAAGAATGGCATCATGGAGCAGAACCCGGCGTCCGTGGCGGCTCGCGGAGTGTCTGTACTCGCACGGCTTGCCGAAAGCGTGAAGGCGGATGCAGCCTTTCAACGAGTGCGGCTTGCTCGTCTGGGAAGTTTGAGCGCCGCCGACCACGCCTCTACCCCTGCTTCCCAACATCCCGTTCCACCAGCGTTGGGCTCCACTTTACCTGCCCTCACGAATGCGGCCAGCGGTATGGCGTCGACCGCTGCCGGTGCCTACCCGGGTTCTTCCTTTCTGGCGTCTGTGCCCGCGGTGGCAGCGGCACCGCAAGATCCTCTTCGCACACCTGGTTGTGCTCCTGCCCCTGTCCCCCCCCCAAATGCAATCAACGCTGGTACGCTTCCCACAGCACGACCTCCTCATCAAGCTCGGACCGGTGGCACCAACCACAGCCTCCATGCGGCAGTCGCCGTCTCTGCAGCGTTGCCAGGGTCTGGTTTGAACGGTGGGGCAGAATGGTCCATGGTGCCCATCCCGCGCATCAAGTCGTGTCGCGACCGAGCGGCGCTCTCGCAGGACGGCACCCTTGCCGATGGTCGGGTGCTCCTGTCTCATTCACTTGAAGTACTTTGCGACAAGGACGCTAGACAGCGGCTCTACCCTGGACGCCTTCTCCGCGCCGTGGCCACAAGAAGGACGAGGTACATCCGAGTGTGTGCCGAAATCAAGAAGGAAGGTGGCATCAACGAGTTTGAAGCCAAGTGGGGCAGCGATGTCATCATCAGCAAGGTGTACCACACATTGACTGCGGGACAATCGAAGGGAAAGAAAAGAAAAGAATGAGCACTCCGCCAGCCTCTGGCATTGTTAGAAAGAAAAGAGAACCTAAGCACAAAGAGAAATCTTCCGGGGCCCCTCGCCCAAACTACGCATCGCCACAGTCGCCCAACCCGTCGACGCCCTCGAAAAGAGACGCTAACCGCCCGTCGCGCCAGGATGCATGCAGGCGCTGCACCCGACCGCCTTCTGATTGCCACGGCGGCGGCCCCCACCATTGGCGCTACGCACGGCGGTGGGGCGTCGGAGGAGCGGAAGGCGTCCAGGGTGGCGGCATGGTTGGGAAGGACGGCGGCGGCGGCTGTCACACGCGCCGCCAGCGGCGTAAGCCCATCAGCGGCGCCAGCTGTCGGCGGCTCAGCCTGCAGACCACTGACGCACAACCACTCGCCGCCTGCCACCTCTGGTGCCGTGCCTCACGCCGCTGCCTTCGCCGTGCGGCGGTGTCGGCGGCCGTTTCTGTGGCGGTGATGGCAGCAACGACGGCGGCGGCACCAACGCCGACGCCGCGCCACTGGCGGTGCCGGACGTGTGGGGGGATGGAGGGGCGGGCGGGTAGAGGTTGCGGAAGTAACGACCGCCACAGAAGATGACGCGGCGCCCACGGGCGAGCGGCCTCCGCGAGCCGCTCCACTCGAGGACGCGCACGGCGCTGCCGGCGCGCACAATGCCGCAGGTGCGGTGAGCGTGTCCGACCTCGCCACCAAACGTGGCGCAACCGTGCCCGCCCGCTGACGGGCCAGCGCCGCGTGCCCGTCTCCGTCGTCGTCGACGGCGGTGGGCGTGGCTGATGACGTCCGCGTTGCCGCCGTCCGCCCCGACCGGCAGCGGTCGCAACGGCGGCCGCCACTGGCGGTCGTGCATGAGAGCGCGCCGAGAGCGCGGCCGCCGCCAGTTGCTACTCTCCGGCGCCGCTCGGTGGCACGGGGAGGGCGCAATCAAACGGCGGCGCCGACCGTCCGTCCCGACCGTCTGTTTGCCCGTCGGCGCTCCGCGAAGCGTGCGCGTGTTCCGCCGCGCGAGCTCGCCAGACGGTGTGCGCGTCGTGCCTTCCGGGACCGTCTCAGTGGCGCCGGGCTCATGGCGCGTCACGTGGCCGGAAGCTCAGGAGGCTGAGCTTAGCGTCAATGAAAACATGGCTTCGAAGGGTTTCGAGGAAGTCGGCGCGTCGGGCGCTACCCCTGTTGCGGATGGCGCCCGCCGCGCAGTGTTCGTGTAGCAGTAGTGCGGCTGTGGCGCCCACGGCGTGGCCAGCACTATCCCTGTGGCAGAGCGGCCCGTGGTCCGTTCGTTTCAGCCCTCGGCCCCGTATCGGAACCGCGGCTAGCACGCCACCCAGGGGCCTTGATCGCAACAGCCGTTTGGGGGACGTCACGACGGCTGGGAGACGCGAGAGCTCCAACTCTTGCTCTGGGCGGCCACACGCCGACGCCCCCGGGTCCTCTCCAGTCTTAATAGAGAAGCTGCGGTCGGCGCCAGGACCCCACCTTGACAAGCGGTCAATGCCAGCGGCGAGATCCTCGAGCAGCGCCCGTCGCAGTCCCATGCCCACAGCAACCGCAGCAGCCGCGGTCCAGACAAAAAGACCGGGCCGCGCCATGATGCTCAGTTCGTGTACGACGCGGCCGCCTCGCGATTGTCAAGTCGTCGAAGACGCCGCCGCTGACAACGCGGACGACGATGGTGACATACCCACCAGGCATGTCGACGCCGTGACCAGGCATTTCGACGCCGTGCGACGACGCCACGGCCGTGCACATCATCTCCGGCCTGAGACCTGGCCACCTAGCAACCGGGAGATCTTGTTGAACGAGAAGAGCCTTGCTGACCAAAAGGAGGTCCATGACGACGAGCCCAACGCCCGCGTCTCGACCCCAGCCGCCGGGCACGCGCAGGGCGAGGAACTTCACCTGGAGAACACGGGTATTTGTCCCACCTCCATCCACGCCACCACCTTTGCCGACGCCGCCGCCGCCATCCGCGTGCGGCGACTGCCGCGACGATGGCGGCAGAGCTAGCCCCTCTTGTACATTCCCTCCCGCAGGGGCGGCAGTCAATCGAGATCTTCGCCGGGTGCCGCGCGGGGTCAGTACGCCAGTAGGTTTTCGTTGCGCCGCCCCCACCAGCACCAGCGCCGCCGCCCACAAACTACGACGCGTGCCCGTCCGAGGCGTGTCGCCGCGTCGATTGCGGCGCTCACCTTGGCAACGTGCTCAAAGGTGCGGGATTCGCCGACGGCGGCCTTGAACGCCGCCGCCAACGCCTCGCCGGTCGGCGAAGGGAGGTGCGCCGTGCCGACCACAGGGGTCGGCGCGTGCCGGGGGGGGGGGTGGCCGCCGCGCCCGCGCGCGCCGCCAACGCCGCCGGCGCGGCGGCAGGGGGTGGTCGGCCCGCCGCGTCGGCGGCGGGGCGGCGCCCGCGGCGGCTGGGACACGTGGCCGTGGCGGGGGACGCGGCGGCCGTCGCGGGGGCGTCGTCCTTGCCGCCGCCCGCGGGCGCTCTGGCGGCGGTGGCCGTCACGAAGCGGGCGACGAGCGCCGGTTTGGTGCCGTCAGTCGGCGCGCCGCGCTCGGCGAGCGCGGCGCCCAGCTGGACGACGCGCATCTTTCCGGGCGCCACGAGTAGCCCTGCCCCAGAGTCGGGCGCGCACGCCGATGGGAAAACGTCCGCGTCACGTGCGCCTACCGGTCGCGGCGGCGGCGCCGCCGGTGCCGCTGCGGTGGGGGACGCGCCGGCCGTCGCGAGGGCGTCGTCCTTGCCGCCGCCCGCGGGCTGTCCGGCGGCGGTGGCCGCCACGAAGCGGGCGACGAGCGCCGGCTTGGTGCCGTCAGTCGGCGCGCCGCGCTCGGCGAGCGCGGCGCGCAGCTGCACGACGCGCATCTTTCCGGGCGCCACGAGCAGCCCTGCCCCCGAGTCGGGCGCGCACGCCGACGGGAAAACGAGTGCGTCCCGTGCGCCTGCCGGTAGTGGCGGCGGCGCCGCCGGTGCCGCTGCCGCCGCCGCGGTGCCCGCCGCGTCGCCCACGACACTCCACCCCAGCAGCCGCGGTTGGCACGCCAAATACACATACGCTGTGCGCGTGGCAATGGCCCACGCTTGCACGCGCGCGCGACACACACACACCGCCTCATTGTACACGTAGTGGCGGAGGCCGGTGGCGGCCACAGCCCCGTCGGTCGTCGCAATGGCGCCGTCGAGGTAGCCCCGCTTCAGGAGATCGACGGTGAGGGCCCACACCGTCGCCGCCATTGCCGGCGACAGCCGCCGGCCGGGCTCATCCGGGTGCACCCGCGGCTTGCGGCAAATTTCCGAGCGGAAAATGTTGCCGACGCCCGCCACCGCCGCCTGGTCTGTTGGTACCTCCCTGACAGAGCAGTCGGTGGACGCGCGGGTGTCGAGGAAGCAGGACGCGACGGCGTCGCCGCGCAGCGGGTCGGGGCCCAGCCGCCCGACCGCGTCGGCGTACCCCGCTTTGACCGCCCTTTCCGGTCGCACCGCATCCGCGTCTCTCACTGCTCCCAGCATTGCGTGTTGCCCCGCGCACACCACGCCCCGGCCACCGCGTAACAACTAGGCGCAGGCCCAAGCGCCGAACGTCTCGGTGTCCCTTTGGAAGACGCCCAAGAGCAGCGCTGTGAGGTCCTGCCCATGAAGGAACGCTCCCCCGGCCCCCTCTTCCGCTTCCTCACCGAGGCATGCCTCCAGCTCGCAACCAAGATACCTTCACGCGGCGCACCGAGTCGTTTCTGCATCGAGCTGCACACTGGTGGCGCGCCGAGACATTGCCGTCTCGGGCAGCTCTCCAGTGGCGCCTCCCCGAGTCGTTTCCAACCCAGAGGAGGCTGCACGCTTGAAAGTATGTGGAAGCAAGAGATAGAGCACGACACAGAGAAGGAGAGCAAGAAGGGGAGTGCGGGGGAATTCCGAACCATCGGGTGTACCAGTAAAAACGCATACACCTTGGATGTCAGCAGCGGCGCACCGAGCCGTCTCCGTCTCGGGCTTCAAACTAGCGGCGCGCCAAGTCGTACCCGCCTCGAGCAGCTCATCAGTTGTGCTCCTCCGTGTCGTTCGCCATCCGAGAGAGACTGCACGGTGGAGTTGGGCAGGGCCCGACAGAGACAGCACAACGCATTGGGGCAGGGCATGGAGACCACGCAGCGCGCCGAGCCGGCGTCGGCGTCACTGACTCCTCACAGCAGCCGCTCGACAAACTACAGGCGTATCCGTAGTACTTTCCAACGAAATGTGCGGTGCGCAAGGACAGGTATCCACATGATGAGTGCCACTGCTGGGGAGATCAGAACATAATTTGGAAATCGTGGAATTGGACTTCACTGTGCGGCACACTCCCGGTCTGTCCGGGCCGTCGCCGTCACGTCGCCCGCTGTTTGCTGCCTGTCTTTGCTTCCGTCGTTTTGCAGCTTTCAATGATTCCGCCTCCCACCTTCCCCCCCTGTGACGATTGCCACCTCTCGCCTGCCACCTCCGGCACCTTTTCTGGTACCCATCCCGCCCAGGGCCTCTACTGACGACCCCCATCCTCCGAGCCAAGAACTAGTTCTATGATGGCGTCCGCGACCGCGGACGATGGCGCTCCTGCGCCTGCAGCTGAGAAGGTGGCTCCCGGTGGGGTGGGCAAGCGCACGCGTCCGCGGAAGATCCGCCCGCGGAGCCAGCGCTCGCGGGGAAGAAAGCACGCCAAGAATCACAAGCGTGGCGTCCGTGGTCGGTGCAAGAACAAGGCAGGGAGGACAAAGCATTCTCCCCCATCTGGCGAGTCGTCCACAAAGTCGTCGGCTGGCGGAACCTCCAAGCCGGCTGCCCCGGGTAGGCCGCTGATGTCTCCGGCCTCCTCCGACTCCGAGCTTTGGGAGTACAACTCTGACGTGTATATTTTAGCGCACAGATGCGTCGAGGCCCCCCCATTGTCGCCACTCCCCACGTCTTCTTTAAGTGCTCTGCCTCCCTGCGCTCCCCTTGCGCCCCCATCCTTGACTCCCTTGCCGCCCCTACCTACCTCGCGTCTCGCGTCTGGCCCGGCTCTTCCTCACGTCCAAGTCCTTCCACTGCCGGCCGTAGAGCACGTCGACGCACGCAAAACACGTGACGAAGACGTTTGGGCGCCCGTGCGGAGAGGGCTGGCTCGCCCTGGCGCCGGGATTTTGTCGATGGCCGGCTTATTGAGGGACGCGGTCCTCTCATTGGTTGAGAGGGGGGTGACGCGGGTGGCGGCGTGGAAGGCCAAGCCTATCTTCAACTCCCAGTCGGTCGACGAGATGGAGGCCCTCGGCGCAGATGCCGAGGTTGGTCGGCGTCAAGCATTGCTGCCCGACGGACCTGCCAAAGAAGCAGTCGACGCTGCCGCCGGCAGCCTCTGTGAGTTGATGCACGCAGCCTATGGCAGGCGGTACATGGCGTCGCCCGCCAAGGTGCTGATAAACCTCCCTGGTGCCCCAAGGCAGACGCCGCATGGTGACACGGGTGATGACAAAGAGCTAGGCAACCCGCCCCGAATGGTGGGCGTCGTCATGGCGGTGGACGATCGGGCAGACCTAGACGCGTGGTTGGATGAGTACTGTGACGATGTTAACGACGATAGCATCGAGGTGGTAAGCAGTGCGCGAGCGCATCGAGTGCATATCACGGCGGGGGGCATCGTATTGTTTAGGGGTGACGTTATCCACCGCGGCGTGGAGAATGTGGGCCGTGCGCGGTACCTCCGCCGCGTCCACATGTACCTGCTGCTTTGCGATGGGTCTGAGAAGCTCGACTGGGGGGACGGTACCTGTCCTGTGGTGGAAGTGCCGTGACAGGTAGGTGCAAATGATTTTCCTCTATGGGCGCGCATGCAACGGCGCGCAGGCGGGATTGGGGTCCTTTGCCGCGTGGGCGTTGACACTCCCACACTGGGAGCGGGGGGGCCGGAGGGTGATGCAAATCGCGGCGGCGGCAGTGGTTCCGGCGGCGCTGTCTGCCTGGGGGGTAACAGGGACATACCGGGGGCAGCGGCGGGGGCGGTGGACTGGGCGCAAGCCTCGGACGGCAGCAGCAGCGACGGCAAGGCGGACGTGGAGGTACAACGATTCTTCTCTCGCAAGCGGCCGACCTCCATCCCACTCCCGCTCTCGCCCCAACTCTCACACGCACGCGGCCATCATCTCCGCTCTTCTTTTCCCCCCCCGTCACATCGCCACGGTACAAGGTGGGGCCAAGGCACGGGAGACGAGAAACCGACAGTCCTTCACTCTGCGCCGCCGCCCGCACGCCACAGCCACCGCGGCCGCCGCCGACACTGACGCCCCCCCCCCCCCCCCCCCCCCCCCCCCCCCCC
>Ga0209093_1001259_pt1 | contig 14384 bp, 17 predicted proteins | sample SidtaG_4_FD_187450 | JGI IMG/M metagenome (GOLD analysis project Ga0209093, IMG submission 187450) | Marine algal microbial communities from Sidmouth, United Kingdom - Sidmouth_Male1 metaG (SPAdes) (version 2) | ecosystem: Host-associated > Algae > Red algae > Unclassified | place: Sidmouth...
CCCCCCCCCCCCCGTGGTGCCCGTCGCTTCTTGCTTCTGTCGGCCCTCGGGGGCCCCCTCCCCCCCCCGCTTCTTATCACCGCGGGTACCCCCACCCCCTCGACGACCCGAGGACCCGGCGGCCGCCCGACTGCGAGGCGTCCGCGACCGTGTCGTCCTCTGTGTTGGCCGACGAGGAGATGAGGTACACTACCGCCGTGGGCCCCCTACCCATCTTGACCGACCCATCGACGTGGGCGTCGGCATGGGCGCGCGAGGAGGCACGCTCCGACGTGTAGGACACGCTGGCCATGTCTGGTCCAACCATTTCATTGGCTGCTCTGCATGCACACAGTGCTGTATTTGACGCGCTCATGACTGACATGAGCAAGCTCCTACCCACCTTCTTTTGCAGTCACTCGCTCAATGTATTGCGTCATGGGTGGCTCATTTCACTTCGTATATTCGCCTTGTGCACCGCAAATTGACGTCCGACACCGCTTTGTTAATAGTTCGTTGCTAGTTCTGTTGCCTTCCAGGCCGGCGAGACTCTTCGAATAACGGATCTCGAGTATCCTCGGCACCACTCCGACTCGGAAGCTCCACTCAGTGGCGGCATAGCTATCCCGCCGTGATGCTGTGTGCTGGAACGCCCCTGGAAACGCCGACACTGGGCCACACACGACACGGGCCCGTGGCCTTGACAGGAGTGCTCACTGTGATAGTTCGAAGAAAGCTGACCGCCGCACCGGGGGTAATCCGGGGGCTGGCGGCGGTTAATGAGACCACACCCAACAACGTCGGTTGCGAACCACTTTCGCCTATTATTCGTTAAACGCGGCATATTTGCCAGTTATGACATCCGCCGCCACACGCGATTCTGAGTTGGCTCCCCCACGGCTGAACGGTGTGACCAGGGGGGGGGGGCCTCTTAGAGGCACCGTCGCATGGGTGGTCGCGCAGCCGCCATGCGGTCGTGCAGCGGAGAACTTTGGCGGGGTGGCCCCCCAGTTGACGCGCTCCTGGTGCCCCCAACCTGCGCTCAGAGTTGATCGGGGTGGGGTTACGCGCAGCGCTACATTTTGTTGCGGGCATGTGACTGTCCACGCGCGGCCGCACCCGCAGAAATGGGCCCTGCTGTGGGGTTCACAGGCAGGGCCGCGCAGCACAAAGATTTGGGCACGCGGCCGCCACCGAATATGGCAGCACGATCTCGGGATCTGCCAAATGAGCTTTCTGTGGGAGGGGGGGCGTGGAGCGACTGATCGTCGCAGTGTGCCCGCCACCAGCGGCGCTTCGATCGTACCGTCGTCGTCGGAGGGAGCTCGATTGTGGCGCCGTCGTCATCGGCGACGTCCATCCTGTTTCCCCGATCTGCCCGTCGCTTCCGCCGGCGCCGCGGGCGTGCGCGGCCGTGAACGGCCGAGTTAGCGGTCGCCTTTGCGGCCGATTCTGCGGCCGCTCTGGCTCTCCCGTCGTCCGTTGCACTCGTGGATGGAGATTGACGCGTCGACTGATGACGGTATGACGGGTCTGGGTCGTCGAGCGATGCCGGCTGAGGGTAGACGGCGGGCTTCGAGGACGAGCTGCTTGCGGCCGTCATCGGAGAGGAATTTGTGTTTCTGATGCGTCGTCATCACCGGAATGCGGCGCAGCGAGCCCGCGGACGGTGTTTTGTCGGGTCTGTGGCCGGGCGCCGTGCCAACCGGCCACATGTTTTCGACTAGGGCATGCGCGGCATTATGCGGGATCATTTTAGTGTGGATAAGCGGCCTCCTGTGTATGGAAAAGAGACGTTTGAGCATCGCTTCCTTGTGCCACGGTCTGTTTTTACGCGCATTGAAGAGGCCATCCGCGACAGGCCATTGTGGCGGCAGAGCATCAATGCGACTGGGCGGGCACGACCTCATTTTTTGCAGAGGATGGTGGCCGCCTTCTGTGTCTTAACGTACGGGTGGTCCTACTATCGCGCAGATGAGTATGTTTGGCTGTCCAATTGTACGACTGACATGGCGACCACGAAGCTGATTTCTTTTATTGTTGATGAGTGGTAAGCTGTCTACCGACGGCCTCCTATCGAGGAGGAGGTCTCTCCGCGACGACCTGGCAGCCCATATGATCGCTGACCGCGGGTCCCTTCCGGAGCCGTATGTGTCGTTTTCAACGGTTCTTTTTGTTGCCGTCATGTCTTTTTTTCCCTCACATAATTGCGCGTCGGCCGCGGCCGCCACGTCGACCCACGATTGTAGAGGCCCATGGGCGGCCTCCACTTCTATGGGAAGACAGGCGAGGTCGCCGTTCTGTCTGGCGTGGGCGGATGTCCGCGAGCGTCGCATATTATTATGCTGCAATATGAATGGTGTATAAGTGAAGGGGTCGTGCCGTGCTCACTTTTGGGACAGCGTCGATGAGTCGAACGGAGTCGGAGAGTACGAACAAAAAAAAATCGGCGAAGGAAAAAAAAAGAACCATGTCTCATTGTGATACACTATTGCAGTCTGCTCAATTCTGCCGGTCTGAGTCCGAACAGAACGCAATCAGGACGGAATCCTATTGGCCAGCAGCACCTATCCGGCCAAATGGATGGCTGAGAGTCCTTCGTGATTGCGTTCTGTTCCGACCCAGACAGGCAAAATTGAGCAGACTGCAATAGCTGAACACTCCAATCGCGCAGAAAGGACTCCGTCACAAATTTTAAAAGAGTCACAACTCAAAGCAAGTCACCATCCGCGACATCGCTGCCACTAGTGCCAGAAGCAGCGTCCTCCTCGTCGTCGCCCAACGCACCATCGGCCGCATTCTGAGGCCACGGCGTCATGAAACGACTTGGATGCAGGACGGAGTCCCCGCCCGCCGTGAAAGGGATGGCTGGGTCTGCAGAGAGTTCAAGCCGCGCGCCTTCCTCCGCTTCACAGAGTCTACAACAGCCGAGGCCGCAGAGCGGCGGGCAACGGCCGCGCTGGCGACCGCGGCTGGGGATGTGCCGGCACACGGCGACGCGTAGACGCCGCCACTGGGAGAAAGTGCAGACGGAGGCCATGCGGCCACACTCGCGGCCGCGCCGGACGCCGGGGACTCTACCGTACGGCACGTGGCCGACACCGACACGGCCGCTTCGAGGCCGTTCACTTCCGCAGCACCGAGCGTAGCGTGCGCTCCACCAGACCCAGTAGACGCTGCCGCGCCGTCACATGCAAAAACCGCAGATGCAGGTGATGCGGCCGCACCTGGAGCCCGACCTGCGGCCGCAGCCACCGTCGCCTCAGCAGCCGCAGTAGCGGCCGCAGAGGTGCCCAACGTAGACGGCGGCGGCGCTGCCGAGTGGGACGCGAGGCATGAATACGATGCTTTGGCCTTGCGCAGTCTTGCGCTGGACACCAGTAGGGTGTGGCCGTTGATGCATATGAACAGCGCGTCTGACTAATGAGCATGCGGATCTTTGACACGAACATCGGATGTGGCCGCACGATTCTGCCGCTCCGCGACGGGCGCCATCGTATGTGGCCCCTGCCGGGTCTCGGAAAACTAGCAGGCCGGGCCACCCGACCGCCGCAGTCGGCCACGTGGGAGCCCGCCCTGCGTGACGGTGACTGGCAGACACCACGCAGCCACCTCACAGGCGCTCCAGAACAGATTCATGCACTCTCGATCGAGGTGAGAGTGCCACCTGATTTCACGCACACTGTACGTCAGCCAGTTGGAACGGACCAATAAGCGACCTACAAATCACGGCCGTCGGTTGCGAGATGCGACCGTGCCGTGAGATGATGAGAGATACTGCCAACGTGTCTCCGACATTTGTGCGTTTGACGTCGTCGTGTCTACTCGATCGCAAGATTTTGCAGCCTATCTCGCTGCATGTCACACTTGACGGTGTTATTTTCCGACAAATAGGGACCAGATCAGCGTGATCGCGACGTCGATCGATGGCATGCTGGGTTGAAATCTAGCATTGGACTGTTGGAATTAGAAAACGTCACGGGAAAGCCGTTCGCAGGCTCTAGTTCGCGGGTCGACAACCCAGCAATGTCACCTTCTCCGTTTCCCATAGACTGCGATCTGCCGACTGAAAAACGCAAGTACTCTCGATCTGAGCGGAGCGGGTTCGCAGAGCTGGCGCATATCGCTGCCGAAACGCTTTTGGCCACTCATAGGCGCAAACGTCGCGCTCTTAAAAGGTTCGCAGATGGTTCGCAACTGACGTTGTTGGGTATGCTCTAATGGGGGCACGCAAGTCAGATGAGATCATGCGGGAAAATAGTAACCAAGGCGGGAAATGATCAAGCGAATTGGGCTGACGAGGAAGCAAGAGATGGGAATGTGGGCCAGTCGTTCCACACTCACACCTCCTGACAACCACTCTCGCCGGCGACAGTCGCCTCGCGTCGTGTAGTATCTGGGGCTCCCGATCACATTGCGAAATTCTGCAGCTGGGTTCGCCGAGGAGCTCCGTGAGGGCTCGCAGCGTGCTTGGATCTCTCATTGGTGGATCATGTCGCCTTCCAACCAATCACATGTCCCGGAATGCACGGGTCATCTTTCTATATAAATTTGGTAGCGAGCACTGCGGCAAATAACGCAGTGTCAGCGAGGCACCCTCGGGGCCGCACGCTCTGATAGCCGCACGCCCTGACAGCGCCTGGCCTTTTTTGTGGACGATCCGGTGTTCGAACCCGCGGCTTTCTTGCCCTGCTTCCCACCGCGCCACGTGGCGTGCGCACACGCTCCCTCCCCACATCCAACCCAACTGCAGATTTTTGCAATGTGATCGGCGTTCTCAAATACTACCTCCCTCGGGTCGACGCCGCAGAGGAGACGTAGCGGAGTACTGCGTGCTGCTGGCGTGTCATTCGGGATGTCATGTATGATTGGGTGAAGGGCTCTCACGGGGCTACTCGGTGGCAGCCTGCAGTGCTGCCATGTCTCGCATGATCGACGTACATCGAGACGATCGCCCATCTTGCGTCATATATCTCCTACGTGTCTGCGTTGTGTCAAACGATCGCATTTTCAATCAGTCTGTGAGCCGCAATCTGCTGCGGATCACGGCGATCTCGCCTCGCTGATTTCGTCGCACCTTTACTCCGTTGGAAATGGTCACCGGTATCCCAACGGAAACGGGACTATCGGCAGGATTGTAGCCTGCTTACAAATAACTCTATTGCACATATCATCCGTTTCGGGCCCCTCGTTAGGGGACCTCTGAGAGGGTGCCACGTCGCATGCCCAATTGATATTTGAACAATATTGTCCCGACATTGGTGGCTTTGCTCTCAGGATCTGGGGCATGGTTGGCATCGACTAAAATGATACCTTTTATTAAATCGATTTAATCTAAGAATAATCTGTGATTAATGCATCGACGGCTGTGGGAAAGAATATGCCTTTCTTTAAATTTTCCGTCGTGGCGCAGGAGCGGCCTGGGCTTCGTCGACAGACGTCGAGCGTGCTGGCCTCTTCCCCATCGTCGCCGTTGGAGGCGCCCCCGGCTGTGCCCGCGACGGCGCAGCGCCGTCGTCTTGACGAGCTCGTGACAGTGCAAGCACGTGCCGCCAACATCAGGAACCGCGGTAGACTCCGTCTTGGCGTTGCTGGCCTTGCGTCCGCCTTTGTGCCCTTGGTTTGGAGGCGAGATCGGGCCTTCGCCTTCCTCTTTGCCAGCGGCCGCTCGATGGGGGCTTTCTGCCGTGGAAGGCATGGCTCCGAGACCGACATGGAGGTGGCAGGGTGGGAAAAGGAGGGGGAGCCGCAACGAGAGGGAGCTCTGCCGCTGCTTAGGGGATGGCGGGGGTGGCACAACCGCAGCGTCATGCACGCCGCAGCATCGACCGGGGGGGTTGAGTGCTGTGCATACGAGGCTGGTGGGCGTGATGGCAACAGCCGAGATGTCAAGGGCCACAGTCGCCGCTGGACAGATGAATCAATCAGATAAAATCACCAATTAATACAAAAAATGCACATTTTATAGATTAATCTATGCATTAGTGCAAGTCCCCGGCCAGAACTTTTCATTTTTGACAACCATGATCTGGGGACTGCTGCCGCAACAAAGGAGCAGTCACCGCGGGTGCTGTGTGCTTACAAAAAGGCGATGCTCGCCAGAGGTGCTTCTGGGCGCCTTCCAGCACAGAATGACTGCGTGGACAACTTTTCGACATCTGATTGGTCGGTCGGCTCGGGTTGTTTGACCATTGGAGATCCCAAGTTGGCGACTACACGTCTTGGCGCGGTGTCCCGTCATCGACGAACAGATCTGCTCCCTACCGCGGTTGCCTTCGTCGTGGTTTTGTGTCGTGCGTGAGGCTGTTTGAATTGCCTGCCCACCGGGTGTGACATGTAAGGTATATCTTTGTGCCGCTGTTCGGGGGGGGGGGGGGGAGGCGCGTGTCCTGGCGGCAGTCGGTGGCCGCGCCTCGAGTGCCGCGTCCTCCTCGTTTAGGTTCCGTCTCCACCCGTACCTCACCCCTGTCCGTTTCGTCTAATCACCTTCGGCGCTTGGCTGCTTCCTCTTTTCCATGTTGATTCGCCCACCTGTGTCTGAGTGTTGACTTCCTTCGGGGGTGCAGGATGTGGGGGGGGAAGTGGCGTTCCTTTGTAAGAGGATGGGGGGGCGGTTGCTCGGAGCATATTGTGTTGCTCGGGTGGCTTGAAGTGGACATGAGGGTGTGACGCAGGCCGTCATATGTGGCGCAGGGTCTTGCTATGATTTCTTGCCTCGAACGGGACGTCTTCTGACCGTTTTCCTTTCGCTCGGTTGTTCCGCGTTGCTGTTTCCTTTTTTCTTTTCTTTCTTCAATTCTTGTGCTCGACTGGGCTTTTCTTCTCAGTACGGGGGGTGGGGGGGGGAGAGATGAGGATGGCGCTTTTCTGTGAGGCGTGGTTGGCGTCCCAGTTGTGCTGGGTGACGGGCTTGGTGCTGTCTTCGCTTTTAAGACGGTGCATATGGGGGTGGTAGTGGCGGTGGGTGACCGTGGCCGTTGCCGTGGTCGCCGTCTTGGGCCCTCGTGGCCTTTGCGTATGGTTCCTATAAACAAAACCATGGTACTGAACGTGGTCACAGAACGGCTGTAATGATGAGGATAATGGCGAGGCACCACACTGCTGTCGGCTGTCCGTGAGGGCGGTTGTGAGCCAATCAAAGTGCCATCGATCCGGGTTTTATCCAGGCCTCATCAAGAGTATTTCGGCAAGGGTATCACCCCAGTATATTTTTCGGCTATATACTCGTACCCGCGGGATATTTTGATGCGTCGCCCATACTCATACTCGGCGAATTGGACGTCCCCAGATACACAGCGTTTCGTCCCCGATTCCTTAAAACTGAGAACTGCCAGATTCGAACACGCCCACCGACGGTTCTCAGAACTGTCACACATTGATCATGGGATCAAATTATGCCCACTTTTTGTTGATCGTGGAGACAGAGCCCGCAGTGGAGTTCAGAAGAGCTCCAATTCTGTGTGCACCGATATTCAGTGGGAATCATCTTCACACCAGCACTTACAGATTCGGCAATTGTCCGACGAAGTTGCTGCCAATTGCTCATGAATGATCATTCCGATTCGCTGGTTCTGGTCTTTCTGCGTATCGTGCTGAGAACTGTCCTGAAGCCGGAGTAGGATCATCCTGGGGATCGTGCTCAGGACTGTCATGGCGTCGGAGTACAATCATCCTGGGGATCGTCGTCATAGATTGAGTGAGCGAGTGCGCAAGATTGATGTAGATTCCTGCCTCAAGGACTCGATCGTAGATGATAGCCTGGACTATTTCGAGTGACGTCGTGATGAGGGTCTGCCGAAACCGATCAGAAAGCAAGACCTGCCCATGGGGCGTCGCTCCTGGTCCACGAAACGTGTGCAGAGGGAGCGTCGTCCGTCGTCGACGCGGCGGCGGGCTCTCGCGGAAAGGTAGGAGAGCGGGGGGTCGTTGTACCCCCGTACTGTTCTTTTTCTTTTTTTCGATGGGTGGTGGTGGGGGGGGGGATCGGGGCCGCGCCGTCGCCGTAGCGCGCGTGGTGGTCGGGGTGGTGGATGCGGCGGCGGGTTACCGCGGGCAAGCCGCTTGCACCGAGTTACTTAACTCGGTAATATCGGTAATTTCGACCAATGAGATCGTCGCGTTAAGCGGGCCGGGGGTTATTAACCCCGGAACCACGCCGGTCTTGCCGGCGCCACTTGGCGCCGACGGGGGGGGGGCGCCTTCCTCCTCCCCCGCCGCGAGGGTTCTCGCCCGCGGGGTGGGGGGGGACCCCCCCCATATTGCGGGGGGGTGTCCCCCACGCATTCCTGTCGGCGCGCCTGGCTCGGCGGCCTGTGGTTCGGCTGTGGCGGGTGCCGCTGTGCTTTTTCCTGGTCCCTCTGGCGGTGGAGCGGCGCGTGTTGCGCCTCCCCCCGCCTCCCCTGTGGCCGCCCCCCCCGTTCTTCGACCTGGGGCGGGTGGGGCGGCCCCTTCCCCCCCCCTCGGCGTTGTCGGCGGGGAGCTGTTTCCCCCTCTGGGGCGGACGGCGGTCGGCCGGCCCGCCGACGCGCCCTCTTCTGTCCCTGTTCCTGGCGTCTTTGGCGCTCGCGGCGGCGGTGCTCTTCCTCTCAGCGGGCAAGACGACGGCGGCGCTCACCCTCGTCTGCTTCAAGATCAAGAACAAGACGGCGGTCGTGTCGGTGTTGCGGGGGCGGGGGGTGCTGTCGGTGCGCGTGCTGGCGGTGGGGGTGGTGTCGTTGTTGGTGCGGGGGGGGGGCTGGGGGTGCTCCCGCGACGGCGGGGGCTGCTCCTTCCTCTGCTGCTGCCGCCCCCCCTGCAGGGGGGGCGTGGACGCTGGTCGTCCGGGGTGGTCGGCGTCGTGGGCGGGGTGCTTGGGGTGGGAGGGAGGCTGTCGCTGGGGGGTCTGCCGGTGCTGCCGCAGCACCGCCGGCTTTCCCCCCTGTTCAGGGTCCCCTTCCCGCCCCTGTCGCAGCCGCCCCGCCGCAACGCCCCCACCTGTCGCCGGCGGCGCGGGCGGCGCGCGCCGCCGCCCACCTCACGCGGGTGCGTCCGCGCGCGGGGGCGGAGCTCACCCTCGAGACTATTTACGTCTCGGGGGTGACGCGCGACGCCCCCCCACAGCGCCTGCGGGGGCTGTTGGCCGACATGACGGGCGTCCACGTCCGTTCCATCGTGGACGTCCGTCGGGTCCGCGCGGCCACCGCGGTCACCCTGGCGGCGACGGGGGTGGCCGCGTTTACAGAGGCCCTGAAGGTCGGCGCCGCGGCGGGTGTTCTGACGCTGCCGCCGGCCGCCGACCCCTGGTCGCCCGCCATGCTGGGCCCGCGGCGGCGCGCCCAGCTGTCGGAGGCTGCCGCCGCGGAGGAGGCGGTCTCGCGCTGCCGCCGCCGCCTCACCCAACAGGTGGCGGACGTGGCAGCGCGGACCGCCATGCCCGCGCACCTTCGTGCGCTGCTGTCGGCCCATTTTCGGGCCGATATAGCGATGTAGTACTACGGGGGCCTGCCGGCGGCGGTGGCGCGGCCGGCGGAGCGCCCGAGGTGCGGCGGACGCGGAGGGGGGTCGGCGTTGCCGACGCGGTCAGACCCGGGCGGAACGGGGACGGCGGGCCCGCCTATGAGCGCCAGTGCGAGCCCGTGAAGGGGCGCGCCCGGCCCAGACGCCGCCGCGGGGTCCGAGTGGCCGCGGCCGGAGGGCGCGGCAGGCGACAGCCGACCGGGCGCCACGCGGCGGTTGCAGCGCGTTGCGCGCGGAACGGTCACTCCCCCTCGTCTGTAATGATCGCTTCGGGGGACTTTGTATGCATGGAGGGAATTATCTGCATAGGTTGGTGACGGCCCGGGCCAAGTACCTATCGGGGAATTGGGCCCGGGCGACGGTTTCCGCCCTTTTAGGACGAAGGGCGACGAAGGTGGGAGGCACCGTCGTCGCCGGCAAGTAAATCGTGTCTTCATGTCTCGGCGTTTCGATCGGCCTGACTTCCTGGACCTCGAGTCCCATAGCGGGTGTCGCGCGAGCGGCCTGGACGGCCGTTACTTCCCTCCTACGGAGGTAATCCCCCTGATCGTGGTACTACATTTGGCGCTCTGGGTGAGACCCGCTGTGTGCACGCGGTGCGTGTTGCGGTTCGACACCTCTTTCGGTATCAAGGTCGGGGGACCTCCGTGGGTTGTATTGCGGTGCGGTCACCGAGGACAACCGATCGATACGCCGGCCCCGCTTCCATGGCTCGCGGATCTTCCTCATCTTCCCCGCTCGACGGGGGCGCTCCTCCGTTTGAGATGCCCGGCACTAGCCGGGTGACGGACGCGCCACCGGCGGGAGACCCCGGGGCACTGCGGGCGTTGGGCGCCGTGGCCGTCGTTGGGGGTGGAAGGGCGGTCCAGGTTGGCGGCGGCGGTACGGTGGCGGGTGAGTCGGACTCCCCGCCCGAGGATCCCGGCCGCACGACGACCACCGGGGCTCGTCCTCCTCCCGGCGCGGGACGGACGTCTACGCTAGCGGAGTCCCAGCGTGGGGGCGCAGGGGCTCACCCCTCGCCCCTGGATGGGCAGCGCCCGGAAGGGGCGCCGCCCTTTGGCCCGCCCCGTATGGCCGCAGTGGGCAGCTCGTCGGGGGCCCCGGCAGGTGGGATACCCACTGGCCCGGGTTCGAGCCGATCAGTGAATGCGCTGTCGCTGAAGGAGGAGGAGCGGCAGCGCCGGGATTTACAGAGAGCATTCGGGGTTACCCCGGATGAGGTGGCCCGGGCCCAGTGGCAGCGTTCCACCCGGGACCATTGGTCCCTGGACCCGCCGTCGGCGGCGGGCGTGTCGGGACCCAGCCTACACGGGGTCGGTGGCTGTGCCACCCACGGGCTGTCGCGGCCAGTGGCCGACACCGCACACCTACGCCAAGTGGCCCAGGTTTTCCGAGATGCGGCGGAGGAGGCGTCAACCGCGGCCTCGGACGGAACCCCGGCACCGGGGCGCAGTGCGGCCGTCGCGTCCGCGCTCGCAGCGGCCCAGGGGCCTTCGCCGCTGTCGGCGAGCGCGGGCGAAACGGCTTCCCCGGACCCCGGATCGGCTACACACGGGAAGTCGTCCCGGGATGCGGGTGGCGCCGGGGTGGCGCCCGCCCTGGAAGTGTCCGCCACCCGTCGCGAACGGTCTCCGCGATTGCGCTCGCGGCAGGCGCCCACGGCGCGTACGCCGAGGGACGGGGCTCGGCGGGAGCAGCACCGTCGGCGCCCCTCGCGACGTGACAAGTCGCCCCCATCGTCGGGGCCCTCCCCCTCAACGGAGAGCGAGCACAGCCCGCCAGGCTCGTCTTCCGACCCCAGTGGGTCGGACTCGACCAAGAGCAGCCGCAGCTCCACCTCCACCGCCGACAGCGGTAGCGACCATGGGGCCCCACGCCGTCGACAACGGGCTCGCGCGGCCGAGAAGCGCCCGCAGCGGGCCCTGGTGCAGGACGCGCTGCGTGCATTCCGACGGGAGCAGCGGGAGGACACCGTGGTGGACCCCCGTTTCAAGGGGCTCCTGTCACCGGCGCGATACTGTCTCGCGCTGCGGGGGGGACGCTTGCCCCTCCCCCGCGGCAACTCCATCCGCGGTATCCGCGCCGACGTCAGGGCCTTGATGCACACCTCGCGGCCGTTCGCGGGCGACACCCCGCTGGGGTTAGTGACGTTCCTAGGGAACTTCCAAACGGCTTGCGACGGCAGCGGCTTGAACGATGGGACAGCAGAGACACTGCTGCAGTATTTCGTCACGAGCGAAGTGCTCGGGGTGCTCCAGCGCGCTTAGGACACCCACACTACGCGGCAGCTCACGTACAAACGCGCGGTCCGCGCCTTGCTCAACGAGTACCTCGATGGCGACGATTTGGTGGACCACCTGCAGTCGCTCATGCAAGCGACTCAGGAGAAGTGGGAGGACGAGCATGAGTTTTCCAACCGCATCCTCGATGCTAATCGGGCTCTGGGGTCAGTCCTGCGAGAGGCTGAGCTCAAGAGTATCTTACTCAAGGATGTCGGACGAGAGGTCCGGGCGCTGGGCCGGAACTTCAACGCCCAGGGTAGGACCTTCCCCAAGCTGCGCAAGTTCCTTGCAAAGACGGGCGCCGCCACTCGTGAGGCCCGGGGGGTCAAGCTACAAGCCAAGCCCAAGGGGAGCAACTCCCGGTCTTCTGGGGGCGAGAAGCGGGAGCCCCGACGTTCCCGGACCGCCGACTCGGTGGCCCTCCCGGTGGGAGCTGCCTCGGCTGCCGCGGCCCTGGCCGTCGCGGACTACGAAGCGGAGGCGGAACGCGCTGAGTGGGCCGCCGTCCTCGCCGCGTCGGTGGCGCCCCCCGAACACGGTCCGGTCGGGGACGCCCCGGTACTTCCGGTCGACAGCCTGCTGCCCCCGTCGGGATGGCAACAACAACCCGCGTGGGGTGGACGCCCGGAGATGTACCCCGTCCGCATCGGGGTGGGCCGCTGCAGGGGCACTCTGGCGCCGGGTACCCCGGTTCCGCCGCGTGCCGGCACCGTGTTCCCGTACTCAGACCGGCCGCCCCGGTTCCCGCGCGGCGGGGCGCGCGCGCCACGCGGTGGGGGCGGCGCCAGCTCGTCCGCTTCGACACCGGCGCCGCGCCGGCGGGGGGACTGCTCCTTTTGCGGCCATTCAGGTCACTGGGTGTGGGAGTGTCCCGCCCAGTCCCCCGAGGTCCGCGCGCACGGGCGCGCGTTGCGCGACGCCGTGGCGGCGCACCGGAGCGTCAGCGGCCCCGCACTGCCACCGCCCGTCCCTCTGGGTGCGGGTCCGCCGGTTGCGCCTCCGCCGCCGGGCGCGGCCACCTCCGGGGGCACTCCACCGGGCTCCGCCTCGCTCGTCCACGCCGTGGAAACCAACGATCGGGCCTACCCGGACGGCCCAGCCGATGACGACGGGAACTCCTCCGAGGAGTGGTCCGCCGGGGACGGTGACGGCGGGCACCCCAGCCACGCCCAGGGAAACACGTAAGGGGCAGCCCCTTAAGTGGGCTGCCTACGGACGTCGTCCGTCTCAAGGCACACCGACACTGTTACATCACGGCGAGCCGCCTGCGCCAGGTCCGCAAGCGGCGGTCCGCAGCGGGTTTTCCGCCAGCGCCCGCCTTCTGCCCGCGGGTCTTGGCGCGGCCGCGGGCGGCCCCCCGCGCATCGTCCGAGGGCCCGGACCGGGCCCCGGTCCGGGCGCTCTCCACGGACGGTCCGGGCCCCTCCCCGACGCCACCGGTTGCCGCGTCGGTCCTGGACCTGGGCCACTCCGCCCCCCGGTCGTGTTGCGGTAAGGATGGCTTTCCGGCCGATCCCCCCGCCAACGGGGCGCGCGAGGGCAGCGGGCGCCGGCACCGCCTCGGGGGCCCCGCTTGCCGGGAGCGTACCCGCTTCCGTTGCCATGCGGCCGCCGTGGCGGCTTTCTCGCACCCGCCGGGTGTCCCGACGGTGGGGGGGGAGGTGCTGCTGTTCAGCCTGCACAACTACCGCATCGTGGCCTCGTTGGGCCTGTACAAGCGGTCCCTGGTCGCGGTAGGCGTCGTCGTGGACACTGGGGCGGGGCCCAATTCTGGTCCGCCGGAGCGCCCTGGCCCCTGACTGGCTCCGCCAGGTCGTCACTTCAGAGGAAGAAGAGCGGGTCCGCCTTAGGAACGCCAACAAAGCGCGGCTACGTACCAGCGGTACCGTCACGCTGTGGCTTCAAACGGGGGCACGGATCGTCCCTGTGACCTTCCTCGTCGTCGACGACCTGTCAGTGCCGGTCATCGTGGGCTGCACATTCATCGATGATAACGCGCACGCCATCCTGCCCCAGGACCGGTCCATCCGTTGGACGGACGGCTCCGTCACCGCAATCTTGCGGGGGCCGCTGGACGACGGCGACCGCTCGATGGGTGTCTCATGCGTGCTACGCTCCACCCGCAAAACGCGGCTACCGCCGTCGGCGGTCTCGATCGTCTGGGTGCGGACCATGTGATGAGGCCTGGGCCAGGTGTTCGGCGCCTCGCGCCTGTTCACGACGCATGGTATCACCACTACCAATGGCGTCCACGACATTGGGCCCGGACTCTCCTTCCCGGTCATCGTGACCAGCTTCGGCACTCAGGAGGTCGTCCTCCGGCAGCGCGCCAACGTCGGCTATGTCGAACTGCTCACGACGGTCTTTGTGCAGGTGCCGCTCACGGCGCATCCCGGGACGTCGGCCGTCCCGGCCTTCACCACGCCTACCTCCGAGGGGAGCGTGGTAGGGGCTGTGTCCGCCACGCAGGGGCCCCCGAGCCCCAAGCGGGACCCGGGAGCGGCAGTACCAGCGGGGGGAGGAGTTTCGACCCCGGCGCGGCCCCGGGACCCGGGCGAAGCGGGCCCCTCCCCGGGCGGCGCACCACCCGTGGCCTCGGTCCACGTGGAGGACGTGGACCTCCCG
>Ga0209093_1001262_pt1 | contig 14376 bp, 24 predicted proteins | sample SidtaG_4_FD_187450 | JGI IMG/M metagenome (GOLD analysis project Ga0209093, IMG submission 187450) | Marine algal microbial communities from Sidmouth, United Kingdom - Sidmouth_Male1 metaG (SPAdes) (version 2) | ecosystem: Host-associated > Algae > Red algae > Unclassified | place: Sidmouth...
CATTGGGGGTGCCTGGGAAGGCGCTGCGGCCGAGGTGGCCTGCGGGATATCAGGCGCGCCTGCGCAGGCCTGGGAACGCCGTGCTTAGTAAAACAACGCACCCACTCAACATCATCGACTTCACAGTGGGTGCCAGCCGCCCAGCTGCCTACGATTGAGTTCAGACACTTACACCCGTAAAAGTACCTACTCACAAAATACGTATTGTAGGGCCTGGTGAGGGCCCGCCGAGGGTGTGAGAGCCCGCTCCAAGGTCAGCGGGCAGGTGCGGGCCATGTATCCCAGAGCAACCACGTTGTAGAGCATATACGTTCCTACCCTACCAACTACCCGTGCTTCTTGTTTTCTCTTCACCGGCGCCACCACCTGGCTCTTAGCCCGTGCCACCCCCCTGCCCTTGAAGATTGCCACTCTCCCGCCCCGCCTCTGTGACACCACTCTGTTGTTCTTTCTCGCCAACGTCTTGCTCTCCGCGCTCGTCTCCGCCATCCCGTTTACGCCCACCACCATCTCGCCTGTCACCGACGTCGGCGCCCACGCCCGGCGCCGCAGGGACATCGTCTGTGCAACGATTGCTTCGGTCGGCGGCAATCCCAGCCTTGTGACCACGGATTTTGTCCAGCTCTGGGACGAAGGCCAGCAGCTCGTTCAGCCATAGCTGCCACAGCACGCGTACAGACGGCTTCCTCTTTCCAGCCGGCCTCTTTGTGACCTTCCGCTCGGCCTGCTTGTCCTTCCAGTCGGGGTCGGCCCACGCAACGTCCCATAAGCGCAGGATGTACACGCGTGCCTTCTCCTTGCTGTCGACGCCGAACTTGCCCATGGCCACTCGGCGTAGCTTGTCGTAAACCAGGTCCTCCGGCTCACCGTACCCCCCCAAGCGAAGTCAAGCCAGCATTATGCGCAACGACGCCGCGCTGATGTTCTTTTTCGACTCGGAGATGACATCGGGGTGGATGCTGTCCACGTCGGACCAGATGTCCTGCTCCGCGTCGTACTTCTCCATGAGGATGCGCGCTACAACCATAATCCGCTTCCAGGTAGGGTCTTGCTTTTTAGGGTCGACCTTGTTGAATACTGCCTCCTTCTTGGCGCCACTGCCCTTACGATCGCATTTCCGAGGTGTGCGCGCCGCGGCGATGCCGCCTCCTCCCATTTTTGTAGAGGGGGCAGCCGGCGTGCCTGGTGGTGGCGCGACCTGGCTTTCCGAGGACGGTACGACCGTCGAGGCGGTCTTGACGCTCGCCGCCCCAGGGACCGCAGGTGGCGCCGACTTGGGGACGCCGAGAAGAGTTACAACGGAAGCATCAGGAGCCGGCGAGTCCGGCAGCTCATGATTGAACTTTGCGTACAGGAGGTGGATGACGGTGAGCAAGTTAGACATGAGGAACGGGCCCACCTGCCGGATCTCCCTGTTGATGCCCGCCAGCAGCGCGTCGAGAAAATCGTCCAAGAACCACGGCTCCAGCCCCCTCTTGGTCGCCGGTGGCGAGTGAACTGAGCAACAAGCCGCAACTTTGATCACGTAGTACGGCCATACGCCGGCCTTGACGACGACGGAGATCAGTTGGTAGCGGGGAGTGGCGTCAAATTCGGCACCCACGTGCGCAAACAGCCGAGACCAGTTGTCGCCCGGGGTCTCGATAACAGGAGCGATGACAGGTACGGTCGGGGGGTTCTCCCGGGCTGCAGCTCCCGCCCCTCCGCCCACAGGGAAATCGTTGCCGGCAGCCGCGTGAAGCGGCGCCGGCGGTGACGGCGCGGCGGGAAAGTCCGAAGAGACCCCGTAGCGGGACCGAGGCAGCTCCGATTGGCGGCCAACGCCAGCTTGCGGGTGCCAGGAACTGCCGTCAGGGCCCGCCGGCGGTTCACGAAGTGGGCCGCTCCAGACCGTTTTACAAGCTTTTGGGGCCGCCGTTCTGAGCTCAGCAGTGGCCACGTCGTCCGCCACCGACCTCTCTGTGTGCACGGCCGCTGCCTTTTCTTATTCCGCGGCTGGCGCTCGACCGCCGCCGTGAACTCGAGCGCCGCTGCCGACTCCTTGTTGTCCGCCGCCGTGCTGTCGGCGGCGGCATGGCACTCGCGTGCCGCCGCCGCGTCCTTGTCGTTCCGTGCCTTGCTTTCGGCCGCCGCCGTTAGATCTAGCGCCTCGGCCGCCTCCCGCTCGTCGGCGGCCTTGTGGTCGGCCGCGGCCGTGCGCTCGAGAGGCGCCGCCGCCTCATGCTCTTCGACAGCTTTGCGGTCGGCCGCGGCATTGCGGTCGGCCGCGGCCTTGCAGTCGGCGGCGGCCTTGCGCTCTAACGCCGCCGCCGGCTCCTGCTCGTAGGCGGCCTTGCGGGCGGCGACGGCCTTGCGCTCTAGCGCCGCCGCCGACTTCTGCTTGTCGGCGGTTTTGAGGTCGGCGGCAGCCTTGTGCTTAAGGGCCGCCGCCGCCTCCTGCTCTTCGGGGGCTGGTGGTCGGCCGCGGCCTTGAGCTCTAGCGCGGCCGCGGCCTCTCGCTCGTCGGCGGCCTTGCGGTCGGCGGCGGCCTTGGGCTCCAGCGGCGCCGCCGCCTCCTGCTTGACGGCGGCTTTGCGGTTGGCCTAGGCCTTACGCTTGAGCGCCGCCGCCGACGCGTGCTTGTCGGCGGTCTTGCGCGCGGCCGCCGCGCCGCGCGCAACCGCCTCTGCCGCCTCCTGGTCGTCCGGGGCCTTTCCGCGGGCCGAAGCTGCACGCTCGTGCTTGTTCCCGGCCCCGGCCTTGTTGATGCTGTCCTCCACGCCTGTGTCTCCTTCGTTGGCGGTTTGGCGGCGACGCTCCTTTTTGGCTAGCCGTCGCGAGAGCTGCCTGTCGCGCGCGACGGCTCCGAGCTGATCATTTCCAGCGGCCAGGCGTCGCTCGAGGACGGCGTTGTCCGCCGCAACTGTCGCCTCAACCGCGGCGATGGCTTCGTGCATTGGGCTGCGAGCAGGCGCCGAGGGCTTCGAGCCAGCCCGAGTCCCAGCGCTGCTGTTTGGCGGTGACGCCCTTTCGTTGGCGGCAGGGCCGCCACGGCGTTCGTCTGACGCCAATATAGCCAGCCTGGCGCGCTTGGAGGGCGGAGAGGATGGGACAGTGGAAACACCTGAAGCCCATGCACAGTCGCCGGCGTTGTCGCCTGTGCGCTTAGTGCGCGGCTTGCGCCTGTTGCCCTCCATCTACGAAGAAACGCCCAATGAAGTCGCACAATCGGTGTTTCACACGACAGGGAAGCAAGTAACAAGGGAGTTTGAACAATAGACTACAGTGCTCCTCGTGCCTCGATGCCCATCAAGAGTATGCCTCTGCCCCTCGTGTACCCAATCAGACCATTCCACCAACACGCGAAAGACCAAGTCACAAGATCGAGGTACATCCATACCATTGGTATAGAGAACAACGCTGCCGGGCTTGTAGTCAGAGCGTGGCAATACAGCAGCGACCAGCTCCGCCCCGCAGCGAGTAGTGACGGCCGCCGACCGTAGCACTGCGCTCCACGCACGAGCACGGGCACTGGTTCAGCGCCACAGTAAAGGACGCACAGACACTGACAGCAACAAAGTCAGACGCGATTGCCAGCCAGACGCGAACGGACGTCAATGGGTGCGAGATGAGGGCGCCATGCCTCGTCGGGTGCGTGGCCCACTTCGTGACATCATGCGGTGCGCAATCGAATCGTTACCATGTGACCGGGCTGCCAATGTTTGTAATGATAACGACACCTGACGTAGACAACTGTGGAATAACGCGGCTAGATTTAGTCGAAGTTGTGTGACAAGTAATGATCTCGTTACCAGATGATAGTGCTGCTTACCATATCAGAAAATTACCGCCTGTCGCTTTCTGACTCTTAGCTCGTGTCATGTCTGACGCAGGCTAACCTATTGGACCGTCACGTGCATGATGACCAATGACGTTTGCGTGTGCATTTGGTAAGAATGGGGCGGCTGTCGAGGGCGCCACATGGACCCATCGGCGCGGCCACCCGCGACGCTGAGGCGGACCGGGGGGTCAACGGTCGTGCAGGACCGGGGCGTGACCGGACGCGGCGGGGACCGCCGCCGCTGCCGCCTCGACAGCGGGCACGCGTCTCCGTGTGGGGCGGCATGGTCGGCGGCAGCGCCCTCTGTGGCGCGAGCGGGCTGGGTCTGAAGGCGGCCGCGGCAGCGCCGGCACGGTCGGGCGGACAGCCGCGAGCTATAGCCACATTCGCCGCCAGGCAGAGCGGGCGGCACTAGCTTGGCGGCTGGCGTGGTCCGTGGACCTCGCAGGCGCACGCTCGCCTCTGCCGTCGCCGCCGCTGTCAATGCGCACTGTCTACCTTTCCGCTTTGCACGGGCACCGCGACGACTTGCGGATGCCCGGCGAATGCGACCGGCCGGTGGCGTGGGGCGGCTGTCGCGCGAGGCCCCCGTTTTCATCTGACACCGTTCGTGCAATTTTGTACTCAGACTGGTGGGGGGCGGGACTGGTGCGGCGGCTGCGGTGTGGCGTCCGGCTGCAGCGCGAGTCGCCCATCTGGGTGGTGTATGTGCCTCTCACGAAGGACTGGCGGGTTGCGTCGTTGGGTGTGGTTGAGTGCGGGGCCGGGCTGAGGGCGGTGTGACTCGTTGCCGCCCGTCTGCAGGCGGAGGGTGGCGGCTGCCTCAGCGGCTGCGCTGGCCGCCTTTGCTTGCTTTTGTGGCCCATGTTTTTTCTGCGGGCCGCTCCAACGCTGAGCGCGTGTCGGACGGACGCCTAGAATGCAGTTGGTGCTCAGGAAGCTCCTTTCATGCCCCGCAGAGTGGCAATTCAACACTCCCGAGTAAATGAGCCCGTCTGTTCTTTGCATCCACGCTCTACGCAACATGAAAGAGCGAAACGTGTGGACATCGTTGTATCCAAACCGCTGTCCGCGCCCAGCCCGCTTCACGCGCTCCACGCGAGCTTGGTCACGGAGTGCTGCCCACCCACCGGCTCTGCTCATAGCCTTGAAAATGGCTGGGCGCTTGGCGAGCATGGAAGAAGATGCCCGTCCAAAATGCAGCTTCTTGTCCAGCTCGCGTCGTTCAGGCTGGCCCTGTTGAAGCTTTCTGAGCGCGATGGCGGAACCAACACCTGCTTCCCAACACCGCTCGACTACACCCATCATAAGCTCCCAGTCACGGGGGAGCCGCTCCATTGCTATTGGCTCAACACGGATCTGCACGGGAGCGAATGAGCTCTGCTCACGAGGATGAACGCTGCAAGTGCACGAAGAACAACCGCAAGCACTGGTGACCATAGACGGTGCCAAACGCCCTGCGGGCAGCGCGACTGATCTCATCGGCTGGGACGCCCTTCCCGTCTCGTAAATCGGTTGCCCGAAAGAAGCACTGGCAAGAACCGAGGCCGACTGAAAGAATCGGCCAGCCGAACCCACGGAGGCAGCGCCTCCGAGATTGTCTTCTTTGATGTTCTTGAGCCGGGCCTCGATGGAGCTGGACAGCGCGCGGACCGGCGCACATAATTGTTGCTGCCGTCGACCAGCCACGGGAGCGTGCCGGAAATGCAAATGACCGTCGATGTTGTCAGGAAGAGGAAGCGATACAAAAGCACGGTTCAACGGGTTCACGGCAGCAGCAATCCCGACGACGAGCTCTTCTTGGGTTGAATGGCGGCCTTCATCTTGTGCAGTTCGCCCTTCCGATGCACGGGCCGCGGCATCTGCTTCCAGCAAAGGAAGGCGGGCAGCTGCCGGAGGAAGAGCCATCAGACGACGAGGAATTCAGACTTGCTCAAGACAAGGACTGCTAGTGACACGTCCGAGGTTGGAAAGGCAAACCAAGATGTCGGTCCCGTCCTTCGGGGCAAGGCAACCCCCGATGAGGGACGAGTTCTGCTTCCATGTGGTCCGAGACGTTCTGGTCAAAAACCGCATGTGGGCAGGCGTCCCAATTGTGGCTCACAAATGTCAGATTGCACTTGTGTCGTGATGATCCAGGGAGAGAAATGTATTGCCTATCCAATCGCTTAAGCCAATTGAGAATTCGGTAAGGGATACTGCCATCTCGTCACCGAATTGAAGTTAAAATCAGGTGACTAATTGTATTTGTCTCTTCGTATCTTGTCCGTCGCGCACAACGCGTCCCGGCGGCCAATCGGCTCTGCGCAGCGATAGGCCGCTGAGAGTTTCTAATCCTGAGGCCCGATCCAGTCCCTGGTTCGTTGGCCCAGTGGGCCAGGCTGCCGCAGTCGACGCTTGTCGAACGCTTGTCCGAGCTCCTGACGCCCACATTTTGGAGTCAGCCGCCCCAACTCGTGTCTCCTCATCGTCATCGATCTTCTCTGCTTCCGTATACACGCTCCGCCTCACTGTCCGGCCCCCTGAGATGTACTTGAGATTGATTCTCTACGACGTGCACAGCCTCGTCGTCAGCAGCCGCGGCGACCCGTCTTCGCGACCAGTTGCTTTCAAGGCGCTCTACATCTTTTGGTTTTCCTATCGTGGCCCACTCTCCTCATACCGCATCGTCTTGTCCCTGGTGACCAATCCTGCCCCACCGGCGTCCCTTCCATCATCTGTATGAGCGCCCGGTGACGGCAACGCAGTCGGGAAGGCTGACGAATCGGTGCGGACTGCTCCACTCGTGCTGCGCGTTGTCAGCGGACACACTGTACGGGTCCATCCTACGCAATCATGTAGTGTCCTTTTGGCAGCTCGTACGCGAGAAGGCGCCGGGGCCCTGCTCGGAGCATAAGGGGAAGCGACCGCTTCTTGCAAATGACACTGTCATTCGGAGCCATCCCTGCTAATTGTAGTCCTCTTTTTAATCTGCGTGCGAACTTTGCAGTTGTCGAGATGGTTTACACTAAGAAAGTGCTGGTGGTCTTGTTGCCTTGTCAGTGGAGGTTTGATTCTTTGTGCGCAGTGAGCCTGTGCCCGGTCTTCTGCGAAGCAGACGTGGGATGCGGTGTTTTCTTCGAGCTTCGTTGCTGCCAACAGGGCGTCCGTGCAACCCGACGTACGACAGGGGTACCGCACTCTTGCACAACGAAAAAGAAGTTTTGACATGGTGATACAATGTCAGAGAATGCCCGAACGTACTGACGTTGCGCAGTTCCTTGGCGCTGGCGATGCTCGAGCCAAGTTGTTTGTAGATGCCACAGACAGGCGCGATGAGTACATGTCCTGTTTTTCCGTACGTGAACGATATCCCAGTACAAGATCGGAGATCCAGTCACTTGGTTCATGAATACATATGACCGCAGAACGACACCTCGTACGTCATTCGCCCAGATTTTTGAAGAGGCTTCATGCGAATTCTTTGACAGCTCGCGCACGGATCACGTTCTCACGACACGATGTGAGGTGTCTAGATTATGGCGAACACTTCCTCTCGCTGCAGCGTGCACGCTCGCTGCACGCATGCTCTCATCTGGCAGGCAGGCCCGCGCGTCGACATCGGCTGTGAGCGGAATGTCATCTGCGGCGTCCGTGGATCGCGTTTCGTCGCGGCTTGCCGGCTTACAGGATGGCCGCACGAGCGCTGCTCGGAGCGTGGCGTGGTTAACTCTTGCAACCTCGGCCAACACGTATGATCTTGTGGTTTCTACAGCGGCCGTTGTTGACACGGCTCGCTCACAGAGCAGCTCCGGGGTACACAAGCGCACCCGGAAGGAGTACCTCGAGTATTGCGCCACTGCGGCGCACGTCGCCACGTTCTACAAGGTCCGAACCAAGAGCTTCGAGCTCGGTATGTCGACTTCTAAGCTTGTGTCTGCCCAGATGACGTTGATTTTTACTGAGCTAGGTTGCACTGGTCGTTGGACGACGAGCGAGATCAACGGAAAGGCGTTCGTCAACGGCAACCCGAACGACAGCAATGCTGTCGAGGACATGAAGCGAGCTCACAAGGTCAAGCTCGCTCGAGATGGAAGTGTGAAACTTCCAAAGAACCCGCTGGAGTACGGGCACATCTGTGCCTACTACGATCTCTTCATTGTCGACCAAGACCACGTCTCCCCGCGGATTTTGTCGCTGTTTACCGCCATGATGACGGCCACGTTTCTTCTTGTGCGCTTTGACGGGGTGACAAAGATCAAGTTCGTGGATGAGAGCTCACGCCGAGTGCACGCCAAATCCATTTTTGCGCCTGTCTGAGCCGAGGCCTCGTCATTCGTACTCGGCTTGTCTCGATCTGGTCTTCACGGGCACTGATACTGACCAGCTTGAGCTCATCGGTCCGAATGCGGTTCTTTTTTGTAAATTATTGCATACACGGCGCTTGGTGAAGCAGGCGAGAAGACGACCTGCAGACGGAGGACGTGCGAGGGAACCTGGTGTTTCGCATCAACATCCTTGACGGAACGAAGACGTCAACGTCAGGCCGACGGTACGACCTTGAAGATGGGCCTGGTTGTATGGGCAACCCCCGCGTGGATCGTGTTCTGGCTTTGGCCATGTACCCGATGGTGCGTGGAGATGCCGACGGCTTCCTGATCTGCCCATTTAACGCTCTGCCGTTTGTGGGTTGGGAGATGTCGGTGCACATTAAGGCCACGGACAACACTTTCGTCGAGCCCTTGCGCCATTCGCTTGATGAAGCTGGTGCGGGTTCGTACAAGCTCCTGGGGACCCATTCCTGCAAGCGTGGAGGTGTCCAGCTTTATCGTCTTCTGGGTGTCGCCGACGCGGAGATCAAGGAACGCGGTGGTTGGCATACAATGGCCGCGTACTGGGCCTACGTCGAAGCATCGAATCGGCTTGAAAAGCGCTTTACGTACACGTCTCCGGCGGCGTCGCTGGCAGATGTAATTGTCGATGGTGGAGCTGCTGGTCGGGACCAGCAGTTGGTCGTTCGGCACAGAGGGATGTCTGCCACCATCGTGCAGCGTGGACGCTTCCTCCTGTCAAATCTGCTTCTACAAGTCGTCAAGCGGCCGGCTGCCCTGACGCTTGGCCGGGCGTCACTGGCGGACCGACTTTCGGCGGCCACTGGGGCAAAATGGCGGATTGTACGCACTCTTCGTATCGCCATCAAGGCTCGGTCACTCCAAAGGAACACCATTGTTTATGTGCCTTCACGTGCACAAGCAGAGACAGTTTGCAAGCAGCTAGTGCTGGCAGCCAAGGACCAGAAGTTGGTTGCTGCAGGGGCGGCGCTCAATATTCGCCCTTATGTTGCGGGCCGTAAGGACCGCTGCGAGGTCGAGCAGCTGTTCCTGTCCCAGCTCGGAGTCGTCGTGGTCGCGAGGATTGCGTTTGGTCTTGGCGTAGACTGCGCCCGCGTCAGCGTGATCATCCATTTCGTACGTTGTTGGAATTTTGCTCACCTGTTTTGGTAACCATATTCCAGACTTGTAACCATCTGAGCCGGATTTCTCGTGCCTCGCACGGGCAGCCAGCTTGATTTCTGGTCTTGAACAGCGACGTTTAGAGCTCGAGCTTACCATCTCTTTCGTTGTATGCGGGCGCTTATCTCGGCTTGTTTTCTATTCTCTCGTAATTTGATTTTCGCACGTGGCCTCTATGTACGTCTGGCTCAGTCACGGGCGACGTCCTTGGCTGAGTACGCTCAGAAAGTCGGCCGCGGCGGTCCTGACGGTGAAGACGCGTACTGCTTGTGCTTCTACAATCCAAGCGACGGCCAAGGGATCCGGCGCAGCATCTAGTCGGCGGTTTTGACGACGTCGACGATGACTGCCCTCATGCGCAAGGTAGCAGAGCGCACAACCGAACGCGGCCCAAGTGAAGTTTTGCATTGGGCCGACTTCCACAGGGCTGGCATCGACGACGACAACACAGATGCCGTCTTAGCCGCGCTCTGCCGCACAGGCCTGGCGCTAGTAGGTAAGCGACAACTCGCGCGCATCTTCACGATGAAGCGCACAAGGTGGTCCATTCAGCCGCTCCCCGCGCTTTGCAGGTTTTCCCTGGTGCCTATTCTACCGTGTGTGCGACTCAATTGAGCTAAGCATGCGACTCATTTGAGTCGAAATGGAAATTGCCGTTTGCAGCCTGCTACACTATGAAATCGACCGATTTGGTGCCTACGAACGCACGCCGTGGCGCTTCCTGATGAAGCGACGCGCATCTGAGCTGCCCACCCAAGCGCAACGGGTAGTAGATTCGTATGGCTTGCCGCTGTGAGAAGACCCGGTCGGAAGCGCTTGAAGAACGATCCATCTAGCAGGACACACCTCCATCCAACACTGCCCCCCCCCCCTCCAGATGGACGGAAACGGAGATTTGGGCGTGCAAGGCCGTCAGAAGCTGGCGGCGCTTCACCCTGGTCTGGGGTACGGGTACCTCTTTCAAATGGCCCGGGAATGGTACCAATGTGTTAACTGTAAGGTCCTTCCAGACTGCCACTGACAACCTGGTGAGAACCAATCGCGTCCCGCCTTCACGCCTCGGTCAACACAGGCCGTTCATGAACCATCACAACGCACTTCCCCCCCCCCTCGACCGCCACCCGCCACCACCAACTGCCATCCGTCTCCACCCAAAGCCACCCCCCCCCCCCCCCGCATGGTTGCCTTTGAAACAGTTACAGAAATGTGTCTTGGGCTGCCCGCAGGTTGTTCGCAAAGCAAGAACGGCCGGTTTTAGGCCCGCAAAAGAACATCTCCGCGCCGGCCGTCGGGTACCGACAGGCGGAGCACACCAAAGTGCTTCGGAACGCCTTGCATGCTAGGCAGTACCGCAGCCGCAAGTGCGGGGTGGCTCCGCTGGACTGGTCCAGGCGCCGCTTGGTAGTCGGCTTGAGGTGCACCCCCACCCCGTAGGCCAGTCCCAGCGCCTTCTCACCTGCCCCCGCCCCGCCACCCTCCCCCTCTCCCGCCGCCGCCCCTCTACGCGGGCGCCAACCGACCGAATCAAAACTGTTGTCGACGAGGGCGGCAGCAAGGCCCTCGTAAAATTCCGACTGCTTGAGTGCAGCGGCGCCACGCGCACCCGAATGCAGTAGGCACGCTTCCACAATGCAAACCCCAAGCAAAGAGGTGTTCACTCGCTGCGACCAGTCGTGGGTGCGCAGCTTGTGCTCCAACTTGAGGTCGTCTTCTCGACAGCGGCTGTGTCTGTCAATCTGGGAACATCAGCCGCAATAAATCTCGGCCACCTCGGGCTGGGGCACAGACACGGCCACGCGCTCGGCCCCTCCCTCCTGCTCACTCCACTGAAGGCGCTCACAGAGCGTACCCGGCCTCGTGCTGCTGGCTGTCGCAACGAAGTATCTCCGGTCCCGGTCCACCCAGAGGACAGCCATCAGATCCGGGGACCCCGTCGCATCGTCGTGGACCATCGTCACCCAGTCCCCCCGCGCCCCCAGCTCCCGAGCACCGAGATATGACGAAGGGAAACGCCAATGGGCCGTCTTCACCACGCCAATGAAACGCAGGCCAGAAGCCTTGAGGGAGAGGGCCGCCTCCACACTGGAAAAATACGAATCGGCGCACACGACGCGGTCCGACCTGGCCCATGGCCAAAGGAGGCGCTGCAAAACAGCAGTGCCATGCAGCATCTGGCTCTCGGCGGCCGAGCGCGTGGCATGCTCCTCTGCCGATGTAGTCACGAGATGAAGCCGGAGCTCTATGCCGCTGCGCCCGCACGCCGCGTTAAGAATCTCGCAGTTGTTTTAGGCTTGCGGTCAATAGTGACGTACATTGGAAGGCCGGCAGAGCTCCAGTTGCCACCCTGGCCATACAACTTGACGATGGACTCGTCGACGCACAGCGTGTCGCCTGGAGTCAAATGGGTGGCCCTGTGCCTGTTGATCTCGGCGAGAGTTTCGTCGATCAACGCCCACCGAAAGCGCTCACAGCCGCGGTCATCGGCCGCAGGACAGCCCGACGGCTGTCGACTGAACGTCGGAGATGACGAGAGTGCGTCAAAGCGGTTGCGCGGCATACCTGTCCGTTTGCCAAAGGCTGGAGCGGACAGGTACTTCGATGGAGGCTCGGTGGCCCACAGCTCGGCGCGGGAACCAAGCTCAAAGCGCGTGGCCAGGATGAGCACGCCAAACACCTTTAGAATCTCGCCCGGGTATCTCGGTGCCCGACGTCAGGCCTCTAGACGCGCCGACGTCAGCTCGACAATCCGCGAAAGCTGCGGCTGCGGGAGCACGGCAAAGAAGTCATCAATAGGAGCGCGGGTCCTGCCGAAACCAGCCGAGGCCCCCCCTTCTCTGATGAAATCTCCTCCCAGGGTGCGCACCGACCACGACCGAGGGGGCACCTGTCAACCAATTCGTTGCGTCACGACCCGTTCCCGCCACAAAAAGCCGTGGGCTTCCACAGAGGGCGGTGCGGTGGCGGCCCTTGACGAGGGTGGAGGCGGGGGCGGCGGATCTGCAGCCGACCCCAAACCGAGAGCCAAATGGTTGGGGGATGGTGGCGTGACGGGGGAACCAGCGGGAAGCGCTTTTGGCGCGTCCAGCAATGCAGCACCTTGGAGAAGCAAAGCTGGTCCCCTGTTGGCCCATGCTTGAGTACCTACGGGTACAGCCATCGCGTGACTTGCTCCCGAGACCGAGCCGGGAGCTGTCGCATCCGCAGAGGATCTCGCGGGCGCCAGCCGGACCCCAGGTGCATCCGGAAGTGTGGAGTGGGGAGGGGGTTGGGAAGACGCCGACGGAACCAGTCGTGAAGATGGAGGGGGAAGGGGGGGAACCGAACAGGGTGCAGGTCCCGGGCGGATGCTGCGGATACGCAGGGTCTTGTCACGGGTCTTACCCAGGCACTCAAACCGCCCCGTAATGGAGGTGGCCATGCGACCATCAACCTTGGCTCTCGTGACCTCGGTGACGGTGCCGGTTGCCATAGCGTCATCCGCCCTGGTGCCCAGCATCCGCGTGCATGTAAACGCAGATCGGATATTCTTGGCCTTGGTGTGGACCGTGGACCCCACAATCAAGCACGGGTCGCCGCTCATGTCGTGCAGGTGGTTCGGGGTGCAATTGGGAAATTGAAGGGATAGAAAGGGGGAGGAGGAGGGAGCGGACGAGGAAGAAGGAGGAGTGAAAACCGACGGCCGCGTGGGAAGAACGGCAGCCAGGCAGTAGAAGCGGTCACGCAGAGCGCCGAACGTAGGGAACCAGAAACGGGCTGGTGCTCTAACCTCGTCCCCACGCGTGAGGGACCTACCAGCGAGCAGCACGCGACGAGGTGATCGGCCACCCTCTGCCTCAGTGGCCACACAGCCGGCTCCCCACATGGGACACACCGATAAAAAGCGCGGATGCATGTGCGCGACGGTCCCGCCGTCAGCCAACTGCAGACGTGATATGGCAGCCCAGAAACAGCACCTAAGGGCATCCAGCAAAAGGAAAAACGGGACGTACCCCCGTATCTGTGGGCGTCCGACGCGAGAAAAAGTTGGCACCGAGACAACTTTTGCCCTGGAACGACCGGGAGCTAAACCTTGATGAGGTGCCGCAAGACTAAACAGCCGGCTCTGAGTCCATTTCTGTTTTCAGAATCGGCGTCAGAGCACCCATGTTACCAAGAAAGGGGTACCGAAAATGCGACTCAATTGAGTCGTTGCGACTCAATTGAGCTATACGGTAGAATAGACACTAGCGCTGTGGACGGATCTCTTTCAGGCCGCGTTTGCTTCGGGCAAGCTCAATGTGGCTGTTTGATGTGATGTGCGCGACGTGTGCACGGTGCCACCGTGCCTGGAGATGGGCGCCGGTGGGCCCACGGTGGTTTACGACGCGCTGGAGGACCTGGCTGCTGCAAACCTCGTCGACATCGACTGGAGTGATGACTACCCGTTGGTTCAATCCGTGAAAGTGCTCGATCGCCAACATGCGCGAGCTTCCGGGCGGCTGGTTTCCAAGTCCATGAAGTCGGCTGCGGCGCAGCAGCTCGCTGTTCTTGACAAAGCCCTCGACGTCATGGAAGCTGATGGGTGCCTTTAACGTGGGCTTTGTGACGTTTTTGGTGCACCTGATGATATGGACGCTGCTGTTGAGTTCTTTCGTTGCGGTATGTGCGAGCCTGCGACGATTGGAGCCGATTTTGCTTGACGTCTTGGTTGCTTCATGAGACCTGACCTTGGCGTGTGCCCGCGCGATGTGGGCGCCACCGCTTTTTTGAGTCTGGCGGTGCCATTGAGCGGAACCCTGCGAGTGTTTTGCAGTAACGTGTTTTAGATACTTCTAGGTGCTACAGTCGTTCCACAAAAAACCTAGCACTCTGGCGGGATCAATAGTGCCCTCGACATCACACATGTGCCTCTTTTGCGATGCAACGCTCTCGATTTTGGTCAGGCGCTCTCGAAAATCCCTTAAACGTGACCAATCCACGATTCCAGGAGACGCCCAGCGGTCCCGGGGGACCCTCTCGTGAGGGACTTGAGATTTCTGAAACAAACTTTCGGGAACAGCCGACGCCGCGCCCGACTTCGGCGTT
>Ga0209093_1001263_pt1 | contig 14374 bp, 20 predicted proteins | sample SidtaG_4_FD_187450 | JGI IMG/M metagenome (GOLD analysis project Ga0209093, IMG submission 187450) | Marine algal microbial communities from Sidmouth, United Kingdom - Sidmouth_Male1 metaG (SPAdes) (version 2) | ecosystem: Host-associated > Algae > Red algae > Unclassified | place: Sidmouth...
TTCCCCCCCCCCCCCCTCCTCCATGACGACTCCCTCCCCCTCTACGGATCGATATACGCCGATCTATATCTGAGGTCCACCACGTCTTGTACGAGCTGGACAGGCTCCGAAAGCGGCGCCGGGTGTTGGGCGGCGGCCGCATCGGCGCCCGGATGAACGCGGCCGAGGAGGCCGTGCTCCATGCGGAGAAGTTGGACTACGGAGAGGGGGGCGACGACTACAGGCACTGGGACTGCTTTTGGACGAAGGACTTTATTAGGGACTCCATGTCAATCGACGTCCTCGGCTACGTCGTTCTCGGGTCCTACGGCGAGTAGTTCGCCCGGTGGGCTGACCAGCGGGCGTTGGGCGAGCTCGTCGAGCTCCACACCAGCTCCCCCAAGATCGTCATGATGCCGGACCACAAGTGGGAGCTGAGCAACCAGCTTTGGGACGAAGGAGTAGCGCCGACTGACTTCATTACGCACTTCTGTCTTTTTGTGTATGAGGGCGGTGCGTGCTGTACGTCGAAGATGGAGCGAGAGGAGCGTGAAGAGGCGGGCACGATTTTCGACACGCACCACCCCGGCGGTCCCGGCGGTCAGTGAGTAGCTCGCTGTAGTTCTTTTTCTGTTTTCATTCGTCTGAAAAAGATTCAGAGCTGTACACGGTCTACCAGCGGGCGTAAAGGCGGCGGTGCGGCGGGGGAGCGTGGGTGAAGCAATCGCGCGCCTCCGCTACTCTCTGCTGCCGCTGCCGGAGACTCACGGGTCGGCCCGGCCGCCATTACCAGAGTAGCGAGGACATAGAGAGAGTATGGCACCAGAGCCCTGGTCCTGACTACTGATGGACACATATCAATAGATAACTCTATTAGCGGCATGCACCAGGCTTTCCATCTGCTGGTCGATGGAATCGGACGCGAATCTGATCGCTAGAACAAGGGGACGGTGGCAATGTGCTTAAATTCGCAGCAGAATTACGCCTAAAAAAGCACCGGATCTGTGAAGCGTGGCCAAGAAGAGCTTCTCTTCCGCCAATTGTGGCCCGGAGATGAGCCGGACTTCAGAGATATACCATAGGTTCCGAGAATTACTGCTTAGCGTTGAACCTTATCGGGGGGACAGGGACTAAGACTAAAACTGACTGTATTCCACCAATAAGATGCTCCTCCGGGACAGACTCTGGCCTGCTGACGGCTCCAATGTGCTGGTACGTCTTGGAATTTCACACAAGCGCGTCAGCTTGTCTTGCAATTCTTCAGGTCAAGCAGTGAGAAGAATCCAGATCACGCCATGATCTTGACCCAAGGATGAGATGATCTTGTTCCAGACAAAGAAGCAGTGACTTCTGTTGTGTGCAAGGCCCTCATGACGAATGCTCACATTCTAGTGGATGAAACCGGGTCTGACAGCGATTCTGGGACAATATAATGCCCTCATTCACAGTCAGTCTCAGTCTCTGCTCCCCGGGACAAACTTGGGCAACCAGCAATAGCGCATTTTGAGGGACCTCGGCTCCAGGGTGGGTACCCCGTCCCTGTCCCCTGCTCGGATTCTCTCGCCACCTCCTCGCAACAATCATTGCGCCTGATGCTGCGCCTGCTCCTTCCATACTCCCGTACGGGCTGTAGGCTTTAGTAGGCATCGTCCGAGGACCAGCTTATTGGGCGGCGCCATCGGAGCACGCGTGACTGGAAATGGAACTCCTTCCACGATTCTGACACGGTTTGACAGAGCCCCCACCTGGAATGCCCTCGGAGCGTTTCCAAAATTGGGTCGCGACTCAATTTCCTTCTCGGCCACTGGTGAATCTGCACGATACAGGATCGCCTGTGAATCCTTTTCGTAGACCAAGAGTAGAGAGGGGAGCAAAAGGAGCGACCTTAACTTTGTCTGCGTTGGCCCCCCCTCGGCCTCAGATCCAGTTCACCTCCGAATTGATTCCAGTAAGGAAATCGGGTCTGCAGTATGGTGCGTGTCCAAAAAATGAGACATGCTCGCCTTCTGGAAAACTGAAACGTCACTGCACGGGGCCGTGCGGGGCTGGGAACAGGAAAATTCTTTACTGGCCCCCATGGAGAGAGTCTGTCCCGAGGCGTTCTTGGCTGACAGCTCGGTAGTACACATGCCTGTGGGCCCTGTTGTGTGGACCTCTTAGTAAATCACGGTCTTGGAGCCAGTCTTTTTCAGGTACTTCGGGTTACAGGATTGCAACTCATTGACCTCTGTGCTAACTGAGGCTTCAATCAGGGGTGTCCCAAATCGTTTTTTCCGTGTAGGGGGCTACAGGCCGGTCTTTTTGCATGTTTTTATTGGCGTGAAACCATTGTTCGTTTCTTGTACTGTATGTCAGGTCGAGCTGGCACTAGTATCCCTGGAAATGATTGGCGAGCAAGATTGTCATCGTCAACCCAGCATGGCATGGTCATGCCTTGCATGAGTGGGGCCGCAGTCCGTCAGTTTTTGTGCGCGGTTGACACCACTGTAAGCTGGACGCAGAACTGGCAGCGGGCCCAACCACCAGCCGAGCAATAGCGTGCAGAACGCAATTTTCTGGTTGATATTACTAAGGGTTGCCGTCCAAGAAGACGTTCAGCTACGCCATGACGTTTTCGCAGAAGATCCGCCAATCGTAGGATGTCATTGCTGGTCCCAGGACGCACGAGTGAAGCCCAAGGATGGCACCGGTGCCGGACACCGCCATGGCGATGCTCGTGCGGGGCACCGATCTTTGGTCCCGATCGAAATTCTCAGCTTTCCTTGACGGGGAGCTCACTCTTTCAGACGAAAAACGTCAGCGCCGTCCGCGTGAGTCTCGTCGACTGAGACGACGCATCTGCTGGAAATATGTCGCCGCGACTGACAATGTTGAGCTCGCGCCTCCTCACTCCGCTCACGGAACAGGCGCTCGATTCTCTCTCAGGTGAAGCCCAAGCGCCACAGGCATCCTGACATCGCGCTTGTCGAACAATTCAGGTCGCCGAAAACCGCAGGATCAGACTGCCTCTGCCTCTGCAACACAGCCGGATGCTCACTGAGCAGAGACATCGGGTCGTGACCAGCCGTGGCAGTAACGGCGCTCATCAAGTCTTCGTTTAATTGAACCCCGTCACGATGGGAGTTATCGCTGTCAGCGTCCGCCCAAACCGTCCCGTTGAAGCGGTAGTACGTCTGCTACCTCGCCAGAGTTGTCCGCGAACAGCCTATGATGTGCCAGACACGTTCATAGGAGTCGCCGCGGGTGGCCATTGCAATAGCGGTCAGGCGTAGCTCGACAGCGAACATGGAAGATCTGCAGGCGCTTGTCTCGTCGAAGGCATGGTAATGCTTGCAGAGTGACGGTCAGTGAAGTGATGGTCTGCAAAGATTGAGGAGGGTGCAATTGCGGTGAAAAGCGGGTGCTTTGTGCGTAGTGCGGATGATGAGGTGGTCTCGGAAGGTGGCGACGAGAAACACACAGTTTTATAGGCCTCTGGCTTCCCAGATGTCGGCGTGTGTCTGCACGGTTTGACGCAATCCCACTTGCACAGGGTGCCATTCCGCTGTCTGTGGCCACAGATCGATGCAGTCCGCGGGTGTCACCGCCCTGCCGCCTGCAGTGGGGAACGGTAGCGTCACTGACCACACCGGCCTGTTTTGGTCAGTCCAGCCGCAATAAGATAAACTAAGATAGTTCTGGCTGGGCTTGCCCTTCAGACTTCTGATGCTGATCAGGACCAAGTCTGTAGCAGACACCGTGAGAGTTGTTTCAACATGTCAGAAACCGGTAGAATTTTGTCAAGCGTGCTCAAAATGTTGTGGCGTGACGGCGCCGCTGTCCTTCATGAGTGACGACCTACAGAATTGCCCCTCAGAACGACAGGCGCTCAACATTATGAATCGGTCCGCGCCCGTCGCTGAACGCTTTCCATGTCATCCAATGACTGTGTCGATCGTCGAAGCATCGTCCCATTCTGTGCTGAGAACACCCCACCACTTGACAAGCAGCAACACAACGTTTCCAATCAGACACTGACCATGACAGCACGCTTTCCACGTCACGCAATCACTCTGGCAGTCGCGCTACAGACTCAAAACAGCTTCTTGACAGTGCGCCAGCATTCGAGAGGCACTTCGGGACCAACCGATGAAAATGAGCAAACCTCGAGGTGTCGGAAGGGGAACTGACAGCTCCTGGTGCATCTGGAGTCAGCGCTTGGAGAGGGGAACCGGCAACAGGTCACCGGTTTCCACTTCACCCGCTGCACCGGAACCGTTTTAGACAGCATGGAAGCCGATCACGTCTTCTGGTGGCTTGAAAGTACATATAATACTGATGCGTGTACGCATGTGTGTGATCTGTTTGCAGTTGCCTGTAGGTTTGCCCATGACATCCGAATAATATTCACTGGGATTGTTGTGCTGCCTCATAAGTAATGCTAGCCAACTCATTCCTGGATAGTATTGATGACATCAGCCAGATGTTGTCACTTGGCTGAGCGGCTTGTTATTTTAGCGTCGCGATGAATGAACGATTTTCATGGTGCACGCAGTGATCTAGCTTGGGTGTGCAAGCACATACATTTAGTTTTCCTACGCAACTGCACACAAGACCTATCATATTTTCAGTCGGACAGAAGCCTGTGAGTGAACGTTGGTTGTGATTGCCAGCATGTGATCGGAAAATCTTGTATCTTGAAGCGGCCTGGCTGCTGTTCTTGTGGGGATGTCAGCGGTACACTCTGTCCATGCCTAGAACACGCCAGTGCGGCCATCTCGGAGCTTCCGCACAGCCGACCGCATCGTTTGGTGGGCCTCGGCGCGCGCGGACCATCGCCAACACAACAGCCGGACTCGGCCCCCATTGCTGATGATGCCACTGCACAATTTTTCTGTTATGTGCGCGGCTGTTTCGGGTGCAGCGGGAGGGTGCTCAGCATCTTGCGAGGCGCCCGCGGTTGGGGGACTGTGGCACTGATTGAGGGCGTGGGTGGCGACCATCGGCTGCCTGCGGACGCCTAAAGGCGTCCCGTAGAAGTGAATTCTCATCCAAGGCCACCATTCACGTAAGCGCAGAGGGGGCCGCCCTGCTGAGGCCTGTCTATCCCTACATTCCTTCTTCTGTCCCATCTTCTCTGCGCTCCGCCGAACCATTCGCGAGCTGCTCTGCTATGGCGAGGGTCCCACTCTCCTAGTCAGATATCCCCGTTGCGGTGTCTGTGAGCCGCCTGGCGTGGGTCACCATGAATGGCCTGGCTAGGGAGCCCCTGGCATCGTGAGATGACGTGGCCCCGTCCGGGGCCACTTTAGGTGGTGTCAAAGGCGGCCCGCTGGCGATGGAGCCACGATTTGACGACGGGCCCGAACGGGCGCGATCGTCGAGCGTTGCACCCGCGACCCCGGCCTTCGTAGACGATGCTGACGCAGTCGTTGTCATTGCGGATGGGAAAAACACTGGCGGGGCGGATGGGGCCCTGAGCGAAAGCTCAAAGCGCAACAAGAAGCCCAACTCCAGCCGCCGCCGCCTGCACATGCCTTCTGAGTTGGCGGTGCCTTCGTCTTCGCAAAACAAGGTCCTACAAGCTGATGCTGGTGTACATGTGAAAACCCCTTTTGCCTGCGTCAACGGAACCGGCAGGCCTCCTCTTCGCAGCAAGAAAAAGAGCGTGCCGCGGCCAGCGAACCGGCCTGAATGATGGCGGCGCCGAGTCGGTATCGGAGCTCTGGTGGCGTTGTTGCGGCCTTTTTCTGTCGCGCTTCTTGTCGTGGCACGCTGCTGATGGCCAGGGCGGTCGCGGAGGGGGGGGGGGGGGGGGGGCAGACGGTGTCTCTGGGGAGAGCTTCTTGGAGAGGAAAATTCGTCTATCAGCGGAGCTGCTGAAGCCCAGGGGTCTGAGGGGACGCGGACTTTGTCACAGTGACGGTGGCAATACTCCCATTTCCCGACGGGCGGTCGTCTGTGGCGCGTCGCCATCGGCCTCGTTGTTTTCTGGTTCGTGTAGCAGCCGTTTATAAAAGCACGGGTGCATAAACGACGGTCCTTGTGGGACCCTCGACAGAGTGATAAGAGAAAAAAGCGACGGCATGCGAAAGAGACTCCCGTCTCAACTGTGGTATTTCAATTCCATATCTGGAGCTCGACGTTGCCCGTAAATGTCCGCTGGAACAATTCGTTAGACATATCCCACCCTCCAGGACACATATCGGTACTGCTAATCCCCTATTTTCGTCCTGGGGGCCAGAGACAGAGACTGACTGTGAAAAATAGCCTTCTGTTGGTCAACAACGCCTGTAAGAGGGCATCGAATACATTTGAAAGCCAGCGTTCGGTGCTAGGACCTTGCATCCTGCAAAACGCACTGTTTGTTGCCACTTGATCCTCGTTTGTTGGCACGGAGCACACTGCCCAGACTAGATGTTGAGATTGGCTGCTGCTTCCTTGCAAAAAGTGCGGAAAAGAAGAGGAGCTGATGTCGATTTCCACGCCGTATGGGCACATGTAAGCAATGAGAAGCTCCAAGCCAGTCCTAGAGGCGCATCTGACTGGTGGAGAGAGTTGATCCGTCAGTCAGTCTTGGTCCGCTATGACAAATTCTACGGATTTGCAATTTGTCTGAGTGTATCTACACTGCCAGGACCCTCTTCGCGATACTTTGTACACAGTGTGGAGCGGAGCCTATCCCGGCGTCCTCTTACGACTTCAATTTGCTCGACGCTGTCAGCCTCGCCGGCTGCTTCAAGTAAACTAATTACACGTCTACATTTCTGCAATAGTGCCACAGCACACGAGTATCGGACCCCGGCCGCGTGCGACGCTTGAGTGACGCTCTAGCAATGGTCCACACGGCCTCGCTGAAATGGTCTTCTTGCTATGGGACTTTTTCCAGTTGCAGCATGCTCGTGTGAAATCTGAAGCACAAACAATCCAAATTTACGTAGTGGACCTGTTCCATCAACTGCACTAGGGAGGAGAGCTTTCAAGTCGTACACCAATGTGGTCTGAGGAGCTGTCTGGCCCGCGGTCGTGACGCGCGATTTGGAAGTGGCAGAGACCTTGACACTCTGGCAACCACTCTGGATGTGTCCTAGATACCAACCAGGGCCCATAGAAATCGGGTCGTGGACACGGCGGAGACTCATCCACTTTTCAGGCGCCTTTAAGAGGGACGCATCATGGGACCTGAATGTCCAACTCACGACATTGCGCTGTGCAGTTCATGCGGCATCTGTGTGAGAAATCCTCTTACAGCCGAGAATGGATGCGGAAGAAGCCTCGTCGTGGCGCGCTCTCCGCGCTCACTCCCATACGGACTGCCAAACCTCCCCTGCGGAAGAGTTAGGAGGACCCACGGTAGCCTTTCTATCACCTGTCGTGATGCTCCCACCGGTGCTTGCATTAGTTTTCGCCCCCTCCTCTGCCCCGTAAACCACGCGCATGGGGAGGAGAGAGCGGGAGGTTCCGAGCCTCCGAGACGCAGAGCCCAGGTGGTCGCCACCCTTTTTGCGTTGGAGTACGGTTTGCTGGGCAGCCTCCTGTTCGTACCACCCTCTTACGATGCGACCTCCTGTTGTCGGAAAGCGCCCGTGCATCCCAACACAGACCGCACCCGCACCCGTGTCTGTCTGCTCTTCCCTTCTTTGGATTTTGACGTCTGATACACCCACTCAGACCATGGATCCTATTGGTGGCTCCGGTCTGGATGGCCAGAGTGTGGGTGGACATGGACACCTTCCACAGGCGCTGCAGCATGCGCTGCCCCACGCGCTGCCCCACATCCCGTACGCTATGGTTTCCCCTTCAATTTCGAATGCCGGGGCCTCGCTTTCGGCGGGGTCACCCTCTCCGTCGCATCAGCCACCGCCGAAAGCTGCGAGTGATCCCGGCTCTTCTCTTGCCTACTACCATTCTATTCACCGAAGTGAGAGCATACGACCACAGGCCGTCTCGCGTACCCTCTTCACCTCCCCTCCAGTCCATGGAGCGCCGCCGCACGTTTCATCTCTGCCTCAGAAATCTTGGGATCCCACCACGGCTGCGACGACAGCGGCCCCGGAGGCGACTGCGGCCTCTGCCGCAGCCGCTGCAGCAGCTCTTACGACGGCCTCCGCAGCCACAGCGCCGACGGCTGTGAAATTGGCGCCTACGGCAAGTCGTACTGCTGGGGACGGCGTGCTGACGACGGCTGCGGCTGAGCTTTCGGCAGACGAAGACCGGTTCGTCTGGCCGCCGTCTTGTTATAAAGTGACAAAGGAAAGACAGACGAAACGGGCGTTCGTGCGCTGGGTACCAACTCCCGACGAACGTCTTTTCGTCACTCGCTGACACCCTCTTCTTCGTGACAGAGCAAGAGTCAGACGCCTGTGCGACAAGTTCTTATCCACTCATTCTGACGAGCTTTTCAGTTGGTTTGTTGTCGTGCCTGACATGCTTTCAAGCTTTCAAGGCCCATGTTGACAGTTGCACGATCGCGACACATTCAGATAAGGACGTGGCAGCCGCTTTGCAGCCGACGACACCTCTTACGATGAGTCGAGTCTTGCTCGCTTTCACCAAGGTACCACTTTGTCCCAAGGTGCCTCTAAAAGAGCTAAACACTCCAAAGAACCTGTTGTGTCGCTGCGGCACGACTGACAGAGTAATTGCGTGACGTGGAAATCTTGCAGTCGCGGTCCGTGGCTGCTTGGAAAGTTAAGAACCACTTGGTCGCAAAAGTTCTGGAGTTGTTGTGTTGCTGCTTCTCAAGTGGTAGGGTGTTCTCATGACACATGGGGACGATGCGTCGACAATTGACACAGTCATTGGATGACGTGGAAAGTGCTCAGCGGCGGGCACGGACCGATTCATAATGTTGAGCGCCTGTCGTTCTGAGGGGCAATTCTGTTGGTCGTCACTCATCAAGGACAGCGGCGCCGTCAAGCCACAACATTTTGAGCACGCTTGACAAAACTGTACTGGTTTCTGAAGTGTTGACACAATCTGACGGTGTCTGACACAGAATTGGTCCTGACAAGCATCAGAAGTCTGAAGCGCAAGCCCAGCCAGAACTACTGAAATTTATCTGACTGTGGCTGGACTGTCCAAAGACGGCTGGTACTGTCCAAGAAAGTACCGTTCCCCAAAGTTGGGGACAGGGCGGTGACACCTGCGCACTGCACGGATCTGTGGCCACAGACGGCAGAAGGGCACCCTGTGCGGGTCGGGTGGCGTCTCACCGTGCAGACATACGGCGACATCTGCGAAGCCAGAGGTCTATAAAACTGTGTTTTTTTTATTCGTCGCCACCTTCCGAGACCACTTCATCATCCACACGACACACATCGCGCCTACCTAGCACCACACTCTTATCGGCCCCCGCCTCTGCACTCAGTGGTCCGGTGGACCATCGCCTCTACACCACCCCGCCCCGTGCCCGCAGCAAGACTGCCCGTCACGGCACAACTGCCAGCCCCAGCCAACGCGTCCGTCACATGGCTCTCGTCCCGCTCGTGGACATGCCTCATGCTGTCTGTCGTCAATTGGCCGTCTCTTTCGGTCTCTGCGGCCCGGTCTTGGTTTCCATGAAGGGCTACCTGTGCGATGCGGTCATGCCAGATGGCCATGCGCAGCGTACCTGAAAGCTTCAGGAGTACTGCTGTCTTTACTCTCTGCCGGAAGGCCACCCACTACGTCCGTCCCGGGCGGATGTCAGCTGCACATTTTTAAGCTGTTCTCATCGAAAGACGTGTTAAATATGCAAGAAGTCTGGGCATCAACACGACACATTGGCGCTACGTCCCGGTCGGAATCATATTACCAAGGCGGGAAAAATTCTACGACTCCCCGGTGCTGGTCCCTCAAGGGCCGCGGTTTTGTCTGTCATCTGATGGATGACAACCGTGCTTGATCTCAAGTCGCCGAGAAGCGCCCTGGATGCCTGGTATGCCACGAAGTGCGGCAGGCGACGGCGATCTCATCCGGAGTTTTACAAGGCAGCGTCTTCCTGTCCAAATCTACCTCAGCTGATACCCTCGCCCACATGCAAGACGCTGAACTGCGCGCAAGTACATTGGAGGCTACCAACAAGCGGTGTCACGATTTGGCAGTGATCCATCGCGCGTCTGGCAAGAATCCGGGTGGCGCGGCTGTTGCGGCCGCTCGCGGCGTTGGACACCATTTCAGTTTGTCTGGTTCGGGCGCATCGTCTGCGGTGGCTCCAACTGAGATCCTGACTGCCCATGAGATGGTCGCGGCAAGCAGGAAGGCCAAACGGGCGAAGATGATGTCTGACCTGCGCGACGGCATGGGTGTCGGTGCGCAGGAGGGGGGGCAAGAAGCAACTGCTGTGGCCGACAGCTGCTCGATGGCAGTGTTGTCCGAAGGGCAGCGGGATCGGTTTTAGAAACCGTTTCTGCTGGCCCGCCGCTATTTGAACGCACATGACTCCACGACAGGTTACGGAGCAGTGCCTGTCAGCGCTGTTTGGGGCATCCCACGCTGCTTTTCTCTCATCCATTTCTATTCATGTCATCAAGTGCGCTACTGACAACAAACTGACTGTTCTTGCGTTGATGTGCGGCGCGTTTCCGGCTTTCAACATTGCTGAGCGGCTGTTCTCTTTCTCACTCAGTGGCCAATGCGAAATGGATACTTCTACTATATTGGTAATGGCGGCTGCTTGGGCTGAGGGGTATGTGAATTGGCTGGTGTGAGAGTAAAGAGATTCGACTACTGGTGGCTGTGGCTCCACTCTGATGGTTTTCGGTTGGCCCCCCTCCGGGGACCCGCCCCGACTATCTGCCGCGGCTGCGTCGGAGGAGGCGGCCAGCGTCCTCACTGCCGCCCGCACTGCCCTGGAGCGGGCGGCGCTGCGCCTCTAAGCGGCTGTGGCGGTCGCAGCTTCCACCGCCGCCGCTGCTGCGGGCGCTCGGTCGGGCCATTGTCCCCACTTTCACGGCAGCACCGACACTTGTGTGCGCCGCGGCGGAGGTAGATGCAGCGGCGGAGGCGGCGGGCGGGGGGAAGGCGCCGTCAGTTGTCGACGCGTTCTTGGCTGACACGGAGCGTCTCGCCGCCTCCCGCCGGGGTGGGGTGGCCAAGTCTCCGACCAAGGGCAAGGACAACGGCAAAGGCAAGAAGGGCTCCTGTCAGACCACTGGCCGTTCACGCCACGTGGAAACCTACATTCAACATTTCACCCATTTCCAGCATCACTTTCCACGTGGCACGCTTCCTTCGTGACTCGCTGTACGCGTCCAACATCCGCTACAGCGGCCTCCATCTTTTTAGTGGAAGCTACGGGCACGCCGATCGACCTGATCCGGCGTGAGGTCATCCAGCGCCCCGCTGACTCATCATGATGCGGCGTCCGACTCCGGATGATTCGGCGTCAGCTCAAATGCACCAATGGGAGCTGGTGTCAGTCGCGCAGGCCTATGGGGACGCAATATCATTTTCAGCGTTCCTTACAATCCGTTACTACGATACCGGGCCAGCAGGGCTGGGTCGGTTATGCGCTGCTGTTGGGGATGTCGAGCGCCGCGCTATCCAATGGGAAGTGCCCTCTGTTCTCGGCTTTCGTTTCGAAAGCCGCCTGCTTCTCCACGTGTCTTTACCTGCATTTCTGAGCCATTTGGTGCCGCATTTTGGCGGCACACGCCCGTCTTCCTTTGTTTTTGGCGCTTCTGGTGCCGCATCGTGTGGAGACGAGCACATGCATGTTCTGGGGCACCTTAGGTGCCCCAGGGAGAGTATATAGTCAAGAGAACCGAGCTCCTTCGGGGGGATCGAGAGGGGCAGCCTCAGTTCCAACGACAACCTTTTCCCTTGTGACCCCTCCCGACCTTTTCCACCGTCGTCACACCCCTCGACATCCCTAGTGCCCTCCGTCGTCGCCCCCATCGTCTTAGACGGGGCCTTCCCCGTCAACCGTTGCCCCTCCCGAGTACATTTGATTCGCCACGTGTCCTGGCGGGTCTCACAGCGCCGGCGGGTCGACCGTCGTGAAGCCGAGCCCGGCAGCCACGGAGCTGGTGCGCGCGCTCGTCGAAAAGCGCCTGCCCACACTCAACGCCCGCCCTCTCCCAAATTTTTCTTGGGTGATGCGCGGCGCGGCCATTCCCCCCCCCCCGCAAACGGCTATCCCGGCGTGACCGCCTTTTGTGCGTCGGCGACAACAAAGACAAAGCTCACGGGGTGCGTCTTGGAGATTTCCGCTGCCCGGCGCGTCGGTGACGCGTTCTACAGCGGCTTGGACGTGTCGGCCGGCTGGTTGGACACCGCGTTGGCTTGTACGCACGGCAGCAAAGCGCACGTGGAGTTGACAAAATCGCTGCGGCTGCACGCGGCGCGGTTGGAGGCGATGAAGGCTGGGCAAACCGAGGTAGTGGGCCTGCCGCAGCTGATGGCGTCGGTGCCCAACCCACCCGTAGAGGAGGAGGAGGCGGAGGGGGAGAAGACCGCCGTGGAGTGGGCCGCCGAGGTCTCTGCCGCAGCGGGGGGAGCTAGCGCCGCGCTGACGGCGGTCTCCGACGCCGAAGTCTCCGCCGACTCCGAGGTGGCTCCCCAACCCTCGGCCGCCGCCACGGACCGCGCCACCGTCGCCCCCGCCGACGCGCTCGCGTTTCCTGCCGAGGCGGACGGCTTGGACCCATCCGCGGCACTGGGTGGCGGATGCAAGCGCCCTCGGTCGGCCTACAGTAGCGAGGTTGCGGGCCGCCCAGCGGCGGCCGTCGACGCGGACGTGGTTGTCTTGTCGGGCTCGGAAGACGACGGGGAGGGTGGAAGTGGCAAGCGTCCCCGCCGCTCAGGCCCCGACGGGGGGTCGGCCTAGGCTGTTTTTGGGCGCAACTGAGCCGAATGGTCCGCAGGTAGCCGCCTCCATGTGCATGCTCTCTTTTTCGATCCGGTGGCCACTGGTGCGGAAGATAACCCTCACCAATTGCAGTCACTTTTCTCTCCACGGCCCGCATACTATCCCCTCCCGCTCGGCTCAGCCGGCCGATGGGGACAGCCGTAAAGGAGCCCCACGGCGCCTCCCCCTCCCCTGCTGGGACTTGGGCGGGAGGAGAAGATGCTGTAGGGGGCATGCCCCGCAGCGGGAGTAGTTCTGCGTGCTCTCTGTCCGGAGTTGTCTTCGATGGCCCTCTCGCTTCGCTCGGGCGGCAGTAGCACCGAGGCGGCGCTCGAAAGCAAGAAAAAAGCTGTTTGCACCGTGGCTTGGACTCCGTTTTCTCGCAGCAACCAGCAGCAGAGGCGAAAAATGGCCACTAAGGTACCCCACCAACGTCACTGCCGCAGGTGAAGCCGCCGCCGTCGGCCTCGTCCCCCACCGCGCCATCATCCTCATCGAAGATGGCGCGGGGCGACGCGGCCGGCGGCGGCGCACCGACCGCCGACCCCGGAAAGCCGTCGACTGCGGGATCCGCCGCCGCCGCCGCCGCCGCCGCCGCCACATCATTATCATTGCGCAAGAATGTAACCCACAACAGCCGCAACGCTTCGCGCGCGGCCGAGCAGCCCTCCCTCGTGGCCTCCATGCGGCGGATAAAGGCCGCGGCCGCGACGGAGCCGCCGACGCCCGCCGCCGCCGCGGTGGCGGCGGACGAACCGCCGCCGCCCCCGGCCCTGGGGCCGGCCCCACACGCCGACCCCACCGACGTTGCGGGGGACGCGTGGGCGGACGTGCACGGCGTGCCACTGCTGCCGGCGCCGCCACCGACGTGGTACGCTTCGCCGCCGCCGCCACCGACGGGCGAGGCGCCCCACACCCACCCGCCGCCGCCCGCGTCGGCCGCCGTCGAGGCGCCACTCTCCTCACCGCGTTAGTACCGCTGCCGCCGGCGCGTGGTGCGCGCCGTCGACGAAGGCGCCGACAGCCCCGCCGTCGGTGACTGACGCGCAGCCCGACGAGGCTCACTCGGTGCCCGGCACCCACGGGGGCATCGCGGACGCGGCCAACGGGCGGCCGCCGCTGATCGCCGACGGCGGAGGTGGTGACGGCGACGGCGATGGCTTCGGCGACGGCGGAGCGCCGCCCCCGCACCAGCGACAACGGCGGACGGTCTGCGGTGATGCCGAGCACCCCGCGCACAAACGCCGACATGCGCAGGCGCTTTGACCGCGGCACCGCTCCATTGACAAACGGCGGCGATGCCGCCGCAGAGGCTGCCGCCGTTGCTACGCCCGTGGCTTCCCCGCTGGGTAGCACCGACGGGTAGGGCCGGCCGGCGGCCACCACCGACAGGGAGGAGGGCTTGGCGCCGCCGAAGCCGGAGGAGTTCTTAGCTCTGTCCCCGGGCGACGGCGGCGAGGCCGAGCTGCCGCCGCTCACGGCGGAGCCGAAGAAACGACCGAAGAGGCCCATCGCCCAGCCGAGCGTCATGGAGCTGACGCTGTCAGAGGCTGCCGACGGGAAAGGTGTCTCGTGGGAGGGGGC